>Ga0081538_10003718_pt1 | contig 14322 bp, 14 predicted proteins | sample TabmetS5T2R1_FD_71022 | JGI IMG/M metagenome (GOLD analysis project Ga0081538, IMG submission 71022) | Tabebuia heterophylla rhizosphere microbial communities from the University of Puerto Rico - S5T2R1 | ecosystem: Host-associated > Plants > Roots > Rhizosphere ... | reverse complement strand
TTGGGGATGTCGATGCGAATCGGGTCGTCTTTGCCTGCGCTCAGGTAGTAGTGCTCCAGGCTTCGTCGGAGCCGGCTCGCCTCGATTCTGACGATGGGGTCTGCTTGCGGATCGAACCCGGCGTCGCGCTGCAGCACGCTGGTGCCGATCGTGTAAGCCTTGATGCGATCGGCGCGCCCCGCGAGGGTTTCCTCGACGACAAACCGCAAAAAGGCGCAGTTCCTGCGCGAGGCATCGAACGCGCTGCTGGCGATGATCCGTTCCAATTGAGCCTGGATCAGATCAGCAGGTATCCCTTCGGGATTTGGATGCCCAGAGCCGTTTTCCGCGTTCACCGCGGTCCCCCCCTCGTTCGGCCAGATTGGCCCAAATCCGACCACCGCCTGTGCTGGACGATCTCCCCGGTCTAACCCGTCAGGGTCGGGGCGAGCCCGGCACCCGTAAAGTTACTGTTACGTGCTCCCCGCGCCCTTCCGAGGATGTCATCCTAATCAGGTTTGGCACGGATAGATACTGCCAGATGGGAAGAGGCCACATGGATTCCGGGGTGCACGCGTTATCGCGTGCTTCCCTGAAGTCCTTTGGAGGCGGAGGAGCAACGCGATGGCGATATACCGAAGCAACTCGATGGCGAACCTGAGGTCGACAGCTTTGCCTCTCAGGACGGTTCTGATGGCAACCGTCCTGCTTGGGGTTGGCTTGGCGGGCTGCGCGGGTAGCGCGGGCGGCGACGCTGAGGCGGGGGCGGCGACGGAGGCGGCGACGCTCGTGCCGCTTAAAGGCCAGACTCCGGAGCAGATGACTGCCGACCAACAGGAGTGTGCGTCGCAGGCTACTGCCCAGACGGGATACAATCCGTCGGCTCCGCCGACGACGACCGCAGCTGAGCCCCAGCACGGTCAGCGCGTCGCGGGTGCGGTGAAGGGGGCGGCGGTCGGCAAGGTGACGAGTAACGTCACGGAGAACACCGAGACCGACGAGGCCAAAGAGGCGGGCGCCAAAGCCGGCGTCATGGTCGCGGGTTCGCAGAAGCGTCAGGGTCGACGCGACGAGCGGGAGCAGCAGGCGCAAATCGACCAGCAGGCGTCGGCCTACAACGACGCTCTCTCGGCCTGTCTGCAATCGCGCGGCTATTCTTTCCAGTAGGCAGTCTGCTCCCGTGGGGGGAGCCAGTCTGTAAGCCGGGATTCCCCGGTACCGGTTCCACAGCGGCTATTGTGCGCTCCTTGAGTCCCTGGAGCAAGTCATCGCGGCACGGAAGGGCAAGCGCTGAAACGAAGCGACGTAGCCCCCTTCGGAACGTCGATGCGAATCGGGTTGTCTTTGCCTGCGATCAGGTAGTAGCGCTCCAGGCTTCGTCGGAGCCGGCTCGCCCCGATTCTGACGATGGGGTCTGCTTGTGGATCGAACCCGGCGTCGCGCTGCAGCACGCTGGTGCCGATCGTGTACGCCTTGATGCGATCGCCGCGCCCGCGAGAGTTTCCTCGACGACAAACCGCAAAAAGGCGCAGTTCCTGCGCGAGGCATCGAACGCGCTGCTGGCAATGATTCGTTCCAATTGAGCCTGGATCAGATCAGCAGGTATCCCTTCGGGAGTTGCATGCCCAGAGCCCTTTTTCGCGTTCACCGCGATCGCCCCCTCGGCGCCATCCATTGGTCCATCGCAAAGCCATCGCCGGGGGCGACAATACCGTTTACCGTGGATGTCGATCAAGCTCCCGGGCCTGCGGCAGCAGTCTCGGTGGCGAGCCCACCCGTAAAGTTACTGTTACGTACTCCCCGCGCCCCTTCGAGCGGGCCATCAAAGGCTTCAACTCGGCGTCAGGAGCCGTCGCTTGACGGGAAGAGAACTCACAGACTCCGGAATGGGACGCTTGATCGAACGGTTTCCTGAACTCGCGACGGCGATCCAGGACCGCTTCCATGACGATCCAAGCTTTCGGGAGATGTGCGGCGACTACGCCGAAACGCTGGAAGCGCTGGAGCGGTGGCAGGCATCGTCCAGCCCGCACAAAGCGGCTCGCGTCCAGGAGTATCGAGAGCTGGCGAGAGCGCTGGAGATCGAGATTGCTACCGCGCTTCGGCTTCCGCCCCCCTGATACGGAGGAGCACTGAGATGACCAATCCTGAGGGAGTCGGGCATGCCTAAAGCGTCCTCTCTGACGATCGGTGCCGCGCTGATCGGTGCGCTGGTGAACAGCGGTCTTGCTATTGCCCAGCCCGCCAGCACCGGGGACGCCGTCGTCGACCCGGTGGACACAGACCCGGGCCGAGGCATAAACGTCACCCTGGGCGCCGGCGCGGGCGCGGCGCCGGACTACGAAGGGTCGGACGACTATGAGCTCGTCCCGCTCTGGAACCTGCGCGTCGCCAATCTCTACCACCCGAATACGTTCGTGCAGGTGATCGGCCCGAGGCTGCGGTCGAACTTCCTTCCGAGCGACCACTGGCGGCTCGGCCTGTCCGGGCAGTTCATCAAGGAGCGCGACGACGTCGAGAACGATCAGGTGGACGCCCTGGAGAAGGTCGACCCCTCGGTGATGCTCGGAGTTCTTGCGGGCTACGATTTCTTGGCCGATCCACGGCAGCATCTGATGCTTGAAGTGGACGCCCGGCAGGACGTTGCCAACGACAACGGATTTCTGGCCAGCGTGCGGGCGCTCTATGGTCGTCCGTTGACTGAGAACTGGCGCTTCGATGCGCTCGTCGGATCGACCTGGGCGAGCGAGGACTACATGAGCTCATACTTCGGGATCGACGCGGCCGATGCAGCACGCAGCGGGCTCGATCAGTTCAGCGCCGACGAGGGTTTCAAAGACTTCAACATCGGAGGGGCGCTCACCTACCAGTTGTTCGAACGGGTGAGCGTGTCGGCTCTCGCCAACTACACGCGTCTGATCGACGACGCCGAAGACAGTCCGGTGGTCGATGATGCCGGCGACGAGAACCAGCTCTTCGCCGGCGCCTTGGTGAACTACCGGTTCTAAGCGTCGCGCCGCGATCCAACTCCTGAGGAACAAGGATGGCAATCGGGAGATTTGTGTGTAGCGGCGCCGCTCTGGCTTTGCTTATTATTGCGATAGGCACCTTGGCGCGTCCGGGGTCGACCCAGACGCCGGCTCAGGACGTGACCGCGGCAATGCAGGGGCAGCTCGGCGACCAGGTGTTGGAGGGCTGCAGCACCGAGCTTGCCCAACACTGCGCCGAAGTCACCCCGGGTGAGGGACGGTTGCTTGCCTGCCTCTACGCCCACGGCGATAAGCTCTCCGGGCAGTGCGACTACGCGCTGTACAACGCTGCCGCGCGGCTCGAGCGTGCGATCAGCGCCATCACCTACGTCGCCAGTGAGTGCCGCGCGGAACTAGAGACGCACTGCGTGGGGGTGGATGTGGGCGAAGGGCGTGTGGCGCAGTGCCTAAAGAACCACGCGAATGCGCTCAGTCCCGGCTGCGATCAGACGCTCACCGAAGTGGGCGTGAAATGAGGCTCGCCCTGCAAAACTGGCAACATGGCCTGTGCCATCGGGCACTTTGCCGGTTGCCTTCGAGGACATCGCGTCCGCTGCAGACTGGAGGTCTGTCATGAAGCCGCTCAGCCGTGCCGCATCATGCTTGCTCGCCCTGGTCCTGGTCGCCGGCTGCGCGTCGACCGACGTCACCGAACGCCAGCGCTACGAGGGCGAAAAGCTCGCCCGGCCCGATCGCATCATCGTCCATGACTTCACCGCGAATCCCGCCGAGGTGCCGCCGGAATCCCCGTTCGCTACCCGGCTGGCGGGCGCGGTGCCGCCGACGCCGGAGCAGCGCGAGCTTGGCCGCAAGCTGGGCGCGCAGATTGCCGAGGACCTGGTGGCGGATCTCCAGGGCATGGGGCTGCCCGCCGTGCGGGCCGAGGGCCAAGGCGCGCCGCAGATCGATGACATCGTGCTGCGCGGCTATTTCGTCTCAGTCGAAGAGGGAAGCGCCGGCAAGCGTGTGCTGGTTGGGTTCGGCAGCGGCGCGGCCGAGATTAGGGTGGCGGCCGAAGGCTACCAGGCGACCGCGGCGGGCCTGCGCCTACTTGGCAGCGGCGAGGTCTCGTCCGAGGGGGGAGGAATGCCAGGCGTCGCGGTACCGTTGGCGGTCCTCGCCGCCACCGCGAACCCAATCGGCCTGGTGGTCGGTGGTACCGCCAAGCTCTATGGCGAGGGGTCCGGCTCGGAAACGATCGAAGGCGCCGCCAAACGCACCGCCGACGAGATCGCGGCGCAACTGCGGACGACAGCCGAAGAGCAGGAGTGGATCTAGTGGAGTGCACCAGCGCAGCTGGCCGCAAAGGGCGCACCCCGCTTCCTTGCTCACGTCTCCGGCAACCTCTATGGTTCCCCACAACGGCGTGCTCGCTACAATCGTCAGCCAGGACCCCATCGATTTTGCGCGAGAGAGGACGCTTATGAACGAACATTCAGCGATCAACGCTGCCGCGACCGACCATCTGCCGTTCTTCATCGCGGCGCCGGGACAGACCGACGGCCTCTTCAACGCGATGATCGTCTTCCTGATCGTCTTTGTGTTCGCCATCGGACTCTTCTACCTCCGCCTCCACGCGCTGCCCGAGCACCTCGCGCACGGGGCAAGCAAGGTTCAGCTGCAGCTCGTGGGCGTGCTCGCTCTGCTCGCGCTCTTCACCCACAATCACATCTTCTGGATCGCGGCCCTCCTGCTCGCCCTCGTCAAGTTCCCCAACTTCTCCGCCCCGCTGGACTCGATGGCCCAGTCCCTGGAGAGACTGGCCGGCAGCGCGCCGCCGGCGGGGGCACTGGCGGCGGCCCCGGCCGCGGAGGTCACGCACCCGGAGGCGCTGCCCACGAAGGCAGTGCGCACGAGGACGGCGCCGCTCGCGGAAAGCGAGCTCACGCCGGTTGTTCCCGAGAAGGTGGCCTGACGCATGCTCGAGTTCCTGCTCTGCTCCTCGCTGACGATCCTGCCCGACTTCCTCTTCCGGAGGTTCGTCCAGGGCAAGCGGATCGGCCGGGAGATCACGCTGTTCTCGATGTGGTACGAGCTCCGCTGGGGCATCACCGCCTGCGTGCTGCTGACGCTCACGCTGATCACCGTGATCTTCTACTTTCACCCCGCGACCAACAGCGCCATTTCCTACTTCCGCACCGTACCTGTCCTGCCCGAGACCGTGGGGCGCGTGGCGGAGGTATTCGTCGGGCTGCGCGAGGAAGTGCAGGCGGGCACGCCGCTGTTCAGACTCGACAGCTCCAAGCAGCAGGCCGCAGTCGAGAGCGCCAAACGGCGCATTGCGGAGGTGGAAGCGGCGCTCGATGTAGCGAAGATCGGGCTGCAAGTGGCTGAGGGCGAAATCGCGGAGGCCCAGGGCGCCTACGCTCAGGCCCTCGAAGAATACGAAACCAGAGCCGAGCTGTTCGCGCGCAACCCCGACGCGATCCCCGAGCGCGATGTCGAGCAGGCGAGGATCCTCGTCGAGGCGCGCAAGGGCGCGCTCGACGCCGCCGTCGCGAGCAGGTCCTCGACCGAGGAGGAGATCAACACGCTCCTGCCCGCCCAGAAGGCCAGCGCCCAAGCGGCCCTGGAGGAGGCGGCCGTCGAGCTCGCCAAGACCACGGTGTACGCGGGCGTGACCGGCCGGCTCGAGCAGTTCACCCTGCGGCCCGGCGACCTCGTCAATCCATTGATGCGCCCTGCCGGCATCCTGATCCCGACGGAGGCGGGGCGGATCGGGCTTCAGGCGGGATTCGGACAGATCGAGGCGCAGGTGATCCGCCGCGGCATGATCGGAGAGGCCGCGTGCACCTCCGTCCCCTTCAGGATCATTCCGCTGGTGGTCACCGAGGTGCAGAGCGTGATCGCGGCGGGGCAGTTGCGGCCGAGCGATCAGCTGGTCGACCCCATGCAGGTGTCGCGCCCCGGCGCGATCACCACCTATCTCGAGCCGCTCTTTCAGGACGGCCTCGATGCCGTCCCCCCAGGGAGCAGCTGCATTGTCAACGTCTACACCAGCAACCACGCAAGGCTTGAGTCGCCTGAGGTCGGTCTGTTCCACGGCATGTTCCTGCACATGATCGATGCGGTCGGCGTGGTGCACGCCGCGATTCTGCGCCTGCAGGCCATTCTGCTGCCCGTACAGACCCTCGTCCTCTCGGGCGGCCACTGATGGGCCCGCCGCGCGGATGGGCAAGACACCGTTGGTTGCTCCTGTGAGATGCATCGACTGCCTCGCTGGCAGCCCGACATCGAGGGTTCGCCTGCAGACCGGCTCGGAGGACTACCAAGTCCCCGCTGGAGCAGCGGCGCAGGTCGCTGTCTGCACCGAGCACTGACACTACTTCGCCATCATCCGGCGCATCCTCAGAATGAAGAGCTGGATGAACTATGTGTTCTCCGAAGGGGACTGAGGTGAATGGTAGGCCATGATTTTGAGAAGTCACAAGCTCGGCGCCGAAGCTGACCAGACGCCAGAGCATTCTTCGCCGGTCGATTCGAAGGCCGACGAGCCAGTCTGATCGGCGTTCCCGCAGGTGAGGTTCTTGCGACCCAAAGGTATCGTGAAGATGCTGGCCATCGGTCTTGCGCCCTTCATTGGATGGCTCTGGTAACGTGCCGTGCCTAAATCGGGAGTATCAGGTTTGGCCAAAGGCAGCAAGAAGAAGGGCGTGAATTCATCTGGAAAAGGTGGCAACGCCCCGCAGAAGATGACGCGTAAGGAGTTTGAGAAAGAGCTCGCAAAGCTGCAGGTCGAGCTGACGCGGCTACAGGCGTGGGCGGTGGCCGAGGGTGCGCGCGTGATCGTCGTGTTTGAGGGGCGGGACACTGCCGGCAAGGGCGGCGTCATCAGTCGGATCATGCAGCGCTGCAGTCCCCGCGTATTCAAGCACGTCGCGCTGCCTAAGCCGTCCGATCGGGAGAAGAGTCAGCTCTATATCCAGCGCTACATCGCCCATTTCCCCGCAGCAGGCGAGATCGTCCTGTTCGATCGCTCCTGGTACAACCGGGCAGGCGTCGAGCGGGTCATGGGGTTCGTCAGCGACGACGACTACGAACACTTTCTCCGGCTAGCACCGGCCGTCGAACGCGAGGTGATCAACAATGGCATCATTCTCTTGAAGTATTTCCTGGACGTCAGCCAGGCGGAGCAGCGCCGGCGGTTCGAAGCCCGCATTACCGACCCGGTGAAACACTGGAAGCTGAGCTCGATGGACGTCGAATCGGTGCGGCTCTGGTGGGACTACACCAAGGCCTATCAGGTCATGCTCGAGGCGACCGATACGCCGGCCGCACCGTGGCACGTGGTGCCGGCCGACGACAAGCGGCGCGCCCGGCTGAACCTGATCCGCCATCTGTTGAGCAGCATCCCGTATGAGAAGGTCCGGGTCGATCTGCCCAAGATTCCCAAAGCCGCGCCGCGCCCCAAGGGCGTTGCAGAGGGCCCGCGGGCCGGGCATGTCGTGCCTAATCTGTACTGAGGGCACTTCTGGCCTTCCGGTTGCGCCAGAGGAGCTGGCCCTCAGCCGGCTCCGACTGACCCTCGACCGCCGGATCAAGCTTGCCGCGGCTCCGCCGAGAGCAACGGCGTCGGAGGGACCCATGTCGCTCGGCTTGGGCGCTGACCCGTTAGTTCTTCTTGCCCATCACCCCTGTACTTCCGGGCCCACCCGGCATTCGCCGAGCCCGAGCTCTACGAGCTGTTCAAGGCCGGGGAACATTTGGCGTACGGTGCCGTGGCCTGCTCCACACGGATCTGCCGTCGGAAACGGGTCCGGATTGACCGCGCGCCGTCGCGGGCGCATCGTGCGACGCTGCCGGCTGGGGCATGCGGAAATCCTAACTGCTCAGCCTGAGCCTCTCGAAGGATCGACGCCCCACACCATGCCTTGGCGCAACTACCCATGCATGAGTTCTTACTCTTCGTGAACAATATGCGATTCGGAGTGTACTTTGCCCGTTATATTCTACTTATGCTTGGATTGATATGGATTATACTGACTGTCATATTTGCCTGGGCGGAAGACCAGACCTTGGGGAACGCCATCTATTTCGCGTTGATTACTGCTCTGACGGTGGGTTACGGCGACATCACCCCTGTGACGCCCATCGGCAAAGCTGCCAGCGCCGCGATCGCGGTGGTCGGAGTGATCACGGCCGGCATCTACGTGGGCATCGCAACCCGGGCCGTTTCCATGTCTATCCGCGGGCAGCGCCTCACTGACGACTCCCGGCCCGGACAATGCGATCTGGAATAGGGCTATCTGAGGCCCCGCGGACTTGGCTCACTCCGCCCCGATCCGGCCTGCCGGCCGGTTGATCCGCCGCGTTGGCTTCGGGGCGCAACCTCGATGGTAGCGTGAATGTACGGGAACTTGGCGTTACTTGCTGGATTCGTTCTGGTCTACAGCATCGTGGCAGGCCGCATGCAGCGCAGTTTGGTAGGCGGCGCTATCGCATTCACCGCGTTCGGGCTCCTGTTCGGCCCTGCGGGGCTCGGGCTGCTGCAGCTCGCCATTAAGAGCGAAGGCCTTCGCCTCCTTGCCGAACTCGCGCTGGCGCTGGTGTTGTTCACCGATGCGGCGAATGTCGAGATCCCCGTGTTGAAGCGCAGCCTCGCCATCCCGGTCCGCCTCCTCCTGGTCGGACTGCCACTGACGATTGTCCTCGGGTTCGTCGCGGGCGCCATGATCTTCGATCATCTCGATGTCATCGAGGTCGCGCTCCTGGCCACCATCCTCGCACCCACCGATGCGGCGCTCGGCAAAGCGGTCGTGACCAACCCGGCCGTGCCGAGCACCATAAGCAGCTCGCTGAACGTCGAGAGCGGCCTTAACGACGGGATTTGCGTCCCCATTGTCTTACTGCTTCTCGTGTTGGCGACCGAGGCTGCGGTGAGCGAGGCGCCGGTTGCCATGGCGCTGATGATCTTTGGAGAAGAAATTGGCATAGGCCTTGTGGTCGGCCTGGCGTGCACGGCGCTCACCGTACCGGCCGTGCGCTTCGCGTTGGCGCGGGGCTGGACAGATCCGGTCTGGCTTCAATTCACCGTTCCAGCGCTCGCCCTCCTCTGCTTCGGCGCCGCACAGGCGAGCGGCGGCAGCGGGTTCATCGCCTGCTTTGTCGGCGGTCTCGCTACGGGCGCCCTGATCCGTCATCACAAGCACGCGATCCTCAGCCCCGCCGAAGGGATCGGCGAGACGCTCGCACTGCTGACCTGGGTCGTGTTCGGTGCGGTGGTGGTCGGGCAGGCGCGCGATGTCTTCTCGCTCCCGGTCGTTCTCTATGCGCTCTTGAGCCTGACCTTCATTCGCATGGTCCCCGTGCTTCTCTCTCTGACGGGCACGGGCTTGTCGAGCGGTGACAAGCTCTTCATCGGCTGGTTCGGGCCGCGCGGCCTGGCCAGCGTCGTGTTCACCGTCATCGTGCTCAACGAAGGCGTCGCAGGTGGCGGGACGCTGGCGGCGACTGCGGTTTGGACGATCGTGCTGAGCGTTGTTGCGCACGGCCTGTCGGCCGGCCCGCTCGCAGCGGCCCTTGCAAAGCACGAACATTCCACCGGGTAGTGGGATCCGGCAGCTGCTAACGATCGTGTCCGGCATTCGACTGCGCCCGATGTCAATGAGCATCGGCGGGGACCTGCTCCGGTTCCTGGAAACGTTCCGCGGGCATCGAGCAAAGCCAGCCCGGACGAAGAACCATACATGATCGGCTTCTACAGTTACTACGCCGTTCCGACCAACTTCCGCAGCCTCAACTCCTTCTCCCGGGAAAAGGAAGATCGCGCGGCCCGCGCGCGCAGATGCGCTAGCAGGCGCTGCCGGCTTGGTCGTCTAGCCGGTGGGCACGGTGACCACCGGGCCCAGCGTGGGCAGCCGGGGTGCCTTGAGCTGGAACAAGTAGTTCAGCAGGCTGAACGCCTGCTTGCTGGCGTGGTCCTGTTGCGGAATGGAGAACCAGTGGCCACCGTAGGGCACCGCGACGAAGGAATCCTCCGGACGCTGCTCCGCCACCTGCACGTGCAAGGGGATGAGTGAACTCCGCACGGCCTCGTCCGGCGGATAGGCGCCGCCGGTGAGGCCCTGTTCCAAGTGGACCGCGGGCGCCTCGACGCCTTGCGCGAGAAAGCTCATCAGCGCCAGGAGCGAGCGCATCCGGATGGTGATCTCGTCGGGCCCGCGTCGAACGATGTCATGGGTGATCCGAAACTCCGAGCGCTCCGGATCGAGCCCGACCAGCACCTTGAACCGATCGATCAGCACCCGGGTTTCTTCGTCCGGGTTTGAAGCGAACACGATCGAACTTGGCTGCTGTCCGTTCGGCGCTTGCGGCGTTGTCGTCTTTGGCCCGACCGCATCTCGTCTGGCCAACTCGATCAGCAGTCGAACCGCTTGCTCGAAGTCTCGCAGTTCTTCGTCGGCCCCGCGCCGGTGGGGCTCGAACGTCAGGTTTTGAAGGTCGTTCAGGCGTTCCAGGCTCATGATCAGCACTTCGTACGCCGGCCATCCCGACTGGACCAGCGACAAAATGAGCCCCTCCGCCATCGGGCTGAGCATCTGCTCGGCGAATCTCTCGCCGGTGACCGGACTGTAGGTCACCGTCGGCCGTTCGAAGTAGGTTGCACCAAGTGCGCCGCTGAACAACGAGAGGGAGTCGCCGGCGGTCCGACCGACCGAGCCCGTGAGCGTGACATCGCCTGCGTAGACGTACTGGGTGAGCACCGAATCCACGGCGAGGAACACCGGCACGTCGTCGTAGCGCAGGCGCACCAGATTGATCAGCAGCTGCTCCTTTGACGAGCGGGCGAGCGCCTCGTTGTAGTCGAACCGGTCCGGCGGCACGCGACCCGGTCCGAAAGAGCAGGCGGCGAGAAGGACGCAGGCCGCGAGGACAAGCCGTTGACGGTGAAAAGGCCGCGGGGTCGCGGCTCGCCCAGGATCGCCGCACGCGCCACACCATCGAAGGCCGCCGGGCCGTGGCGGCTGTGATGGCCCGGTACCTTGAAGGCGAAAGAGGAAGGAGAGACTGGCAGAATCCATGCTGGGATTCCCCAGGTACTGGTTTCACAGCAACCACTGTGCCTTCCCTGAGTGCTGGTAGCAAGTCGTTGCGGACCGCCGCGTGATGCTAGGTGACATAGAGCCCGGCGGGCACTGCTTACGCGGCGGGGCTCAATGTCTTGGGGTCCGCTTCGGGTCCAGACTCGGAAGGAACGACAGTGCGGCGCAATGGCCGCAGTGGCTCCCAGAAGAGAACGCTGTGCATCATGCGTGGACTGCCCCCTCGAGGTCGTTGGTCAGGTTCGCACCCGTCGCAGCCCGGAAAGCTAGGGACCCCGTCGGCTGCCGAGATTGCCTCATCAAGCGTCTGTTCCTCGATCTCGATCAGCACGCGTAGGCACAGGCGATCACGGTCACAATCGACGATATCTTTCTGGCCGCCGGCTAGCAGCGTCAGGTTGTAGGAGCAGCTCAAGCCATCATGCCGTGGTCTGCCTCAGAACCGTCTGTTCGCCGCGCACCCAGGCACGGAACAGCTCGTAGCCGAGCGCGATGATGACAGGGCCCAGAAAGACGCCGATCAGGCCATAGGCCAAAAGCCCGCCGATGACGCCGATCAGGATGATCACTGTCGGCACGTCGACGCTACTGCGCATCAGAAGGGGCTTCAGCACATTGTCGATCAGCATGACCGGTATGCTCCAAGCCGTGAACAGGATCGCGGTCGTGGTCTCGGCGCTCCAGAACAGGTAGATGATCGCCGGCACGAGCACGAGGCCAGGCCCGATCTGCACGGTGCACAGGATCAGGCACATGAAGGCGAGCAGGCCCGCCGCAGGCACGCCAGCGACGACGAGGCCGACGCCAGCGAGCAGCGCCTGGATCATGGCCGTCCCCAGCACGCCGCGCGCGACGCTGCGGATGGTGGCCCCCGCCAGCGTGACGAGACTGGGGCCGCGCTCGCCGGCGAGGCGCGTCGCCACAGCATCGGCCGCTCGCGCCCCGCCCTCGGCCTGGGGCAGAAGCACGCCGGCAACGATCACGGCAATCACGAGCTGCAGCATGCCAAGGCCGGCATTAGCGATCGCGCCCAGCACGAAGACGCTCAACGCCCTGATCTGCGTCCTGATCTCCGCCAGCGCGGCGCCCAGATTGGTCGATGCCAGCGACCAGAACCGATGAGCCGGCTCGCCGACGAACGGCCAGGTGGCGATGGCGTCGGGCGGCGCGGGCACGTGCAGCCCGTCGGTCCTTAGGTGTGCGGCGAGGGTCTGCACATCGTCGACGAGGACGCCCGCCAACATGCCGACCGGCCCTAGCACGAGGATCAGGCCCAGGATCGTCCAGAGAATTGCCGCCAGCCGGCTGTGGTCGCCTAGACCTCGCTCGAGGCGCACGAACCCTTGGTAGCTCGCGATGGCGATGATAACGCCCCAGATCAGCGGCAGCATGAATGGCCGGACGATCTCGAGGCACCATACCGCCATCAGCGCGATCAGCCCGATCTTGATCGCCGCATCGACCGCCCGGCCTGCGAAGCCGGCATCGCCATCGCTCGTCATGCCCGCCGTCCTCCCCCACGCCGAAGCCGCCTGTCCTGGTCGATCGCATCGGAACAGTGCGCCGCTACGCCACGGCGGGCAAGGCCTGGCGTATCGAGACATTAGCCACTCGCGCGGCTGTCACGCCGGCACACTTTTGCTGAACTGCACGTTGGGCGGTAGAGGATGCGTCCGGAGGCGCCGGCCAGCAGCTCAGCGAGAACATGCTTGCGCTCGGCAAGCGGTGCCCCGCGCAGATCGAGCCCCTCGAGATAGAGCAGGTCGAAGGCGTAGTAGAGCAGCCGGTCCCTGCGGCCCGCGGCGAGAGCAGCGTACAGAAGCCCAAAATCGGGGATGCCGCGCGAATCCGCGACGGGTTCGCCATCCAGGATCAAGTTTGTTGCCGGGAGGGTCGCGAGAGGATCGGCGATCGGCTGAAAGCGCCGCATCCAATCATAGCCTGCGCGGGTGTAGACCGCAGGCTGGCCGTTTCGCAGGGTGCGCTTGTGCCCGGTAGCCGTCGAATTTGATCTCGTGCACCCAGCGCTCGCCAGAGGGAGCATGCTCGCGCAGCGTCGGATGAGAGGGCTCGATGAACCGGGGAATGGCGCCGGCTTCGCGCCGGGCACCACGCTGGGGTCGCACGCCGAGCGTCCTGCGACATGGCTCGTGGCTAGTCGCGTGCCCGGCGCAGAGCGGCTTCCAGTTTCTCCTTCTCCTTTTCCCAGCGCGCGTCCTCCGCTTGGGACCGTCTGTCGAGCGCAGCGCGGTCTCTTTCGATTTCTTCGACCTTGGCTTCATGGTCACGCTTCGCTTCTTCAAGCGCTGCTTCGGCCTTTGCAATTGCTTGCTCCCGCCGCTTGCGTTCCCTCTCCCGCGCGGCCTCTTCCTTGCGGCGCTCGCTCTCGCGCCGCTCCCGTTCTCTCTCGAACGCAAGGGCAGCCTCGCGTGCTGCCTTGTCGTCGGCCTTCTGAGCCGGCGGTTCGCTTGTCGTCGCTCGAGGCTTTGCTGTCCTCTCCTTCACCTTGTCGATGGGGAGTTCCTTTGGCAGCTTGGCGTGTTCGCTGAACGCGCCATCCGATCCGACCGGGCGCCGCAGAACGACGCCAGGTTTGGCGAGCGTGGCCGCAACGATCGCGGGATCATCGGTTTCCTTTGCAAAGCCTTGGTGGAACAGGTTCGTCTCCGAGCCCCAGGCTTGCAAAGCCGCCTTCATCGATGGCGCAGCAATGGCGAGATCGAAGAACCCGAGAGAGGTCTGATAGGTCTTAAGTTTCCTCGCCATCAATCCCGCGCTTTCTTCCGGAACCGGATTGGGGCGATATCCTTCAGTTCGATCCAAGCCGGCGCGTGATCGCTGGTTTTTTCCCAACTGCGCACCTCGCGTGCGACGCCGCCCGCAACAAGGCGGTTCTTCAGCGAAGGGCTCAGCAGCAGGTGATCGATGCGCAGCCCGGCATCGCGGGCGAAGGCGTTACGGAAATACTTCCAAAAGGTGTAGATGCGCTTGCCGGGATAGAGGTGACGCAACGCATCTTTCCATCCCAGCTTTACGAACTCCGCATACGCTTTGCGCACTTCCGGCCGGAACAGCGCGTCGTCACGCCAGCGCTCCGGTGCATAGACGTCCAGGTCGGTCGGCATTACGTTGTAATCGCCCGCCATGATGAAGGGCGCATCCGAGGCGATGAGCGTCTTGCCATACTTCTGAAGCCGCTCGAACCAGGCGAGTTTGTAATCGAATCTCGGTCCCGGTGCGGGATTGCCGTTCGGCAGGTAAAGGCAGCCTAT
>Ga0081538_10003717_pt1 | contig 14322 bp, 14 predicted proteins | sample TabmetS5T2R1_FD_71022 | JGI IMG/M metagenome (GOLD analysis project Ga0081538, IMG submission 71022) | Tabebuia heterophylla rhizosphere microbial communities from the University of Puerto Rico - S5T2R1 | ecosystem: Host-associated > Plants > Roots > Rhizosphere ... | reverse complement strand
GGGGGCGGCGGCGCGGGCGGTCGCGCCGCGGCGCTCGCCGGTGGTGAGCGCGATGTCGCGCGGGAAGAACAACTCCACGGTCCAGTCGAGCAGGACCCGCAGCCGCTTCTGCGGCCCGGGCAGCTTCCACAGGTACAGGCCGCGCCACAGCAGCCAGGCGGGCAGGCCGGAGAAGCGCATGCCGCGCAGCTCGGCCGCGGCGCTCTGGTGCCCGAGGGGGACCAGGAACCCCAGCGCCCGGTAGCGGAACGGCGCCGGCGGGCGGCCGGTGATGGCCGCGACCACGTTGTCGGCCACGGCCTTGCCCTGCCGGGCGGCGTGCTGCGCGGTCGGCGGGCAGGCGGCGCCGCGACGCTCGACGTCGGGGACGCGGGCGCAGTCCCCGACCGCCCAGACGTTGGCCGTGCCACGCACCCGCAGCGTGGGGTCGACCAGCACCGCGTCGCCGTGGCGGGCCAGCGGCAGGTCGGCCAGCAGCGGGCTGGGCCGGTTCCCGGCCGCCCAGATCAGGGTGCGGGCCGGCAGCCGCTCGCCGTCGTCCAGCAGCACCGCGCCGGCGTCGGCGGCGGCCACGGTGGCGCGAAGGCGCAGCTCGATGCCTCTGGCCTCCAGCTTGCGGTGGGCGTAGCCGGCGAGCTTGCCGCCGAGCTCGGGCAGGATGCGGTCGCGGCCGTGGACCAGCACGAACCGCGGCTCGCTGGGGCGCACGTGCGGGAAGTACCGCAGCACGCTGTGGACCAGGTCGAAGACGCTGGCGACGGCCTCGGTGCCGGCGAACCCGCCTCCGGCGACCACGAAGGTGAGCCAGCGGCGGCGTTCACGCGGGTCGCGTTCCTGGTCGGCCTGCTCCAGCCGCCCGATGACGTGGTCGCGCAGCCGCCGCGCGTCCTCCAGCGTCTTCAGGGTGAGCGCGTTGGCGGCCACGCCGGGCAGGTCGCGCAGGTTGGGGACGGCGCCGACGGCCAGCACCAGGTGGTCGTAGGGCAGCGCCTGCAGCGCGCCGGCGGCGGAGCGCAGGTGGATCGCCTGCCCGACCGGGTCGATGCCGAGCACCTCGGCGCGGCGGAACCTGGTGCGGGGACAGGCGGCACGCAGCGGGACGCTGACGTTGGCGGCCTCCACCGAGCCCGCCGCGACCTCGGCGAGCATCGGCGTGAACAGCAGGCTGTTGTCCTGGCTGACCAGGGTCACGTCCAGCCCTGGGGTCCACGGCAGGAGCTGCTCGAAGCGGCGGGCCGCGGCCACGCCGCCGAAGCCGCCGCCGAGGATGACGACCCGCTGGCGGCCCCTGGCCGGCGCGGGCAGCCGCCGTGCCGGCGCCCGTTGCCGCAGCGCCGCCTGGAGGCCGGGACCGACCAGCCCGCCGGCGCACAGGCTCACCAGCAGGGTCGGGAACAGCGCGGTCGCCGACCTGCCGAGCGCCGGCAGCACGGTCAGCGCCAGCACCGCCCAGGCGAGCACGCCCAGCAGCATGCCGTCGACGAACCCGCCCGCCAGACCTGGCGGCGGGAGGGGCAGGTCTCCCGTGGCCTGCCCCTCCCTGCCGGCCTGGCGGCCGGTGCGAGCGGCCCGCGTCCCCATGCTCACGCCCGTTGGGGCGTCGAGCCCGGGCCGCCGGCCCATCCGCTCCCTCCTGGACGGACGGACGTCGACCTGGTCGCCAAGGCGCATCGGTCCGCCAGGGTGCTAGTGCCGAGGCCGGACGGGGGCCGTCCGCCGGCGCTGCCCGACCGCGACCAGCATGGAGCCGGCCGCGACCACGAACAGGCCGAGGAGCAGCAGGCCTCTGGACACCGGACCACCTGTGTAGGGGAGCTGGCTTCCGGCGCCGAGCTTGGCGAGCTGGCCCCGGATCTCCCCCTTGGGGAAGTCGGCGGAGTGGACGTTGACGTAGTAGTTGGCCGGCTTGGAGGCGATCGCCGCGACCACTTCCGCGTCGGCCTGGACGCAGCCGGACTTCTTGTTGCCCGCCACGGCGGTGTCCTGGGCGAAGAAGTTGACGACGATGTCGCCGGTCTTGCCCGCCGCGCCGCGGTGGATGTGGGACGCGGTCGCCTCCACCCCGCTCCAGCGCAGGTCGTAGCAGACCTCACTGCCGCGGGTCTTGATCGAGGCGGTGCCGTTGGCGTTGGGGTCCCCGGTGGGGATCTCGGCCTCGCCGCTCAGCCGGGCGATGAACTTGGTCCACGCCCCGGCGGAGGACTCCGACGAGGTCGCGCCCTGCTCGGTCCCGCTGTAGACGTCGTCGCCGTACTCGACCTGCGTGGTGGTGTAGTCGTCACCGGAGGCCTGCGCCAGCGCTGCCGGTGCGGCCAGCGCGGCGGCTGCGACGACGGTCAACGCCACCGTCGCGATTCTCCTCAGCATGGAAACGGCTCCTCCCTTTGCCTGGCAGGGTCGAGTGTCAGTTGTTGTTGAGCTGGCGGAAGTCCATCACCAGGACGCGGACGCAGTCGGTGGACCCGTTCTCACGGGCGAACGCCCGCGCGCCCACGTAGTGGAACTCGCTGGCCGCGTCCACGCAGACCCGGTAGCGGCCGGGCTGGGTGATCGGCGGCGCGATGCCGGTGAGGATGTCGGAGGTGCCTTCCTGCGCCATCACCACGAACGACGCGCACGCGTCCTCGGGCACCGCGTTGTTGCGAGAGATCCGCGCGAAGCAGGCGTGGTTGTGGCCCTGGAGGTGCTGCGCCTGGTTGAGCCGCTGCGGGCCGATGCCGTAGCCGGTCGCCGGGTCGGAGAAGAACCCGGGCTGGAAGTTCTTGAAGCGCGCGCGGACCTGGATCTCGCGGTTGAGGGGCAGGATGCGGCCGCTGCCCGGCCGCAGGATCAGCGTCTGCGGGGCGTCGGCGGGGATCTCACCGTACGGCACCCCGTTGAAGACGGTGCCGGTCTGGGCGCCGTTGTTCAGCGGCAGGTTGTTGATGTTGCCGTTGGGGTCCTCGGCGCCGGCGTCGCCCTCGGGGGCGGTGGTGTCGGGCACGGTGGTGTCCACCACGGTGTCCGGCGTGGTGTCCTCGGGTGGGGTGGTGTCCTCGGGTGGGGTGGTGTCAGCGGGCGGGGTGGTGTCGGCGGGTGCGCTGGTCTCGGGCGGGTCGGAGGTCTCCGGGGCCTGCTGCGCCCCGGCGACCGCGCCGACACTGGCGAGCGCGGCGCCCAGGAGGATCGCGAGCAGGCCGGCGACCCAGCGCGCCTGCAGGCGTGGCCGGTCGGATCGCCGGCGCGTGGATGGGGACAAGGACACGATGGCTCCCTCCTTCGTCGAGGAGTCGTCGAGGGTGGACCGGGACGGCTACTTCACCGTCAACCAGCCCTGCATCTCCTGCTGGTGGTATTTGCAGTAGAACCGGTAGCGGCCGGGGTCGGGCGCCTTGAAGCGCACCAGCGCGTGCGCGTCGGGGGGCAAGGTCTTGGACAGCCGCAGGTCGGCGAAGGTGAAATTGTGGTAGCTGGTGTCGTCGTTGACGACGTCCAGGACCACCGACGCGCCGGCCGCCGCCACGTACCGCGAGGGATTCCAGGCGGCATTCTTGGTGGAGAGCTTGGACTTGGCGCCGCTGCGCAGCTCCACCGTCTTCACCACCGGCTCGGCGGCGCCGTTCTGCCGGGCGAACTCGTCGGAGGGCCCGTATCCCTTGCCGTCCTTGGTGGTGGGGATCGTGCAGCCGGCCACGCCGAGCGCGACGCCGAGCAACGCGGAGACGGTCAGCAGCCGGCGGCTTCGCGACACCGAGGCCCTCCTCTCTGTCAACAATTCCGACTCCACCGGGGAACTCACCGCCACGACCGTGGATTCCCAGATTTTTCTCAGATATTTCATGGCGATTGGCGGACGAGGGTGCGGGCACGACCGAACTCGGAAAGCAGCAGCCGGCGCAGCCGCGCCCTGGCGCGATACAGCCGCGAAAGTACCGTGCCCTTTGGCGTGCCCATCACCGCGGCCGCCTCCTCGCACGACAGCCCCTGGAGCTCCACCAGCGTCACCGCCACCCGGTAGGGCTCGGGCAGCTTGGCCAGCGCCCGCCGCAGCGCCTCCCGGTCCAGCTGCCGCAGCGCCTCCTCCTCGGGGCTGGGCACGTCGGCGCGGAACTGGGCGAGGACGTCGACGTCGTCCTCGTTGGCGTTCCGGTAGGTGATCCGGCGGCGGCCCCGGTAGTCGCGGCAGAACACGTTGTGGGCGATCTGCAGCATCCATGCCCGGCAGTTGGTCCCCGCCTGGAACGAGTCGAAGGAACGGAACGCCCGCAGGTAGGTCTCCTGGGTGAGGTCCTGGGCGGCCACCGGGTCCCCCGTCAGGCGGAGATTGGCCCGGTAGATCGAGTCGTGCAGCGGCAGCGCCGTCTCCTCGAAGCGCTCGTAGATGGAGGCCTCGGTCTCGGCCGTGGTCATCGCCGTCACGGGCTCCACCCCCGGTGCATGAAATCGTTGGGTGCCGTCACGTTCACCATCGCGCCCATCACCGCGGCGACCAGCGCGCCGGCGAACGCGATCAGCAGCATCATCGTCATCACCTTGCGGACCAGCGGGTCGGCCACCAGCCGCCGCCGGTACCGCAGCGCCACGAACGCCACCGCGGTCGCCAGGAACGGGGTGGTCCAGCCGACGTGGACCTTCCACTCCATGGCGAAGGTCTCCCAGAACGCCAGCCCGGGGCTGTTCATCAGGTACTCGCGGGGGTACATGGAGATGTCCCCGCCCGGCGGCATCTTGGCCCGGTAGCCCGCGTACCCACCCCAGGTCCCGACGGCGGAGGCCAGCCACGCCACCAGCGCCAGCGCCGCCGTGCTGAGCTTGCGGATGCGGTCCTTCATCGGCGAGTCGCCGCCGGTGATCAGCGTCCCGATGCCGCCGCCGAAGGCGTGCACCATGGCGATCCCAAGGCCCGAGTGCACCATGAAGAACAGCTGCCGGGTGGTGAGCAGCCGGCCCCCCAGGACCAGCAGCCCGAACCCCACCGCCACCAGCAGCCACATCCCGGTGACCATCACGGTGGAGGCGTTCAGCAGGGTCGCGGTCCGCCGCAGGTGGACCCGTCCGTGGCCGGCGCGACCCTGCCGCGCCGGCCCGCGCGGCGCGGCCGCCAGCGCCGGCTCCTCGTCGGCCTCCTCGTACTCGTCGGCGTCCCAGCCGTCCAGCAGGTCGACGTCCTGGTCCTGGGCCCAGCCGGTGGTCGCCTCCCGCGTCCAGCGGTCCACGAAGTCGTCCTCGGCGGCGAAGCCGCGCTCCTGCCGGATCTCGTGGCGGACCTCGTGGCGGTACTCGGTGGCGACCCAGCCGCCGCCGGCGGAGGTGTCCTGGGGCGACCAGTCGGCCCAGTCGTCCTCCACCGCCGCCCAGCCGCCGGTGCCGCTGTCGCGGGCCCACTCGTGGGTGTCGTCGCCGCGCAGGTACGCCACCCGGAGCTCGTCGAACAGCGGCGCGTCGTCCGACACCTCGGCGGGAGGCCGGTCCTCCCAGGGGTCGCCCACGCCGTCGACGCGGTCGTAGAGCTGAGTCACGGGCTTCCCCCCTCCCTGGTGCGGGCGGCGCCGGGCAGCCCGGTGGACACGGGCATCGACGCAGGGGGGTGCCCCGGTAGGGGGCAGAGAGCGAGCCAGGCCGCCATCGCAGCCACCTCGTATTTCGATAACCGCAGCCGATGGCTGCGTGCCGACGGGGGGATCACGATCTCACCGGGCGAATATCGAGACGGCCGGTGACACCGTGCGTCAGTATTGCAACCCTGAATACGCCGAGACCGCGGCGAGCGCTTGGGGGAGCGCTTCGGGCTGTTCCTGCCGTGGGGGCGGCCAGGAGGGGGAAGCCCGGACCGATCCGCGAACGACGAACCAGAGCGATGGTTCAGGGGAACGGCTGAGCCGTGGTACTGCTATTTACTGCGTGCCATGGGGGTAGCGCGACGGACTGTACGACACCCCCCATGTGGAGTCAAATCGTACACGCGCTGAGATCATCCTGTGATCTACCTAGATTCCATACCCATCCCGGGCCGAGTTGACACCTGGGCCACATCGCGGGAATCCAGCGGACATCCAGGGAGTTCCCTCCCAAAGCCATACACACCGGCGGCCCCGCCATCCAGGCGGGACCGCCGCCGACCCCGGAGAGGAGGTGACCCCAGAGCAACTGCCATGGGAGACGCCACGGTCCTCGTGACCAAGGCGTTGGCGTGTAGCGAACGAGCGGCCGGGCTGGTGGACCCACCTCCACCCGGCCGCTCGATTCATGTCCGGGCCTCGAGGTAGACCGGAATATCGGCCGGCGCCGATGCGGTTGCCGACCGAGACACCCAACGACGGGAGCCGGCCTTGACCTCCACGCCCCGCACCATCCAGCGCACCTACCTCGTGCTGCTGCTCGGCAACACGCTGGCGGCCTCGCTCATCTGGGGGATCAACACGATCTTCCTGCTGGACGCCGGCCTGTCCAACCTGGAGGCGTTCACCGCCAACGCCTTCTTCACCGCCGGGATGGTGCTGTTCGAGGTGCCCACCGGCATCGTCGCCGACACCCTCGGGCGCCGCATGTCCTACCTGCTCGGCACGCTCACCCTCAGCGTCTCCACGCTGCTGTACGTCCTGCTGTGGCAGACCGGCGCGCCGCTGTGGCAGTGGGCGGTCGTGTCGATCCTGATCGGCCTTGGCTTCACCTTCTTCTCCGGCGCGGTGGAGGCGTGGCTGGTCGACGCGCTGGCCGCCACCGGCTTCACCGGCACCATGGAGTCGGTCTTCGGGCGCGGCCAGGTCGTGACCGGCGTGGCGATGCTGGGCGGCTCGGTCGCGGGCGGGGTCATCGCCCAGCAGACCAACCTGGGGGTGCCGTTCGTGCTCCGCGGCCTGATCCTGATCGTGATGTTCCTGGTCGCGTTCCGGCTCATGCACGACATCGGCTTCACCCCGGAGCGGGGCGGCCGGCCGCTGGCCGAGATGCGCAAGGTCGCCGCCGCCTCCATCGACTACGGCTGGCGGGTGCCGGCCGTCAGGTGGCTGATGGTCGAGGGCATGTTCCTCGGCGGCGTCGGCGTCTACGCCTTCTACGCCCTGCAGCCCTACCTGCTGGAGCTGTACGGCGACCCACACGCCTACCAGATCGCCGGCCTGGTCGCGGCCATCATCGCCGGCGCGCAGATCCTCGGTGGCGTGGCCGCACCGTGGATCCGCGGGCGCTTCCACCGCCGCACCTCGGCGCTGATCGCCACCGCCGGCCTCGGCGCGGCCACCCTCGCCCTGATCGGGATCCTCCAGAGCTTCTGGGCGGTGGTCGGCCTGATCGTGGTGTGGGGGCTGCTGTTCGCCGCCACCATGCCGATCCGCCAGACCTACATCAACGGCCTGATCCCCTCGCAGCAGCGCGCCACGGTCCTGTCGTTCGACTCGCTGATGGCCTCCAGCGGCGGCGTCTGGGCCCAGCCCGCCCTCGGCCGCGCCGCCGACGTGTGGGGCTACGCCCCCTCCTACGTGCTCGGCGCCGGCATCTCCGCCCTGGCCCTGCCGTTCCTGGTCCTCTCCAGACGCCAGAACGCCCCCGCGGACACGGTTGCGCAGCCGGCCGAGGGCGAACCCGCCTCCCGGCCGACCTGAGCCAGCCGAAGGACGGAGGAGGCCGCCCTCCGCCGCTCAGCAGGCGGTCGGCACCCCGACCGCGTCCCAGGCCGCGGTCGTCGAGGCCCGCTGCTGCGAGGCGGCGCCGAAGATCGCCGCGGCGCTGGCAACCGTCGCCTGCCGCGCCTGGCAGAAGGTCGCCCGCTCCGGAAGCGAGGTGAGGCCCGCGAACATGATCTGCTCGGCCGCCGCCAGGCCGATGCCGGTCACCACCGGCTCCCCGGGCCCGCAGTGCGCGGCGTTGTGGGTCGCCGGCGCCGCGCAGCTCGCGTTCATGCCGCCATTCACCAGCAGGTAGTAGGCGTGGTTGGAGATGGCGCTGTTGGAGTGCACAAAGCCGCGGTCGGCGCTCCCGAGCAACCGCTCGCTGTAGTCGTCGGGATCGTTGTCCTCCTCCGGGTCGGCCATGTTCCGGAACCCGGGCACGGCGTCGGCCGGCACGAACACGTCCTCGCCGATCGTCCAGTCCGCACACCCGGTCTGCCCGGCCGCCAGGACGCAGTTGGAGCTCAGCGGCTCCGCCGCGAAGAACTCGGCGCTGTTGCCCAGCATGTCCGAGAACGACTCGTTGAGGGCACCCGACTCGTTGCGATAGACGAGGTCGGAGGTGCACTGCGTGACCGCGTGGGTGTTCTCGTGCGCGACCACGTCCAGGCCGCCCGACAGCTCGCGGAAGACGACCCCGCTGCCGTCGCCGTAGACCGTCACCTTGCCGTTCCAGAAGGCGTTGTCGTAGCCCTTGCCGTAGTGCGCGACCAGGTCCATCCCGTCGGGATAGCAGTCGGTGAAGTCGAAGCCCTGGCGCGCGAGGTAGTAGTCGTCGGTCACGTTCCCGTAGTACTGGGCGTCGACCAGCGCCGGCTGGCCGGGCGAGCCGCGGTCGGGCGTGACCAGCGTCCAGTGGTTGTCCGCGTCGGTCGCGGGCGGCTTGGACGTCGCACCCGTGTTGCGCGCGTCCGAGGTGTGCTGGCGACCATCGCGGGAGATCAGGTGCCAGATCCCGTCGGCGAGTACGGTGAGGTCGTCGGACAGCCCCGCCTGACCGTCGAGGTCCTTGGTGTCGCCCTTGACGCCCGTGCCGTGGTCGTCCTGGATGGCGTCGATCTTGGCGAGCACCTTGCCGTCGCCGGCGTCGACCCAGTGGATCCACCGCTCCGCGAACCGCCGCGTCTCCACGCGGTAGAAATAGCGCCCGTTCTCGGGGTCGATCATGACCCGGACGGTCCGTGTCCCCGACGCGCCCACGTCGCCGGCGGCCTTCTTCAGGGCCGCCGCCCTGGACAGCTTGACCGAGTTCCGCGGTGCGATCGACGCGTAGTGCGAGCCGATGACCGTCCGCACCGCACCGGAGGCGTTGCGGTAGACGCTGAGCTGACCGCCGAGCACGTCGGCGCCGGCGGCGCCGTAGACCTGCTGGTAGCGCTCGTAGGTCCCGCCGCCGAGGGCCAGCCTGCGGACCAGCTTCGTGTCGGCCGGGACCGTGAAGCCGGCCGCGGCGCTGCCGCTGAGCGCCCTGAAGGCGGCGGCCGCCGGCGCGGCCGCGCCGGCCTGCGGCGCCAGCAGCGCCGCCATGGTCGCCGCGGCAACGATCACGACGACGAACACCGAGACTCGCCTGCGCAAGGATCCTCCTCCGGGTCGGGGCCGCACCTCCGGCAACCAACCCGAAGAACGAGCGACGACCGCCTGGCGCTACACCGACAGGGAGTCGCCGCGCGCCTGGCGCCGCTTCCAGGCCTCAGCCTCGGCCATCTCCGGCGGGACCAGCCGGCCGTCACGGTCCACGAACCCCCGCAGGTCACGGCCGGGCCGCTCGGCGGGCGCCGCGGCGGCCCTGGTGCCACCGCCGGCACGGCGCCGGGGGCGACGCGACGGGGCGCGCTGGTCGCGCTGGTAGAGCTCCCGGGCGCGGTCCAGGTCGCCCTCGGCCAGCGCCAGGTAGATCCGCTGGCCACTGTCGGGAAGCTGCTCCCATTCCGGCCGCGGCCGCGCGCCCGCCTTCGCCATCCGCCTGCCTTCCTCGCCGCCGGGAGACGTCCATTTTACGGAGCCGTCGGACACGCGGTCGCGGCGGCCGGTGTGGCGCGGCGGGCAGGTTACCGGCTGGTCGTGGGGCCGTCGGGTGGCGCCTGGGCGACCGCCGGCGGCCGTGTGATCGCCGCCGCCACACCGGCGGCGATCACCGCGAACGGGAGGCCGAACGCGGGCAGAGCCCCGAGACTGAAGACCATGGCATCGCCCAGGGTCGCGCCGACCGGACCCAGCGCACCGTCGAACAACGCGCCGTCGATCGCATGACGACGCAGCCCCTCGGGCAGCCAGAGGGCGTAGGCGAGCGGCGCGGTGGCGATCACCGTCCAGACGGCGGCCTGGACGCCGGAACGGAACGACCGGCCGACCACCCCCGCCAAGAGCGCCGGCAGGAACAGGATGGCGAGCGGTGCGAACACCACCACAAGGATGGACACGGGCACCAGTGCGAACTCGAGCAGGAGCGGGGCGTCCAGGCGGTCCAGGGACGCGGTGACGCGGAACGCCAGCAGGAACCAGGCCCCGAACACCAGCGCGGCGGCGGCGCCGAGGTGGGGTGCCAGCCGGTCGGTGCCCAGCCACCGTGGCGCCGCCACCGCGACCCACAGGCAGCCGGCCAGCACCGCGGCCAGGTACACCGCCCTGGCCGGCGGCAGGTAGCCGACCGCGGTCGGCACCCGGCGCAGGAACATCGCGGTCATGGCGATGGCCGCGGCCACGCCACCGGCCACCACGAGGGTCGGGGCCGGCGCCGGCAGCCGCGGGCGGCGTGCGCGCGCGACGGCCAGGACCACCATCGCACCGACCAGCGCGGTGAAGCTCACCGCGAACACCCCCAACCCGGGCACTGCCGCGCCGACCACCGGCCCGGCGGCCACGACCGCCGCCACCACCACCCCGGCCACCAGCGCCAGCACCGGCCAGCCGCCAGCCGGCCGCAGCCACAGCGTGGCCCGGGCGCTGCTGAGCGCGAACCGCCACCGGGCCGAGCGTCCCCGTACCTCGGCCAGCTCGGCGGTCATCGCCATCCCCCACTGGCGCCGGTGGTCGGGCAGGGTCGCCACCGCGGCCGCCAGCAACCGCGCCGGCGGGTCCATCGCGGCCATGCGGGCGCCGGTCCCGGGCCACCAGTGGTGCAGCACGATCCGTGCGGCAACCACCCACAGCAGCGGCGGGAGCGCCAGGGTCTGCAGGGCGCTCTCCGGCGCGGGCGGCGGGTCGCCGTTGGCGATCGCGACCGCGAGCGCGACGGCATAGACCACCGCCCACACCGCCACGGGGACCCAGGTCGCGATGCGCTCGAACCGGCGCCGGGTCCAGCTCATCGGCCCTGCCACCCCACGGTCAGGTCCCCCCGTCGGACGGGCCCGGTGGTCGCCGAGGCGGCGGCGAGCTCGGTCGCCAGCGCCCGGCCGGAGCCGGAGAGCCGGTACCGGTGGCGCGGCGGCCGCCCGGCGGGGACGCCGCTGTCCCAGGTGGTCTCCAGCAGGCCCCGGTCGGCCAGCCGCATCAGGATCGGGTACATCGAGCCGGGCCTGAGGTCCAGCCGCCGGCACAGCTCGGCGCCGTACCGCCAGGCGGTCGGCTCCTCGGCCAGTGCCAGCACCACCGTCGTGGTCTGGGCGGAGCGGCGTCGGAAACGGTTCACACCCTAACTCTATATAGCCAGAGTTCGAATGTCGAGCCCGCCGAAGGACGCTATTGACGTCTCCACCCCAGAGTGCTTGCATCCCTCCGCCTATTGCTTCGAAGGTGGAGGTCCAGGTAGAGCGGCGAGCACGGCCGCTCGCCGCCGACGGCGCCCACGGCCCGTCCAGGACCGGCCAGCCGGCCGGCCCCATCGCTCCGACTCACCATCATCCGCGCCGCCGCCCAACGCGCTGCGGCGCTCCCCAAGGAGGACGAGTTGCAGCGACGCATCCTCGGCATGGTTGCCGCCACCTCGCTCCTGCTGGTCGCACTGGTCGCCGCCGGCTCCCGAGCCCAACCCGCCTGCTCGCTGCCAACCAACGACGACAACGTCGGCTTCAGCACCTTCAACCGCGCACACTTCGGCCAGGAGGCCTCCGGCCTGGTGATCGTCCAGGGATGGCTCAACGCCTGCGAGGACGCTGAAGCCGTCACCGACGTCTCCGCCACCGGCCGAGCCATCCTCGTCCACCGAGCCCTGCGGGTGCAGCTCCGCGTCATCCTGGAACAGCAGGACCCCGCCAGCAACTGGGTGGTCCAGACCCAGAGCGACTCGGTGAACTCCTCAGGCGCCCTCCACATCGCCGCCTCCACACCCGCCGACACCGACCTTGGCCAACCCGACACCTACCGAGTCCGCGTCCGGGTCCTGATCCGCTGGGTCGACAACACCACCTCGTTCCAGGAGTTCACCACCAGGCCGTACAGCTTCGTCTGACCCGGCCACCCGCCCTAGCCCGGCCGATGGTCGCCGGTCATCCCGTCGATCAGCTCACGCACGATGTCGACATGGCCGGCATGCCGCGCCGTCTCCTCCACCATGTGGATCAACACCCAACGCAGCGACACCGCATCGCCGAACCACGCGGTCCCCAGCGCATCCAGCTCCAGCTCCTCGATGACCCGGTCCGCCGCCGCGCGGGCGCGACCGTAGAACGCCAGGATCTCCGCGGTCGTCTCCTCCGGCCGGACCCGCAGGTCGGCGTCGGGGTCCTCCTCGTCGAACGGCAGCGGCTCGGTCTCGCGGCCGAAGGTGTGGCAGAACCAGGAGTACTCGACCGACGCCAGATGCTTGACCAGCCCGAGCAGGTTGGTGCCCGACGGTGTCATCGGCCGCCGCAGCGCCTGGTCGTCCAGGCCCTCCAGCTTCCACAGCACCGCGTCGCGGTGCCGGTCCAGGCTGACGTGCAGGCTCTGCTTCTCACCACCGGTGAACGGCACCCGCTGCGGCATGCTCATGCCTCCTGTCGAGTCGGGTCGGCAGACCCGCAGATCCAACCACCACCAGCCCACACCGACCCGTGACGGCGCACACTGGTGGGATGGGCGACTGGTCCGCCGACGCCACGCTCGGCCTGCGCTACGGGCAGGTCCGCCTGGCCGCAAGCGACCCGCGATGGCCGCGGGCCTTCCAGCGGCTGGCCGCCGAGCTGCGCGCCGCCCTCGGGGCACAGGCGGTCGCCATCGAGCACGTCGGCTCCACCGCCGTCCCCGGGCTGGCCGCCAAGCCGATCCTGGACGTCGCCGTCGCCCTGACGCCCGGCACCGACCCCGGGCGGGTCATCGCCACGCTGGAACGGCTCGGCTTCCAGGACCGCGGCGACAAGGGCGCCGAAGGCGGCCACCTGCTGGTGCTGGAGGACCGGCCAGCCCACCGGGTCGCGCACCTGCACCTGGTCGGCCACGGCGACCCCCAATGGCGCCGCTACCTGACGGTGCGAGACCGGCTCCGCACCGACCCCGACGCCAGGGCCGCCTACGCCCGCCTCAAGGGCCGCCTGGCCGCGCGGTTCAGCGACGACCGCCGCGCCTACACCGACGCCAAAGCGGCCTTCATCACCCGACTGCTCGCCGACGACGCACCACCTCACGGCTCCAGCAGCCGCGCCGTCGCCACCGCCCGACCCTCCATCCGCGGCGGCACCACCCCCAGCAGCCGCAGCAACCCCACCCGAGCCGGCGCCGCCACCACCACCGTCACCTCCGGCCCGCCGCGCCCCGCCGCCACCGACACCGACTCCAGCCGCACCCCCGCCACCCCGGAGTCCCCCGCCGACCCGGCCAGGTAGGCGCCGACCGTCGCCCGCGCCCGCCCCTGCACCACCCGCACCTCCCGCCCCCCGCTGGCGTACCACGCCCCCACGTCCACCTCGCCGGCCGCCGCCACCGCCGCCCCGTCCGCCAGGTTCGCCAGCGCCCGGTGCCCCAGGAACCAGTTGGACGTGTCCCACCCCAGCGCCAGCACCATCAGCACCAACCCCACCAGCCCCACCAGCAGCACCAGCGCCTGCCCCTCCTCCGCCCGAGGGCCGCGGCGCCTCACCCGAGCCCCCGGAACCGGTCCACCCGCGAATGCTGCGTCGCCCCCACCGTCACGCTCGGCGCCGACACCGCACCCACGAACGGCAGCCGCGCCACCGGCACCCGGTAGGTCACCACCACCCGCACCTCCGCGCCCGGCCCGAACCCCCCGACACACCCCGCCGCGCCATCCCCCGGCGGGCAGCCGGCCTCCACCCGCATCGCCGCCCTCGGGTCCGCCGCCCGCAACCCGAAGTTCGCCAGCACCTCGGCGTAGGCGACCCCGGCCCGCCGCTCCGCCTCCGCCCGGCTCCCCGCGGTCACGTACACCCGCCCCGCCTCCCGCGCCGCCGTCGACGTCGCCAGCAGCGCCCGCTGCACGTCGGCCACCACCACCAGCACGTACACCAGCGGCACCACCAGCACCAGGAACCCCGCCAGCAGCTCCACCACCGCCGCCCCCCGCTGCGACCCAGCCCCGCCGGTCACAACCGCTCCTCCTTGGACATCCGCGCCACCACCCGCACCGGCAACCCCGGCACGCCAGGCACGAACGACGGCAGCGTCCCCTCCGCCCGCAGCACCACCACCCCGCCGGCCTCCGCCCCCCCCCCCCGCACCCCCCCCCCCCCCCCCCCCCCCCCCCCCCCCCCCCCCCCCCCCCCCCCCCCCCCCCCCCCCCCCCCCCCCCCCCCCCCCC
>Ga0081538_10003716_pt1 | contig 14323 bp, 11 predicted proteins | sample TabmetS5T2R1_FD_71022 | JGI IMG/M metagenome (GOLD analysis project Ga0081538, IMG submission 71022) | Tabebuia heterophylla rhizosphere microbial communities from the University of Puerto Rico - S5T2R1 | ecosystem: Host-associated > Plants > Roots > Rhizosphere ... | reverse complement strand
CGGCGTGTGCGGAGTGATCTCGAGCTCATGGACGCCACTCCGCGTGTAGTCCGACGGGTGCCCATTAACCTCGAGGCGCGAGATGTCGAAGCCGCGCAGGTCGAGGTTGAAGCGCCGCAGCTTCTGCTCGGCCGTCGCCGTGATGGTGGCCGACGCGTCGAGCACCTGCGTACGAAAGTCGTAGTCGAGCTCCAGGGCGTAGTGCGAGACGTCGTAGCCGTCGTTGCCGGCGAACGGGAAGTAGTCGTCGCCGAAGCCGGGTGCGCCCACCGCGAACGGCCGCGCATTCGGGTTCGGCGCAGCCTGCGCGGGTGCCGCCGTGACTGCCAGTGCGGTGATCAGTACGGCTGCGACGGCGGTGGTCCGTCTGCGATCCATCGCTTCTCCTCAATCGCCATGTGCCCTTCAGCTTTGGGCCCGACGGGATAACCCTAGAGGCCGCGGCGCGGGACAGGCACGTTCCCTTACGCGCTGCTCAATGCTCACGACACGATCCGCGCGGTCGCGGTGCGCAGCGCGTCGAGGCTTCCTTCCCACGCTCGGAGCTCGGCCTCCTCGAGCTCGGGCATCATCGCGGGGCCGGCCCCGTCCGGGCCGAGCACGGCCGGGAGGCTGGCGCAAACATGCTCGTCGACGCGGACGCTCACCGGCACGATCGCGCCGTGCTCCCGTATCACGTGGGCCGCGAGCCGGGCCGCCGTCAGCGCGACTGCGCTGCTGGTCGAGCCCTTCAGCTCGTGCACGCGTGGGCCTGCGCGGCGCACCTCCTCGGCAAGCGCGTCGGTGTCGAGGGACAAGCCGGTGCGAGCGGCGAACTCGCGAAGCGGAAACGGCCCGACCCGTGCGAGGCTGAACGGGAAGACCGCGGAGAGCCCGTGCTCGCCGATCACCCAAGCGTGGACGCTCCCGGGATGGATGCCGAGCCGCGCGGCTAGGAGCTCACGCAGCCGCCAAGAGTCGAGCGCTGTGCCCGTGCCGAACACGTTCACGCCGCGCGGCGCCCACGCCCGCGTGAAGAACTCCGTCAGGACGTCGACGGGATTCGAGATCACGATCGCCACCCGCGGCAGGGCGCCCGCCAGCGCCTCCGCCAGTTCGGCCGCCACCTCCAGGTTCTGGTCGATCACGGTCATCCGCGAGGCACCGGGCTCGGGCGACGCCCCCGCCGCGATCACGGCCACATCGGCCGCCGACGGCTCGGACAACGGACGTCCGTCCACGGGGCAATCCGGCAGAAGTGGAGCCGCGTGCCGGAAATCGAGAGCCTCTCCCAGCGCCTTGTCGCCGTGGCGGTCGTAGAACACGAGCCGCGACGCCAATCCCTGCTCCAGCACCGCGCCGGCACACGCCACACCGACCCTACCGGCGCCGACGATCGCCACCTCGGCCATCTTTCAGCCCTCCGGCGGCGCGTTGGCCGCGCACCAGAGCGAGCCCGGCACCGCCCCGCGCACGACTTCGGCCGCCTCGAACAGCAGTCGCACCGACGGGGCATCGTACTCGTTCTCGACTGCGCTGCCGCTAGGCTGAACGCCTTTCCCCCGTTCATGACAGCGATCGACGGGATCGGCATCCACTTCATCCACGTCAGCTCGCGCCACGAGAACGCGCCGCCGCTGGTCATCAGCCACGGGTGGCCCGGCTACACGGAGTACGTCGCACAGGGCGGCGACTGGGGGAATGCCGTCAACTCGGGGGTCTCGTCGGCTCGCCTCTACTGGGAGAGCCATCTGGCCTGGGAGCAGCCGCAGATCTTCTCCGAAGAGATGCGGGCGACCTTCAGGTCGGTGCGCTAGCCATGGAGCGCTCGGCCGAAGCGGATCTGCCGATCGCCGGGGAGTTCCCGGAACTGGACGGCGCGACCACTTGGCTCAATTCGGAGCCCCTGACGCCGTCAGGGCTCCGGGGGAAGGTCGTCGTCGTCCAGTTCTGCACCTTCTCCTGCGTCAACTGGCTGCGCACTCTCCCCTACGTCCGCGCCTGGGCCGAGAAATACCGGGACGACGGGCTCGTCCTGATCGGCGCACACTCCCCGGAGTTCCCGTTCGAGCACGAGGTCGAGCAGGTCCAGCCCGCCCTCGACGCCATGGGGATCGAATACCCCATCGCGGTGGACAACGAGTTCGCGATCTGGAGTGCCTTCGAGAACCTGGCATGGCCCGCGCTCTACTTCATCGACGCGCGGGGGCGGATCCGCCACCGCCACCTCGGCGAGGAGGACTACGAGCGGTCCGAGAGAGTTATTCACCAGCTGCTGGCCGAGGCGGGACACCCGGCCCGCGACGAGAATCTGGTCTCCGTCGCTCCCGGCGGGGTGGAGCTCGCGGCAGACTGGAATCAGCTCGGCTCACCGGAGACCTACGTCGGCTATGCCCGGGCCACCGGGTTTGCGTCTCCAGTCGACGTGGAGCCCGACCGGCGCCGGCACTACGTGGAGCCTGCGAGGCTCGAGCTCAACCAATGGGCCCTGTCGGGCGATTGGACGGTCGGGGAACAGATCACCACGCTGAACGAGCCCGGCGGGCGGATCACCTTTCGCTTTCATGCCCGGGATCTGAACCTCGTGCTGGGCCCTCAGTCGGATGGCGGGCCCGTGCGCTTTCTGGTGCTGATCGATGGGAAGCCGCCGAACGGCGCTCGAGGCATCGACGTCGACGAGCGGGGAAACGGCGCGGTGGCCGACGCACGCCTATATCAGCTGATCCGCCAGGGCGGCCCAATCACCGACCGCACCTTCGAGATCACGTTTCTCGATCCGGGCGCACAGGCCTACGTATTCACCTTCGGCTAGGCGGGGGCGCCATCGGAATTGCGCGAGACAAGTCTGTTCAAGTGGCGGCAAGGTGTCCCGCTACCTCGGGGTTGACGCTTCCCGGCGGGCTGCCTAGGCTCGCTTCGACCGCACGCAGCGTGCACTCGGGTGCCAACGAGCCAGAGGAGCCCCCGTGAGCCAAGAGCAAGCAATCGCCTTCCTCGACAAGGTCGAGAGCGACGAGGAGTTTGCCCAGGAACTGGAGTCGATGAGAGACGATCCGGACGCCGTTTACGCGAAGGTGAAGGCGGCTGGATTCGACGCAAGCCCCGAGGAGATACGCGAGGCATTCCTCGAGCGCTATGGAGCCGAGCTCACCTCGGAGCAACTCGATGCGGTCGTTGCAGGCACCGACGTTCCAGTCGGCGCAATAGTGATACCCGTCCTCCTCGCCGCCGCCGCCGCGGGCGCCGTCTGACCCGCTGGCCCGAGGGGATACACGGCTCAGCCGACGACCACGCTCGGGTCGAAGTTCCGCGCTCGTTCCCCGGCCGCCACCCACTGGAACTGATAGGTCTCCAATTCGGGGACCAGCACGCGCACCACTGAGCACTCGAACGCGGATGCCTCGAGCTCGCGAACGAGAACGTGCTCGAACCCGGCCCGCTCGAGCAGCTCGAGCATCACCGCGACGTCGCCGTGGAAGCTGCTCGTGGCGCGGTTCGGGATGTCGGTCCCGGAGACCGGTCGGCCGCCGATCGGCGATTCGAGCTTCGCTAGCAAATCTCCGCTTCGCATGTTGGCCTCGTAAACCGGGCGGAGCATGTCGTCGCGCGCGCCGGCGACGAACACCGTCCGTGACTGCACCGCCTCGGTAACCGCTCGGATCATCGCGATCTCCGGGTCCAGATGGCAGCCGTACCCCTTGTACGTGCCGATTCCGGGCCTGCGGTCGATGACGAACCCCAGGCAGGTCGGCACCCCCACGTCGGTAGGGCACCACACGATGCGGGCGTCGACCCCTGCGTCGTCGAGCGTCCCCAGAAGTTGGCTGATTGCGGGGCCGTCGATCGTCGCCGGGTCGACGACGAGTGGCGGCGCTCCCCTACCTAACGCCGTCTGCCAACACCAGGCGGCGTCCCGTTCCACGACCTCGTACAGGCCTGCGCATACCGCCTCGGAAAAGTGGTTGCCCGACGCCAGGCCGTTCGAGCTCGCGGCCCAGGGAAAGGCGAATGGGATGCCCTCGCGGTCGATAGGCAGGTGGACCAGGCCCGCGGGGACAAGGAACGGCTGGTCCGTCCGCAGATCCTGCATCTGCGTCCAGTCGTAGGTCCGGTGCGGAGAGATCGAGGCGTGGCGAAACAGCGGGAAGCGGTCCGCCGGAGCCGGCAGCCGACCGGCCACCTCGCAGACCGTGCCGCGCTCGTCCACGATGGGGTCGATCTCGGCCACGAACCTCTCGATCCCTTCCATAGCCGCCGACGTCAGCGCGGCCGCCAAGGTCAGGCCCTTGCCGCTCTCGACGCTGAGGGTTGCCGACGCGGGGCGTACGGCCACGGCCACGGGGACGCCGATCGTGTCAAGCCCGGTGATGTCGCCCACTCGTGTGATCCCAGCCCGGGCGAGATGGGGCCGGATCCGGGCAAGCGTCTGCTCGGGAGGCATCGCCCGGTGCGTTCCCCAGACGAACTCCTTGTGCGCCGCGTAGGTGCGCCCCTCGTATCGCAGTGGCGGGTGGTAGTCGGCTCGGACCGTCACAGCATCTGCCTGGCGGCCAGGCGGTTGAAGTGGCCCTTGCGGCTCATAAGGTCGTCGTACGTGCCCTCTTCGACCACGCGTCCGCGGTCTATCACCAGGATGCGGTCCGCGTCGACCATGGTCGAGAGCCGGTGGGCGACCACGATCCGCGTCATGCCGAGCTGGGCGAGGTTCTCGGTGATGACGCGCTGGGAGACGTTGTCGAGCGAACTCGTCGCTTCGTCGAGCAGCAGTATGCGCGGCCGGCCGGCGAGGGCGCGCCCGATCAGCAGCCGCTGACGCTGGCCGCCGGAGAACGCACCGCCGTTCAGCGTGACCATCGTGTCCATTCCCATCGGCATCTCCCGGATCTCGTCGGCGAGCGCCACGACCTCGGCGAGCTCCCACGCCTCCTGCTCGGTCAGCGACGCGACTCCGGCGAGGTTCTCGCGAACGGTGCCGGGGATCAGATGGCCCTCCTGGAGCACGACGCCAAGCTGCCTGCGAACCGCTTCGAGGTCGAGCGAGTTCAGGTGCTGGCCGTCGTAGAGCACCGAGCCCTGCTCGGGCTCCTCGAAGCCCACGAGCAGGCGGATGATGGTCGACTTCCCGGAGCCGGAGTGGCCGGCTATGGCGACCATCTCGCTCGGCTCGACTTGGAAGCTGATCTCATCGAGCACGGGTCGCGTTGTCGGTTGGTATCGAAACGTGACGCCGGCGAATGCCACGGCCCCGCGCAGCCGGCCCTGCTCGGCGCGGTCGAGGTCCCACTCCGGCGATTCGCTCGTGAGCTCGATCGCCCGGTCGAGCGTCGGCCGCAGCGACTGGACTGTTCCCGCCGCCGTGACCGTGCTCCCCACGCCCGTGAGGAACAGGTTGTAGGTCGTCTGGAACGCGAGAAACACTCCGACGCTGATCGCCGCCGGGCCGATGATCGCGACGCCGGTGAACAGCACGAGCGTCCCGAGAGTCGGGATCATCGCGGTTAGCAGGAGCTGCCTGGCGGTCGCGCGCATCAGGTTCTGCCCCACCGCGAACCGGAAGTGGTCCGCCCAGGCCAGGAAGGCACGGGCCTCCGCGCCCGCCACGCGCAGCTTGGGGATCGCGATCAGGACCTGAAAGAGGAACCCGTTCACTGCCCCGGTGGCCTCGTCGAGCTCTTCCTGCGCTCGGGCGGCTGCGCGCGCAAGGAGCAGGCCTACCGCCAGGATGATCAGGCCGCCGAGGAGAACGAGGGCGGCCAGCGGAGCGTCGTAGATGAAGAGCACCAGGCCCGCCAGCAGCCCCGACAGGAGAGCCGGCAGAACGGACAGCACCGTCGTGTCGACCTGGCCGCGGGCGGCCTCGAGACCGGAGAGCCGCATAGCCAGATCCCCGGCTCCGATCCGCCTCGCCAGCGCGACCGGGCTGGCGAGTACCCGTCCCCAGATGCCGCGCTGGACGTCCAGGGACGCGGTCGTCTCGAATCGGGTCTTCGAGGAAGTCAGCGCCAGCTGTAGCGGCAGCGTCGCGAGCGCGACCAGAACCAAAGCGATCAGGAGGTACCAGAGCCGAGTGCGGTCGGCCGCGGGGACGATCTGCTTGAAGACCACGCCCGAGGCGAACGGCACAGCCAGCCCGGAAGCCGCCAACAGGGTCGCCCACCCCACGTAGGCGGCGATCGGCCGCCGGCGGCCCGCGACCGCCTTCCGGGCCACGGTGCGCTCGTCCACCTCGGCATCGAGTAGCGCCTTGCTGAAGACGAAGCCGGCATCGAGCAGTCCGCCCGCAACGCGCTCGTCGACGGGTTCTCGGCGCCCGTCCGCCTCCACGCACTGCATTCCGCCGGCCGCCGGTACCAGCGCAACCGGGCTGCCGTCGGGATGAAAGCCCACCACCGCCTCGTCGGCGGCCTTCCACCAGTCGCCATGCAGGGTCACACGGCGCGCAAACACCTTCGACGTGGCGGCAAGCTCGCGCACTGCAGCGGTGCCCTCCAAGCCCGCCAAGCCGCGCCGCGGAGCCTTCAACTCGAGGTTCTTCGTGGCGAGGACACGCGTGGCGCAGGCGATCAACGGATCGGCGCCGCGCGGGATGACCGGCTCAGGCCGCGAACGCAGCTCTTCCGCCAAGAGCTGCAACGCTCTGAGCTCGGCTTCCTGCGCGCGCTCCTCCGAGGCGCGGGCGATGTCGGCCTCGCGACGACCGAGTTGCACATGCCGGCCGAGCACGCGCTCGGCTGTGACCGTGAACAGCCACGCGATTCCCACAAGGAGCGCCGGCACCGGTACCTGCGCGAGGGGCCTGGCGGCGACCGACGCCCCCCGTGCCCCGAAGACAGCCACTCGCGGCGACAGCGGGGCTCCCCAGGCAGGAAGGAAGACCCCTGCGAGCGTGGCCGCGCCCCTTACGGGTTCAACCCAGGAGGTGGTCTCGACCGTTGCGCCCTGGCCGTCCGCAACGTGCGAGGGGCGCTCGCCGAGATGAACGACGCGTTCGGGCGGAACGGCCGCCTCCTCCTGGAGCATCTGTCCCAGGGCCTGCACGGTCGCCTCGGCGGCCTGCGACAGAAGCGCCTCGTCGCTCTCGAACGTGACCTCCTCGATCGTGCATCCCAGGCCGGGGCCGAGCACCCATCTGTAACCGCGCGGAGCGGCTTCGACCGCGAGCAGGCCCGGAGCCCGGACGGTGAGCACCGGTACCCGGCGTCCAGCGCCGTTGCCGGCCGCGGTTGTGAGAAAGAGGGTCGCTTCCCCGGAGCGAAGCAGCAGCGGGTGCTGCTCGGGATCGGGGGCGGCCGTGGAGACAGCGCGTGTCGCACGGGTCGGGAGCTCTGTCATTCGCGCACCAGCCGGGCGTAGTGGCCGTCGAGGGCCATGAGCTGGTCGTGACGGCCCCGTTCCACGACCTGGCCCTTGTCCATCACGAGAATCAGGTCGGCATCGCGGACCGTCGATAGCCGATGGGCCACGATCAGCAGCGTGCAGCCGCGGCGCCGCAGGGCGGCCTCGACCGCGGCCTCGGTCTCCGCGTCGAGCGCGCTCGTGGCCTCGTCGAACAACAGCAGCGACGGCTCGCGCACGAGCGCGCGGGCGATCTCGAAGCGCTGGCGCTGGCCGCCGCTCCAGTTCGTCCCGCCGTCGTCCATGCGGGACGAGTAGGCCCCGGCGCGACTGACGATGTCTCCGTGGATCTGCGCGTCCATGGCCGCGCGGACGACATCGTCGTCCGAGATCGTGTTGTCCCACAGCGTGAGGTTGTCTCGGACCGTCCCCGCGAACAACGCGATCCGCTGCTCGACCATCGCGACCGAGTTGTTGAGCACCTGACGCGGGATCTCATGGCGGTGCCGGCCGTCGACCAGCACCGTCCCGCTCCAGGGCTCGTACAGACCTGCGACCAATCGCACCAGCGTCGACTTCCCGCTGCCCGACGCACCGACGACGGCGACCCTGGCGCCCGGGGTGATGGACAGGTCGAAATGCTGGATCAGGGGGGGAATCGTGGGCTTGAAGCCGAAGCTGACGTCCTCGATCGTGACGGACCCCTCCAGCCGTGCAGGGCCGTCGGTGTAGCTCGAGCTCTGAACACGCGGGTCACAGGTCGGATCCACGGGCTCGTCGAGGACGTCGTCGAGGCGGTGAACCAGGTTCTGCGCGTGCTGGAGCAGGGACGCGAACGAGACGATCTCCGTGACCGGCGCCGAGAACGACGTGAGAAGGGTCTGGAAGGCGACTAGCGAGCCGATCGCGAGGCTCCCGTCGATCACGCGCAGCCCGCCCACGCAGAGCACCAGCGCGTAGACGAGCGACCGTAGGACGACCGGCAGCGAGTTGTAGAACTGGTTGGAGACCGCGATGCGCTGGTGCACCTCGCCGACGCGCACGGCCGTCCCCTCCCAGCGCGCGTAGTAATCGGCCTCGAGCCCGCCGGCCTTGATCGTCTCCATCGTGATGGCGCCGTAGGCGGTGTTTGCGTTCAGCGCCGCCTGCTCGCCGACGAGCAGTCGCGAAAGCTGCTCCTGGCGAACGATGCTCGAGCGGATGACAGCGAGATTGACCAGGGTCAATCCGAGGGCGATCGCGGCGAGCACCGGATCGACCACGATCATCGCCGCCCCGTAGACGATCATGACGACCAGGCCAGTGCCCACGCTCGCGAGCTTGCCGGTGAGGATCGCCACCACCTCTCGGTTGTCCTGTACGCGCAGCGACAGGTCCGGTACGGAGCGCGCGACGAAATAGCTCTCGGGCAGGCGGAGCGCTTGGTGGACGAATCGGGCCGACTCGACGACTGTCAAGCGGCTGCCCAGCCGGATCAGTATGTACTGCTGGAACAGCTGGATTCCCAGCTGCAGCAGCACGAGCAGCGCCAGTACTCCCACGAGCGGCCACGCCCGCCCCGTGAGCCCGCGGACCAACACGTCGTCGACGAACAGCTTCGCCACGGCCGCGACCGCCAAGCCGGGGATCGCCGCGAGCAGCCCCACCGTGACGACCGCGAGGATCTCGCTGAGCACGGGGCGCCCGCGGCGCAGAAGGGGACGGAGGCGCGACGGCGGCTCCCCTCCCTCGTGGAAGGAGGGCGTCGGCCGGAAGGCCAGGCATATCTTGGAGTACTCGCGGTCGAACTCGTCGAGCGGGATGCGCCGCTGCCCGGACGCCGGGTCGTTCAGCCACGCCTGCTTGTCGTCCAGTCCCTCGAGGACGAGGAAGTGGGATCCCTTCCACAGCAGGATCAGCGGGTAGCCGAGCTCCGGCAGCAGGCCCCGCCGCCGGTAGTACCCCTTTGCGGTCAGCCCGAACTGGGCGCCGGTCTTGACGAGGTCCGAGGCGGTCGTCCCGTCGCGGGAGGCGCCGCACCGCTCGCGCAGCTCCTCGAGCGGCACCCAGCATCCGTAGTGCGCGAGCACCATGCCGAGGCTGGCTGCCCCACATTCGGTGACCTGCATCTGCAGGACTGTCGGTGTGTTGACCCGGGCCGCCGAGCCGGGCCGGGCCTCCTCCTCGCGCTCGGCCTCGGCGGTCGCGGCCACGTCAGCCGAGGACCTTCCCGATCAGCGTCTCCCGCCGGATCGTGATCGAGGAGAGTGCCCGTACACCCAGCGGCGGAGCGGTGCTCGGTCCCGGCCCGCCGGTCCACGCCAGTCCCGACGGCGTATCGGCCCGGGTGAGCGCGATTCGCACCTCACGGGTAGGGCCCATGTTCCGCGTGAGACCCACCAGCGAGGCGTCGCCGGTGAGCTCCTGGAGGCGCTCGTCGTCGACCGGTATGGGCCCGACGGCGGCAACCCGGCCGACAGCCTTGCCGTAGCGGTCGGGCGGGACGCCGTTGACCGTCACAGCGACGCGTTGGCCGACGGCGACCTCGCTCACCTCGGCAGAGGCCACCAAGGCGATCGCCATCGGCCTGGCGCGCGGCGCAACGAGGAACAACGGCCTCCCGCCTTGGGCCACGTCGCCCGCGCGCGTCTCGACGGCGACCACTTCGCCCGCCACCGGGCTGCGAACGCTCTGGACGGCTGGCGCCCCGGACGGCTGGAGCCGCGCGAGCGGCTCACCCCTCCGCACCGCATCGCCCTCGCGAACCAGCACCGAGGTGACGGTGCCGCTCGCGAGCTCGCCCGCCCGGAAGATGCCCGCCCGCGGCACGATGACGGTTGCTGCGTCCTTGGTGATCGTCTGCTTCGCGACCGCGGTCCAGACCACGCCTGCCGCAAGCAGCAGTGCAATCCCGAGCACCCCGAGCCAGATTCGCCTGGAGGTGTGGTGGAAGAGATGGTCGATGCGCTCGAGCGGGTTCGGCGCGCCTGTCAGCGCGCGCTCGCCGAAGGGCACCGCGGACTCGCTCGCCTGCGGCTCGGAGGGCTCGGACGTCGGCTGGGTATCGGCGGTGGTCATGGTGCCGTCGCGACGCCGGTCGGCTCGGGCGCCGCGCCGGTCGCCTCCTGCTCGAGCTCCATCGAGAGATGCACGAACGGACCCTGGAGCGAGCGCCGCCGGGCGATTCGCAGTCCGGCTCGCCGCGCAAGCTCACCCCACTCGTCGCGCGAGCGGACCGCTCCACCGGTTCTGGCGAGATGCAGCAGGTCGCCAAACGCGGCCGCGGGAGTCCCGTCGGCTTCGAAGTCGATGATCTCGACGCGGCCTCCCTGTGTCAGCGAGCGCGCCGCGAATCCGAGCACTTCGACGGCGGCGGAGTCGCCGAGTGTCGCGACCACTCGGCTGAGCAGGCAGCGATCGGCCGGCCGCTCGAGTCGCCGCTGACCGCGATACGGGATAACCGCGACCTTGGATCCGCCGTCCACTCCGGCCAGCCGCGCCGCCGCCCGCTCGGCCGTCGACGGCAGCTCGACCAGCGACAGGGCCAAGTCGGGTCTGCGCTCGAGCAGAGCCTGCGCGAGTCCGCCCAGGCCGCCGCCGATATCGGCAAGGTGAGCACCCTCCGGCAACTCGACCGCCCGAATCACCAGGTCGGCGAAGCCCAGGGCCCAGGAGGCCGCGGCGACGGCCCGGTCCGATAGCTCGTCGGTTGGGTAGTGCGGCGGCTCGGCGCCGCGGATGGCCTCGGCAAGGCGGTCCCACGCCGGCAATGTGTCGCGGCGCAGGTGCTCGGCGTACGTGTCGAGAGTCTCGCCCTCGCCGGGCCGGGCCGGCGCGAGGACCTCGCCCTTGGCGGTCAGCTCCCACCGACCGTCGGCAAGGGTGACGATGCCCATGGCCGTGAGCGCTCGCAACAGCCGCTCGAGCCGTGAGACTTCGGCCCCCGTCACGGCGGCGAGGTCGGCAGCGCTGCGCGCCTCGCCGGCCAGGGCGGCCGGGAGACCGAGCTCGACCGCGGTAAGCAGCACTCGCGTCACCTGGTGCGCCTCGAGCAAGGCGTGGGTATGCGCCGCGGGCGAGAGGGCGGCCCGCTGCTGTGAGTTGCCCCCCGCGTCCTCGAGCCCAAGCGCCCGCGCCACGCGCCGCCGCCGCTGCTGCAGCTCGTCGTTGGCGGCGGCCGAGTCGGACAGGGCCACCATCAGGACGCCTAGGTGATCGAAGCCCTGGTCGTCGGAGAACGTAGCCAACTCGCCGTGCGGCTTCCAGCCGCTGATCGCCATCTGCCGAGCGAGCAGCTTCCGCACCTCGTCTTCATTCGCGGGAAACGGCGGCACGGGTCGGCAGTCGGCCATGGCGCGGCGGCGAGCGGCGGCGTCGGCGGCGCCGGCGTACTCGCCTTCGAGCTGTAGCTGTTCGATCACCAGCCGCCGGTTTCGCCCGAAGATCAGGCTGCCGAGCAGCCACCGGCGCATCCGCGTGCCGGTCGCTTCCTCTTTGATGAGCGCCGTCAAGCGAGCTTCGTCGAGGTCGTTCGCCGCAAGCCAGTCCGGCAGCGACTCCTCCGTAAGACCAAGCCGCGAAAGCATCACCGCGCGCTGCTCCTCGACCTCGGCCGGGCTCACCTCCACCCCGAACTCCCACGCCAGGTGGCTGACGAGACCCCGGTTTGCGGCGCGCTCCATGAGGCCGTCGAAATCGGGGTGATGAAGCGCCGCGTCGGCGACCAGCTGGTGGCGTCGCAGCGAACCAGCCGATCGCCTGATCGTCACGTCGCTCCACACAAGTGGCTGGAACCCGCGCCCCTCGCGGTGCAGCGGGACCTCTCCACGGGGCGGCGGAATCTCGTCGAGCCGCGCGAGATGGTCGAGGCCGGTGGCCGCGTCGAGCGCCTTCTGGTCCACGTAACCGTCCGCAAGGCGCTTCGCCAGCGCCCGCGCGCGCGCCGCCTGCGTGCCCTCCGACCGGAGCGCACGCGCGAGCGTCTGCTCGGTCCGCTCGCGGAAGTGCAGCTTGCCGGCGGCCGTCAGGACGGCCGTTGCCTCGTGCTGCGCGAGCGCGCCCTGACGCTGAAGCGCTTCCGCCGTGGCACGGATGTTGACGAGCGGCCAGGTCAGCGGTCGGTAATCCTCGCCGGCATCCGCGTGCACGAGCGCGACGTCGGCGTCCGCTGTCAGCCAGCCGTCGCGGTAGTACTCGTAGATCGCCCCGACGCCCTCCATGCCGAACCGGTCCAGTTCGGCCGCGCGCAGGGCACCCATCGACGAAGCGCCCACCACCCGGATTCCCAGGTGCAGCGCGTGAAGGATCTCCTTGTGCCACACCGACAGGCTCTGGCCGAACTCACCGTCCACGATCAGGACCGCGCGGGGATGTACCCGCTCAACGAGAGTCGTCAGATCGCCCTGGCAGATCGGCGGCAAGAGCTCGATCTGAGGCACGATGCCGAGCGCGTCGGCCGCCGGTAGCGACGGACCGAGAAACGCCACCAACGGCCCGTCCTCGGCGTACGCCATGTGTACCCGCTAGCAGAGCCGACGCGACCCATGTTGTCAACCAAGCGCGCCTACTTGGGCGGTCAGCTACTACGGGCGCTGAGTCGTCCTGACCTGGCTCTAGCTTCATTTTGATGGGAGAGATCATCAGGGGGCTCGGCCGCCGCGAGATGGAGCGCATCAGGGCGCTGCGGACCCGCGAGGCGTTCTTCTGGATCGATGTCTCGCTGAGCCAGACGAGCGGCGACGATCTGACCGAGGCCCTGGGCGTCCCGGACAAGGCGCTCGACCTGCTCCTCGATTTCGGCGCGGACAGCGCGTCCACCCGAAGGTTCCACGCTGACGGCCACCATGTCGTGTTCTCGTTTTGGTGCTTCCTCCTCACGTCTGGATCCGGCGCGGGCAGCTCCGAACCGCTCCGACCGATTGAGGTACACGTGCTGATCAGCGGGGAGTACATCCTGACCTTGCACGTCGAAGCGGTTTCGCTGCCGGAGGTGCTCGAGGTCGACCCGCCAGAGGGTCGCACCGAGCAGTACCTGGTCTACTCGATTCTCGACGCGATGGTGGGCACCGCGTTCGACGCGTTGGGCGAGGTCGAGGCGACTCTGGAGGGTCTGCTGCTGATGTCGAGCGACGTGGGTTCCTCCAAGCTCCGAATGGCCACGCTCCGAAGGGTCAACTCGCAGCTCTCGAGGATGAGGCGGCGACTGGGACCTCAGCGCGGCGTCTTCGAGCGAATCAGCGAGGAGATCGAGCAGATCAAGGGCCTGGGCGCCGATAGCAGGCCCTATCTCGAGCGCATCGACCAGCAACTCATTCGCGTGATCGCGGGGATCGATGACGCCGGCGACGCGCTGGCCAAGCTGATCGACCTGCGCCTGAACGAGACGATCTACTGGTTGACGGTGGTGGCCACGATCTTCCTTCCGCTCACGTTCGTCACGGGGTTCTTCGGTATGAACTTCAACTGGATGGTCGAGCGAATCGACACGGCAGCCGCCTTCGTCCTCCTCGGGATCGGCAGCCCGCTGCTCGGCGTTGCGCTCACGCTGCTCCTGGTGCGCCGCCGGGCCACGCCTGTCGAGCCGGACCCCGGCGACGGTGGAACGCCATAGCTCGTGGTCAGCCGAGCTTCGCCAGGATCCGCTCGTACTCGTCGCGATCGAAGGCCCGCAGCGTGGTCGTGCGGGAGTTCCCGTGGGCCGCGATCCCGAGCATCGCGGCCGCGACGCTCTCGTCGTCAGGCCCCTCGATGATCGCGATCAGGTCGTACGGACCCTGGGTCCAATAGATCTCCTTCAAATCGACACCCGCGCGCTTCCGGATTTCCGCCTCGTGGTCGACACGCTCGGTTGTGCCCTTGAATCCGGCGATCCCCTGGTCGGTCCAGTTCACCAGCACTACGTAAGTGGCCACGTCTCCTCCTTCGGCTCGATTGGCGACGGTCGGATCAAGCTAGCCGACCGCCAACGGCATCGGCGGGGTTCTTCGCCAGTGGCAGGGATCCCAACGATGGGGGGGTCCCCCCCCGGCCG
>Ga0081538_10003715_pt1 | contig 14324 bp, 13 predicted proteins | sample TabmetS5T2R1_FD_71022 | JGI IMG/M metagenome (GOLD analysis project Ga0081538, IMG submission 71022) | Tabebuia heterophylla rhizosphere microbial communities from the University of Puerto Rico - S5T2R1 | ecosystem: Host-associated > Plants > Roots > Rhizosphere ... | reverse complement strand
CCCGGTTGAGGTCGAGGGTGTCGACGGCCTGCTCGACCGCGGGATCGACCTTGGACATGGAGAGCCCTCCTCGGGCGGAGCCGCCCGGTCAGTCGGTGGAGAACCGGTAGACGGTGGTGGTGTCGTAGCGGTCACCCGGCCGCAGCACGGTCGACGGGAAGTTGGGGTGGTTCGGCGAGTCGGGGAAGTGCTGGGTCTCGAGGGCGAGGCCGTCGCCCTGGCGGTAGGCCCGGCCACTGGTGCCGTACAGGGTCCCGTCCAGGAAGTTGCCCGAGTAGAACTGGATGCCGGGCTCCTCGGTGAGGACCTCAAGCACCCGCCCGCTCCTGGGGTCCTTCAGCCGGGCGGCCAGCTCCAGCCCGGAGCCGCGCCGGTCCAGCACCCAGTTGTGGTCGTAGCCGCGCCCGATGACCAGCTGCGGGTGGTCGTCGCGGATGCGCTCGCCGATCCGGGTCGAGCGCCGGAAGTCGAACGGGGTGCCGCCGACCCGGGCGATCTCGCCGGTGGGGATCAGGGTGGCGTCGACCGGCGTGTAGTGGCTGGCCTTGAGCTTGAGCTCGTGGTCGTTGATGTCGCCGGTGCCCTCGCCGGCCAGGTTCCAGTAGGCGTGGTTGGTCAGGTTGACGATCGTCGGGGCGTCGGTGGTCGCCTGGTAGTGCATCCGCAGGGCGTTGCGGTTGTTGAGGGTGTAGGTGACGGTGGTGTCGAGGGTGCCCGGGTAGCGGTCCTCGCCGGCCTCGCTGACGTGGTGGAACCGGACGCCGACGTAGCCGCGGCCCTTGATCGCCGTCGCCTCCCACACCTGCCGGCCGAAGCCGACCTCACCGCCGTGCAGGTGGTTGGGCGGGTTGTTGATGGCCAGCTGGTAGGTCTGGCCGTCCAGGGTGAAGCGGCCCCGGGCGATGCGGTTGGCGTAGCGGCCGGTGATGTTGCCGAAGTAGGGGTTGGCCGGGCTCAGGTAGCCCTCCAGGGTGGGGAACCCGAGGGTGACGTTGGCCGTGCGGCCGCGGCGGTCGGGCACCCGCAGGGACTGGATGGCCCCGCCGTAGGTGATCAGCTTGACCTCCATGCCGCGGGCGTTGCTGAGGGTGTAGCGGTGGACCACGGTGCCGTCTTCCGTGGTCCCGAACCGCTCCCGCTCGACCTTGAGGCGCCCGTGCTTCCCGGACGCGTCCGAGGCGCGCGCCCCCAGGAAGCCGATGGTGGCCAGGGCGAGCAGGACGGCCATGGCGATGCGCACGGCCCTCCCCCGGGCTCCGGTCCTTGCGGTGGTTGCGGTGGTTGCGGTGGTTGCGGCGGTGGTGTGCATGGACCCTCCTTTCCGCTTTCCTTGCTAGGCGTTGGCTACGGTCGGCCGACGGCCCTCCACTGAGCACCCGAGGCGGCGCTGCGCTGCACCGCCTCGAGCACCTCCTGCACCTGGAGCCCGTCGGGGAACGACGGCGCCGGGTCGCGGCCGTCGGCGATCGCCTCGAGCAGGTCGCGCACCTCGTGGGTGAAGGTGTGCTCGTAGCCGATCGTGTGGCCCTCCGGCCACCACGCCCCGGCGTACGGGTGGGCGGCCCTGGTGACCTGGATCGTCCGGAACCCCTGGGTGGCGGGGTCGTCGGTGGCGTCGAAGAAGCGCAGCTGGTTCAGGGCGCCCAGCTCCCAGCGGACGCTGCCCAGCTCGCCGTTGAGCTCGACCGCCAGCCCCTCGTCGTGGCCGGTGGCGAAGCGGGTGGCCTCGAAGCTGCCCAGCGCCCCGCCGGCGAAGCGGGCGACGAACACGGCCGCGTCGTCGACCGTGACCGGTCCCCTGGCCCCGCTGCCGTCGGCCAGGGGCCGCTCGGGCACGAACGTCTCGGTCAGGCCCGAGACCCCGACGATCCGGTCCCCGGCCAGGTACTGGGCCAGGTCGACGGCATGGGCGCCGAGGTCGCCGAGCGCGCCCGACCCGGCCTGGTCGGCCTGGAGCCGCCAGGCCAGCGGCAGCTCGGGGTCGAGGAGGTGGGCGCCCAGGTAGGCCCCGCGGACGTGGCGGATGGCGCCGAGCCGGCCGTCGGCGACCAGCTGGCGGGCCAGGGCGACGGCCGGCACCCGGCGGAAGTTGAAGCCGACCATCGCCCGGACGCCGTGGGCCGCGGCCGCGGTCGCGGCGGCGGCCATGGCCCGGGCCTCGTCCACGGTGTTGGCCAGCGGCTTCTCGCACAGCACGTGCTTGCCCGCCTCCAGGGCGGCGATCGAGATCTCGGCATGGCTGGACCCCGGGGTGCAGACGTCCACCAGGTCGACGTCGTCGCGCTCGACCAGCCGCTTCCAGTCGGTCTCGGTGGCCGGCCAGCCCAGCCGGGCGGCCGCGGCCGCCACCGCGGCCTGGTCCCGGCCGCAGATGGCGGCCATGCGCGGGGTCAGGGGGAGGTCGAAGAAGTGGCCGACGGTCCGCCAGGCCTGGGAGTGGGCCCGGCCCATGAACTTGTAGCCGACCATCCCGATCCCGAGCACGCCATGATCGCCCGCCATGCAGGCCCCACCTTCGCGTTCAGCCGGAGCGGCGCAGAACCTCGACTTTGTCCGTTCAATGGCCAAACTAAGCAGTGGTTGCTTCCCTTGTCAATCCTCCTGTGCAAGTATGTCCAGCGACTGGACGAATCAGGGAGGAGTCGTTCGTGCGCAGGGAGCGGTCGCCGGCCAGGCAGGATGCGCTCCGCCAGCACAACACCTCCCTGGTGCTCCAGTACATCGCCGGGAACGAGCCCGTCTCCCGGGCCCGCATCGCCGCCGCCACCAGCCTGACCAAGACGACCGTGTCCAGCCTGGTCGACGGCCTGGTCGCCGCCCGGCTGGTCACCGAGCTCGGCCCGGAGGCCAGGGGCGAGATCGGCCGGCCGGGCAGCGCCCTGGCCCTCAACCGGGGCGGCTTCGGCGGGATCGGGCTGGAGATCAACGTCGACTACATCGCCGTGTGCGTGACCAACCTGGTCGGCGAGGTCCGCTACCTCCGGACCCGGGCCCGCGACAACCGCGGCCAGTCCCCGGCCCGGGTGCTGGCCCGGGCCGTGAGGATGACCCGGACGGCCATCGAGGTGGCCGAGGCGGCCGGGCTGACGCTGGCCGGCCTGGCCGTGGCCGTGCCCGGCCCGGTCGAGACCGACCGGGGGCTGCTCCGGCTCGCCCCCAACCTCGGCTGGACCGATGTGCCGGTGACCGAGATCCTGGCCGACCGCCTGGCCACCCACGACCTCCCGGTGGTGGCCGACAACGAGGCCAACCTGGCCGCCCTGGGCGAGCTCTGGTTCGGCGGCCACGCCGACCTGGGGGACTTCGTCCACGTGTCGGGCGAGATCGGCGTCGGCGGCGGCATCGTCGTCGGGGGCGAGCTGTTCCGCGGGGCCAGGGGCTTCGCCGGCGAGATCGGCCACGTCATGGTGGAGCCGGACGGGCCGATCTGCCGCTGCGGGGCCCGTGGCTGCCTGGAGCAGGTCGCCGGCCAGGAGGCGCTCCTGCGCGCCGCCGGCCTGACCGGGGCCGTCGGCACCAGCATCGGGCAGCCGGGCGGGTCGGTGGCCGAGCTGCTGGCCCGGGCCCGGTCCGGCGACCCGGACACCCTGCGGGCGGTCGAGTCGGCCGGCCGGGCCCTTGGCATGGGCCTGTCGGCCACGGTCAACATCGTCGACCCCGGCACCGTGGTCCTCGGCGGCCTGTACGCCGCCCTCGAGCCCTGGCTCAGCAAGCCGCTGCTGGAGGAGCTGCGCGAGCGGGTCATCACCCACGGCTGGTCGCCGGTGCAGGTGCTCGCCTCGCGGCTGGGCCCGGACGCGGCCGTGCGGGGCGCGGCCGGGGCGGTCGTCCGGCGGGTCCTGTCCGAGCCGGCCACCGTGCTGCGGGGCGCCGGGCCATGACCGGACCGCCGGCCCAGCCCGACGACCGCCCGATGGCCGCCGCCCGCCAGGCCCTGGCCCGGCTCGGCCTGCCCGACCGCGACCTCGGCGAGCTGCCCGCCTCGACCAGGCGGTTCGGCGACGGGGGGCAGTACCGGGTCGAGATCCCCTCGGTCGAGGGGCCGGAGCCGTTCCGGGCCGTGGTCGCCGCCGCCGCCGAGCACGGCCTCCGCATCCACCGCATCAGCCAGGGCAGCGGCATGATGCTGCTCACCGACGACGACATCGCCGCCATGGTCGCCCTCGGCCGCGAGCACGCCATCGAGGTCTGCCTGTTCGTGGGGCCGCGGGCCGCCTGGGACGTCGGCGTCCAGGCCACCGCCCCGGCCGGGCGGGTGGTGGCCGGCAGCCTGCGCGGCGCCGACCAGCTGGCCTACGGCATCGAGGACGTCCTGCGCGGCTGCGAGCTCGGGGTCCGCAGCATCCTGGTCGCCGACAGCGGCCAGCTGTGGGTGCTCGGCCGGATGAAGCGCGCCGGGGACCTGCCCGACGACCTGGAGATCAAGGTCTCGATCTCCCTGCCGGTGACCAACCCGGCCAGCGCCCGGCTGGTGGAGGACCTGGGGGCCACCACCATCAACCTCCCCATCGACCTGTCGCTGGCCCAGATCGCCGCCATCCGCCAGGCCGTGGCCGCGCCCCTGGACGTCTACGTCGAGGGCGCCGACGACTTCGGCGGGGCCGTCCGCTACTACGAGGTGCCCGAGCTGGTCCGGGTGGCCGCCCCGGTCCACCTCAAGTTCACCGTCCGCAACGCCCCCGGGATCTACCCCTCCGGCGAGCACCTGGCCGGCCTGGCCACCGCCTCGGCCCGCGAGCGGGTCCGGCGGGCGGCCATCGGCCTTGCCCTGCTCCGACGCCACGACCCCACGGCCGTCGCCTCCCCCTGAGCCAAAGCCGACGCGGCACGATCTCGCATCTCGACATGAAATCGAATGCATGCCATCGTATGCACCCACCGTCGTCCGAAGGAGCGTGGGATGAGGAGCCGTCTCAGGTGGCCCGTCCTGGTGGCAGCGGCGGCACTGCTGCTCGCAGCCTGCAGCCAGGGATCCGATACGCCGTCGACCACCGCCCAGACGCCGGCCGCCACCACCAGCTGCGCCAGCAGCGGCGAGCTCACGATGTGGGAGCGCTCGGGCGGCAACAAGCAGATGGTGGACATGCTGGTCGCGGCCTGGAACCAGAAGAACCCCAACTGCAAGATCAAGCTCACCTACATCCCCCACACCGAGATGGTGGGCAAGATCGCCCAGGGGATCGCCTCGGGTGAGGTGCCCGACCTGATGGGCATGGACCTCATCTACGCCCCGCAGTTCGAGGACGCGCAGCAGCTGGTCGACCTCACCGACCGGATCGGCGCCTGGCCGGAGCTGAAGACGGCCAGCAAGGGGCACATGACCGTGGCCACCTACGAGAACCGGGTCTACGGCGTCCCGCTGTACGCCGACGTGTCGGCGCTGTTCTACAACAAGGACCTGTTCCGCAAGGCCGGGCTCGACCCCGACAAGCCCCCCACCAGCCTGGCCGAGCTGCGCGCCTACGCCGACAAGATCACCGCCCTCGGCGGCGACACCAAGGGCTACTACCTGCCCGGCAACTGCGCCGGCTGCAACATCTTCACCGTCGGGCCGCTGATGTGGGCCTCGGGGGCCAAGATCGAGGCGGCCGGCCCGGGCGACGAGCCCCTGGTCGGCGACGGCGTCAAGCAGGTCCTCCAGTTCACCCGCGACATGGTCAAGTCCGGCAACGTCCCCGAGGGCGCCCGCAGCGAGAACGGCGAGACCTTCCACCTGCAGTTCGGGTCGGGCAAGGTCGGCATGATGGGGACGGGCAACTTCAACATCACCCTGGCCCGCCAGCAGAACCCGAAGATGGACTTCGGCATCGCCCTGCTCCCCGGGATGCAGCCGAACTCCTCGGCCTCCTTCATCGGCGGCGACCTGGTCGTGGTGCCCAAGGGCAGCAAGCGGGTCGACGACGCCGTCAACTTCATGAAGTTCCTGCTCTCGGACGAGGTGCAGGTCGAGGTGTACGCCAAGGCCCTCAACCTGACCACCCGCACCGACATGGTCGACAACAAGTACTTCCAGGCCGAGCCGCTGGTCCAGGACGTGGCCAAGGCGCTCGAGGTGGGCCGCACGCCGTACACGCTGACCTTCTTCGAGCAGATCAACTCGCCCCAGGGCCCGTGGCTGCAGATGCTCCAGCGCGCCTACTACAGCGAGGACAACCTCGACACCGTCATCGCCGACGCCAAGACGGCCATGAAGGCCATTGCCAACCAGTAGCCGGGACACGGCCGTGTACCGGGGCCGGCGCAGCCGGCTGGTCGGCCTGGCCTACCTGGCCCCGGCACTGCTGTTCGTCCTGGTCTTCACCGCCTGGCCGCTGGCCCGGATGGTCTGGATGTCGCTGCACAGCTGGTCGCTGCTCACCCCGCCGGAGTATGTCGGCCTGGCCAACTACCAGCGGGCGTTCGCCGACGACCAGTTCTGGGTGTCGTTCATGTTCACCCTCAAGTACACCGCCATCATCACCCCGGTCCTGATCGTCGGCGGCTACCTGCTGGCCCTGCTGACCTCCCAGCCCTCGGCCCTGCGCCGGTTCACCCGGACCACCGTGTTCATCCCCGTGGTGATCGGCCTTGGCGTCTCCAGCCTGCTCTGGTACTGGCTCTTCAGCACCGACTTCGGCCTGGTCAACCGGGCCCTGATGGACCTGGGGGTGATCTCCCGGCCGGTGCTGTGGCTGGGCGTGGACGGCGACCGGTCGAACCTGGCCATCATCGTCTCGGTGGTCTGGAAGGTCATCGGCTTCGGGATGATCCTGTTCGTCGGGGCCATCCAGGCCATCCCGCGCGAGATCACCGAGGCCAGCCTGGTCGACGGGGCCAGCTGGTGGCAGCGGGTCACCCGGGTGATCCTGCCCCTGACCCTGCGCACGGTGCTGCTGGTCACCCTGGTGAGCGTCATCGGCTCGCTGCTCGCCTTCGACCAGTTCTACATCATGACCGCCGGGCAGCCGCAGAACGAGACCGCCACCTCGGTGTTCTACGTGTACCTGAACTCGTTCCCGTACCTGCGGCTCGGCTACGGGGCGGCGCTGTCGATGATCCTGGCCCTGACCATCCTGGCCTTCACCGTCGTCCAGCTGCTCCTCACCCGCCGGAGCCACGCGTGAGCGCCACCGTGGAGCTGCCCAGGACCCGGACCGTGGCCGCCCGGCGGAGCCTGGGCGCCGGCCGCTCCCGCTACCTCCTCGGGGCCGTGTGCCTGGCCATCGCCACGGTCATGCTCCTGCCGCTGGTGGTGTCGGTGCTGGCCTCGCTGAAGCCCACCGCCGAGGCGGCCGCCTCGCCGCCGACCTACCTGCCCCACGACCTCAGCCTGGACAGCTACGAGCGCCTCTGGACCTACCAGCAGGGGCTGCCCACCTACCTGCTCAACAGCCTGGGCACGGCCGTGCTGACGATCGTCTTCACCCTCGTCCTCACCGTGCCCGCCGGCTACGCCCTGGCCCGCTTCCCGATCCCGGGCCGGGAGGTGGTCTTCGTCTTCCTGCTGCTGGCCCTGATCGTCCCCTACCAGGCGCTGCTGACCCCCATGTTCCTGATGTTCGCCCAGGTCGGGCTGACCAACACCCTGGTCGGCCTGGCCATCCTGCACACCGCCATCCAGCTCCCCTTCAGCCTCTACATCCTGCGCAACAGCCTCAGCGCCATCCCGCGGGAGCTGGAGGAGGCGGCCATCACCGACGGCGCCTCCTCCTGGCAGGTCCTGCTCAGGGTCTGCGTCCCCTCGGCCGTCCCGGCGATCGTCACCGTGGCCCTGTTCGCCTTCATCATGTCGTGGAACGAGTTCCTCGGCGCCCTGGTCCTGATGAGCAAGGGCTCGAGCTTCACCCTGCCGCTGGTCCTGGCCGCGGCCCGGACCGAGACCAGCCTGGGCGGCACCGACTGGGGGATGCTGCAGGCCGGCATCACCATCTCCATCATCCCCTGCGTGCTCGTCTACCTGCTGCTGCAGCGGTACTACGTGTCCGGGCTGATGACCGGGGCGGTCAAGTGACCGCCGGCCCGGTGCGGGCCCGGATCGTCGACGGCTTCCTGGCCGAGCGCCAGCGGGTCAACCGCCACCACACCATCCCCCACGGCTTCGACCAGCTCGAGCGCTCCGGCACCCTGGACAACCTCCGCCTGGCCGCCGGCGCCGGCGGCCGCTACCGGGCCTCGGCCGACTCGGCCGGCTTCACCTTCCCCTTCCTCGACTCCGACGTCTACAAGTGGCTGGAGGCGGTGGGCTGGGAGCTGGGGCGGGCCGCCGACCCCGCCCTGGCCGCGGCCGCCGACGAGGCCATCGGCCTGGTGGCCGCGGCCCAGCGTCCCGACGGCTACCTCAACAGCTACGTCCAGGTCGTGACCGGCGGGCCACCCCTCGCCGACCTCGCCTGGGGCCACGAGCTCTACTGCGTCGGCCACCTGGTCCAGGCGGCCGTGGCCTGGCACCGGGCCCTGGGCGACGACCGGCTGCTGGCGGTCGCGGTCCGGGCCGCCGACCACCTCGAGCGGGAGCTCGGCCCCGGCGGGCGGGAGGGGGTGGACGGGCACCCCGGCATCGAGATGGCCCTGGTCGAGCTGACCCGGGTGACGGGCGAGCCCCGCTACCTGGCCCTGGCGGCCAGGCTGCTCGACCTGCGGGGCAAGGGGCTGCTCGGCGCCGGGCGCTTCGGCGCCGCCTACTGGCAGGACCACGAGCCGGTCCGCGAGGCCGCCACCGTCGCCGGCCACGCCGTCCGCCAGCTCTACCTTGACTGCGGCGCCGTCGAGGTGGCCGTCGAGCTCGGCGACCAGGGCCTGCTCGCCGCCGTGCAGCGACGCTGGCGTGACCTGGCCCAGACCCGGACCTACCTGACGGGCGGGATGGGCAGCCGGCACCGCGACGAGTCCTTCGGCGACCCCTACGAGCTCCCGCCGGACCGGGCCTACGCCGAGACGTGCGCGTCGATCGCCGGCGTCATGCTCGGCTGGCGGCTGCTGCTGGCCACCGGCGAGGCCGGCTACGCCGACGCCGTCGAGCGGGCCCTCTACAACGGCGTCCTGCCCGGGGTCTCGCTGACCGGCACCCGCTTCTTCTACGTCAACCCGCTGCAGCGCCGGACCGACCGCGCCTGGGAGCCGCCCGGGCACGGCGAGCGCGCCCCCTGGTACCCGTGCGCCTGCTGCCCGCCCAACCTGATGCGGACGCTCAGCTCCCTGGAGCGGTACCTGGCGACCAGCGACGACACCGGGGTCCGGCTCCACCAGCACGCCAGCGCCGACCTCCAGGCGCCGGTCGCCGGCGGGACCGTCCGGCTCGCCGTCCGCACCGGCTACCCGTGGTCGGGACGGGTCACGGTCGAGGTCACCGAGACGCCCGACCGTCCCTGGACGCTGTCGCTGCGGGTGCCGGGGTGGTGCCGGTCGGCGACGCTGACCGGGCCCGACGGGGCCCGGCCCCGGGCGGTCGCCGCCGGCTACGCCGAGCTGGCCCGGCCCTGGCGGGCCGGGGAGGTGGCCGTCCTCGACCTGGAGCTGCCGGTCCGGGTCACCGAGCCCGACCCGCGTGTCGACGCCGTCCGCGGCTGCGTCGCCTTCGAGCGGGGCCCGCTGGTCTACTGCCTGGAGTCGGCCGACCTGCCGCCCGACACCCAGCTCGAGGACCTCCGCTGGGACCGGCGGCGGGCGCCGGCCGCGGTCCCCCGGCCCGACCTCGGCGACGGCGTCGTCGGGATCGCGGTGCCCGTGGCCCGCGGGCCCGCCGGGGTGGCCGAGGCCGGCGCCGACGGCCTGGTGGCCGGGGCCGTCCCCTACTTCGCCTGGGCCAACCGGGGGGCCGAGGCGATGCGGGTCTGGGTCCCCCGCTGACCGCCGGGCGCGCGCGCTCGGCGGTCAGCCCCGGCGGCCGGCCGCCGGGGGCGCGGTCGAGTCCCGGACGATCAGGGCGGGCTTGAAGACCTCGAGGCTGGGCCGGCGGGGCGCGTCCGGGTCACGGGCCAGGGCGATGGCCAGGGAGACGGCGTGGCTGACGATCTCGGCGATCGGCATCCGCAGGGTGGTGAGCGCGGGGACGGTGTGGCTGGCGATCAGGATGTCGTCGTAGCCCACCACCGACAGCCGGTCGGGCACGCTCGCGCCCAGGCTGTGGGCGGCGTGCAGGGCGCCGACGGCGGCCAGGTCGGTCGAGGTGGCCACCGCCGTGGGCGGCTCGGGCAGCTCGAGCAGCCGCCGCAGGGCGGCGTCGCCCCCGGCCAGGGTGTTGGGGCACCGCTCCAGGTAGCCGGCGGGGACGCCCGCGAACCGGTCAGCCATGAAGTCGACGTAGGCGTCCTCCCGGACCCGGTACTCGACCGGCAGCTCGGCGCTGAGGAAGGCGATCCGCCGGTGCCCGAGGGACTCGAGGTGCTCCAGCCCGGCCCGGATGCCGGCCCGGTCGTCGGTGTCGGCGGTCGGGAACTCGAGCGGGCTGGTCCCCTGCCACAGGCCCACCACCGGCACGCTCGAGGTCCTGAGGTCGGCCAGCAGCCGCGGCTGGACCTGCATGTCGCCCAGCAGGACGATGGCGTCGGTGTGCCGGGTCTCCAGCACCGAGGTCAGCGCGATCGCCTCGTCCTCGCCGCCGTTGGCGTGGCCGAGGACCACGTTGTACCCGTGGGCCATCGACTCCAGCACCAGGGCCTCGATCGCCCCGGCGAAGAAGGGGTCGCTGAAGTCCCTGACCACGGCGCCGATCAGGTTCGTCGACGCCCCCCGCAGCCCGCGGGCCAGCGGGTTGGGCCGGTAGCCGAGCCGGCGGGCGGCCTCGACCACCCGGGCCCGGGTCCCGGGCGCGATCGGCACCCGGGTCGGGGCGCCGCTCAGCACCCGCGACACCGTGCTCTGGGACACCTCGGCCACCGCCGCGATGTCACGCATGGTCACGGCGGGAGGGCGACCCGCCGGCCGCGACATCGGCTCGCTGGTTGGCATCCCGGCCAGGCTAGCATGAATACGATTGCACCCACCGCTGGACCACGGCGTTCATCGCGGCGCCGCCGGCGTCGCCGTTGGCCAGGACCGCGATCCCGGCCCGCCGGTCGGGGAGCAGGGCCAGGCCGGCCCGCCAGCCGCGGTTGGCGCCCTCGTGGTAGGCCAGCCGGTCGCCGCCGGCCAGGAACCCGAGGCCGTAGCCGAGCCCCCAGCGGCCCTCGGTGGCCGGGGCGGCGGTGAGCGCGAGGCGCACGCCGGCCGGGCTGACCACCCCTCGTCCCGGCGGCTCGCCATCCGGCCCGTCCAGCCCGGCGGCGAGGAAGCGGGCCAGGTCCGGCGCGGTGGTGACCAGGCCGGCGGCGGCCTGCTCGGCGAAGCTGAAGTCGGGGAGGGGGCGGCCGGCGGCATCGTGCGGGCGGGCCGTCCCGGCGGTCCGCGACCACCGGAAGCTGCTGGCGGTCATGCCCAGGGGGCCGAGCACCTCGGCCTCCATGTAGTCGGCGAACGGCCTCCCGGTGAGCTCCTCCACCAGCAGCTGCAGCACGCTGTAGCCGCCGCCCGAGTACAGCCAGCGCCGGCCGGGGTCCGCCAGCAGCTCCACCGGGAAGCTGTCGCCGCTCTCCCCCGCCAGCGAGGCCGCGATGGACGGCACGGGCCGGTCGGCGGCCTGCCCGACGAAGCCGTGGACCGACAGGCCGGCGGTGTGGCTGAGCAGCCGGCGGACGGTGAGCCCGCCGTCGTCGAACCGGGAGGGTGGAGGCCGCCAGCGTCGCAGGTGCCCGAGGACCGGCTCGTCCAGGCCGATGCGGCCCTGATCGACCAGCCGGAGCACGCCCCAGGCGGTCACCGGCTTGGAGACCGAGGCGGCCTGGAAGCGGGTGGCGGCCGTCACCGGCTGGCCGGTGGCGCGGTCGGCCACCCCGAAGCCGGCCGCCCAGACCGCCCGCCCCTGCTCGACGACGGCGACGGCCAGGCCGGGCGTGGTCGAGCCGGCCAGCGCCAGCCGCGCCGCGTCCTCCACGGCGCGCCGCCGGCCGGACGGGAGCGGGGGCGCGGTCATGCGGTGCATCGCCTACCGTACACAGGGTCGTTCGGTCGGGTGGGGCGGAGGTGGGTGATGCGGCGGCTGGGTGGGATCGAGACCGTGCTGCTGGACCTCGACGGCACCCTGTACGTGGGCAGCCAGGTGGTGCCGGGCGCCCCCGAGGCGGTCCGGCGGCTGCGCGACCAGGGGCTGACCGTGCGGTTCTGCACCAACACCGACTCGGTCACCCCGACCGCGCTCGCCGACCGGCTGGTCCGGCGCGGCTTCGCGGCCGCCGAGGACGAGCTGGTCACCCCGGTCGCGGTGGCGGCCCGGCTGTTCGCCTCGGCGCCGGAGGCGCGGGTGCTGGCCGTGGCCGCCGACGGTGTGCGCCGGCTGCTGGCCCGGTTCCTGGTCGAGCCGGGGGCGCCGGCCACCCACGTGCTGGTCGCCGACCCCAGCTACGGGGCGACCTACGACGACCTGGACGCCGCCTTCCGGGCCCTGCGGGCGGGGGCGGAGCTGGTCGCCACCCAGGTCAACCGGATCGCCCGCCGCGACGACGGCGAGCACCTGGACACCGGCGGGTGGGTGCGGCTGCTGGAGTACGCCAGCGGCCAGACGGCCCGGGTGCTGGGCAAGCCGTCGCCCGAGTTCTTCCTCGCCCCGCTGGCCGCGCTCGGCCGAGAACCCGAGGCCGCCCTGGTCGTCGGCGACGACCTGGCCGCCGACATCGGCGGCGGGCGGGCCGTCGGCGCGGCCACGGTGCTGGTCCGCAGCGGCAAGGGCGACCGCCCCCAGCCCGGCGCCGAGGCCGAGCCCGACGCGGTCATCGACACCGTCGCCGACCTGCCCGACCTGCTCGGCGGCTAGTCCCCCACCCGCGTGTAGAGGAGGTCGAAGTCGTGCTCCCAGCGCGACCCGTCGGCCGAGTGCTCCCAGGTGCCGGCGATGGTGGTGCCGTCCTCGCCGAGGGTGCCGGTGAAGCGCTGCCAGAAGTCGGGGCCGTCCCTCCACAGCCGCCAGGTGCCGTCCTCGAGGCGCACCTGGTACACCCGGGCCACCCCGCGGGAGTCGTAGTAGTGCTGGACGAGCTCGCCGCTGGTGGCGTCCTCGCCGATGATGGCGATGCCGTCGGGCGCCTCGGCGATGTCGACCGTCCACCGCTGGACCAGGAAGAAGCCGCCTTCCAGCCAGGAGAAGGACGTCGTCCCGACCGGCGCCGACGGGTCGCCGAGGGCCCACGTGCCGACCAGCGCGTCCAGCGCCTTCAGCCTGGGGTTCCGTCCGGTCATGTCGTCGTCGCGCATTCCGGTCTCCTTGTCTCCCTATGGTTGTGGCCGCCGGAGCCACTTGAGGGCGATGGCCGTCACCCATCCTGGGCCGAGGACCATGGCCACGGCCAGGCGCACGCTGATGCCGTCCAGGTCGGGCCAGGCGGTCAGCGCCAGGCAGCCGGCGGCGGTGGCGACGCTGTAGGCCGCCCAGCCCCGCTCCCCGGCGGCGGCGAACCGGCGGGCCACGACCAGGCAGGCCAGGATCAGCGAGAGGAAGGCCAGCGGCGGGGCCACGGCGTGCAGGGCGCCGTGCCAGCTGAGCTGTTCGGGCGCGCCCAGGGGGGCTCCCGGCGGGAAGCCGGCGCCCGGGTCGGCCACGAAGATCCCGCCGGCCACCAGGCCCAGCCCGTAGAGGCCGAGCAGGCGCGGCCCCCAGGTCCCGGCCCGGCCGGGACGCAGCACCCGCCGCGCCCCGACCGCGAACGCGAGCGCCAGCACCCCGGCGACCACGAAGTTGGCGATCTGGACCCAGCCCAGCTCGCCCAGGCTGAGCAGGCTGAGCGGGTGCCGGCCGAGGTCGAACCCGTCGCGGGTGAGCACCTGGGCCAGGGCCACCACGACATAGATCGGCCCGGAGACCACGCCAGCGGCCAGCAGGAGGGGCGACGTCGTCGTGGTCCGGGTTGGCCTGGGCCGGGTCTGCATGGCGCCGCTCCTCGCGTCAGGGACGGAACTAGACCGTACAGTACTACACTCAGAACTATACTGTCCAGTACTATCTCGGGCGAGGAGGTGACCCATGGACGAGGAAGGCCGGACGGCCCGCAAGCGGCGGGCGATCATGGAGGCGGCCAACGCCCTGTTCCTGAGCAAGGGCTACCGCGGCACCAGCATGGACGAGATCGCGGCCCGGGCCGCCGTGTCCAAGCAGACCGTCTACAAGCAGTTCGCCGACAAGGAGCGGCTCTTCACCGAGATCATCCTGGCCACCATCGACCAGGTCGGCGAGCCCTTCCACGCCGAGGTCATCACCCTCGGCGAGACCGACGACCTGGAGGGCGAGCTGGGCGTGCTCGCCCCGCGGCTGATGGCCGCCG
>Ga0081538_10003714_pt1 | contig 14325 bp, 10 predicted proteins | sample TabmetS5T2R1_FD_71022 | JGI IMG/M metagenome (GOLD analysis project Ga0081538, IMG submission 71022) | Tabebuia heterophylla rhizosphere microbial communities from the University of Puerto Rico - S5T2R1 | ecosystem: Host-associated > Plants > Roots > Rhizosphere ... | reverse complement strand
CCCCGTCGCGAGCGCACAGTGCACGGCGGCTCTGAGGTGCATCTCCGCAAGCGTGCTGCGCTCTTTCTCAGACGCCTTTTCCCGACAGCCTCCGACGAATGCGAGTGCGGCGCCAAACAGAAGGCGCGCTGGCAGACGCCCGCATCTCGTCGAGTCGGGTGGCCGGGGGCATCGCAGCCCCCGGCTCCCACAGATCCCGGCGTGACAGTCTCCCGTCACCGGGCTCTTCTGATCAGCACTGATACGAGCGGACCAGACGCCAGTGGGCGAACAGGCCGGGCTGTCTCGAGAGCAGTCCGGTCCACCACCTGCTGAAGCGCTTGTGGGTCCGCAGCCGCTTGTACTTCCTCCCAGCCCAGCGCCTCAAGTAGACGTTGACGCGCTTGAGGAGGGGATCGAGCACGGTCCGGTAGAACCGACCGTAGTAGTTGATCCACCCGGACACGATGGGATTCAGCCACCGGGCCAGGTCGTCCAGCGACAGGTCGGTGCGCCGATGGATCCGCATCCGGCGGAGCTCGGCGCCTTTGGCCTTCAGCGCCTCGGGGCTGATCGCAGGCAGGAACCCGGTGAAGTTCCGGCCGTTCCTGGTGCGCGCCCCCCGTGCCCGGAAGGCATACCCGAGGAAGGTGAACGAGGCGTGCTCGTGCTGCGCCCGACGCCGACCATCTTTGCAGTAGACGATCCGCGTCTTCTCCGGGTGGAGCGTGAGCCCGACCTCGCCCATCCGCTGGGCGATCCTGGCCAGCACATATTCCGCCTGGCGTCGCGTCTTGCAGTGCACGATCGCGTCGTCGGCGTAGCGCTCAAACGGGCAGCCCGGGAAGTTCCGGGCCATCCACGTGTCGAACGCGTAGTGCATGAACAGGTTCGCCAGGATCGGCGAAACCGCCGACCCTTGCGGAGTTCCCTTGCTTCGCTGCGTAAGGGCGCCGCCCGTGTGCTCGAGCGGGGCGGCCAGCCACCGCTTCACATACAACAGCACCCAGCGGCTGTCGGTGACCGCCTCCACCGCTTTGACCACGAGGTCCCAGGGAACGGTGTCGAAGAACTTCTGGACGTCGAGATCGATCACCCAGTCGTACTTCCAGCACCGCTGCCGGCACGCCGCCAGCGCCTGATGGGCCGACTTGTTCGGCCGGTAGCCATAGGAGTCGGGGTGGAACCGATGGTCCACCCTCTCCTCTAGGTGCATGGCCACAACCGTCTGCGCGACCCGGTCGGCGATCGTCGGCACGCCTAACACACGGACCCCGTCGCCGTGCGGCTTGGGGATCTCCACCGCCTTGACCGGGGGCGGAAACCAGGTCCCCGAGCTCATCCGATTCCAGATCTTGTAGAGGTCGTTCCCCAGATCGGCCTCGAACTCCTCGAGATCCTGACCGTCCACTCCCGGCGCGCCCTTGTTGGCCTTGACCCGCCGCCACGCCTCCCACACCATCGACTTGGGGATCGCAAACGGCTTGTCTTGGGGCTTTGGCATGTTCGCTCGCTTCCTCCCGAGGCTCCCGCCCCGGTTGATCGATTGGACATTCCCGATCAGCCGGCCCCCTTCGCTCCACCGCCACCCCAGAAAGCAGCGGTCTCACCGCTACTACGGGCCGGTCCGCCAGCGAGCGCCGCATCGGTACTCAGTGCCTTCGGGTGTCTGCCTCGGCACGCTCCCTCTCGCGACCTTGGAGGCCTGCGACCCCGGTCGCCGTATCGGCGCTCGCCTTCTCACGTTCCGTGCCGGAGCCGCAGACCAGGCTCACGCCGCCTTCACGCCGGGCACCGCCTGGCCAGTAATCGAGACGCCCGCCAGGCCCATCGCAAGAGAACAGCCAGACCCCTCGCTTTCGATGCCACTTGGTTTGTGCTAACGACGCCTCAACAGCGCACGCCCGCCCGGACACCCGGGCCGGACGCTTCTGGAACGTCTTCCTGGTCCCCACCTGACGCGATCAAGCGCGCCTTCTCCCTGTCGCTCACCACGACGGTCTTCAGCCAACGCAGCACAGGGTGGTTTGGCGCCTCCCCCCGAAGGGCGACGCCGGAGGGCCAACAAGCCTCCATCTCCAGCACAGCACCGCCTAATGAAGATCGTGTCTACATCAATCCTCCTTCAGCGTTCGTGACACACGGCTGTCGCGCAAAGGCGTTTCGGAGAACCTGCTCCACGCCCGCGGAGGTAGGCATCAGAGCGATTGGGAGCGACGGGGTCGGAGCGGTCGATCACTGCGCGACCGGGACGATGGACGTTTTCGGAGCCCACCCTTACAACCGCTCCAGCGAGCTCGCCGGGGGTTTATGCGACACCCTCGTGGAGGAGCGAGCATCTCGCCGTAACTGGTTGCGTCGACGAGCAGCACTGCGGGCACGCACGCCTGCTGCTCGTCGTGGCTGTTGCATAAAGCCGTCAAAAAAAGGCTGGTGCGCGGTCGCTGAGACGGCCGTGAGGGCGGCTGTGCATGAATACCTCGGGCTGCCCGACGCACCGCGCGTGACGAATGCGATCGCCAAATTCGGAGCCCACAGTTAGAAACGGTCCTGCGGCCTCGCCCGCGGTTTCGTGCAACAGCCACCGTCCGTTGCAGCAGCGCATGGCAGCTCGGTGGAACGCCTCCTTCACGGCGAAAGTAGAAGCGACAATGGCTTCTGCGTGCACCCTCACAGCGCCAGAGCGGTCGCGGTGCGCCCCGCTCCGGGAGCGCCGCCCAATTGGCATGTGTCCGGCTGGACTCGTTCGAACCGCGAGTCACCGTGTTGCGCCCCGCTCAGGCCATGGGAGGCATAGGGCCGTTCGATCTTGGTGGCAGTCGCGTGTCGGTCGCTGTCTCGATCGCCGTCGTGGTCATACTCGCCGCGCGAGCAGTCGAAACGGCTTCGGGCTGGCCGGAACACACGATCCTTCCTCCGATGGGACGGTTGAGGCGATGGGGCCGATGGTTTCCTCGAAGACGCGCTTGGCCTCCACGGTAAGGGGCCTCGCTAGCGGCGACGACGCTCGCCGCGGGTGATCTCGAGGCGTCGCTGTCGCGACCTACCACCCCTCCGGGTCCTCCCGCAGCTGGCGCTCGGCCTGCCCCCGCCGCGAGCAGCTCGCGGATCCGAGCTGCGGACGGTCGGTGTGTGATCCTTAGAGTGTCTTGGCTCTCCGGATCGTGCTGGCGGAGGACAACTACCTCGTTCGTGAGGGCGTCCGTCGGCTCCTCGAGACCCGGGACGACCTCGAGGTCGTGGCGGCCTGCGAGGACCTCGAGTCCCTGATGGCATCAGTCGAGGCCGAGGGTCCTGACGTCGTCGTCACCGACATCCGCATGCCGCCCGGCAATCGAGACGAGGGGATCCAGGCGGCCGCCCGCCTTCGCAAGTCACGTCCGCAGACCGGGGTGGTCGTGCTCAGCCAGTTCGCTGACCCCGAGTACGCGCTCGCGCTCCTCGAACAGGGCTCCGAGCGTCGTGCCTACCTCCTGAAGGAGCGCGTCAATGACCTCGACGAGCTGACCGCGGCGATTCGCGAGGTCGCGGCGGGTGGCTCCTTGATCGACACGAAGGTGGTCGATGCGCTCGTCGCGGCCCGATCGCCGCGAGAACGTTCCCCGCTCGAATCGCTCACCCCTCGCGAGCGGGAGGCCCTGACCGAGATGGCTCGCGGGAAGAACAATGCGGCGATAGCGAAAACGCTCGTGATCACCGAGCAATCGGTGGAGAAGCACATCCACTCGATCTTCCAGAAACTCGGCCTGACCTGGCAGCCGGACGTTCACCGCCGGGTCGCGGCTGTGCTGGTCTACCTGTCAGAGGAGCGGCGGTAGCGCAGTACTCGCTCCAGAGGTCCTGCAGGACCTGCCGCCCGAACCCTTCCTTGGGAACAAAGGCGGCCGCGCCGCAGTCTCGGGCCGACTTGGGAAGGTCGGGCGCCGGATAGCTCGACACGAGAACCACCATCGTCTCGCGGGCGCCGGCCCGGATTCGCTTGGTCGCCTCGATCCCACCGATGCCCGGCATCACGACATCCATCAGGACGACATCGGGACCAAGCTCGCGAGCCCGGGCCACGGCCTCCTCGCCGGAGACCGCCTCGCCCAGGAGCTCGAAGCCCTCCGCGGCGTCGACAATCGACCTCACGGCGGACCGAAACGGCGGCTGATCGTCGACGACGAGAACGCCGACCATCAGCCTCCTAGCGGGATCGTTCCGGCGACCCGGGTGCCCCGCCCGGGTGCTGACTCGATTCTCAGCGTCCCGCCGATTGCGCCGAGCCGGTCGGTCATGTTCGCGAGACCGGCGCCTCCGCTGTGACTGGCAGGGTCGAAACCAAGACCATCGTCAGACACCTCAAACGCGAGCTTTCCGGACTTCTCCTCGACGCGCATCGTCGCCGTAGCGGCGTCGCCCGCGTGCTTGCCCGTGTTCTGCAACGCCTCGAGGCAGCAGAAGTAGACCGTCGCCTCGACGTCGGGCGGATAGCGATCCAGCAGCGGTGCCTCGAGCCGGGCGTGTACTGGCCCCCGTGCCGCAACGGCTGAAAGCGCCTCCGCCAGACCTCGATCGGCCAGCAGCGGTGGATAGATGCCGTGCGCCAGCTCGCGAAGCTCCTCCAGCGCGGCCTGGACGTCACGGCCAAGCTGCTCCAGCACGGCCAGCGCGGCGTCGAGATCGCTCCTCGCCAGCTCGTGTGCTAGCCGAATATTCGCCGACAGAGCCACGAGCTGCTGCTGCGCGCCGTCGTGAAGGTCGCGCTCGATCCGTCGCCGCTCGGCGTCGGCGGCCGAGACCACTCGCGACCGTGAGGCCCGCAGCTGCTCGGTTTGCCGTCTGACCTCGGCGAGCGAGGCTTCGAGCTCGGAGTCCAGGCGAACGTTGTGCAGCGCGAGGCCCACCTGGCGCGAGAACTCGGTCAGGATCCCCTCGTCGAGGTCGCCGAACGGCTCGCCATCCCGTGGGCGCTCGGCCACGACGAGGCCCAGCAGGTCGCCGCCGTGCGCCATTGGGGCGACCCGGAGCGGACCGCCGCCGCGACCCTCAAGGAGGGCGGGCAGCCAGACCTCGAGCCAGCCGGGCCCGCAGCCCCCGGCGTGGGCGATCACATTCTCCTCGGCAGGCGCGACCGCGAGGCTGGCCCAGCCGCGCTCAGGGTCGGAGGTCACCCGCTCGAGAAGCCCCGCGGTGCCCGTCCAGACCTCAGCGGCGCTCAATCGCAGGCCGCGGCGCAGTGCCTGCGCGAGCTCGAGTAGGAGCTCGTCGAGCGGGATCGCGCGGCTCAGCCCTGTGCGGAGGGCGGCCAGCACGTCGCCGGGCGTGTCCGCCCGCCGGGGTACGAGACGGTCCGCAACGCTCTCGAGCCACATGCGCAAGGGCTGATAGATGAGCGCGGCGGCCGCCGCGGCGACCGTCGAGACGGCAAGCACGGCGCGCTCGTCACCGGTGGGAAAGCGGCCGAGCACGAGCAGCACAAGGACCTCCACGGCCACGATCACCGCAACCAGGCCGAACAGCAAGAGCGCTCGTACAACGACCGGCCTGCGCCGGCGGGAGCGCGGGGCAGCGTGCACGTTCGCCCCGGCGGCCGCCACGTCACTCCGCCCTCAGAATCGCGGATGGCGTCGCGGCGGCCATCCGCCCCGGGATCAGCGAGACCAGGTTCGCCAGAAGGACCGCCGCCGGAATGACGAGCAACCCAGGCCAAACAGGGGCAACCGGCTCCGGGGCGACGCCGAGATCGGTCGCGAAGAGGTTCCAGGCAAATCGGCCGATCCCAATGCCGATCGGCACCCCCACGAGGAGGCCCACCGCGGCGATGGTGGTCGCCTGCCACGCCAGTGTTGCCCTAATGTCACGACGCTCGAAGCCGAGCGTCATGAGAATGGCGATATCGCGCCTGCGTCGCCGGATCGACGTGATGAGCGCATGAGCGAGAAGCGCCGCCGAAGCGGCCGCCACGAGCGACGCGATGAGCAAGGGGAACTCGCCGACCCGCCCCCAGTTGCCGACCTCGGCCGGCTGGGCTGGTGCCGTCGCGGCGTACTTTCGCCGCAGCCGCGCCAGCGCCCCGGGCCCCTCCGCCCCGGCTGCCAGATCGACCATGAAAACGTTCGGTTCCGCCCCGGGCTCGATGCGCCTCAGCCCGGCGAACGTCATCGCCGCCCCGTTTCCGAGCGCCAAAGTCCCGGCCCCGTGGACGCCAAAGTCCGGCATCACCGCCCGCCCCACGACCCGGTAGCCGAACGCACGGTCGCCGCTGCTGCCCGCGACCCGCGCGCCGACCTCGGCCCCGAATGCGTCGGCAGTCTCTGTTCCCAGAAGGATCTCGTCGGACGCGGCCGGAAACCGTCCTTCTACCACCGTCGGCGACAGTCCGCCTCGAAGCGCATCCCAGGCCAGCACGGCGTTGGGCTCACCTCCGACCCGGGCCTCGCGAACGGTCCCCGCCGCCAGCCCTCCAATCCCCCGATCCGTCCGCAGGCGCTCGACAAACCGATCGGAATACCGCGGCTCGGTCGCGTTGCCGACCACGGCGTCCCAGTTCTGACCGTAGAGCCGTGGGGTGGACAGGAGATGGTCGGCACTCGCCGAGACGGTGAGCGTGGCAACGACCGCGGCCACGCCGACCACGGCGGCGAGCAGCGTGGAGCCCACCGGCACCGCCGTCCGGCCGCGCCCCCGCTCGAGCGCCATGCGGACCCCTGATACGCCGGCTGGCGGCAGTCCGGCTCGAGCCAGGAACGCGATGCCCGCGGAGGTTCGCGGGCGCCCGTGATCGCCGCGAACCCACGCGACTCTCCACGCCGGGACGAGCGCCGCCAGCGCGACGAGCGCGACCGTCGCCAGGCCGCCCGCAACCACCAGAGGATCGAAGGCAAGGCCGGGATCCGGCTCCGCGGTGCGGGCGGCACCGATCGGCGCAAGCGGCGAGAGAGCGACGGCGACCCCGACGGCGACTACGCCCGCCACGACACCGACCGGGGCGACGCGCAGCATCGCCAGCGAAAACAGCTGACGACGGGTCATCCCGAGGGAGCTCAGCAGCGGATAGTCGGCCGACTCGAGAGCCGTCTGGCGTGCGAGCGCCTGCCCGACCAGGAGCAGCGCGGACAGCCCGCCGAGGACCGCGAACAGCCACAGGGCCTGCGCCTGGAGGTGAATCGAGCTCTGAAGCTTGTCGATCCAGTTGCGATACGGATAGATCCCGACGGACCGCCGGCCGGCTATGCGCTCGACGCCCGCTCGGAATGCCGCGAGGTCAGCGTCCCCGCGCCTGAGCCGGATCCCGGTGATCTCGACCCACGCGCCGAGCCGTTCGCGGTACTTGTCGTACAGCCCGGACGAGATCGATATCCACCCCAGCGCATCCTCGGACGCAACCTCGGCCGCAATCCCCACCACCCGCATCGTGAGGAGCGGGCCGTCGCCGGCGGTCTCGGGACGGGCGCGCACGTCGTGGTCCCCGGTCTCGTCGATTCTCGTCACCTCGCGTGGCGTCGCAAATCGCACGCGAAGCTTGCTGCCGACGTGGAGGCCGAACCTGTCGGCGGCCGCCGTTCCGACGTACATCTCTCTCGGCCTTGACGGGTCGGGCGCCCGGCCGACGAGGAACTTGGGGTCATTCCGAGCGCCGTCGGGGCCATTGATCGCAACGTTCAGCTCAGCCTCGTTCACGGTGAGCCGCCGGCCGCTGTCGGTGCGCCCCCAGAACGCGAGGTCCAAAGAACGGGTCGCTTGAATGACCTGTGGCAACCGTTCGACGCGCGCGAAATCGAGCTTCAGGTTCCAGAGCTCGCCCCTGCCGACCCAGACGTCGAAGACCTCCGCCTCAGCCCGGTAGCGAGCGATGGCGGTGTCCGTCCGCTGCGCCCCGGCGGCGGTGGCGAGAACGAAACCGGCGGCGATCCCGGCCAGGGCCGCCAGCGGCAGCCACGAGCGCCAGCGAGAGCGGAACTCGGCGCGGAAGCGGAGCCAGACAGGCGCCACGTCACGTTCCCGACACGTAGGCGAGCGGCTCCGAAGAATCGGCGCGGATGCGTCCGTCGCGCATCCACAACACCCGCTCGGCCGCCTCGGCCACCCGCTCATCGTGAGTCACCATCAGGATCGTCTGACCCCCGTCATGAAGGCGGCGGAAGAGCTCGAGCACCTCTGTGGCCCCGGCAGAGTCGAGCGCGCCCGTCGGCTCGTCAGCCAGCAGCAAGGTCGGCTCGTTCACGAGCGCGCGGGCGATCGCGAGCCTCTGGCGCTGGCCGCCCGACAGAACCCCGGGCGGGTCCGCTCCCTTCTCGGCGAGGTGGAGCAACTCGAGCAGCCGCCGCGCGCTCGCCTCTGCCTGCCTGCGAGCACGGCCGGCGATGACCGCCGCGAGCGTCACGTTCTCGAGCGTCGTCATTCCCTCGAGCAGGTTGAAGAACTGGAACACGAAGCCGATGTGCGCCCGGCGGATTCGCGCCCGCTCGTCCTGATCCTTTCCTACAAGCGAATGACCGGCGAGGACCACGTCGCCTCCGGTCGCGGTGTCGACGCCCGCGACGAGGTTCAGAAGAGTCGACTTTCCGCACCCCGACGGGCCGCTCACGGCGACGAACTCTCCTCGCTTCACCTCGAGGCTCACCCCACGCAGTGCGCGCACAGGCTCACCGCCGGATTCGAAGCTCTTGCGAAGTCCGCGGACAAGGAGAACCTCGCCCATACGCAGAGTTGACTCCTCTCAAACCCCGGTGTCAACCGGGCCAGCGGGAGGACCGTTTGACCTGCTGGCGGGGGCCTGAATATGCCTGCCAGCCGGATTGGCAGGCGCGCACTCGGGACCTAGCTTGGTGGTGCTACCGAGGAGGTAACCGTGAGGCTCAACCACCGACGACGGAGACACCGCCTGGCCATTCTTGGCCTCGGGCTCGCCGTCAGCCTGGCCGTGGCCGCTCCGGCAGCCGCGAAGGCGCCCCTGTTCCCGCATCGGTGCCCTGAGCGCGTCGACCAGGCGGCCGAGACGCAGCCCTATCAGCGGGGGGTGTGCGGAAAGGCGGACACGGCCTCCGCAGCGGGCAGCGGCCTCAGCGATCGCAATGCCGCGATTCTCGCCGGCAGCGTGGCACTTCTGGTCCTGGCAATCGCCGCCGGCATGCTGGTAGCGACCCACCGCCGAGATGCCCACCGAGCCCGCCCGCGTCGGCGACACCGGTCCGATCTGGAACGTCTTGAGATTCAGCGCAAATGGAGGGCTTCGCCGAGAGATGAGACGCTTTAGGGCCTGCGCCGCCCGGACGCTCGCGCTCCTCTCCGCGAGCATGCTGGCCACCGCGCCGGCGGAAGCGACGCCCGGCGACCTCGATCCGACCTTCTCGGGCGACGGCAGGCAGACCACGGACTTCGGCGGTGGTGGCGGCGCCCAGGGAGTCGCCATCCAGGACGACGGCAAGATCGTGGTAGTGGGAGGAAGCCAAGGCCACTTTGCGCTGGCCAGATTCCGCACTGACGGCTCGCTCGATGCAAGCTTCGCAGGCGACGGCACGCTGATCACTGATTTCGGCCCCGGCGGGTCCGTGGCTTTCGATGTCGCGTTCCAGGCGAATGGCAGGATCGTGGCCGTGGGGGGCGCGGGCGGCTCCGCGCTGGCGCGCTACAACGCCGACGGCTCGCTCGACACGACCTTCGGCGGCGACGGCACGGCGGGCCTTGGCAAGTCGGGCTACGCGTTGGCGATCCAACCAGACGACAAGATCGTTATCGCCGGATCCGCGGAAGGCAACTTCGCGGTGTCGCGCTACAACTCGGACGGGTCGCTCGACACGACCTTCGGCGGCGGCGAGCAGGGAGTCGAATTCGGCGGCGAATACGACGCTGCCTACGACGTTGCCATCCAGCGCGACGGGAAGATCGTGGCGGCGGGCAACGGCGGCCGCGAGTTCGGTGTGGCGCGCTTCAACGCCGATGGCTCGCTCGACGCGAGCTTCTCCGGCGATGGCAGGCAGACCACGTCCTTCCACCCTGATTGGGACACCTCTGCCTACGACTCGGCCTCCGGGGTCGCGGTCCAGGCCGACGGCAAGATCGTGGCCGCGGGGACCGCCGGCCTCGAGTTCGGGGTGGCCCGCTACAACACGGACGGCTCGCTCGACGCGAGCTTCGCAGGCGACGGCACACAGACCACCGCCTTCGGCTCGCTCTGGGGCGAGACGGGGAATGGTGTCGGCCTCCACTCCGACGGCAGGATCGTGGTCGTAGGGACCTGCTGCTGGACCGATCTCGGCCCCGCCTTCGGGCTGGTCCGCTTCAATGTCGACGGCTCGCCCGACGCGACCTTCTCCGACGACGGCAGGCAGGGCACCGTCTTCGACCCCCCCGGAAGCAGCGCGTCGGCGATGGATATCGCGATCCAGCCCGACGGCAACATCGTCGTCGCGGGAGGCACTTCGTTCGAAGGGGGCGGCGACTTTGCCCTCGCCCGGTACGACGGCGGCTCGACCGCGCCCGGTGTCGCACCCACGAACTCGAGCCCGCCCACGATTTCGGGTTCGGCTACCGACGGTGAAACGCTCACGGTGAACGCCGGCGCCTGGGCCGGCAGCATTCCGATCAGCCACAGCTTCCAGTGGCGACGATGCGATCCGGCGGGAGCCAACTGCATTGACATCGCGGCCGCGACCGGCACGACGTACACGCTCACCGCGGCGGACGTCGATCGGACGATCCGGGTCCGCGAGACGGCGACGAACGCTTACGGCACCGGCTCGGCCCATTCGGCCGCGACGGGCGTCGTAAAGGCGAAGCCAGGGGTGATCGCGGGCACCGTTCTAAGTAAGGGACCAAAGGCCGGAATTCCGAGCGCCAGCGTCAGCTGCGGAGCGGGTTGCTCCGCGACGACCGCGGCCGGCGGCAGCTACTCGATTCCGAACGTGACCCCCGGCAGGTACACGTGCACTGCGAGCGCGAGCGGCTACAGGCCGTCGACCCAGACCGTGACGGTGGCGTCTGGGAAGACCACAACGGCCAACTTCAACCTCGCCCGGAGGTAACGCATCATGAACCTCACCGCGCAACCCACATTCACGTCAGCGGCCCTGACGTACGGCGCGACGACGCTCTGCCGCTCCGCGGGGCTGAGCGCGCTCGTCGCGGTCGTGCTTGCTGTCGGGCTGATCTTCGGCGGTGCATCTGCCGCGGCGAGCGACGCGGCCGCGGCCGATCTGCCCGTCGGACACAGGGTCGAGCACATCGTCGTGCCCGGCGAGGTCCGGGGCGCGCTCCAGGCGCAAAGGCAGGCCGACGTGCACCTGTGGTACCCCGCCGACCCGCAGGACTTTTCCGCTCGGCCCAAGGCCGTCTACAGTTCCGCGCTGCACGGCAAGACGCTCCCCGAGGGGTTGGCTCCGCTGTCCTGGAGCTTCGAGGCCCAGATCGCGCGTGACGGCGCGGCGGTCGACCCGCAGGGCCAGCCGTTCCCCGTGATCGTGTTCTCCCATGGCTCGGTGAACGATCCGATCAATTACGCGCACCTGCTCGAGCGGATCGCCGCCGCCGGTTTCGTGGTGGCCGCGCCCCCGCACGTCACCGACACCCAGGCGGACGTGCGCATCGACTTCATCAACGCACAAGCCAGAGCGCGATTGTTCAACTGCAACGACGGGCTGCCCGGCCCGTGCTCGAGGCCGGGCAACACGGTCGCGCTCAGAATGGTCGACCGCGCCGCGGACATCTCGACGGTGTTGGATGAACTACCCGGTTGGTTCGGAGCCCGCGCCGACCTGTCTCGCGTGGGCGTCATGGGCCACTCGCGCGGCACCCTCAGCGGCCTCGCGGCCGCGGCCGGCAGTGAAGCGTGGGGTGTTAAGCCCGATCCTCATCTGCGCGTGAAGGCGGTCATGGGCATGGCCAGCGGCGGCACGCTGCCGGTCACCCTCGAGCCCAACCTGCGGGACATAAGGGTCCCAACGCTGCTGGTGGCCGGCCGGCGTGACCTGAACTCCGCGCTGAGCATCAATGAGGAGCTGTTCGAGCACATCGCCTGCCGCGAGGAACCTGGATGCGCCAATCCCGAGGCCGAGAAGGCCTTCGTCCTGGTTCCGGACGCACACCACCGCAGCTTCATCTCGACCTTCTGCGACCAGACCCAGGCCACCGGAGCGATCGCGCAGACCTATGCGGACCACCCAGAACTACCAGACCCCATCTTCGAGCGGCGCGCGCTCACCGGGTTCGACGCGAACGAGAGGACCGGGTTTCTCACCAGTGCCGCTGGGGGCGGAGCCGTGGAGTACTGCTCCACGCCCACCTTCACGGTCCCAGTCGATATCCGTCCGCTGGTCCGGTCACTCACGGGCTTCTGCGTGACCGGGGAGCTCGTCGACCCGACCCCCGGCCCCTGTACCACCTCGGGCGACGTGCCCACCACCGGTCTGGACGAGGAAGAGGTCCAGCAACAGATGACAGCTTGCGCCGTCGAGTTCTTCAACACCAAGCTGGCGACCGATCGAGACGGCGACGGCGTTCCCAACGCGACCGGCAACAGCGACCATGCCGACGCCGACGGCGACGGCCCCGGCGACGCCTGCGACAACCACACCTTCGGCGGCTTCCGCCAACCGGTGGACACCCCGCCGACCACCAACACCGGTCGCGCCGGAAGGACCTACCCGGTCAAGTTCCAGATCCGCGACCATACCGGGGCGCTCGTCACAAGCCTCGCCGCGGTGAGATCGATCACCTACAAGCCGCTCAGCTGCGGAGAGTTCTCCGCCGACCCCACCGACGCGCTCGAGACGACCGCCGCCGGCGGCACCAGCCTGCGCTTCGAAGACGACCAGTTCGTCTACAACTGGAAGACCCCCAGCATGGCCGGCTGCTACGAGCTGTTCGTGACCCTCGCTGACCACCGGGCCCACACCGCCAACTTCCAGCTCAACTAACCACATCGCCCGACAGATAGTGCAATCGCCGCGCGCCGCCATCCCGGCGCGCGGCGACAGCGCCCACACGGCCACGGCCGCCGCGCGACCTAGAGGGTTGATGTGGGTTCCCAGGTCATGACAAGGAACCTGGTCGTGGGACAGAGAAAGGGCCTCCAGCCCTGCAACCTCGTGATTGGAGCACGAGATGACAGCATCGCTGGAGACCCTCGTAATCGCGGCCTACATCTTCGCCGATGGGGCGGCGATTCCTCGCCCCGGACCAGCGGGAAGGATCACCGACGCCGAGCTGGTCGCGCTGGCGGTCGCGCAGGCGGCCATGGGCGAGTCTTCGGACCGCAAGTTCCTGGGGATGATCGCCTACCGGCTGGCGGGCTGGTTCCCTCACCTGCCCGACCAGACCCAGTACAACCGTCGCCTGCGGCGGCTGGTGCCGCAGATCACGGCGACCCAGCTCGCCGTCGCGACGCTGATCGCCGAGGGGCGCGTGAGGCTCGCCGACGGCACCCTGATCGGCTGCGCCAACTACCCCGGCTGCGCTCGGCGCAGCCACTTCGCGGGCGCGGCCGCATACGGTTACACGCCCTCCCACAGCCGCTTCGTCTGGGGCATGCGGCTGGTCCTGGTCAGCGACCCGAAAGGCGTCCCTGTCGGCTATGAGCTCGTCGGCCCAAAGACGGGGCAGGAGCGCGAGGCGGTCGTCGATCTCGCCTGCGGGCACCCCGGGACGATCCTCTTCTGCGACAAAGGGCTGTGGGGCCGGGAGCTGGAGAGCATGCTCGAGCTCACCGAGGTCCACCTCGTCACCCCCGAGCGCCACCGCCTCGGCCAGCGCCCGCCGGCCGAGACCGCCAAGGCACGCATCCGGCTCGTCATCGAATCGGTATTCGCCAATCTCAAGGGCCAGATGCGCCTCGACCGCCACCTTGCCAAGACCGTGGGTGGTCTGGTCCAACGGATCGCCCAGCGGCTGCTCGCGCTCACCCTGGGGATCTTCTGCAACCTGCTCGCCGGCCGCCCGGCGCGGGCGCTCGTCGCCTATGACGGCCGCTGAACCCACATCAGGCCTCTAGGTGACCGTGGCCGAAGCCAGCCCGATCCGAGAGCATCCATCAGTATGTCGAGTGCGAAGCTGCGCAAACGCTTGGGCATTTAGGGCGCGGGGGGCCCCTTGAACGACGACATTACGGTGCATGTCGCGAGCTGGAACACCGCCTCGGCGACGGAACTCTGCGTTCGGACTATGCGTCGACATGCCGGCCATCCATTCGCACTCGTGGTCGGCGACGGTGGGTCCAACGACGGTTCTCTGGCGATGCTGCGCGAATTCGAACGGCGCGGGTGGTTGGAGCTCGAGGTGTACGCCGGCCGCTCACACGCGGACTGGCTCGACCATTGGCGACGCAACGCGCGCTCGCGTTACCTCGTGTTCGCCGATTCCGACATGGAC
>Ga0081538_10003713_pt1 | contig 14326 bp, 11 predicted proteins | sample TabmetS5T2R1_FD_71022 | JGI IMG/M metagenome (GOLD analysis project Ga0081538, IMG submission 71022) | Tabebuia heterophylla rhizosphere microbial communities from the University of Puerto Rico - S5T2R1 | ecosystem: Host-associated > Plants > Roots > Rhizosphere ... | reverse complement strand
GTCTCCCGGTCCGGGCGGTCGCCGGGCGTCAGATAGAACTCGGTCAGGGGAATGCTGCGATCGCCGCTCGGGCCCTCGGCGTGGACGACGGCGTCGAGGGCGACCAGCGGCACGCACAGGTCCGACGCATGCAGGGCGATGCAGTGCTCGCTGGTGCCGAGGATCGCGTGCATCCGATTCGCGCCCTCGATCGCCGCGCACCCAGACCCGGGACTGCGCTTGTTGCACTTCGAAACGGTGGCATCTCGGAAGTACCGGCAGCGGGTGCGCTGGAGCAGGTTGCCGCCGATCGTTGCCATGTTGCGCAGCTGGACGGACGCCCCAAGGAGCAAGGCCTCGCGGACGAAGGGCAGACGCTCGGTCACGGTGGGGTCGGCGGCCAGCTCCTCCATGGTGGTCAGCGCTCCCACCCGCAGGGCGTCCCCTTCCCTGCGGATGCCGTGCAGGGGCAGGCGGGTGATGTCTACCAGTCGCTCGACGTCGAGGATGCCGTCCTTCAGCATCAGGTCCACCTGCGTGGTGCCACCGGCCAGGTAGGCGCTCGCCGGGTCGGCGCTCACCGTCGAAACGGCCTCCCGGACGTCGGCGGGGCGGGCGTAGTCGAACTCCCGCACGGGTCAGCTTCGCCGCGCGGCGACGCCGCAGGCGGTCGGGAGGCAATGGCAGCTATCGCCGCTCATGAGCTTCGGGCGACCTCGGTCTCATGCAGGCTGCCTCGCTTCGGTAGATCGAACGTGGGCACTGGGCACACTACCTCCGGCGAGCGAGCAGCTACCAGGCGGCGGAGCGCTTGCTCTTGCTCGCCGGGCCCACCCGGGCCCGTGCGGGCGAGGGGCTGGGTGAGGGGTGTCGGACGGCTGGCGCGGGACGGTTCTGGGCGAACGATCTTCGGTTTCTGGCTCGCTTTGCCAACCCTCAAATGTCCGGGAGCAGCGCGAGTCACCGGGAGAGCGACCGGACGCCACGGCCCACGTCGCCGGCGGCTCGTGGATGAGCTCGTCGTTGGTTCGATAGGGTCGGATGACCTTCCACTGCGACCGAGAGGAGTTCGCCATGGCGTCCATGTCGGAGCGGGAGAGCAGGGAGATCGACACGGCAAACGCCTCCGGCACCACTCCGGTCGTCTTCATCCACGGCCTCTGGCTGCTGCCGAGCAGCTGGGCCAAGTGGGCGGACTTCTTCAAGCAGGCCGGTTACGCGCCGCTGACGCCGGACTGGCCAGACGATCCGGAAACGGTTGAACAGGCGCGGGCGAACCCGGACCTCCTTGCCAAGAAGACGCTGAAGCAGGTTGCCGACCACACGGCCGACGTGATCGGCAAGCTCGAGAAGAAACCCGCCGTGATCGGGCACTCGACCGGCGCATTGTTCGCCCAGATGCTCGCCGGCCGTGGGCTCTCGGCAGCCACGGTTGCCATCGACCCGGGCATTTTTCGCGGCGTCCTGCCGCTGCCCCTCTCCACGCTGAAGGCGACTGGACCTTTCCTGTTGAACCCCAGGTATCGAGGCCGCGCCATCACGCTCACCTTCGACCAATTCAAATACGGCTGGACGAACGCCCTCGCTGAGGACGAGGCGAAGCGCCTGTACGACACCTACCACGTGGCCGCGTCGGGGATGGCCCTCGCCCAGATGGCCAACGCCAACCTCAACCCCCGGACCGAGGCGAAGGTCGACACGAAGAACCCCGATCGGGGCCCGCTGCTGATCCTCGACGGGGAGAAGGACCACACGGTTCCCTGGGCGATCGCCAGCGCCTCCTACAAGCTGCAGAAGCGCAACCCGAGCGTCACCGAGATCAAGACGATGCCCAACCGCGGCCACTCGCTGACCATCGACGACGGCTGGCAGGAGGTCGCGCAGACCGCGCTCGACTTCATCCAGCGGTTCGTCCCCGCCAAGCCGAGCTAGCTGGCCTCGATCTTGGGACGATTCAAGCGACAGCGCGGCGAGGCGCCGAACAACACGTAGCCGCGCTTCGCATCGAGGCAAGAGCAGCGGCGCGGCGTAAGCCCACCGGGGCTGTCGCGTTGGGCGATCAACGCTCGTCTCGATCGGCGGCGGTCAGACGCTCGCTTCGGCTTGACGAGCGGGAGCCGACGACCCGCAAGCCGGGGGCGCTGGCGAAGGCCGTCGGCGCTGCGGGCCACGATGGCCCGCGGCCGCCTGGCGAGCGGCTCGGCCGCCCGCGTCCAGAGCGTCCGCTTGCCGAGCCGCCAGGGGGCGCAGCGGATGTACGCGCGGAGCGGCGGGATCAGCGCGCCGGGTGCTCGCATGAGCGCATTGTCAGCCCGCCCGCGCGTCCGGTGGCGGTGAGCGTCCAGCGGGGATGAGAGGAGGAGGCCCTTAGCCGTGAGGGAGGCGCCGCTGCCGACCCATCGCGTCGCCGACTACACGCCGCGCTCGCGGAGCTTGAGCGGCGTGGGCTGTCCGGCGAGGGCGCTTCGGCATCCTGAACGGGCGTGCGCCGAGGCTCGGGACCCGCCGGCGGGGAGCGGCTGGCCTCTAGGAGCTCACGCGGCCCGGGGCCGACGCGCGCCTGGCTGGAAGCCACCACTGCGAGGCCCGGTGCCCGGTAGCGGCGGCCGCCCGCGTGGGCGCCGGGATCAGCGCCGCGGCCACGACCACCAGCACGAACGCGAACGAGCGGACGGCGACCGCCACGGCATCCTCTCCCAGCGGGTCGCCGAAGACGATGATCCCCGCGGGGATCGCCGAGGCGTTGCCAGCGATCGAGGTGACCGCGATCACCGGGACGGCCGGGCCGAGCTGGAGCGAGCGGGCCGAGGCGAAGAAGGCGGCGATACCGCCGGCCGCGGCGATCGGCAGGTAGGGGCTGGCCACGATCTCGGCGAGCGACGTATCGGCCTTGCCGCTGAGCGCCTTCACCGCGACGTGGGTGACGGTAAACAGCAGCCCGGCAGAGACCCCCAGGAGCACGCCCCGCTGCGATCGCATCCGCTCGACGCGGTAGGTGAGGATCAGCGCCGTTCCGGCGCCCACCAGTGCGGCCTCGAAGGCGATCATCGCGACCACCGAGTAGTCGGCCGAGTCCTGGCCCGACCGGGACTCTCCCGTGAGCGCGAGCAGCGCCAGCCCCACCGATGCGAGCACCACGCCGAACCACTGGCGCCTGCCGAGCTCGAAGCCGAAGAAGCGCTCCGCGATCACCGCCAGCAGCACGATGCCGCCGGCGAGCACTACCTGCACTAGTGACAGCGCGGCCAGGGTGAGCGCGCCCACGTGCAGCAGGTAGGCGTCCACGGCCAGCGCGTAGCCGACCGTCCACCACTTCGAGCGAAACAGGTCGATCGCGCTGCGCAGCGGCCGGTGCATGTCCACGTCGGGCGCCTCCACCGCGCCGCGATGGCGGAGGAGGAAACCCACCTGGCTGACCGCGGCCGACAGACCGGCCAGCAGCAACCCCGCCGCCAGCGTCATGCTCATGCACCTGCCCGGAACAGCGGGAACGAACCATCGGTCTACCGCAGACCCTCTCGCTCGAACTCCTTCAGCGCCGCCGGCGCGAAGCCGCGGCAGGTCTCGCTCGGGGAGACCGAGCGCTCGCAGGCTCCAGTTCCGTGGGCTGCAGCCTTCGTGCGCTCCTGCTTCTCGACGAACCGGAAAGCGGTGCCGGGCCCGGTGGCCCGCCGATGGACACCAGGATCTCGTGCCTTACGGTTGTCTGCCGCTCGTTTACCGGAATTGGCCGTCCGCGGTGACCAGCTGGTCGGGCCCTGGTCCCTCTGCTACGACCCGCTCCCGCGGCGGGAATCGCCGCGTTGCTGCTCGGGCACCGGGCGGTGTACCTGAATCCAGCCCCCGGCCTCGTGCAGCCGACGGCTCGCTAAACCGCCTCGTCGCGTGAGCCCAGGACCCGCTCCATGCTGTCGTCGCCTGAATGGTGCTGGCGCGGGGGCCGTAGCCTCCCTCGCGTGGAGTTGCCGCCCGGTCCGCGCGCCACCGCCGCCTGGCAAACCGTGGCGTGGACGATGCGGCCTGCGGGCTTCCTCCGGCGCGCGCACGCGCGCTTCGGTGACCCTGTCACCATCCGCACCCTCTGGACCGACGAGCCGATGGTGCTGTTCTCGCACCCGGAGGCGGTCCGCGAGGTGTTTCGGCTCGACCCACGAATCGCGCCCGGAGGGCAGACCTGGGAGTTCCTGCGCCCCTTCGCCGGGCCGCACTCGATCCTCGTGCTCGACGGGGAGGAGCATCTGCGCGAGCGGCGGCTGATTCAGACGCCGTTCCACGGCGAGCGCATGAACGCGTTTCGCCCCATCGTGGCCGAGCTCGCTCGCCGGGAGCTGAGCACCTGGAGCGGCCGGGTCGTCACCCTTCGGCGGATGAGGCGCCTGACGCTGGAGATCATCCTGCGCGTCGTCCTCGGCGCCCGCGGCGACCGAGAGACGGCGCCGCTGCGCGACGCCGTCCATGGCACGCTCGACAGCGTTCGCTCGATGCCGCGGATGCTCGCCATGTTCCTCGTGCAGCGCGACTTGGGGCCATGGAGCCCGTGGGGCCGCTTTCGCCTCGCGGTCGAGCGCTCCGACGTGCTGCTGCTCGACGTAGTGGCGCGCCGACGGGCCGAGCCAGGCGGCGACTCGATGCTCGCCCTGCTGCTCGAGCAGCGCGACGAGGACGGCAACCCGCCGACCGACCGGCACCTGCGTGACCAGCTCGTCGCGCTGCTCGCGGCCGGTCACGATACCTCGGCGGCCTCGCTGGCCTGGGCCTTCGAGCGGCTCGCCCGCCACCCCAACGTCCACGCGCGCCTGCGCGAGAACGACCCCGCCTACCTCGACGCGGTCGTCAAGGAGGTCCTGAGGGTGCGACCCGCCCTGACGGTCGCCCCACGCCGGCTCCTCGAGCCGGCACGCATCGCCGGGTGGACGTTACCCGCCGGCGTCCACGTTGCCGCCGGCCTCTGGCTCGCCCTCCGCCGGGAGGACCTCTGGCCCCAGGCCGCCGCCTTTCGGCCCGAGCGCTGGCTCGAGGACCCCCCGCCCAACCCCATGTCGTGGATCCCCTTCGGCGGAGGGGTACGCCGCTGCACCGGAGCGCCGTTCGCAGAGATGGAGATGCGCGAGGTGCTGCGGGCCGCGGCCGAGCTGAGGATCCGGCCGGTCCGGGCCGAACCCGAGCAGGCGCGGCGCAGCGCCCTCGTCGTCGCACCCCACCGCGGCGGCGAGGTGCTCGTGTGACCGCCCCGCGCGGCCCACTGAACGTCTCAGCGCGAACGCATGCGAGGCGACCCCACCGCAGCATTCGGGCTGCTGGGGCGCTGTGAGCGGGAGGGGTCGGCTGCAATGGTGCGTGCGAGGACGCGGGAACGGGCAGCGCACTCTGTGGGACGACAGCACCACTCTGCGGTGTCCGCTCTGCCGCGCAGCCGATGCCAACTTCGCGGAAAGCGCGAGACCGGCCCACTCCTTGGCGTACCCCGTTCTTAGGCACGTGCCTTCGAGAAGTACGGATCTCCACCTCCGCTGCTGCTCGTCGAGGACAAGCAGGCGTCCACCGGCACGCGATCGGCGTCCTCCGAGCAGTGCTGGAATTGTGGACATCCAGCTGCGCACCGTCGGTCCCCCGTTCGTCGACGAGCAGCAGAATCGACCTTCCCTTCCCTCCTCGCAGTGGGTGATCGGGGGTCGCGGTGCGGACGCTCCCTTCGATGCGTCGGGGGTGGGTGCGGGCGCGTCTTGGCAGCGCCGGACTGGTGTACCCGGCGCGCTTGTCCGTGCTGCTTGAGCCTTGCGCGGGGAAGGGGGTAGCGGACGGCGTTTGAGCGGCGTATGCTCGCCGCGCCACCCATCAACTGCCGTCGGCGACGAGGGGAGGAGCTGTGGGCACGAACCCCGCGGCCGGTGCGGACCGGGTGCTCGAGCGGCTGCACCGGGCCATGAACGAGCACGACGTAGAGGGCTTCCTCGCCAACGTCGACGCCGACTACCGCAGCGAACAGCCCGCTCACCCCGAGCGCGCGTTCGGCGGCCGGGAGCAGGTCCGGGAAAACTGGGAGGCGATCTTCCGCGACGTGCCGGACTTTCGAGCGGACCTGATCCGCTCGGCCGTCGACGGCGAGAGGGTTTGGGCGGAGTGGGGCTGGCACGGCACGCGGGCCGACGGCAGCCGGCTCGAGCTGAGCGGCGTGACGATCTTTGCCGTGCGTGCCGAGCGCATCGTCTGGGGCCGCCTCTACATGGAAATGATCGAGACCGGTGGGGGCGACATCCGGGAGGCCATGGGCCGCATGACGGCGGGGCAGCCGAGCGCGGAGAGTTCGGCCGGGGGCGCCGGCGAGGCGAAGCCGAGCGACGCCGAGAAGAACAGGGTCGTTGCCCGCCGGTTCGGCGAAGAGGTCTGGGGCCGCGGCGACGTGCAGGCGGCGGACGAGGTGCTCGCGGAGGACTTCATCGAGCACCGCCCCGCCCCGGGCCAGGGCCCCGGCCGCGAGGGCCACAAGCAGGTCTTGAAGGTGTGGCGCGCGGCGTTCCCCGACCTCACGATCAGCGTCGACGACCTGCTGGCCGACGGCGACCGGGTCGTCCTCCGCTGGACGGCGCACGCGACGCACCGGGGCGAGCTGATGGGCATGCCGGCGACCGGCCGCCGTGTGACCCTGACTGGGATCGACATCCTCCGGATTGTCGACGGCAGGATCGTCGAGCGCTGGGGCGAGTTCAACAGCACGGAGATGCTGCAACAGCTCGGCGCCCTCCCCGCAGCCGACGTGTCCGGGTAGTCGCCTCCCGGGATCCTCGAGCGGCGGCCCCCACGGTGACGGCAGTTTCGACTTGGGAGGGAAGCAGTCGCCCCCCGGCATGCGATCGGCCCCGACTCGCCCTCGCATCCGTGTACACGACACGTCATCGAATGAGCGGCGCAGTCCTCGCCCCGGGACGACGGCGATCGACCTCGGCAGCTCGATCGTCGCTTCCGCGTCGCCCAGCGGAGGCGAAAGCCAGACGAGACTCTTACCGGACGACCGCCGATCCTTCGCGGCGAGAGTCAGCTGACCGGTGGTTGCGACACTCGCTTTCTGGCGCAGCACGGGCGTCCGCGCCTGCCGCGCTCGACGGTCCCGGGACCGCGCGAGTCTGTGCGAAGCTGGTCCGGGTCGAACCCCTCGCGGAGACGTGCCATGGACGTGGTCGAGGTCGACGGACTCCAGATCGCCTACGAACGCGTGGGAAGCGGGCCGGCGCTCGTGCTCCTCCACGGCTATGTGGGAGACGGACCAACGACGTGGCGGCCGCAGCTCGACGGGCTCTCCGACGAGTTCACAGTCGTAGCCTGGGACGCGCCCGGGGTCGGTCGCTCGACCGACCCCCCCGAACGCTTCGGCACAGACGGATACGCCGATTGCCTCGCCGGCTTCCTCGAGAGGTTGCGTCTCGACACCGCGTATGTGGCCGGGCTGTCGTTCGGCGGCATCGTCGCCCTTGCGCTCCAGCGGCGGCACTCCGCCAGGTCGCGCGCCCTGATCCTGGCGTCGGCATACGCGGGCTGGGCCGGTTCGCTGCCGCCCGAGGTCACCGAGGGGCGCCTTCGTCAGGCGCTCGCGTTGGCCGACGGCGCGCCGGAGGCGTTCGTGGGTACATCACGGCCGTCTCGAACCTGCTGCTCGAGCCGCTCGGCCCGGCCGCCCGCGACGTCTTGCTCGCGGGGTCGTGCAGCCGGGCGATCGCCGACGCCTTCTTCTCGGGCTTCGACGAGCCGCAGCGGCTCTGGCCGTGGATCGAGGACCAGGCGGAGGCGCGCCGCTTCGCGGCCGCGACGGCGGGCAGGTCGTGGCGCCCGCTCTCCACGCGCGCCCGGTGGGCGCTCGGCCTCGCGTCGCGCAGGTTGGTGCAAGCGATGGGTCGGAAGGAGGCACCGTGAGGAAGATCGCGATCGTGGGAGCGGGCCAGGCGGGCCTGCTCGCGGGGCACGCCCTTAGGCTCAGGGGCTACGACGTCACGCTGTACTCGGACAAGACGCCCGAGGACTTCCTCGAGCGCTCGCGGCCGACCGGCGTCGCGGCCCGCTTCGACATGGCGCTCGACTTCGAGCGCGAGCTCGGGCTCGAACACTGGGGCGACGAGGCGCCCCAGGCGGAGGGCGTCCACCTTCACTTCTCCCCGAAGCAGGGGAACGTCCTCGTCACGCTCCTCGGCCGCCTGAAGGACTACTTCCTGGCGATCGACCTGCGCATGCAGAGCGCGACGTGGATGCGCCAGCTCGACGAGCGCGGGGGGCAGATCGAGATCGAGCAGGTCAGCGTCGAGCGGCTGGACGAGATCGCCGCCCAGAACGAGCTCACCCTCGTGGCCGCCGGCCGCGCCGAGATCCAGCGGCTCTTCCCGCGCGACGAGGGGCGCACCACCTACCGGGAGCCGCAGCGGTTCCTCGCCATGGTCAACGTCACCAACGCCCCCATGGAGCTGCCGTACGCGCCGTGGCTCCTGCCGGTGAAGTTCAACTTCTTCGCGCCCTACGGCGAGGCGTTTTGGGTGCCCTGGTACTCCAAGGGCAAGCAGCCGAGCTGGGGGATGCTGACGGAGGCGAAGCCCGGTGGCCCGTTCGACCGGTTCCGCGAGTGCCGAAGCGGGGAGGAGGTGCTCCGCCGCACCCAGCAGCTGATCCGCGAGTACATGCCCTGGGACGCCGAGCTCTTCGCCGACGCCGAGGTCTGCGACGAGAACGCCTGGCTCATCGGCCAGTTGACGCCGGAGGTGCGCCAGGTCGTCGGCACGCTCCCGTCCGGACGCCACGTGATGGCGATCGGGGACACGGCGCACTCGCTCGATCCGATCGGCGGCCAGGGCGCGAACAACGGCAACAAGATGGTCCGGGTCGTCGTGGATGCGATCGCCGAGCGGGACGACCGTCCCTTCGACGCCGACTGGATGCGGGCGGCGTTCGACCGGTTCTGGGAGCGGCACCACTGGATCGAGAAGTTCAACAACACCCTGCTCGAGCCGCTCACGCCGGCCGGAAAGCTGCTGCTCGTCTCCCAGCACGGTAGCGACGGCAAGCCCGGCAACGACAGCGCGCAGCAGAAGATCGCCGACCTCTTCATCGAGAACTTCAACGACCCTGCGATCCTCACGGAGGCGTTCCACGACAAGGAGGAGGCCCGCCGCGTGATCCGCGAGGCCTTCGGGTCGTCGTGGCTGCCGCCGTTCCTGAAGGGCGGGCGCCGGATCGCGAAGGCGCAGCTCCGGCAGAAGCTCGGCCGCCCGGCCGGGCATCCCGGAACGTGAGAAAGGAGGAGCGGTGAAGCTCGAAGGCAAGGTCGGGATCGTCACGGGCGCAGGGAGCGGGATCGGCGAGGCGACCGCGCGGAGGCTCTCCGAGGAGGGCGCGCGGCTCGTCCTCAACGACATCCGCGAGGGGTACCTTGAGGAGCTCGCGCCGTCGCTCCCGGGCGAGCACCGCACGGTGATCGGCGACGTCGCGCAGGAGGAGACGGCGGTCCGGCTCGCCGCCACCGCGCGCGAGGCATTCGGCCGGATCGACGTGCTCGTGAACAACGTCGGCGACCTGTTCATCTCCGAGATCACCGAGACGCCGGTCGAGGAGTGGGACCGGCTGATGGCGACGAACGTGCGCAGCATGTTCCTCTGCTGCAAGCATGTCCTGCCGGCGATGGTCGAGCAGCGGAGCGGCTCGATCGTGAACCTGGCCTCGATCAGCGCGTTCATCGGGCAGGAGTCCGAGGAGGGCGGCCCGAGCTTCTTCGCCTACGCCGTCACGAAGGCGGCGGCGCGGCAGCTCGCGACGAGTCTCGCGACGCGGTACGCGAAGCAGGGGATCCGCGTCAACGCGGTGGCCCCGGGCGCGACGCGGACGCGGCAGGTTCGCCACTTCATGCCGGACATGTCCCCGGAAGACGAAGACGCGATCTGGGAGAACGCCGGCTCGGTCGGGACGCCGATGGGACGCGTCGGACGCCCGGAGGAGATCGCGGCGGTCGTCGCCTTCCTCGCCTCGGACGACGCGTCCTTCGTCACCGGCACGACGCTCGTCGCGGACGGGGGCTACCTGGCCCGGTAGCCACCGACGCGGTAGCGTGGGCGGCCGTTCCCCAGCGGAGCCGCCGCCCGCTCGCCCTCGCCGCAAGCGGCGGCGAACGTGATTCGCAACGGCTGGCGCCGATCCGCAGGTGTACGGGACCGCGGCGGGCGCGGGCGCGGAGAGAGTGGAGCGTTTCAGCGTGGCTCACGAAACGCCGGCCGGCCGGACCCCCGATCAGCTTCTGCTCGCGTGCGACTCGGGACTCGGACATCGAACGCGGCGGTCGTCCGGTGCACTGCCGCTTCCGCCTGTTGGCGAGCGTCCCGCAAGTCGAACACCGGACGCCCGGAATGGACAAGATCCGGGCGTCTGGTGGGTCCGCGATCCGGCCCACCGCACAGCTGCTCCTGTGGAATGAACCGGAGCGGCCGCGTTGGACCCGAGTTCGTCGATAAGCAGCACTGCCTGGCTTCAGTCCCGATCGTCGTGCGCAGTGGTCACGCGCCCTCTCATGAGCCGCGTGATCGCTTCGCGCCGGATGCGATATCGCGGAGGCGCCGCGAAAGCGATAAGCCGTCACCGCTCGCCGGGTTCGACGAACCCGGACTCGTAGGCGCGAATCACGATCTGGACGCGATCGCGCAGGCCGAGTTTGCGCAGGATCTCGCCACGTGGCTCTTGACGGTCGCCTCCGAGACGACCAGCTCCGCCGCGATCTCCGCGTTCGAGAGCCCGCGCGCCACGAGCTTGGTGACCGTGAGCTCGCGCTCGCTCAAGTCCTCGAGCTCCGTGGGCGTGCCATCGACGCGCGGCGGCCGGCGGGTCAGCCGCTCGATCAGGCGCCGCGTGATCGAGGGATCGAGCAGCTCGTCGCCCGCGGCGACCACCCGCACGGCGTGGAGCAGGTGACGGCGCTCGGAGTCCTTGAGCAGAAAGCCGCTCGCGCCCGCACGCATCGCCTCGTAGACGTAGTCGTCCTCGCCGAAGGTCGTCAGAACAAGTACCCGCGGCGCTTGGGCCTTGGCCAGCAGCTTGCGCGTGGCCGCGATGCCGTCGAGCTTCGGCATCCGGATGTCCATGAGGACGACGTCGGGCTCCAGCTCCGTGGCGAGCTGAAGCGCGTCGAGTCCGTCCGCCGCCTCGCCGACCACCTCGATGTCCTCCTGCGCCTCGAGGATCATCCGCAGCCCGTCGCGCACGATTCCCTGGTCGTCGGCGATCAGGACCCTCGTCACGTGTGCGCGGGGAGCGGGAAGCTGGCCCGCACCACGAAGCCGCCCTCTTTCCCCGGGGCGGCGCTGAACTCGCCGCCGAAAAACGCGACGCGCTCGCGCATCCCGATCAGGCCGTGGCCTTGGCCGTCTCCCGCTCTCGGACCTTGCCCGTCGTCGGCGATCTCGAGCTCGAGCGCGGCCTCCCCGTAGCGCACCAAGACGCTTGCCTCGGCCGGCCGGCCCGCGTGCTTGCGAACGTTCGTCAGCGCCTCCTGCACGATCCTGTACGCCGACAGCTCGACACCTGCCGGCAACTCTCGCCGCTCACCCTCGACGCTCAGCGTCACCGATAGGTGCTCGCGCCGACTCTCCTTCACGAGGCGCTCGAGATCGGCGACGCGCGGCTGGGGCGCGAGCTCGCCACTCCCCGGCCCGTCGCGCATGATCCCGAGCAGCCGGCGCATCTCGCCCAGCGCCTCACGGCCCGTGTCCTGGATCCTCGCCAGCGACTGGCGTGCCCGGTCGGGCGCGTCGCTCAAGACCTCCTCGGCCGCCTCGGCCTGGATCACCGTGGCGCTGACGCTGTGCGCGACCACGTCGTGCAGCTCGCGCGCGATCCGCGCTCGTTCCTCCGCCACGGCCTGAGCCTGCTCCGCCCGCTCACGCTCGAGCCGCTCGGTCCTGAGCTCAAGCTCGGCCGACCGCCGCCGGCCACGCACGTACAGCCCCCACCGCGAACACGAGCACCGCCAGCAGGTAGAAGAACAAGCCGTTCCAGAGATCCGCCTCCGTCTCCGGGATGTCGTAGGCGGCGGCCACGGTCAGTCCGCCGACTACCAGGCCCAGTCCCAGCCACGCCCGCGAGCCCCTCCCGTAGGCACCGGCCGAGTAGAGCGTGACGATGGTTGGGAGCGTGATGCCGTGGGTCGCCACCCAGCTCCCGGTGGCGAGCGCCTGCGCGGCGCGACCGAAGCCGTTGCAGGCCGCCACGGCCAGCGGAGCGCGACGGCGCCAGACGAGCGGGACCGTCAGAAGCAGCATCAAGGCGGCGCTGAGCGGCTTCAGCTCGAAGACTTCGCCCTCTCCCTCCCCGAACCAGACACTCAGCTGCAGCAGGAGCGTGAGCACCACCGCGAGCGACACGTCGAAGGCGACGGACCGGCGCTCCGCGTCCATTCGCCGAAGCCGATCGAGCACTGCCATGCGCCGCACGGTACCGCGGCGACCCGCCCCTGCCATCCGCCTCGAGGACGAACGCGGATCCGCCTTGCGGCCACGCGAGTCCGGTCGTCCGGCCGATGAACCGGCCACTCCCCGCGCGTACGTTCACCGGGCAAGCGAACGAGGAGGCTTTCATGCGACTTCACCTGTCTCGAGTAGCGACCGTGGTGGTCACCACGGGGGCCGTGACCGGGCTGGCCGCCTGCGGCGGCGAGGACGAGTTGAGCGAGCGAACGCTCCGCTTCACCGACCGTGAGGGGAGGCTGGCGACCAGCGTCGACGCGCCGCCCCGGACGCTCGCCCGCGAGGAAATCAACCCAGGCGACCAAGTGGTATCGACCAGGCAGCTGCTCGGCGGCTCGGGTGGTCGAGCGGGAACGGTCCACTCGGTCTGCACGATCACAGACGGGCGCAACGACGACGCCACCCAAGCATGCCAGGGCGTGATCGAGCTCACCGACGGCAGGCTGTCCTTCAGCAAGACCGCCAAGCTCGGCGAACCCGTGCCACCGGCCCTTCCAGTCACCGGCGGAACCGGTGAATACGAGGGAGCGACCGGAGAAATCACATCCTTCGCAGACGGCAGGATCGAGCTCCACCTGCTGATGCCCTGAGGCGCTTGGCTATGGGTGCCGCCCGCCCAGCGGGCGGCACACCAGCCCTGGCCGCCCTCGGCCTCGGCCTGAGCGCGGCTCATCGCTTTCGGCACCAGCCGTGATCGGTTTCGGCGCTAAGCGGTCAGACCGTCGACGCGGCGCGGGAGTGCGGACCCGGGCGTCCGCCGGCGGTGGATCGGCCGCAGAGCTCCTCGCGTCGAGAAGACGGCATGAACCGGGGCCTCCCCCGCTCAGCGCGAGACACTCGCGCGAAGTGGCAAATACCGGCGCTTTAGAGGAGGCCCCAATGGCGATCGTAGCCGGGTTTGACGTGCACAGAGCGCAGATCACTTTCGACGCTCTCAACGAGGAGACGGGCGAGGTCCATCGCGGCCGCATCGCGGCCACGCCGGAGGCGGTGCGGCGCTGGGTCGGCCCCTTCCAGGGCGAGCGGGTCGAGGTGGCGGTCGAGGCCTGCGCGGGTTGGCCGTTTGCGTGCGAGGCGCTGCGAGAGGCGGGCGCCGTCGCGCAGCTGGCCGAGGCGGCCGAGAGGCGGGCCCGCCGCGGCAGCAAGCGGCGCGCCAAGACCGACCGCCAGGACGCGCGCTGGCTGCGCGCGCTGCTGGCGGAGGGCCGGCTGCCCGAGGCCTGGATCCCGCCCGCCCGCGTGCGCGAGTGGCGCACCCGCACCCGGCTGCGCAAGACGCTCGTCGACGAGCGCACGGCCTGGCTGGTGCGAGTCCAGGCGACGCTGTTTCACCACGGCATCGGCGGCGTGCCGGACCAGCTGCTGCGGGTCCGCGGGCGCGCCTTCCTGGCCGGGCTCGAGCTGCCGGCGGCGGCCCGGGAGCGGATCGAGGTGGCGCTCGCGATGATCGACGCGCTCGACCGCCAGCTGGCCCCGCTCGAGCGCGACATCCGGGCGCTGGCGCGCCGCCAGGCGGGCTGCCGCGAGCTGATGAGCCACTACGGCATCGGGCCGGTGACCGCGACCAGCATCGTCGCCGAGCTCGGCGACGCGTCGCGCCTGTCGGCGTCGCGCAAGGCGGTCCGCTGCGCCGGCCTCGACGTCGGCGTGCACCGCTCCGACCACCACGCGCGGTTGGGCAAGCTCACCAGGCAGGGCTCGCCGCAGCTGCGCTGGGCGCTCTACGAGGCCGCCCAGTCGGCCCGCAAGCCACAAAGCCCCGACCACGGCGACTACCTCGAGCTCAAGGCGCGCGGGCTGTCGCACACCAGGGCCACGATCACGCTCGCCCGCAAGCTCGCCCGCCGCTGCTACCACAGCCTGCG
>Ga0081538_10003712_pt1 | contig 14326 bp, 14 predicted proteins | sample TabmetS5T2R1_FD_71022 | JGI IMG/M metagenome (GOLD analysis project Ga0081538, IMG submission 71022) | Tabebuia heterophylla rhizosphere microbial communities from the University of Puerto Rico - S5T2R1 | ecosystem: Host-associated > Plants > Roots > Rhizosphere ... | reverse complement strand
GATCTCAAGTTCGACCCCGAGACGAAGACGCTCATTCGCGAGGGGGTCCCAAACGTCATCAATCCCTATGATCGCTATGCGATTGTCGAGAGCGTGAAATTGAAGAAAGCCCATGGGGGAGAGGCGGTGGCTGTAACCATGGGGCCGCCGCAAGCGCGCGAAGCCATGGTGGAGGCCTTGGCGCTCGGTTGCGATCGCGCCGTCCACATCGTCGATCGCGCCTTCGCCGGGTCGGATACACTCGCCACCGCACGCGCGCTGAGTCTGTTTCTCAAAAAAGAGGGGTTCGACCTCATCTTCTGCGGCAAGTACTCGGTCGATGCCGAAACCGGCCAGGTCGGCCCCGAGGTCGCCGAGCTGCTCGACATCCCACAGATCACCGGCATCACCAAGCTGGAGATAACCGATGGCGGACGCCATATCAAGGCGACGCGGGGCACCGATGAAGGACAAGAGGTCATCGAATGCGATCTGCCCGCGCTGCTCACCGCCGAAGAGCGTCTGAACCGGCCTGGTCCCACGCCGGCACCAGCGCTGGAGGCCGCCCGCGACCGGCCGATCGAGGTGCTGACCGCCAGCGATCTCTCTCAGGACCCTTCGGTATTCGGCTTTGCAGGCTCACCCACCTGGGTTTCCGAGATCTACTCGGTGGCCACCACGCGGCAGCCCGTGATGCTGGATGCATCTTCCGTGGACGACGCGGTACAGACGCTCACCGAGCATCTGCTGAACCACGGGCTCTTCGGCACCTGGCAGGGGGTGCGCGAGATGCCACGGGTCAAGGCCCGTGGTCCAGGGGCGCGGCCGGACCGGGCGATCTGGGTGGTGAGCGAGACCCTGCTCGGAAAGCTGCATAGCGCCACGCGCGAGCTCTTGGGGAAGAGCGTGGAGTTAGCGGATCGACTGCAAGGGGACGTCGTGGGCGTATCGATCGGTTCGAACCATGGCGAGTTCGCGGACGAGCTGGCGGCTTACGGGGCTGATCGGGTGTTGCAGCTCGAGGGGCCACAGCTCACCGATTATTCGCCGGAAGGATACGCCAACGCTCTGGCACGGGCCATTCGGGAGTTCCGGCCGTACGCCGTCTTGATCCCAGCGACAGTGAAGGGGCGTGACTTCGCGCCGCGTGTCGCCGCACGCCTCCAGCTTGGGTTGACCGGAGACGCCATCGGCTTGGAGGTCGACGATCAGGACCGCCTGGTGCAGTTGAAACCGGCGTTCGGGGGCAACATCGTCGCCCCGATTCTGTCCAAAACGTTCCCCCAAATGGCTACGGTGCGGCCCGGCATGCTGCAGGCCATGCAACCTGATCGGTCGCGCCAGCCCCTCATCCAACGCCTGGAGTTGCCAGACGTGGGCCCGATCCGGACCCAGACGGTGCAGGCCACGCAGGAGGTCGATGCGACCGCCACGTCCCTGGAAGATGCCGATGTCGTTGTGGGGGTGGGTACGGGCTTGGGACGCCGCGAGAATCTCAAGCTGGCGCGTGAGTTGGCTGATACCCTCGGGGCGGCGATCGCGGCCACGCGTCGGGTGACGGATGCGAATTGGCTGCCCCGGCAACATCAGGTCGGCCTGACCGGCAAGGCCATCGCGCCAAAGCTCTATTTGGCTCTGGGTGTCCGTGGGGTGATGAATCATACCATCGGGATCCAGCGCGCGCAGACGATTGTCGCCATCAATAACGATCCCGAGGCACCGATTTTCCAGGTGGCGAACTACGGCCTCGTGGGCGATTGTCTGCAGATCATTCCGGCGCTGACGCAAGCGCTGGCCGAGGTGAAGCAGCGTCGACAGGGACCATAGGAGGCGGGCGCGGCCTCAGGGCGCCTGCGGTGGGAAGGCTCAGCTCGAAAGGAGGAGCCCATGTCGATAATTACGATTTCGCGAGGGTCCCTCAGTGGTGGCAGGGCGCTGGCCGAACGGCTGGCCGATCGGCTCGGATACCAGTGTATTAGTAGCGAAGCACTTGTCGAGGCGGCAGCCAAGTATGGAGTCCCTGAGCCCAAACTCTCTGCGGTCTTCGATAAGACTCCAAGCTTTTGGGAACGGCTCACCAAATCGCGCCGGCTCTATCTCATTTTCATCCAGGCGGCGATGTGTGAGTTGGCCCAGCAAGGCAAACTGATCTACCATGGGCAGGGGGGGCAACAACTCCTGAAAGGCATCAGCCACGTGATGAAGGTGCGGTTGATCGCCCCCCTGGACTATCGCATCAGAATTGCCATGCAGCGCGAGGGGCTGGCGAGTCGTGAAGCCGCCATGCAATACCTCCAGCATGTGGATGAGGAGCGCCTTCGGCGTATGCGCTACCTGTTTAACGTCGACTGGCGCGACCCTGTCCTCTACGACGTGGTGCTGAATATCGAGCATATGAGCCTGGAGACGGCGGCCGACGTGGTCATCTACATGGCGCAGCATCCCGAATATCAAGCCACGCCGGCTTCGGAAAAGAAGCTCAACGATCTGACGCTGAGCTGTCGCATCAAGGCCTCGCTGGCTGCCAACCCGATGACCAGCGGCATCGATGTGGACGTACGCGCCGATGACGGTATCGTCTGGATGAGCGGGCTCATCGATTCCGGCGAGCTAGAATATGAGATCATTCACATGGCGCAAATCGTGCCGGGCGTCAAGGAGGTGATTTCCGACCTGGAAATCAAACCTATTTTCCCCTATCCAGGGCCGTGAGGGGAGATGATCCAGGATGTCGGTTTGGCTGATCGCCGTATGGCTGAGTGTTTGCGGGGTGGGGTTTGCAGCGATGACGCCGCGACGAGCACGCCAACCGCCACCACAGTGCCCAGGGAGCCACCAGTCCCCGCGCCGCCCAAGGATCGTCTGGGAAGAGGCCCCGACTACTGGCAGCATTTAGCCCAACAATGGGCCGCCCGACTGCAGCAGCCCATCCAGGAGCGTGACCGGCTGCAGCTGATGTACAACTACACACGCCATCTCGCAAGCTATACTCGAGACGTCTTCGATCGCGGCCGGATACATACCGATATCGCCCGACTGGAGAAAGCTATTTCAGAAGCTGAGGGGCAGATCAAGGAGGCAGAGACTATGCTCCGCACGACGCTGCCTCTAGAGGCTAGGCGCCTGGGAGCAAATCCTGCCTGGCTCAAGCCCCCTGAGATGACGCAGCCGTGAGGGAAAGCCGTGTACATCGAGGGCAATTTGATATAGACTCAGGCCTATCTCCGTCGACCCACCGCGAAGACTAGCCACGGGTCGGGTGGGAGAAAGAGGAAGGTGCGAGTTCACTTGGGGAGGAGGGGTTCGTGGACCCTTTAATCATTGACAAACAGCCATCGCTCCGTCAGCCAGTCCTGATTCTGGCGTTTGCAGGGTGGAATGATGCAGGAGAGGCGGCCACCAGCGCGGCGCAATTCCTCTGCTCACGACTGAACGCTGAGAAGTTTGCCAGCCTCGAGCCCGAGGAGTTTTATAATTTCGCCGAGCTCCGACCGCGCGTGCGGCTGGTCAAGGGCCAACGTGAGATCACCTGGCCTGCCAACGAGTTCTTTTATATCCAGGACCCCAGTTTGCTGCAGGACCTGGTGATCGGCGTCGGCATTGAGCCGCATCTGAAATGGAAAACCTACATCAAGGCCATTCTCGACCTAGCACGCCAATGCCAGGTGAGCATGGTGCTGACGCTTGGTGCCTTGCTGGCAGAAGTGGTGTATTCGCGGCCGGTGCGTATCACCGGTTCGACTACTGACCCTGAATTATCTGCGCGGCTACATCTCAATATCAGAACCTCGCGCTATGAGGGGCCCACCGGGATCGTCGGCATCCTGAACGATGCTTGCCGGCGCGAGCGCCTTCCCGCGGTCAGCCTGTGGGCGAACGTGCCGCATTACTTGTCGAACACCCCGAATCCCAAGGCTATGTATGCCCTCGTGCGCCGTGTCCTGGGCGTACTTGATCATCCGCTCGACCTGCATGATGTGGAGACGGCCGTGAGCGACTTTGAGACCAAGGTGGCGGAGGTGATCGCCAACAATCCTGCCGTGGCCTCCTATGTGCGCCAGCTTGAGGAGCGCGAGCCGGACGAAGGAGAAGAAGCGCCCCCACGTCGGGAATCCGAGTTACCCAGCGGTGATCAACTGGTCCGAGAGCTGGAGCAATTTCTGCGGCAGCAACGCCGCGACAGACCGTCTGAATGAATCCGATTGCCGGTCTGAGGCCACCCACGGGGTAACGGCGCACATAGATGAGAGCACCGGGTTCATCACGCGAGGTGCGTGGTTTGGCCGGAAGAGGGGGCACAGGCCTTCACCCGTGCCCCTGCGTACCCGGCCTGTGCTCAGGCCCAGGGCTTGTGCAGCGGTCAATGTGGTGATGAAGCGGCTTCTAGCCCTGTAGCTGCGGTCGGATGCGGCTGGCGAAGGCCTCAAGGCTCGCGATTGTGGCCTCATGCGATTGCATGGACATCTCCAGCGCTAGATGCTGGATGCCGAGCTCCTGGTAGGCCCCCAGCCGCTCCACGATGGCCGAGAAACTCCCCGTAAGATTGTCTCGACCGGGTCGTCGGGGTGGGTAGTGCAGGACCTCCTGGGAGACTCCTTCAACGGAGCAAGGGATGCGCAGGGAGAAGACCGGTTCTCCCGTGCGTCCCCGCCGTGCCCATTTGTTGCGTGCGTCGGCGATGCCCGCTTTGAGCTCATCGAGCGGCATCGCGGTGGCATGCCAGCCATCCCCAAATTCCGCCACACGGCGCCGCGCCCGCGGGCTGTTTCCACCGACCCAGATGGGCGGGTGGGGTTGCTGCAGCGGTCGTGGTGACGCCTGCATCTCGGTGAATGTGAAGTACTGCCCCTCAAAGCTCACCTTCTCCTGCGTCCACAGCGTTTTGATCAACCGCAGACACTCATCGCTAAACGCCCCACGGTCGGCGAAAGGTGCCCGTAACGCCGCAAACTCCGGTTCCATCCAGCCGACGGCTGCGCCGAAGATCAGGCGGCCGCCCGAGAGCTGATCAGTCGTGGCCAGCATCTTCGCCACCACAATGGGGTTGCGATAGGGTAGGATGATGACGCTGGTGCCGATTTTCACTCGTGTGGTAATAGCAGCGACATAGTTCAGCAGTGCGAGGGGGTCCAGCATATGGTCACGGTAGATGATCTCCAGCGTCTGTGGCACCAGGATGTGATCGGTCACCCACACCGAATCAAACCCCAGCTCTTCAGCCCGTCGCACCGTATCGAGGATCCTCGGGAGGTCGATGGGCTTGCCGTAATGCGGAATACAGATACCGAACTCCATGCCGTCTCCTTCCCGACGTCGGTGTTACTTGGTTCGCGAAGAGCCCGGGGGCTGTTCCTGTCGCGCCTGGTCCAGTGGATCGGACGTCGGCGAGGTCTGTCGCAGCAGGCCGGCGATGAGGGCTTTGGCCTCGGTCCGATACCAATCTCGGGCACCGATGACGGCGCCGATCAGCAGCCCGTCAGGATCAATGAGATAGGTGGTGGGTAAGCTGCGCACACTGTACCGCCGGCCCACCGCCAGGGTGCTGTCCAGCAAGACTGGGAACGTCAGTTTCAAGTTGTCCGCAAAGGGTCTGGCGACCCCTTCCCCCAGGTGATCCATGGACACCGCCAGCAGCACGAAATCCGTCTGTTTGAAGGTCTGGTAGAGCCGCTCCATGCTGGGCATCTCATGCAGGCAAGGGGCGCACCAGGTGGCCCAAAAATTCAACAGCACCAGCTTCCCTCCGAATTCCCGCAGCCGGGCAGGTCGGCCTTCGAGGGTCATCAGGGTGAAATCCGGCGCCGCAGAAGGCTCAGCCGGACGATGGATGCCCAGTGCTGTAAATAAGGCGTCGAGCCCCGCGGAGGACACCGCCGAGGGTTCACTACCGCGAGTGGTCTCAGGCGGAGCCGACGGCAGCGACAGATGCTCCCACAGCATCACCGCAGCCACGGCGATGAGCCCCAGGATGACGACGATGAGGGTCAGGCGACTTTGGGTCTGGGGCGCTGGCTCAGCGCTGTTCATTACGGTGATACCTTCGGAGCCCGCTGCAGCGCCGCTGGCGTCGGCTTAATCAATTCCTGGATGAGCTGCAGGGCCTCCGCCCGCGTCCAATCTCTCCCACCCACTCCGCGGGCGAGCAAGGTGCCATCGCGGTCGATCAAGTAGGTCGTTGGCATCCCTGCCACCAGATAGTCCCGGAAGACCAAGCCGTTTTGGTCGAGCAGAGCGGGGAAGGAAAGGGCATGCTTCTGAAAGAATGTCTTCACCTGGTCGGCGCTTTCCTTGAGATCGATTGAGATAATGGCCAGATCTTGCCCCTGATACCTCTGGTGCAGTTGTTCCAGGGCGGCCATCTCTTCGCGGCAGGGGATACACCAGGTCGCCCAGAAATTCAGGAAGACCACCTTGCCCCGGTATTGTTGTAGCGATACCTGCTGTCCATCGAGGTTGGGCAGGGTAAAGTCCGGCGCCGCTTTCGGAGGAACCTTGGCCATACCCATGGCTTCGAGCAGGTGCTCCCGCGCGTCGGCCGCCTTCCCACCTAAAAGTAACCCGAGGGCTGCCACGATTGTGGCCATTTGGCACACCGCTTTGCGTTGCATCGCGTTCTCCTCCTGAGCGTTCACCGCACCTCAAATGTTTCCGCAGTCCCTTGGAGTCCACCAGCGATTTTCGGCGCTGCCGTAACCGGCACCCGTCGCATCGCCTCGGCACCACGCGGTACGGTCACCTGCTGGCCGCCATCGAGCAGCGACGTAATGAGCGCGTGCGCCTCGGCCTTCGCCCAGTCATGGCCGCCAATTGCAACGGTCACGAGCCGTCCTTGACGATCCAGCAGATAAGAGGTCGGAAGCGAGGTAACCCCGTACAAGCGCGTGACCTGCCCAGTGCCGTCCAAGAGGGTTGTGAAACTCAGGCGGAGTTGGGTCACAAACGGCTGGACCACCTCAGCCCCTTGCACGTCACTGGAGACCGCCACGACCTCAAAGCCGCGATCCTTATAGGCCTGGTACAGTCCTTCCATCGAAGACATCTCGGTCCGGCATGGCGGGCACCAAGTGGCCCAGAAGTTGAGTAACACCACCCGGCCACGAAAGCTCGCCAGATCTCGCACATTTCCCTCCAGATCCCGCAACTCAAAACCCGGTGCCGCAACGGTTCGGCTCGCTATCGGCCCGGCAGGCGTGGCGGTGCCGCCCGCCAAATAGCCCCACTGCTGGAGGAGCATCAGCACCCCTGGTACCGTGACGATCATCACGACGAGCGGGAGCCTGGTCATCCAAACCTTTCGCAGATCAGTCATCATCTTTGCGCCCGTGGGTTGCCTGTCGCCTGGGGAGAGCATTCTTCTATATCTTGTATATCCTGACCACTCCTGCGTCACGTTATTCCACCCCAATAATACACCATCTTGTGGGGAGGAAAAATTTTTATCCGAGAGTCGCTTACAAATACGGTGTGGGCGCGGGATTGGCGCCGTGGCGCGATCTCGATGGCGCTAATTGAAGGGGCTCGACACAATCTAGGTTGCCTCTTGCTGTCACCACCAGTTCGGCACCCCAAAGCCCACTTTGATCAGTGGGAGGAGAGTGGGCGGACTGATCTCGACTAGGAGCATCGTATCGAAAAGCATGGCTCATACGAGTTGAGATCCGCCTTGACTGTCTCCGCGGTCGGCCGGTGAGGAGTCGTCCGGCCGTGGGACAAGCTGCACTAACAGCTCTGATTCGAGCTGAATGGTGGTGTGCTCAATTCCGAAGCGCTCGTGCAGGAGTTTATGGAGAGTGCCAAGGATACGCTGGCCTGCTGCCAGATCCTCCACGACGACATGACTGCTCATGGCTTCCTTGCCTGACGTCAGCGTCCAGACATGCAGGTCGTGCACCGCACGGACGCCGGAGACTGTGGTCATTGCCGCTTCGATCTCCCGAATGTCCAGATGCGGCGGCACTCCCTCCATCAGGATGTGTAAGGCTTGACGCATCAAGACCCACGTCCGCGGCAGAATGAAGAGTCCAATCGCCGCGCTGCTCAGCGGGTCGATGAGGTAAAATCCGGTGGTCTGGATGATAATAGCCGCCACAATGACGCCGACGGACCCCAGGGTGTCACTGAGCATCTCCAGGTACGCGCCCCGAATGTTGAGGCTCTCCTCGGCCCCATGATGCAAGAGCCCCATGCCGAGCAGGTTCACTGCAAGCCCGAGGACGGCGATGGCGAGCATAGGGCCGGCGCGGATCTCGGGCGGTGCCCAGACTCGCAGGACGGCCTCATACAGGATATAACCGGCCACCAGGAAGAGCACCACGCCGTTGGCCACGGCGGCCAAAATCTCCGCACGAAAATAGCCGTAGGTGTTCTCGGTCGTCGGAGGTTTCTGGGCGAACCACGCGGCCAGCAGGCTCATGCTCAGGCCACCGACATCGGTCAGCATATGACCCGCATCGGCCAGGAGCGCCAAACTCCCGGTCCATAACCCTCCCACCACCTCGATCACCATAAAGCTGGCCGTCAGGCCGAGGGCCCCGAGCAGCCGCCCCGTGTGATGACTTGCGGAGGATGCCATGCCGGGTGCCTCCATGCGATCCACGCCCATCTGGACACACGGTCCGGCGTGAGACCGGGCGCGGCATCTAGCCAACATGCCGGTCGATGCCCTGCTCATGAGCTCGGTGCGCTGGCACGAGCGGTGCCGGGCTGGCGGTCCACTTCTCGCATTGGTTGCGGGCGGGCAGATCGTTAACGCGGCCAGTACATGATCACTGCTACCCCAGCCAGGCAGAGGCCACCACCCAATAAATCATACCGATCTGGGGCGATGCGGTCTACTCCCCAGCTCCAAAGAATGGATAATACAACGAAAATGCCCCCGTAGGCGGCATAGACCCGTCCGAAGTGTGCCGGTTGGTAGGTGGGAACGATGCCATAAAGAAACAGCACGAGCGCGCCGACGGCTCCTACACCCCAGCTAGCACCGTGCCGCCACCACTGCCAGATGAGATACCCACCCCCGATCTCGCAGAGTCCCGCCAGCGTAAATAGCGCCAATGAGGATGCAACCTGAGCCATACGGCCGTCCACTCCTCTACATGGTAAACCACAGCAACGGCACCCCTTGGTCCTGATCCTGGTAAAACCTCGCCTGCACGCCAAACACGCGCTTGATCATCTCCACACTTAGCACCTCTGTTGGCGCCCCATCCCCCGCGATCGTACCATCGTCGAGGAGGATTAGTCGAGGAAAACACCGGACGGCCATGCTGAGGTCATGGATCACCGCCATCACCCCTATGCCAGCTCTTGCTAGCCGTTGCAAGAGCTGCATGACATGACATTGATGGGCGATGTCGAGGTTGGCCGTCGGCTCATCGAGGAGGAGAAAATGCGGCTCTTGCGCCAATGCCTGAGCCAGCAGAATCAACTGCCGCTCTCCGCCGGAGACTTCGGTGATGAGCCGTTGGGCCAGAAACTCCGTGCCTGTCACCGCCATGGCTTGGTGCACCACGGCTTCGTCTTGCGGTGAGGCCGAGCGAAAGCGTCCACGGTGGGGATGGCGGCCCATGCGCACGATGTCGTGCACTTGAAACCCGAAGTCGATGCGCGCCTGCTGGGGCAGCAGCGCCATCTGGCGGGCGATGGCCTTGCGCGTGAAGTGGCTCAACGGCTGCCCATCGAGGTGCACCTCTCCCCGGCTGACCGGCAGCAAGCCGGCGATGACGTGGAGCAGCGTCGACTTCCCAGCCCCATTGCGACCCACGATCGCCACTGATTCCCCGCTAGCGACTTGCAGGGAGATATCCTTGAGGATCCGGCGTTCTCCAGCCTGGTAGTCGACGTGCTCCAGCGTGAGGGCGTGTGCGGGAGTGTTGCCAACGGGTGGGGGGGGAATCATAACGGTTCAAGCCCGCGGCGCTGGGTGCGTAACAGGTACAGGAAGAAGGGCACCCCGACGAAAGCCGTGATGATGCCAAGGCGCACTTCCTGAGGCCGCACCAGGATGCGGGCCACGAGGTCGGCGAGGATGAGGAACAACGCCCCGCCCAAAAAGCTTACGGGCAGGAGGCGATGGTGCTGGGGTCCGACGATGAGACGCAACATATGCGGCACGATCAGCCCCACGAAGCCGACAGTGCCGCTGAGGGAGACGACCACAGCGGTCACCGCCGTGGCTAACGTGAGCAAGAGCATCCGGCACCATTGGGCATCGACCCCCAGCGTCAAGGCGCGCTGCTCACCGCATAGTAAAATATCCAGATCGCGCGTGAAGAGTAAGATGAGCGCCACGCCAAGGAGCACCACAGGGGTGGTGAGGCGGACATGGTCCCAGCTACTGGCTTCCAGGCCACCCATCAGCCAAAAGAGAATCTCCCGCATCATGCTGTACTGTGATCGGGTAAGCATAAACGACGTCAAAGCGGCGCTCAGGGAACTGACCGCCACACCGCTCAGTAGAAGGGTCGCGACAGGGGTCTTGCCGCCTGACGTCGCCAACCCATAGACCACGCAGGCCGCCGCCAGCCCACCCAGAAAGGCGAAGCCAGGCAGTATGAGGTAATGCTGCATCGCCAACCCCAGGGTCAGCGCCAGCACAGCCCCCAGGGCGGCACCGCTGGAGACGCCCAGGAGCCCCGGATCGGCCATCGGGTTTTGAAAGATCCCCTGCATCACTGCCCCTGACAGGGCCAACCCCCCGCCCACCAGCGCCGCCATCAAGACACGTGGGCAGCGGACTTGCAGGATGATCGTGGCTTGCATGGGCGTCCAGGCCACTTCATCGGTTAAACGCAGTTGATGCAGCAAGATGGCGATGGTTCGCTCGAAGGGGACATTGACACTGCCGATCGCCAGGGCGGCGATGCCGACGACTCCGAGCAGACCACTGAAGAGCGCCACCGAGCCCCATGCCGGCACACCCTGCGGCCTCATAGCTGGCCTCCTGGGTCGAGGGCTGTCCCATGCAGCACGCGGGCGAATGCCTCGACGCCGTCCACAATGAATTGCGAGATGGTGACCAGATATCGACTCGGAATGGTATAGACTCTCCCATGCTGTACGGCATCCGTTCCCTGCAAGGCCGAATGCATCAAGGTGGCGGGCAGCCCATACCGCGCATCTCGGTCGAGACTGCCACTGATGATGACCTGAGGATTCATCGCCAGCACTTGCTCGGCGGAGAGATTGGCAGGACCGATAATACCATAGGTGGCGGCGAGATTTTCTCCGCCGGCATAGGTGATCAGGTCGTCCATCGACGTCATGCGACCGGCCGTATACCCATGTGAGCCCCAGTACAGGACGCGGGGGCGATCTCTGACCGGGCGCAGTTGCTCCGCCAAGGCCCATAGGCGAGCGTGCATCGCGGCAATCAGGGCCTCAGCCCTGGTTTCTTCACCCACCACCTCGCCGATGAGGCGAATATTCTGCTGGATCTCCGCGATCGAATCATATTCCTGAAATTGAAATAGCACCACCCCCGCGGCCTGAAGTAGCCTGATGAATTCGCCGCGCAAGAAGCTGGCCACGAAGACCAGGTCCGGTTGCAGAGCGATGATCTGCTCCGGATCAGCCCGAACTTTGTGCGGAATGGCGGCCGCTTCTTGGGTCATATTGGACACCCGTTCATCATCGGCCAGATAGGTGACGCCAAGCAACCGCGGAGGCCCGACTAGAGCCAGGAGAATTTCATCCGTTGCCAGCGTCACCGAGACGATCCGTGTGGGCTTCTGGGGGAGCACCACGCGGCGGCCGGTCTGATCGATCAGCACTTTGGGGAAACCATCCCCAGCCACCCGAGTTCCCTGGGGCATCGAGGGGGATGGGAACGAAGCGGCCTGCCACAAGACATAGAATCCCAACGCCGTGGCGGCGATAGCCAGCAACAATCCACTGAGCCGTGTCCCCTTCACCTGTGTCTCCCCTGTCTTATTCGTCAACCTAGCGATGGTTGGCTCGGAAATTCACCGTGCTGCCGCCACGCACGCTGATCCCCAGCGCCGAGAACCCAAACGCCTCCTCCTCCCCGCCAGACGGCACCCACCCGCCGGCCATCCCAACGGTGTTCAGGCAGGCCAGACTCATCCCTACAACCAATGCTCTCTGCATGCCCGCTCCTCTGCCAACAAACCGTTCCACTTGGACGATGACGATCGTATGAGTTGTCAATAGCGCGTCGCAGCACACGACCCAAGCACAGCCATCCGCTGCCAAACTCGCCTGGCTCGCCGACGGTGGGTGGCACCGCGCTGAATCCAGCAGCAGCATCGAAGCTGAGGTCTGGAGATCGAGAGGATGAAAGGGGCAGCAAGCGGGGAAAAAAGAAATCCCCTGCCCACGATCTGGGTAGGGGATCTTTGAAGGGGCCATCCCTCACGCTCCTCGTCTCGCGAAGGAGTCTCAGTGAAGGCTATATAGGTCGGTCTCCTGACTCGCGGATCATTCTACTCGCCAGCGCCTTCCCGGCTGTTCGATAGCCAGTGGCCTGTCCGGTTGGCTTTCGTCCCCGCTTACAGTGGCGCGTCCGTGAGGGAATTACACCCTCTTCCCGCAAGCGTCACCCATATAGCAGTGCACATCAATGTCGCAGCGAAAACAATCATGTTACAAGGTAGATGTCAAGCGATTTTTGCTTGATAGCCCAGTTGTTCTAGTTTCGCACGGACTTGCTCGGCACCTACCTGGTTGGGATCAACTGTCACCAGCACCTGCTGCGTGGTCGCATTGGCTTGCACTTCCCGGACGCCGGGAAGGCGCCGAAGCGCATTGCTGACGCGCTGCTCACAACCGGCACAATGCATCTTCTCCTCACCCGTCACTACGAACTCGAGCGTCTGTGCCATGAGATGCTCCTCCTCTCAACGATGATCTCCAGGTTTCTGGTCCACTACCTGTGTTCTGCCAAGCCTAGCATCCTCATCCATGAAGCTCCACTTGTCCCTCGTTTCGAGCCGGCAAGATTTTCCTCTCGATTGGGCAAATACATCCTGACATCACGCCCGCCCCACGCGCGGGCCATGCGACCGTACCGCTCTTGTGCAGGTAACCGACCGGCGATTGGTTGCCGCTACGTCACTCGCACAAGGCTGGAAGACATGACCTCTTAGCCCCTGTGTTGTCGTGTCATGGCCTGATTCTTGCCCGAACGCACCGCATCGGCTTCCACTACGACACTTCCTATCTTCACACACCTTTCCTGCTGTCCATCCTCCTCCCGAGCTGCGCCCCTTACGCTCGCGGTTGTTGCAACGGCAGGGCATCGAGAAGGCCACATCGAAGGAGAGCCTGTCGTTAGCGCTGGCGTTGCAGCGACGATGCGTCTGCTCTGTGAATCATTGCCACCCCTTGCCGGCCATGCCGATGAATCAGCGGTATTCCTGGCTTGACCTCTGGAGGGGGCGCGGTTATAGTCAGGACGTGTGAACAGCCAGACGACGGGAGCCAAGAATCGCATCAGGCAGCTAGAGGGAGGGATCGGGTGCCACGCATGACCGGTCAATGGTTGAGGTGGACGGCGGCAGCGGTCGTGGCGGTAGGAATCGTGAGTGTTGCACCGGTGTTCGGTGCCGACGTTCACGCGCGTCGCTCGCGTGGAGACGTTGCCACATCCGGAGCAGCGGCAAAACAGAACGGCCTGCGTGTGGCGGAGAGTCCCCTGGGCGCGGGCGCATTTGAAACCTGGCTCGCTGGGAATACTGACGCGAACATTCCGCCTGAAGCCCTCTATATGCTGGCGTTACAAAACCGTGCGTTACATGGAGAATTCGCGCAGGCGCCATCGCAAGATACACAGGAGAAAGAGGAGTTCGATGACGCCGAGTTCGATGACACGACCGCCGAGTATGATCCATTGGAATCCTTCAACCGCACGATGTTCAACTTCAACCGCCAGGTCGACCGCTTTGTTCTGAAACCTGTCGCCAGAGCGTGGAATTTTGTGGTGCCAGAGTTGGCCCAGCAAAGCCTCGCCAACGCCTTCGACAACATCGCCATGCCGCGCCGCCTGATCAACAGCCTCTTACAGCTGAAGGCCGAGGGCGCCGGACGTGAACTGGCGCGCTTTTTTCTCAATATTTCAATGGGGGTTGGTGGGTTTTTCGATGTGGCGACGGAACTCGGCATCCCTCGCAGTGAAGAAGATACCGGCCAAACCCTGGGGTACTATGGCGTGGGGCCTGGGCCATACCTCATCCTACCGTTCCTGCCACCGCTGACGGTGCGCGATGCCTTTGGCTTCGCGGCGGATGCGGCGATGCAGCCTATTAGCTACGTGGCGCCATTCGAAGCTTCGGTGGGAATGCGCGGGGGGCAGGTTGTGAACGATCGGTCGCTCAATTTGGAAACCTTC
>Ga0081538_10003711_pt1 | contig 14327 bp, 12 predicted proteins | sample TabmetS5T2R1_FD_71022 | JGI IMG/M metagenome (GOLD analysis project Ga0081538, IMG submission 71022) | Tabebuia heterophylla rhizosphere microbial communities from the University of Puerto Rico - S5T2R1 | ecosystem: Host-associated > Plants > Roots > Rhizosphere ... | reverse complement strand
CACCTGGCCATTGACGATGGTGTAGTGGATGCCGGTGGCAAGTTCCCTGACGCGCCAGCCACCGGCTGGGAAATCATGCACCACGTCTTCCGGCAGCGGCCTGACGGTGTCGGGATCGAAGATCGTGATATCGGCCGCCAGGCCAGGCCGTAGCAGACCGCGATCATAGATGCCGAACGCCGATGCCGATTCGAAGGTGAGCCGTCTCACCGCATGCTCTAGGGGCATGATGCCCTGCTCGCGCACCCAGTAACCTAACAGGCGGGTGCTGTAGCCATAGCCGCCGTGGAACTGCACGTGCGCGCCGCCATCGGAGAGGCCGATATAGGCGTTGGGGTAATTGAGGATTGTGGCCATCGCCTCTTTATCGACGTTCGAGGCCCCCTGTAAGAAGACCGTATCGAGGTTTTCCTCCACCACCAAGTCCAGGAAGGCATCGATGATGCCCTTGCCCTGTGCCTCGGCGATTTCACGCAACGATTTGCCCTGCAGGCCCTTGTTCTTCGGCAACACCGTCTCGGCCACCCAGATGTAGTCGTACCAGCGCCGGGGGATGTTGGCGCTCGGGATGTCGGCCTTCCACTCCACGACCTCGTCGTGGAGCTTCTTCCGGACCTCAGGATCGCGGTACGCCTGCAGCTTTTCCTCGTCCGGCGCCAGCAGAATGGGGTGCCAAGTTGGAATGCCGCGGAATACCTGGGCATTACGCATGGTGAAGCGTTGCGTGGTGCTGTTCGGAGTACACAGCGGATTGGCCCGAATGCCGGCTTTGGCCGCCTCATCGACCAGCGCCATGTGTTCCTTCCAAGCATCAGGCTGCCGCGCCGACTGCCCCAGGTTGTTATAGACCAACTGGCGCCCAGTCGCGTCGGCAAGACGGGTCATCAGCCGGTTCTGCAGCTCGGCGTCGCGCCCGCCTCCACTCTGAATGGTGCCGGTGCCCAGCTCGCTCAGCACGTCTGCGAGCGCGAAGATCTCGCTCTCCTCCGCCCAGATGGCCGGAATATGCACGCCCTGGGGATCGAAGTGCCCACGGTTCCTCGACACCGACAACCCCAGCGCACCGGCCGTGATGCCGTCGCGCACAATGCGGCGCATGGCTTCGACCTCTTCTTGGGTGGCGGGGCGGCCCTGGCAGTCGTCCCCCATGACGTAATGCCGCACCGCCGAATGGCCGATGAGGGTGCCGACGTTCACCCCCAGATGCTTGTCGAGGGTGTCCATGTACTCGTCCACGGTTTCCCAGGTCACATCGATGGTGCGCAGCACCTCCATCGGAATGGCTTCGACGTAGGACAGAAATTCCGCCAGGCGTTCCTCACGGCCGCGGCGCACGGGCGCCAGCGCCAGCGAGCAGTTGCCGATAATCACTGAGGTGGCGCCATGGTAACAGGAGAAGGTACACAGAGGATCCCAGGTCACTTGCGCATCGTAGTGGCAATGGTTATCCACAAACCCTGGTGCCACCACCAGGCCCTCGGCATCGATGGTGCGCGTGGCGGAATCGCGGAGTTTGCCTGTGGCGACAATTTTTCCGTTGCTGACGGCGACGTCCCCGCGGAAGGCGGGCATTCCAGAGCCGTCGATCACGCGGCCATTCTTGATTAACAGGTCATACGCCATATTCTGTCCCTCCTGCAGGTTCGCTCTGCGAACCACGTTAGACGGTACGTGGACAGTTCACCTTGGCTCTTCTCGTCCGCCGCATTGTGCCACACTTCGAGATTTTCGGCTAGAGTGGGACAAAACAGCCGAGCCAGGGGAGGGAAGGCACGGGAGCTCACCACGCCTCTCCGCGCAAACCACCTCCGGAACTTGATCCCTCAGCGCCTGTCTAACAACAATACGAACCGAAAGATCGGCCAAGTGATAGCTTATGAGATGGCTCCTGCGGCGCATAGGACGCCTGCGCAGACCGCGTCCTGCTTCCCGAGCTTTTCTTTGGAGGGAGCATCATGGAAGGATACGAGCACACCTCGCGCACACGTCGCCAAATGCTGCAAGCCCTGGTGGCGCTGCCGACGACGTTAGCGCTGACTTCGTATGCCGGCCTGAGGGTCAGAGCTGTGACTCCCCAGGCATTTGCCCAGGCCCCAGCGTTGCCGCCAACCCCAGCCTGCACGGATACTGATGATGTCACCCCACGCCAGACGGAAGGACCTTATTACCAGCGAAGTTCCCCGGAGCGGACATCGCTGCTCGAGCCCGGCCTCACCGGAACACACCTTATCCTCACCGGATACGTTCTGTCCAGGCGCTGCCAGCCAATAGCGCGCGCGTTGCTGGACTTCTGGCAGGCTGATGATCAGGGTCACTATGACAACCAGGGGTATCGCTGCCGTGGCCACCAATTCACGGATGAAGCCGGGCGCTACCGGCTTGAAACCATCGTGCCAGGGTTGTACCCCGGGCGAACACGGCATATTCACGTCAAAGCGCAGGCCCCCAACCGACCGATTCTCACCACCCAGCTCTACTTCCCTGGAGAACCGCGCAATGCGAGAGATGGGATTTTCAACCCGACTTTGCTGGTGGCGATCCACGACACCGCCGACGGCAAGGCGGCCCAGTTCAACTTCATCCTGGATCTCAGCTGAACGACGCGGGCGTGCCAGCCCTGCTCCCTCCAGGCCGTGGTGGCGGCGCGTGGCACCGGGTGCGTGTCTACACAGGGTACGCACCCAAAGGGGGCCGCGCCGACGCGGGATGGCGGTGACTGGACGTTAGTTCTGGTCACGGAGGCGGAATTCCCGCAGGTCGTCGGCGATGGCCAATCGAGCTTCGGTCAGCTCCTGAATCTCCTCAGGAGTCCAGCCTGGGGCATGCTCGCGGAGCTTAAATCCCTGGGGGGTTATCTCGAACAGTCCCAAATCGGTCGCCACCAGTTTGACCACGCCCGGCGCCGTGATGGGCAGGGTGCAGCGCTTCAACAAGCGGGGCTTACCATCGCGGGTCGTATGCTCCAGCGCGATGAACACCCGCTTGGCACAGGCCGCCAGGTCCATCGCTCCGCCGATGCCGCCGCCTTTCCGGTTGGGGATGCGCCAATTGGCGAAATCACCGTTTTCGGCCACCTCATAGGCCCCCATCACCGTCACATCGACCATGCCTTTGCGGATTAAGGCGAAGGAATCGGCGTGGTGAACGATCGCCATGCCGGGCACGGGCGTGACATTCTGCCCTCCGGCATTGACCAGATGCCGGTCGACTTCTTCCGGCTTCGCCAGGGGACCGTAGCCGATCACGCCGTTCTCGGAATGAAAGATCAGGCTTTTATTGGGATCTACATAGTTTGAACACAGGGTTGGCATCCCGACGCCCAGATTCACAATCCATTCGTCTTGGAATTCCATCGCCAGCCGATCGCACATGGCCTGCCGCGCCAGTCTCGGCTTCTCTTCCATCGTAAGATCCTCCGACTTTTCAATGCCTTCGATAGCGGCCGCAGCGACGCATCAATCGTGACGGGTGCAGAGCGATCAATCCCAGATCCCGTCAGGCGGTATACGCACCAGACGGTCCACATAGACACCCGGCACATGAATGTGGTCCGGGTCCAATTCCCCGATGGGCACGATGTCGTTTTCCACTTCGACAATGGTGACCCTGGCGGCCATCGCCATGATGGGGTTGAAATTGCGCTGGGCCAGGCGGAACTGCAGGTTGCCAAAGGTATCGGCCTTCCAGGCTCTGATGAAGGCGTAGTCGGCGTGCAGCGGGTATTCCAGCACGTACACGCGACCGTTGATCTCGCGGTGCTCTTTACCTTCGGCCAGTTCGGTGCCGACGCTGGCCGGGGTGAAGAAAGCGCCAATCCCTGCGGCAGCAGCGCGAATCCGCTCGGCTAGGGTCCCCTGGGGAAGCACTTCCGCGTCAATCTTGCCTTCATTGTACATGCGCACGAAGGGGGTCACCTGCGAAGGGTGGGTGGCGGCCGTAAAGGCGCAGTACATCTTCTTCACCTGGCCCGCCGCGATCAACGTCCCCACATCGACTTTAGCGTCCATGGTGCCGCCGTTGTTGGAGATGCCGGTGAGGCTTTTCGCTCCCTGACGGTGCAGGGCAGCCAGCAGGTTTCTCGGGACGCCGACACCACCGAAGCCGGGGGACATGAACACGGAGCCGTCGGGAATGTCCGCTACTGCTTCATCAAAGGTGCGATAGATTTTGTTCTTCATGGGTGCTGTCTCCAGATTAGTCTGCTGAAGCCAATGGGTGATGCATACTACCGCAGATTCGTTTGGGATGCCAGCGCCGCGAACGACATCGCCATTGGGATGGGCAATGACGAGTCGGCTTGGGGCTCGATTAGGGGCTATGTCGGGGACTGGCGAGGGCACGCCCTGCTCCAGCCTCCTATAACAGGCTCATCGGATGGTGTGCGATTATACCACGAAGTTCCCCCACTTCGAGCTGCAGAGTGAGGGCGAACGCTAGGGTTGACACCCCTCCCACGGCGGCGTAGTATGCGGCCGACACTCGGTCGGTCGGCTGCGGAGGCCTCTACGACTCTCAGACCGGGGGAGGTTTGATGAACCCATTTCCAATCGCGGGGTACTATCCTTTCAACGCCAGGCTGTACACGGTGCATGACCGGTGAGGCAACGGTTCTGTTGCGATGGATGTCCTTCTTACTTAGACAGCGACAGCATATGGAGGTGCACATGCGCAGCATCGACATTCACGCTCACTTGACACCCCAGCGTTTCATCCATGCCACGCAAGCCGGGAAGGAATGGCATGGCATCAAGCCGGGCAGCGTACGCATTGCCCCCCGGGCGGTCTGGACACCGGAGCAGCGCCTCGCCGACATGAAATCGCTCGGGGTGGACGTCCATGTCGTGTCCACCGGGTCGGGCTTCTACTACTACGATCGGGATCCCCAGACGGTCGCCGCCATGCACCGGGAATGCAATGACGAAGTGCACCAGATGACCGTGGATTATCCCGACCGCTTCAAAGGGTTTGCGCAGATCCCGATGCAGGACGTGAAGGCCGCCGTCGCCGAGCTGGACCGCGCGGTCAACCAGCTCGGTCTGGTGGGGGCGATGATCGACGACAAAGTCAACGGGCGCACCTACGATGACCCGGAATTCATGCCCCTGTGGAAGGCGGCGGAGCAGATGGGCGCCTTAATGTTCATCCACCAGGGCGGTGGAACGTTGGTCCGACAGCGCACGACGCGCTACCATCTGCCCAACACCATCGGCAACCTGGTGGACCGGGCGGTGACGTTCGCCTGCTTCGTCTTCGGCGGGGTCATGGATGCCTGCCCCGACCTGAAAATCTGCCTGGCCCACGGCGGCGGCTATACCTGCTTCGGCATCGGGCGGATGGATCGCGGTTGGCAGGTGCGGTCTGAGGCCCGGGTCAACATCCCACGCCCCCCCAGCGCCTACCTCAACAAATTCTATTACGACTGCCTCACCCACAGCGAGGCCGCCCTGCGGATGTTGATTGACACCGTAGGCATCGACAGGGTGATCTTCGGCACCGACTGGCCGGCTGACATGGCGATCGACTGGCCTGTCTCCTGGATCTTGAGTCTGAAGAGCCTGACCCAGGAGGAAAAAGAAGCCATCCTGTACAAGAACCTAGAGAAGCTGCTGGGCCTCGCAAAATAGCAGTGAGTGGCCACCGAGCACAAGGAGGCGTATGCGAGCCATCGATATTCATGCGCATCTCACCCCGCAGTGTTTCCAGCGCGAGGTATTGGCCGGCAGAGCATGGCATGGCATGACCAGTGCTGAGGGGGAGCTCTTCAACCCCATGAACGCCTGGACGCCAGAGCAGCGGCTGGCCGACATGAAATCGCTGGGGGTCGACGTCCAGGTCGTGTCCACCAATGTAGCTTTCTACAAGTACGATCAGGACGTCGCCACTGCCACCGCCATTGCGCGCGCGTGCAATGATGAAGTGCACCAGATGACGGTCGACTACCCCGATCGCTTCGCCGGGCTGGCCACGCTGCCGATGCAAGACCCCAAGGCGGCCATCGCCGAGCTGGAGCGCTGTGTGGTGCGGCTGGGCCTCAAGGGCGCGATGATCAACGACCATGTCAATGGCCGCACCTTCGATGAACCAGCGTTGCTGCCTTTTTGGAAAGAGGCGGAGCGCATGGGGGCGCTGATCTTCATCCATCAGGCGAGGTCAATGCTGGTCCGGCAGCGTGCTGACCGCTATCACCTCCCCAACACCATCGGCAATCTGGTCGACCGGGCGGTGACCTTTGCCTCCTTCGTGTTCGGTGGGGTCATGGATCAGTGCCCCGACTTGAAGGTCTGTTTGGCCCACGGCGGCGGCTATACCTGCTTCGGCATCGGCCGCATGGATCGCGGCTGGCAGGTGCGCTCGGAGGCGAGAGTGCACATCGACAAGCCCCCCAGCGCCTATCTGCGTAAGTTCTACTACGACTGCCTGACCCACAGCGAGCCGGCCCTGCGGATGTTGCTGGACGCTGTCGGTGCCGACCGCGTCGTCCTCGGCACCGATTGGCCCGCTGACATGCGCATCGACTGGCCTGTGGCCTGGGTGCTTAGCCTGAAGAGTCTGACCCAGGAGGAAAAGGAAAAAATCCTCTGGAAAAACCTCGAAAGGCTACTGGGCCTCTAACGGCTCGTTTGACTTAGAGGGCTGGAGCTTCCGATCGTCGGCAAACTGAAGTTGGGCTATCAACACCGCCCAGGGAGTCAAGGGCCAGATCGAGCACGATCTTGATCGCATCACAGTCGGATGATGCCTGTCGTCGCTCGGTTGGCCGGGGCAGGAGGGCATATGCAACGCTGCGACCACCACGATTGGGCCTCGGAGGCATACGTAGACGAGTGGGTGAGCCGGCAGCGGGCCGAAGACTCGCGCCGGGCCGAGCGGTTTGAGTTGATGTGTGACCTCTTCCCGTTCCCCACCGACGCCACGGTCACTATTCTCGACGTTGGTGCCGGCTATGGACCGGTGAGCCAATATATTCTCAACCGTTTTGCCAACGCCACGTGCGTTGCCCAAGATGGTTCCGAGCCGATGCTGAGCCGCGCCAGGAACCTCACGGCGACGTACGGAGGGCGCTTCAAGCCATACCAATCCGATCTCTTCGATCCGCACTGGCTGCCGGAGCCGTTCGGCCCCTTTGACGCCGCCGTATCGTCCAGCTGCTTGCACAACCTCCGGGACTTCAAGCGTATCAGCGAGATCTACCGCGACATCCGCCAGCACTTGAAACCGGGCGGCGTCTTTCTGAATCTCGACCTGCTCAACGCGCCAACGTCTGAGCTGCAGCAGCGGTACGCCGGTGTGGCGGCAGCGCGCCGCCAGCGTGCGGGGGGTACGCGCGAAGACATCGGGACGATGATGCGACGAGCCGAGCGCTCCCCCGCGGAGGTGGGCGCTGGTCCCTTCCCCGCCAACCTCGAGCAGCACCTGGCGGCATTGAAGTCAGTGGGGTTCAAACAGGTTGATTGCTTTTGGAAAGACCTGCACCGGGCGCTCTATGGTGGATACGTCTAGCGCCTCGCGCCGCCCGCTCGCACGGTGCCGCGGTTTCTCCGGCGGGCCCTCCGAGCACGTGAGCACAGACGATGTCATCGCCTGCCAAAATCTTAGGCAGCCTGCCGCGCCTCTAAGCGCGCTATTGACAATAATATTTTTTCTAACTGTTGACAAGGCAACAACTGAGGTATACGATCGCGTCAGGATGCCGGATGACGTTAGAGGCAGTGTCAGAAGGCAGAACATCCAGGGCTGGTGACTCGTCCTACTTTCAGCCCTAGGAGGTGTCCTCGCAAGCATGTCTGCGTCACATGTCGATGTCGCCAACGGGCGGGTATAACATCGTCTTAGCAAGAATTTTTGGGAGGAGAAGAGACATGGCAGACGAAGCTATCGCTTTGATGGCTCACCTGATGCGCCGCGCCGGATTCGGAGCTCCTATTACGGAGTTAGAGGCCCGAGCCGCCAAAGGCTATGAGGCGACCGTGGAGGAGCTGCTGCATCCCGAAGCACAACCAGATCTCGACGACGATATCATGCTGCGGTACAAGACCGAGTGGGTGAACAAAAACGCCCTCGAGGGGCAGCAGGAAGAATGGGTCTTCCGCATGATCAACACCAAGCGGCCGCTCGAGGAGAAGATGGCGCTGTTCTGGCACGGCATTTTCTGCACCGGCCATGCCAAGTGCGAGAATCCCCGGCAGCAAAGCCTCGAAATCGATATGTTCCGCCGCAACGGCATGGGCCGGTACGAAGACCTGCTGTTGGGACTTGCCTATGACCCGGCCATGGTGTTCTACCTGGACAACTGCATGAGCCATAAGGGCGCCATCAACGAAAACTGGGGCCGGGAGCTGCTGGAGCTGTTCTCCATGGGCGTGGGCAAGGACGGCCAGCTCAATTATAGCGAGGACGACATCAAGGAGGCCGCCCGGGCCTTCACGGGTTGGACGGTCGCCAATGCCATGCCGCGTTACCCCTATGGCAGATATCTGTCGACGTTCGTCTACGATCCGAAAGATCATGACGATGGCCAGAAGACCTTTTTGGGGGAGACCGGGAACTGGAACGGCGAGGATATCATCCGCATCATCGCCAAGCAGCCGGCCACGGCCAGGTTCATCGCCCGTCACCTGTACAATTTCTTCGTCGCCGACGAGCCGCAGGTCCCTGCCTGGCAGCATACGCCGCCGCGGGATCCGGAGGCGATCAAACAACTCGAGGACGAGTACTTCCGGTCCGGGACCGACATTCGCTCGATGTTGCGGGTCCTGTTCAACTCTGACTGGTTCAAGAAGGCCCGTTTCGCCAAGGTCAAAAGCCCGGTCGACACGGTGGTCGGCACCACGCGCTTGGTGAAGGATTTCGACTTCCCCAAGCCTGGGTTCAATGCCCTGGCCTTGAACATCCGCTACATGGGCCAAGACATACTCAACCCGCCCACGGTGGAGGGCTGGCACACCGGTAAGGAATGGATCGACAGCGGCACGCTGGTCGAGCGCATTAACTTCACCGCCGACTATCTGGCCAAGGTCAACCTCCCTGGCGTGCAGGACATCATCGCACGGCTGCGCGCCGAGGGGCCGACGTTGACGCCCGAGCGCCTGGTGGATGGCTGTCTGGAGCTGTTGGGTGGGTACCAGCTGGCGCCGGAGACGCGCAGTGAGCTGGTAACGCTGGCCCGGAGTGAGGGCGAGATTCAAACCGGGGCCGAGAAGTTCCCCCAACGGGTGGCCCAGATGCTGCAATCGATCGTCGCAACCACGGAATACATATTCGCCTAACGGCGGAGGGAGGGCAAGTGATGGCAGCGAACACCAAAGACCCGGTTCTGGTCGTCCTCCAGTTGTCCGGGGGCAACGACGCCCTGAATACGCTCATCCCGTATAGCAATCCGCTATACTTCGACAACCGGCCCAATGTCCGCATCCCTGAAGACCAGGTGCTGCCCCTCGATAACTTCGTCGGGTTCCACCCGGCCATGGGACCCCTCAAAGCGCTCTATGATGAGGGGAAGGTGGCGGTCATTCAGGGGATCGGCTATCCGAAACCGAGCCGCTCCCACTTCCGCTCCATGGACATCTGGCACACCTGCGAGCCCGAGAAGGTCGGCACTGAGGGGTGGCTCGGTCGCACCATTCGCGAGCTCGACCCCAAGAAGGATAATGTGCTGACCGGCGTCAACTTCGGTCGCGGTCTGCCGCGTGCCCTGTCGGCGCCCGGTGTGCCGGTGGCCTCAGTCGGTAACCTCGAATCCTATGGCGTCCTCACCGGCATCGAGATCGAGGAGCAGCGGACGAAAGCGCTAGACACGTTCGCCCGCACCTACACCCCGATGCTCGGGAAAGACCAGGTGCTGTCCTACTTCGCGCAGACGGGCCTGGATGCCTTGAAAGGGGCGGACATCCTCAGCACGGCTCCGGCGAAGTATGCCTCGACGGTGAAGTACGGCAGCGACACCGTTGGCCAGTATATGAAAAATATCGTCCAGACCCATCTGGCGAACTTCGGGACTCGGGTGCTGTACACCACGGCCCCCTACAATAGCTTCGATACCCACGCCGGAGAGCTGGCCAACCACACCCGGCTATGGACGCAGACGTCCAAGGCCATTGCCGACTTCTACACCGACCTCAAAGAGCACAATGCCAGCGACAACGTCGTCCTCCTGGTGTTCACCGAATTTGGCCGGCGCGTGCATGACAACGGCTCCGGGACCGACCATGGCTCCGGCGGTGTCGCCTGGGTCGTCGGCGATGCGGTGAAGGGTGGACTGTACGGCGAATATCCCTCCCTAGAGGCGGGGAAATTGTTAGAGGGGGACCTCCACTTCAACAACGATTTCCGCGGCCTGTACGCCACCTTGCTGGAGCGGTGGATGAAGATGGATTCGAAACCCATCGTCGGTGGGACTTTCGAGCAGCTTGACTTCCTCTAAAAGCGCCAGACGTCTTGCAGAACACGGCTATCGGAGAGCGCGAGATCCCCTTGCCTTTGGCAAGGGGCCGCGCTCGAGGTTCTGGTCAACCAATAGGTTGTGAGGTGTGAACATGCCGACCGTAGCGTCTTCCGTCATTTTGCAATACGGCAAAACCATCGGCCGTGGCGAACAATTCGGACCGGGGTTTACCTCGCCTGTCTTCGTCGCCCGTGGAGAGGGCGACCTGCTGTACGTGCTGTGCCGGGCCTCCGAATATCGTCCCGAAGGCACACGCATTACCGTCTTGACCGTCGACGACGAAGAGTACGTCACGGCCTTTGCCCGCGGCGTACCGTCACAGGGACCGCACGAATTTAACTTCGATGACGGCTCTCTCGTGTGGCCGACGGCGATTGCCTTTGACCACGATTGGAATATTTACGTCACCGATGAGTGGCTCAATCGCGTTTCGATTTTTAGCAAGGATGGCGACTACATCAGCAAGTGGCAGGAGCGGCCGGGAAGCGGCGACGGCGAGCTGAACCGCCCCTCCGGCATGGCTTTTGGCGAGAATGACTATGCCTACATAGTGGACAGCGGCAACAACCGCATCCAGAAATTCACCAAGGATGGCCGTTTCCTGGCGAAGTGGGGCACAGCCGGCAGCGGCCCTGGCGAATTCAATATGCCTTGGGGCATCGCCATCGATCGTGAGGGCGATGTCTACGTCTCCGACTGGCGCAACGACCGCATCCAGAAGTTCAGCCCTGATGGCCAGTTCTTGATGCAATTTGGCACATCGGGCACGGGTGAAGGGCAGTTCAATCGGCCCTCCGGCGTCGCCGTGGATCAGGATGGCGTGATCTACGTGGCCGACTGGCTGAACAACCGGCTGCAGGTTTTCGACCCCGAAGGCACCTTCATCACCCTGAAAACCGGCGATGCGACGCTCTCCAAGTGGGCGAAGGACAAGCTCGACGCCAATCCGGAGATGTACCAAGAGCGCGAGCGTGCATACGGACTGGAGCGGGAAAAGGACTTCTGGGGGCCGACCGGTGTTGCCGTTGATGATGAGAACCGGATTTTCGTGGTGGAATCGGCTCGTAACCGCGTCCAGGTGTATCGCAAAATTCCTCCCACTTTCGTTGGTCCTCGCCTGTAAGCGTTAACGATGGTATTTGACCTTTGCCCTCCTCCTCCCTCTGAGGGAGGAGGAGGCTGACGAGGGCATCTTTTCACGCCTTCTCCCGCTGGGAGAGGGCCAGGGTGAGGGATAGCGCGGGGCATGCCGTGAGATCGCGTATCACAGCCTCTCATGAGGGGACGGGGAGAACAGCAGCGGGGTCAGTAGCGTGAAGGTTGCTCGCATTCCTTACCTCAGTTGCGAACCCTTCTACTTTGAGATAGAGCGCCGGGGGATCGAGTTGTATGACCTGGTGCCCAGTGCTTTGGCAGGGGCGGCTGCCAGGGGTGAGATCGATGCTGGTCCGATACCACTGGTGGATTGTGTCGGCTTGGACGATCAGTTTCGATACCTGTCAGGATTTTGCTTGGCTACCATTCGTAAAGCCGGTAGTGTAGCGCTGCACTCGAAACTCCCCATCCATGAACTCATCGGTGCCCGCATCGGCATTCCGGGCGAGGCCGCCACGTCTTTCCTCCTCCTCAAGGTCCTGCTCACCCTGAAGTATCAAGTGCAGGCCGCGGCCTATGTGACGATCGAGGATGCCAACGACGCCTTCCTCCTCACTGGTAGCGAGGGTCTACGCCAGCGCCACGGCGTCTGGGACTACCCCCACACCTATGACCTGGGAGAAGAATGGTACCAGTGGACCGGTCTACCCTTTGTGTTCGCGCGCTGGATGGTCCGCAAGACGATCGATCGCAAAGAGGCGACTGCGTTGGAAGACATGCTCTACGCTGGTTTGCAAGACTGGGCGGACGGTTTGTTCCGCTCGGCCGAGAGGCGGGACGACGTGCTGATGCATCCCCGTGATATTCTCGAGTATACGCAGGGGCTCCGGTATTTTCTCGGCGTGCCGGAGCAGCGCGCCATCGATCGCTTCCAACACTATCTAGAGCAACTCAAAACCCGGTCGGTGTGAGGTGGGCACGAGCCTGGAGATGTCCAATGCATGAAGGGCGGACGCCGCAGGAGCCAGTATACTGGCCCAGGGTCAAGGCCATCCTGGACGGCATCATGGAGCGCTGGAAAGAGCGGTGGGGGCGCGAGCCATATCCAGGCATCCACGAGTATGCCTGGGAAACCCCGCAACAGCTCGCGACCACAGTCCTGTCAGGGTACCGCGCCATCGAACCCGGCGTACCCGGCCGGGATACGTATCTGGTGCGATCCCTGGTGCGTGGCGTCGGCGGATTTGGGAAGATGCCGCTGCAGGGGCCTTTCCTGTCGACTGCGGAGATCGATGAGATCGTAGCCTGGATCGACGCTGGCATGCCCGAAGGCCCTCCGGATAATACCTAAGGGTTCAGTTAATGAGGTCAATTCGTTTCCCACCGCAACGAGTGCTCCTTTACGGTTGGACGATTTCGACGCTATATCATGAAAGCGGTCGAGCCGATGGCTATTGGTGAGGCACACATCGCGCCCGAGATCACCGCAGCGGCGAAGTGGATAGTGTCAGGCGTCTTAAATCTATATTGGGCGCGGATCGCCGTGGCGCGGTCTATGACTTCACGTGAGAGAGCGACAATTTCGGCTATGGCGCCATCGAAATCGTCGTCGTAGTCTTGAGCAGGTCACTGGCGCCATCCCGCAAGGGCTTTACCCGACATTTCATGCGTGTCAGGTCGCTAACAACTTGTATGACCTCAGCGGCCGATATGGCCACCCGCCCACTGCAGCAATCCCCGAATTCTGGGTCTTCACACAGTCTGACGCCTGGTTAGGCGCGCCTGCTTGGGAACTCCCTACCGCAGGGTTGCTCCTCACCCCCTTGGGTTGATCGCCTCTCGCCTCGACTCAGAGTGACGACCGACCACGCCTTACGCTGGAGCAAGAAAGACCTCGGCCGCGGTGAGGAGATCTCTGCTCAACGCAGGCCCTGTCCTTGGGATTGTGGTGAACACCAGGCGGTGCGGCCATCCCTGCGCTGTGGCCAAGCCACGGACTGCCGCTACCCAATTGCGCGCACGGGCGAGGCGGTTTTCTCCTTAGAGCCGGGTCAGATCATAGCCACGATAAGCCCGTTCGAGGAAGACGTCTTGGTCTACATCCTCTTTCCCGACCAGGATGAGGAGGTCGAGCGCACACAAGGCGTCCGCCTGCGGTGTGAGAGGCTCCGGCGCCTCATAGGTCCCAGTTCCAAGAGGATAGGGCAGACAGGGGTCAGGCCACATATACCAGCCTGCGGCGGCGGCATCCCCCTGCGAGGGACGCCAAGACATGGCTGGCCATGCTCCAGAAACGGCAGCCGCGCTGGCCGTTACCCGCGCCCCCACCCTCTGGGCTCTCTGCCGCCGACGTGGCTTGCGGCCCAAGCCACGACACCGCCGACCCCTGGGCCCTCCGGGGACGCCCACCAGCCCGATCCTGGCCCCCAACGCTGGCGGGAGCGCCGAGGGGACGGACCACTGCACCACGGGCGACGGGCGCGACGGTGAGCCGTTCACCGGGGCCGATGGCGACCGCAATTCAGGAGGCCTGGCTCCCCGCCAGACTGCCGTAGGATGCACTCATGCGCTTCCAACACTTCATGGAGCGTGAGATACCGCTTTAGGCCAACCGCCGGTAGAGTTCTGCATTCTTAGTCAGAACATAGGTTAGGGCGCGTTGGAACTCTTCATCCTGTGCGACGGGCCAGCTCGGAGAGGTGTTCCAGGCGCGCCGTGATAGCAACGCTCCGGGCTGTGCCATGGCCAAAGTGTGCGATAACCTCGGCAATCGTGGCCCGATGTATTCCGA
>Ga0081538_10003710_pt1 | contig 14328 bp, 10 predicted proteins | sample TabmetS5T2R1_FD_71022 | JGI IMG/M metagenome (GOLD analysis project Ga0081538, IMG submission 71022) | Tabebuia heterophylla rhizosphere microbial communities from the University of Puerto Rico - S5T2R1 | ecosystem: Host-associated > Plants > Roots > Rhizosphere ... | reverse complement strand
CGTCCTCGTTGACGTCGCGCACGATCCTGCGAGCGGGCATGTTCGGGTAGCATTTTGGCTTGAGCGGACAAGCCCGACACACCGGCACGGGTGCGATGTAGCGCATCGCATGGTCGGTGCTGACCGTACTCGTTGTCCTCAGAAGCTCGCCCGCCGGGCAGATGTAGACGTCGCGCGCCTTGTCGAAGGTGAAGTCGTCCCGTGAGAAGGTGCCGTCCTCGCGCTTGGACTTGTCGATCACCGAAATGTGCGGCGCGATCCCTTTCTCGTTCACGAGCCAATTGAGTGTAGCCGCCGAGCCGTAGGCTGTATCCGCAGCAAGGCGTTCCGGCTTCACAGGCCTGCGCGAAAAACTGATCTCGAAGACGATGGCTCTGGGAATTTTCGTTGCGTTTGCGGACAAATGGCAACGCCAACTGGTAGAGAAAACGGGCCACCATGTCTCTGTTCAGTGGGTACGGACCAGAATCTCCGGTTTATGAGTTCCTGCAAACCGAAGGCATTGTGATCTGGTCCCGCAAACAGCCAGCGCGCCAGATTAATTAAACCCTGGTACGCTTAGTCCTAGTCCGCGTTAGTCAACTGGCCGGCGACCGGGTGGTCACCGTTTTCTAACGGTGAAAGACGGTGGCTGAGCCCAAAAGCGTGCCATACCTGCGGCGCGCAGCACCCGCCAAGGCCGAAAGCGTTCCACGAAAGCCCGTTCGACCTGCCAGCGTCGACGGCCATGCCACACCTTCATTGGCCGCGTCCCCGTTAGGCGGCTGTTTTGTTCGCGAGGCGGCCCAGCGAACCAACGCGATGTACGTTCGGTCATTTTGCGCGGGCTCGCACGCTACTTCGATTACATGCACCCCCTTGCAGCAACCCTTACGAGCAAAGGCCGAGGCCAAGGTGCGGCGGCCGGCTGAGGGGGTTTCCCAGAGACCGACCGGCGCGTGGCAACGGGCGGGGGTGGACCGCGCCCGTGCCGCTGATCCAATGCTGGCCTGCAGGGCACGTTCCGCCTGCTTGGCCCGCTGGTGATTGCCCTGGGTGTCGCGCGGCAGGTCGCGGCGTCAGGAACCTGTTAGCCGCTCTGGCGTTACTTCCGTTGCGCGGACGAGTGGGCGGGGAGTTGTCGACATGCTGCGCTCCGGTTTCCTGCGGCGGCAAGCGGCGACCTGTCTCAAGCTATCCCAGCAGTGTTCAAACAGCGCTGCCGCTGAAGAACTACGAGTAATGGCGGCCGAGTTCTTCAGCAAAGCTATCGAGGCCGAAAACGACTGGCTCGTTGCCTCACAGCAGACTACTCCCGACAACGGCACACAGCGGCACTGAGCCTTGGCGGGCAGCGGGGCAGCGCAGAGATGCGACTGCCGACGCGCACCACGTCGAGCGCGCCGAGATAGCGCCATATTGCAGGCACTTGAGCGCAAGCATCGGCTAGTCGTCGCGTTGCTTGGGGTGGTCCCGGTTGGGCTGGTCGTCGCGTTGCTTGGGCGCCGGCCCCGGTTGGGGATGGCGTCGGGCCGCGTGGCGTCGCGGTTGGGGCTGGGGCTGGGGTTGGCCTGTTGCCGCAGGAATAGGCTTCGCAGCGGCAAGCTACTACGGCTCGTGCTGGCGCTGGAATGGATGCGACTGGGTGAACGTCTGTTACGAGCCCCACTACGAATATCCGTACTATTGGTGAGTCACAGGGTCGAACGCCAGTCGGCAAAAACCTGCAGTGTCAATCGGTTGAGGCAGACCACAGCCTCACCATCGATGATGGCCGAGCGGACCTTGAGCCGCATCACCGCGTGGACGATCAGCGGAAAGCGGTGGCTCCAATTGAATCCGCGCCGGGTAGAGCCGGACGCGATTGCCATCGCGCCGGACGATCAGCCGATATCCGTCGTGCTTGATCTCATGGACCCAGTCCGACCCATCGGGCGCTCCCGTCTTTTGCGTGGGGAGGCACGTCACGGCAGGATGAACATATTTCCGCTAGCTGCCAGTTTGGACCGGATCGACGATTAGCAAGATTTGTGACCTGGCGCAGCGCGGCTGGCCGGAACGCCATCATTTTCCGCGAAGGCCGTTCCCAGTACGGCTCAGCGAATGCCCGCTGTCAATTGGGGGCGCCCTCGATCATTTTCGGAAAAACCCTGATGGGATCGTGTTTGATCTCATGGACCCACTCAAATCCAGTCGGTGCGCGCTGTGATGGTGTACCAATCCACGGCTCGTTGATTTTTGATCCAGATCAATATGTGCCGTTGATCATACTGGAACAACAGTACGTGCCTAGCATGGTAGCAGGATGATGTCTGGGCTCTGAGCAGTGCGCGACGGAGCGCGCGCTCGCGGCGAGAACGCGACGCCCCGCGGCGAGATGCCCAACGCGGCACCGCGCATATGTGCGGCGACCCGCACGGAGCCCGCGAACACAAGAAGCAAGGAGGTTGTCGTGCACAAACACGTCTTGATGGTTGCGCTGGCGGCGTTCGCGCTGAGCCCGCTGGCATCGACGGCGGAGGCTGCTCCGCTCGGGATCACGAAGGCCGCGGTCGAGCAGCCCGACACCCTGGTCGAGAAAGTGGCGCGCGTCGGCGGGCGCGGCGGTGCGGTGAGGGCCGGCGGCGTGGGCATGCGCGGCGGCGCCGTCGCGCGGCGTGGCGGAATGGTCGGGGCGCGCGGGGTTGCGGTGCGCCGTGCCGGGGTCGTGCGGCCCGGTGTCGCGCGTGCGGGTCTCGCGGGTGCCGGTCTCGCGGGTGCGGGCGTCGTGGGTGCGGGTCTCGCCCGGCCAGGTTGGCCCGGTGTCGTGGGTGCGGGTCTCGCGGGGCCAGGCTGGCCCGGTGCCGTGGGTGCGGGTGTCGTGCGGCCAGGCTGGTCCGGTGTCACGGCTGCGGGTGTCGTGCAGCCAGGCTGGGCCTGGCGCGGCGGCCGCTGGATTCGTCCCGCTGGTTATTGGTGGCGGCCGGGTGGCGCGGTCGCGGCAGGCGCGGCGCTCGGCGTCATCTCGGCTGCGAACGCCGCAGCCTGGGCCGGCGCTGCGCCAGGCTCGAACATGTGCTGGCACTATGCCGATTACTGGAACCAGACCCAAGGGTTCTGGGACGTGTGCCCATAGGCGCGCCGCGGTACAATGCTTGATCTCGCCGTAACGCGCTCGAGCGGGTTGGTTGAGTGCAGCTTGACCCGGTGCGCGCGGGGAAGGTCATGTAGCGAGCAGGTTCGCTTGGGACTCGTTCAGGAAGGCTGCGAGCTTGGTAGCTTGGGACGTGACTGATCGGCGATGAGTTCTGGCGGCCTCAGCATCGTCCTAGGCAACGCAGTGGCGATGAAGGCGGAGAGCGGCCGCGAGCCGCTTGAGGGTGATAGCGGCCGCCGTCAGGTAGGCTTGGATCTTCATGTTGCCGAGACCACGCCGCACGGCGCGCGCAAGCCCATCCCAGGTCTTGGCCTCGCTGTGGAAGTCTTTTGAACGCCAGCGATAGCGCTGATAGAGCCGTCGGTCCCACCCCGAAGAACGAATTCAATGGCAATCCAGAAGGCGATCTTGCGCTTTGATCTGAATCAAGACCGCGCGCCGCCGGACGCCGCAATGTCTTGACGCGGTCATGACAACAGGGAGTGGGCCATGCGCACGAGAATGCTCGCGCTGATCGCCGGCGCGGCGCGTCTCGGCCTGCTGTCGCTCGCACCGATGGCGTAACGTCCGGACATCACCATGTCGGCCGACCGGCTCATCAACCTCCTCGTCACCGTCACCCTGATGGAGATGATGGTGACGGTCGGCCTGCGCGTCACATTCGCCGAAATCGTCGGTACCGCCCGCAATGGGCGGCTGGTCGTGCGCGCGGCGCTCGCGAACTATGTGCTGGTCCCAGCGGTCGCAATCATCCTTCTGCTCCTGTTACAAGCGCATCCGCTGGTCGCCGTCGGGTTTCTCGTGCTGGCGGTCTGCCCGGGAGCGCCTTACGGCCCGCCGTTCGCTGGAATTGCGCACGGAAACGTGCCTGCTGCCGTGGGTCTCATGGTGATCCTGGCCGGCTCGTCGGCAATGGTCTCGCCCGTCCTGCTGCTCGTGCTGCTGCCCTGGCTGTCGGATGGTGGGACAGTGGCTGTCGAGCCGGTCGGCATGGTGAGTACGCTCCTCGTCACGCAATTGCTTCCCTTGCTTGCCGGGCTGCTGGTGAATCACTGGCGTCCGCGAGTCGCGGCCAGGCTCCTCGGTCCGTTCGAGACCGTCAGCAAGATCCTGAACCTGAGTGCCGCAGGGCTCATCCTGGTCACTCAGTTCCATATGCTGACGCAGATCAGGTTGATCGCCTTCGGCGGAATGCTGGCTTTGCTGGTCGCCAGCCTGGTCATCGGCTGGCTGGTCGGGGGACCCGACGCTGAGGGCCGCAAGACCATGGCGCTGACGACCTCCTTGCGCAACGCCGCAGTCGGACTGGTCATCGTGACGGGCAGCTTCGGCGGCACGCCCGCCGTGTCCGCGGTTCTGGCCTACGCAATCATTGCGGTGTTCGGCAGCCTGGCCGTCGCGCTCTGGTGGGGCCGACGGGCATCAGCGCCCCAGCGCCTGCGGGCGTAGGTTGGGCTTGTTGGATCAAAAAACAGAAGGGTCGAACGCCTTCACGTGCGTCGACAGCCTTTCACAGCGGCCGGCCACGAGCTCGGCGGCGCGCACTTTGACCATCGTGGAGATGCGCTCCCGTCAGTGTCCGCTGAACACCAGGGTCTTGAAAGGCAGCACCAGCGCCTGCAGCCGCAGAATCAGCGCGTGCACGAGCCCGAGGGCATCCACCGCGTGAAGGACCACACGCCTCACGGCGCCAGTGTCTGGTGCGGCGATCGTGTCGTGGTTGCTGGAATAGGCGTTGGCGATGCAGCTGCTGCCGGGCGTGACGTCGTCGATCCCGCCTTGGTAGAGAGGCTCGAGAAAGGCCAGAAGAGTGCCCGGCCGCGTCACCTGCTGCGGGTCGATCAGCTGCTCGCCGCCGCGGAACTGGCCGGCGGCGATGTAATCCTGCACCTCCGTGACCACCATCGGGATGACCGTGAAGGGCTTGGATACACACGTGACCTCGGCGATCATTCCGGCCTTCATGATCTGCGCCTCGATCTGCCCGAAGCCGGCCTGCAGGGCTCGCCGACCGGCGCCCTCCGGGATCAGGACCCCGGCCGGACGCATCAACGGATTGACGATGTCGCCGACCCGCAGGACGAACTGCTCCACGCGCCCGTTCACGCCGGCACGGATGACCGTCTTTTGCAGATCCACTTCGGCCTGGGCCAGCGCGGCTTCGGCACTCGCCTTTTCGGCCGGGAGGAGCGTGGAGACCCGCATTTCGGCGCTATCTTTGGCCGAGGTGGCGGCAGTGACTGCACCCTTGTGACCTTCCACGGCGACCTGGAGCTTCTCGATATCGCGCTGGGCGACCATGCCCGGGTTGCGCCTTTGCAGCACCTGCTTGGTGTCCAGTTCGTCCTGGGCCTGCTGCAAGGCGCTCTTGGCCTCCTGAATCTGGCCTTCAGACTTCACGATATCGAGCCGCGCGACCGCCATCTCCGCCTCGGTCTCCGCAATCTTGCGTCGTGCGGTCTCCACGGCCGCCTCCTGCTTCGAGCTGTCCAGCCTGAAGATCGGCGCTCCTTGGGCGACTGGACCGCTGCTCCCAACATAGATCTCGGCAACGCGTCCGTTGGTCTCAGGAAGGATCGGGACGGTTCGGAAGAGCAGGGTGACGTTGTTCGTGGACGGGTGGTTGTAGAAGATCACCGTGATCAGGCTCACGGTGAGAATCAAGCAGGCCGTGATGCCCCACCTCAGCTCGAACCACACCGAGTAGAAGGTTATTTCCTTGCCGAGCCGTTTCCCCTGGACATAGCGGCGGAAGAGGTAGTCCGGAAGGATCGTCAGCAGCGAGCAGAGAAGAAGCTCAAGCATCGATCAGCTCCTTGTGCCTGCCGGAACGAGTGCTGGACGTTTCGGCGCGGGGACCGCGCCGTCGCCGCGCTTGACGTCTGCGATGGTCTCGGGCGGCGCCTCGGCCGCGTGCTCGTGCGCCTTGCCGCCAGAGAAGATGTCGTCCGGCACCTGCGCCGCGCCTTCGCCCGGCTTGATTCCAGCCATCTTCTCGACCGATCCCGCGATCCTGCCAAGCGAACCGCTGAAATCGGGCAAGTCGATCAGCGCCAGCAGCAAACCGGCCACCCAGAAGATATGCATGTGGGTGAAGAGAGCAAGCAGGCCCAGCACGGCGACGATCTCGAATTGCAGCTTGTGGCCCCTATGCGCGATGCGCTCGGGCAATGTGTGCAATCGAAGGAACAGTATACCGACCCACAGAACGGCGAGGAGCAGAAACACGGCCATCACCACCATGAGAACGTCGGTCTCGCCGGGGGCGGTAATGAATGCCGGCAGATGGTGGGTTGCGGCCGGGTGAAGCGACGGCGACGCGCTCATACCATCCCCCCTATCGAGGACACTAACGAGGACACTAAGGAGCTCTCAGAGTCGGATCGCTCCACGCGTCTCAACCACCTCGCGCGAAACCACGAATTCGGCGAAGCGCTTCATGAACCCCTCCACGGAGCCAGGACAGGTTACGCTGTCCGCACCCGCATTGCGATATGTCAAATTCGCGGCACGGTGAAGCCCGGGATGACGGTCGGGCTTGACCCTCGATCGTTTCAATATCGCGTCTTTCCGCTCCCTATTTGATCTAAATCAAAAGTTTTTCCTTCAGTTGACCCATGCCGGATCGCGATGCGGACAGCCGCGAGGCAAGCATTGCATGGTCCGTGTTTCTCGCCCTGGTTTGCCCATAACGACCGGCGTTTGGACGGCCGAGGCGGCAGCCTGCTATCATATGCGCAGTAGGCAGAACTGTCTTATTGTAATAGCGGGAGTACGAGGCCAGGATTCGCCGCAGATCGTGCACGCCAAAGATCAGAACGTGATCCAAGCAGTCGCGCCGAAGCGTTCCTATCAGGCGTTCAGCATATGGATTCTGCCAGGGCGACCGCGGTGATATCGGGCGGTTACGGATTCCCATCGCCCGAACCCGGCGCCTGAAGGCTTGCCCGTAGGCACCATCATTGTCGCGCACCAGATAAGCCGGTGCGGTATTCCACGGAAATGCCTCGACGATCTGTCGCGCCAGCCACTCCGCCGTCGGATGCCGGGTCATCGCAAACCACAGCAGCTCCCGCCGTCCGTGGCCCACAACAACCAACGCAAAAAGGCACTCGAACCTCACGGTCGGAACCACGCACAAATCAATCGCAACAATCGCCTCCGCATGGTTGCGCAGGAACGTCCTCCAGCTCTGTGATGGCGGTCCTCGGCGTCGGATCATGTATTTCGACACCGTAGACTCGGCGACCTCGAACCCAAGCTTCAACAATTCACCATATATCCGCGGGGCGCCCCACAACGGGTTTTCTCTGCTTATTCGTCGGATGAGATCGCGTAGCTCGCGCTCGATCCTGGGCCTTCCTGCCCAGCCGTGGGATTTCCTGCGCCAAATAAAGCCTGAACCCCGCCCGATTGCCACCGCAGGATCGTGGCCGGCTCAACGACCCGGGCCAGACCGAGCAGACTCGGCCACAGCCGGGTCATCCACACGAGCAGCGCGCGATCGTTGCCCCGCAGCCAGAGACGCGGGCGGTCGTCGCCTCAATGCGATGTTGAGCTGATGACAGAGAAAGAGGTTCTCGGCCTCAAGTCGGCGCCGCGACTTGAGTAGATTGACGACATACGTTGCAAGCAAGCGGACGATCGCAGCCATCGAATGCGATGATGCGCTGATTCTGTCTCACCGCGCGAATCCAGCCGGATCGAATTTTCGGGAACCACAGGTGCCGCCGAACTCTTGTCGCGTCTGAAGTCAAGAGCCATTAATATCAGCGACCGTGGATACGACGCCGCCTGAGTTATAACCCCCTTGTCATCAATTGTCGCGGCGGTTGGGCTAACATTTCACTGGGACGCAACCCGATGGAGGCGCTCTGCTCAGGCCGGTATCTGTGCGGTGATCCCAACTCGGTCGATTGGGCCGCCGTTCGTCCGCGCATTCCGGCTCTTGTTATCGCGCCTCAGCGGCATGAAGCTGGAAGAGCGGGATCGGAAGATGTCTGAACGCGCTACCGTCGACGGCAACCAGGCTGCGGCCTCTGTCGCCTATCGCCTCAGCGAGGCGATCGCGATCTACCCAATCACCCCCAGCTCGCCGATGGCCGAGCTGTGCGACGAGTGGGCGAGTCGCAGGAAGACCAACATCTGGGGTGTCGTTCCAGAGATCGCCGAGATGCAGTCGGAGGCCGGAGCAGCGGGGGCGATCCACGGCGCCCTACAGGCGGGGGCGCTGGCCACGACGTTCACCGCCTCCCAGGGACTCCTGCTTATGATTCCCAATATGTACAGAATCGCAGGAGAGCTCACACCGTTCACCATGCACGTGGCCGCGCGTGCGCTGGCCACGCATGCGCTATCGATTTTTTGCGACCACTCGGACGTGATGGCGTGCCGTCAGACGGGTTTCGGTTTACTGGCATCGAACTCGGTGCAGGAGGCACAGGACATGGCCGCCGTCGCCCACGCCGCGAGCCTTTTCTCGCGCGTGCCCTTCTTGCACTTCTTCGATGGCTTCCGGACCTCGCACGAGCTAGCGAAGATCGAGGAGCTCTCTGACGACGACCTCCGGAGCCTGATCTCGGAGGATGCGGTTCTGGCCCACCGCCGGCGGGCCCTCACCCCCGATCGCCCCGTGATGCGCGGCACCGCCCAGAATCCCGACGTCTTCTTCCAGGCCCGCGAGGCCGCGAACTCATTCTACGAAGCCTGCCCGGATATCGTCGCGCGGGTGATGACCGCCTTCGCGGAGCGCATGGGCCGAAACTACGGTCTCTTCGATTACGCGGGCCACACTGAGGCCGAGCGGGTCATCATCATCATGGGCTCCGGCGCCGAGACGGTGCACGAGACCGTAGATCACCTTGTGGGCCGCGGCGAGAAGGTGGGTGTCGTCAAGGTGCGCCTGTACCGGCCGTTCTCTCGCGCCGCGTTCCTAACCACGCTGCCGGCGAGCGCTCGGGCCCTCGCCATCCTCGACAGAACCAAGGAGCCGGGGGCCCCCGGCGAACCTCTCTACCTCGACGTGATGACCGCGCTCGCGGAAGCACGTGCCGAAGGGGTCTCGCCCTTGAGGGCCGAGCCGCTCGTCGTTGCCGGCCGCTACGGCCTATCGTCGAAGGAGTTCACACCGGCAATGGTCAAGGCCGTGTTCGACGAGTTGGATAAGAAAGTACCCCAGCGCCACTTCACGGTCGGGATCGTCGATGACGTGACGTACATGTCACTTGCCTGTGACGCCTCGTTCCGCACCGAAGGAGAGGACGTGTCGACTGCGCTGTTCTACGGCTTGGGTGCGGACGGCACCGTGAGCGCCAACAAGAGCTCCATCAAGATCATCGGCGAGGAAACCGAGCGCCACGTGCAGGGCTACTTCGTGTATGACTCCAAGAAATCGGGTGCGATCACGGTCTCGCACCTGCGCTCGAGCCCTAGGCCCATCCGCTCCGCCTATCTTGTGAATCGCGCCAGTTTCGTGGCCTGCCACCAGTTCAACTTCCTGGACAAGATCGACGTACTTGAGCACGCCGCTCCGGGAGCGGTCTTCCTGCTGGACGCGCCCTACCCCGCGGACCAGGTCTGGGATCACCTGCCACGGGAGATGCAGGAGCAAATGGTCGAGAAGCGCATCCGGTTCTTCACCATCGACGCCCATGCCCTCGCAAAGCAGGTGGGGATGGGCGGGCGCATCAACACTATCATGCAGACGTGCTTCTTCGGCATCTCCGGCATCCTGCCCCGCGACGAGGCAGTGGCGCACATCAAGAAGTTCATCGAAAAGGCGTACGGCAAGCGCGGGGCGGAGGTGGTGCGCCGGAACCGTGAACTGGTAGACCAAGCCTTAGCCAATGTCCACGAGGTCAAGGTGCCGGGGGTAGCGAGCGCCACGCGCGCGCGGCCACCCATTGTGTCTGAGCGGGCGCCCGATTTCGTGCAGAAGGTCACGGCGATCATGCTGGCGGGCAAAGGCGATCTCCTCCCGGTGAGCGCCTTCCCCGTCGATGGCACCTGGCCCATTGGGACGGCCAAGTGGGAGAAGCGTAACCTCGCCCCTGAGATCCCGGTCTGGGATCCGGAGATCTGCATTCAGTGCAACCAGTGTGCGCTAGCCTGCCCGCATGCCGCGATTAGGGCCAAGGTCTACGAGGAGGGGGCGCTCGCCAACCGACCGTCCACGTTCAAGACCATCGCCTACCGAGGAAAGGAGTACAAAGACCGGCAGTACACGATCCAGGTGGCGCCGGAGGACTGCACCGGCTGTAACCTGTGCGTCAATGTCTGCCCGGCAAAGGACCGGACAAGTCCCAAGCACAAGGCGATCAACATGGCGCCAAAGGCGCCGCTGCTGGAGGCGGAGCGGACCAATTACGATTTTTTCCTGGACCTGCCCGAACTGCCGCGGGCGGACGTTGTGCGACTCGATCACAAGGGCTCGCAATTTCTGGAGCCGCTCTTCGAGTATTCGGGCGCATGCGCGGGCTGCGGGGAGACGCCATACCTTAAGCTCTTGACCCAGCTCTTCGGCGATCGGCTACTCGTCGCCAACGCCACAGGTTGCTCGTCAATTTATGGGGGCAATCTGCCCACAACTCCCTATACCACGAACAGGGAAGGGCGGGGGCCGGCTTGGGCGAACTCGCTCTTCGAGGATAACGCCGAGTTCGGCTTTGGCTTCCGCCTTGCGCTCGACGCCCAGATCGCCGCCGCCCGACGCCTAGTAAAGCTTCTGGCTCCTCACGTCGGCGATGTTCTTGCCACGGAGTTGCTGGGAGCGGACCAGGGAAGCGAGGCCGGCATCGCGGCCCAGCGCGAGCGGGTCGCGGCGCTGCGGCGGCGGCTCCGCGAACTGAAGGACCACGAAGCGCTGCGCCTCGATACGCTGGCCGATTATCTCGTGAAGAAAAGCGTGTGGCTCGTCGGTGGCGATGGGTGGGCCTACGACATCGGCTACGGCGGCCTCGATCACGTCCTCGCGGACCGGCGTGATGTGAACGTGCTGGTCCTCGACACTGAGGTCTACTCGAACACGGGCGGCCAGCAGTCCAAGGCGACGCCGCTGGGCGCCGCCGCCAAGTTCGCTGCCGCTGGAAGGCCGGTGGGGAAGAAGGACCTGAGCCTCCTTGCTACCATGTACGGCCACGTCTACGTGGCGCGCGTAGCTTTTGGGGCCAAGATGGCCCAGACCGCGCAGGCTTTCTTGGAGGCAGATGCTTATCCCGGCCCGTCGCTCATCGTGGCTTATAGCCACTGCATAGCCCATGGCTACGACATGGCTCAGGGTCCCGCGCAGCAGAAGCGCGCGGTGGATTCAGGAGTTTGGCCGCTCTACCGCTTCGATCCCGTGCGGCTCGCCAACGGCGAGCCACCCCTCCACCTCGACTATGGTCCCCCGAAAGCCAAGGTGGCCGACTACATGGGTAACGAGTCGCGGTTCCGCATGATCGAGCGTGCCGACCCCGAACGCTACAGGAAGTTTGTCGAACAGTCGGAGGAGGCGGCGCGACGTCGGTACATCGTCTACCAGCAGTTGGCGGGCATTAGCGTGCCGGTGGCCGAGCCCAAGCGCCCAGAGACGCGGCCCCCGCCCTCGACCGTCACGGAGGGCAAATGAGCCTCGCCACGAACTACCTCGGATTCCGGTTGCCCCACCCGTTTATCGTGGGTTCGGGGCCCCTGACCGATGATATCGGTATGGTTCGCCAACTCGAAGATGCAGGGGCTGCCGCGTTCGTTCTCCGTCCTCTGTATGAAGAAGATATCGTTGAGCAACAGATCTCTGCGTTTTTCCACTCCGAAAGCCATCACGACTCCTTCGCCGAGGCCACGAGCTACTCTCCCGATCCTCAGCAGGCGCCCGGGCCCGACGAGTACCTGGAGCACCTGCGTCGCGTGAAGGACGCAGTGGATGTTCCCGTTTTCGCCGCGCTTGACGGTCACAGCCTAGGTGGCTGGACCTCATACGCCCGCCTCCTGGAGCACGCGGGCGCCGACGCGCTGGAGCTGAACCTCTATCATGCTGCCAGCGACCCCGAGACGAGTGGGGCCGAGGTCGAGCGACGGATGCTTGAAATTGTGCGAAATGTGAAGGGAGGGCTGCACATACCCGTCGCCGTCAAGCTCTCGCCTCTCTTCACGGCCTTCGCGCACTTCGCCGAGCAGCTCGACTCGGCGGGGGTAGACGGGCTCACCCTCTTCACCCGCTTCCACCGCGCGGACATCGACATCAAGGAGCTTGAGGTCGTGCGCACATTCCCCCTCTCCGACTCTTCGGAGCTCTTGCTGAGGCTGCGCGGGGTCGCGGCCCTAGCGGGTCGCCTACGGGCCTTCCTCGCAGTCTCGGGGGGCGTCCACAACGTCCTCGACGCGGTCAAGGCCACGATGGTGGGCGCCCACGTCTTGCAGATGGTGTCAGCTCTCGTGCGGAACGGCCCTGACCACCTGCGCACACTGCGCTGCGACCTCGAGGCTTGGCTGGCGGAAAACGAATGGAGCTCGCTCGAGAAGATGCGGGGAAACATGGGATTCGATCGGATCTCAGATCCCGCCGCCTACGAGCGCGCGCATTTCCGTATGACACTCCAATGAACTCGGGTGCCTAGTCGGGACGTTCGGCGGCCCCGCCGATCGAGGCGCATTAGGTTAGCAGAGCTGAGGTACTGAATAACCCATGTGGGCGCTGGCGCTGCGCGGCCGCGGTGGGCAGCGCGGTAAGCGCGTGGATAGTCTCATCATTGCCGGCGTTCGAAAACCTGCCCATAAGCCGACTCATGCACGCAGCAAATGGCGTGCGGGGTCGTGCTGGTGGCGGACGTGAAGCAAAATTGCGCTAGCGTGAGGCGGGGCCGCAGGATGCCCCGCGGCATCGAGGCTTGCATCAAGTGCGTTCTTGGGAACCTCACCGAGCCTTGCAAGCAAGCCCTCGCGCAGGCGGTGGCAGGTCGAAAATGGCCAATCCGCCAGTCTAAACGAGTAAGGCCCCGGCCCCTCCCGGGGGTCCGCACTACCTAGCGAACGGGCTAGCGCCACACACAGCCCACCGGCACGCCGGGTGCTGTGCAATAGATAATGGCACGACGTGTCGTTCGCCTCGTGGTACGCCGGGCCACGCCCGCAACACTGGTAGCAGTGGCTGGTCGCCCGACGCGCGCCTCAGCGCTGTTTAAAGAAAGGACGGGACCGTTCGTTTGTGACCATTCAAGCGACAAAGGAAGTCCACAGAACAATCCAACAGCAGCAGCCACGATAGCCAATTTCTTCATGGGTCTCTCCATGGGTCTCTCCAATGAAAGGACGCAAGGGGGAATCCAACCTTAGCGAAGCGCGGATTTCCTTGGGACCGGTTCCGTCCTGGTCCGCACGAGCGCCACGCGGACAACTTCATCTTGTCGGGGAACAGGCGTCTGTTCCCTTGGCTGACAAGCCATTCTCCAATCCGTGCCCCTGGGCCGTCTCCTCGTGAGGATGGGCTTGGGTCACATAACGGCGTTTGGCCCCGGCTTCCTATTCTCCTTCAGAGCGCAGCCCAGCAGAGCCGGGCTCGCTAGCAGACCATCAAGACCGCCGGGAACTCGTTGACCTACGCTGCTCGTGCACGTGGCGGCACTCATACGACCGCCCCTCGCGCAGCACTTGGAACGCGATCGTCAGTAATCGGCGCGCCACCGCCACCTTGGCTCGATTGGAGCCCTTGGTACTGAGGCGCTGGTGCAGTTCTTTCAACTCCGGATCGCTGGCAACCGCCGGCGCCACCGCCTCGATGAAGGCCCAGCGCAGCCACTTGTTGCCCTGCTTGATGATCCGACCGTGGTAGGTCTTGCCGCCGCTCGCATAGGTCGAGGGCACGATCCCTGCATAAGCCGCCAGCTTCTTGGCCGAGCGGAAGCGGCCGATGTCGTCGATCTCGGCATCGATCAGTCGGGCGAAGAACTCGCCGATGCCCGGAATCGTCTTCAACCGCCTGACGTTGGCATTGCCCTTGCTGAGCGTCTTGATCGTCGATTCCGCTTCCTTGATCTGGCGATTGATGTCGGCGATGAAGGCCAGGCTGCGGTCGATCTGGATGCGATCGAGCTCGGACACTTCAAGTTCGGCGAGCTGCTTGCGCCCGGCCGTCCCAAACAGATCGGTGCAGCGTTTCAATTGTGCCGTCTGCTCTGGATAGCGGTCGAAGGCCGTGACGATGCGGTTCTTCACCATCGTGCGCAGGCGTACGTAGA
>Ga0081538_10003709_pt1 | contig 14331 bp, 13 predicted proteins | sample TabmetS5T2R1_FD_71022 | JGI IMG/M metagenome (GOLD analysis project Ga0081538, IMG submission 71022) | Tabebuia heterophylla rhizosphere microbial communities from the University of Puerto Rico - S5T2R1 | ecosystem: Host-associated > Plants > Roots > Rhizosphere ... | reverse complement strand
ATCGTCACCCCCCAGGCGTAGTCAGTGACGCTACGAAGCGTCGCCTGCCGGCGTCATCGGGGCTCGGCATGCCCAGCATGCCTTCGCCCCTGCTTCCTTGGCAGGCTCGCTTCTCGCGCCCTGACTACGCCTGGATAGCGCCCGGTGGCCGCGACCGCCTCGGCTCACGCGGGCACCGTCCCTCCCCACAACGAGGAGGCCGAGGCCTCCGTCCTCGGATCCATCCTGCTCACCGAGCAGGCGCTCGACGGGATCCTGCTCGAGGTCGGCCTGCGGGCCGACGACTTCTATCGTCCCCGGAACCAGCTGATCTTCCGGGCGATGATCCGCCTCAAAGAGAAGGCGGAGCCCGAGGCGGTCGACGCGCTCACTGTCTGTGAAGACCTGCGGCGTGCGGGGGAGCTCGACAAGGCGGGCGGGGCCGCCTACATCCACTCGCTCCCCACCCTCGTCCCGGCCGTGGGCGCCGTCCTCGACTACGCCCGCATCGTCAAGGAGAACGCGCTGCTTCGCAGCCTGCTGACCGCGACGCGCGACATCCAGGACGAGGTCCTCGCCCACCGCGGCGAGCCGCGCGAGCTGATCGAGCGCGCGGAGGCCGTCCTCTTCAGGATCGGGCACGACGGCGGCACCGCCGAGATGAAGTCGATCGAGGCGGTGCTCCACGAGGAAATCGACAAGCTCGAGGAGCTGTCGAGGAAGGACATCGGCCTGACCGGTGCGCCTTCCGGATTCGCCGATCTGGACTCGCTCACGGGCGGCTTTCAGGCCGGGAACCTGATCGTGGTGGCGGCAAGGCCGTCGATGGGGAAATGCCTCGGCGCAAACGCGCTCATCTTCGATCCTCGCACGGGAGCGCGAAGGCCAATGCTGGACGTCGTGGAAGCGGTGGAGCGCGGCGAGGAGGCCTGGGTCGCCGCCCTCGGCCACGACCTAAGGCTACGGCCGGCGCGAGCCTCGGCTGCGATTCGCAACGGAAAGCGTCGGCTGTACCGCATCACCACCAAGCTCGGTCGACGTATTGACGCGACCGCCAACCATCCGCTGTTCACACTCACCGGCTGGCGCCCACTGGAGGAGCTGACGCCCGGGGACCGTGTGGCGGTCCCACGGTGCCTCCCGCACTGCTCCTCGGATCAGTCGCTACCCGACCACGAGCTGGTGTTGATCGCCGCCCTTATCGCGGACGGGAACCTCACAGGGGGAACCCCACGGTTCTGCTTTGGCGCGGGCTCGCAGATCCTCCCGGAGGTCCAGCGTGCCGCCGCGGCGATGGGGTTGCGGCTTCACGTCGACGGCGGCGGCGAGCACGGCACGGCGGGCATCAGCGCCGGTCGTGGCTCGGGTCCAAACCCGTTGACCGCACTGCTGCGCCATCACGGTCTTTGGGGGAAACGTTCGGAGGACAAGTTCGTGCCTGAGGTCGTCTTTGGCCTCGGTGAGTCGCAGATCGCCCGCTTTCTCTCGGTCCTCTTCGCCTGTGACGGCTACGTACACGTCTCGGAGCGGCTGCGCCATCTGGGCTACACCACGATCAGCGAGCGGTTGGCGCGTGACGTCCAGCATCTGCTCCTTCGGCTGGGCGTCGTAGGGACCATCCGCACCCTTAGGCGAAGTGTGTACGAGGGGACCGCCAAGGTCGCGCGCGAGGTGCGCGTGACCGGACAGGAGAGCATTGCCTCGTTCTGCTCGAGGGTCCGTATTCCAGGCAAGGAGGACCGCGAGGATCGCCTCATAGCCAGCCTCGGGACGCTGCGATCGAAGACCAACGTCGACACCATTCCCGCGGCCGTATGGCGGACGATCGCCTATGTGAGAGGCGGACGGCCGCTGAGTGAGCTCAGCGTCGCCACCGGGCGACCCCCAACCCACAACTGGCACGTGGGGACGCGGGGCCTGTCTCGGCATCGCTTAGGAGAAATCGCGATCGCGCTCCAGGAGCCGGCGCTGATGAAGCTCGCCAGGTCGGATCTCTGGTGGGACGAGGTGGCCTCCGTAGAGCCGATCGGACGGGCGGAGACCTTCGATCTCACGGTCCCCGGGGACAACAATTTCGTCGCGGACGACATTGTCGTTCACAACAGCAGTCTTGCCACCAACGTCGCCGAGAACGCGGCGATCGGCCATGGCGTGCCCGTTGCGCTGTTCTCGCTGGAGATGTCCGAGGCCGAGCTCGCGCACCGCTTCATCGCGTCGCAGGCCAGGGTCTCCAGCGACGAGCTTCGCAAGGGGCGCGTGCGCGGCGATCGCTGGCCCAAGGTGCTGAACGCGGTCGAGAAGCTCGCGAGCGCACCGATCTATCTCGACGACTCGAGCGACATCGGCGTGCTCGAGATGCGCGCCAAGGCGCGGCGGCTGCACGCCCGCTACGGCCTGGGCCTGATCGTCGTCGACTACCTGCAGCTGGTCCGACCCGACACACGGGCCGACAGCCGCGTAGAGCAGGTCGGACAGATCAGCCGGGGGCTCAAGATCCTGGCGCGCGAGCTGGACATCCCGGTGATCGCGGTGTCCCAGCTTTCGCGAGCCGTCGAATCGAGAAATCCACCGATTCCCATGCTGTCGGACCTAAGAGAGTCGGGACAGCTGGAACAGGACGCCGACGTCGTGATGTTCATCTATCGCGACGAGTACTACAACGCCGAGTCAGAACGGCTTGGCGAGGCCGATCTCATCGTCGCCAAGCACCGAAACGGCCCGATCGGTCAGATCACCCTCACGTTCCTGCCCAAGTATCCGAAGTTCGCCAACCTCTACCGCGAGCGCGGCGCCGAGCCGACCGCGCCCCAGAACGGGTCGGGATGATGCTGCGGCCGGTGCCGACAGAGGAGCGCGGTTGCCCGCTCGGCGAGTGCGACGGCAGCACCTGGGTCCTCGACGAGAGGTCGGGCCAGGCGCGGCCCTGCCGCTGCCGCGCGCAGCGGATCCGGCAGGCTACGAGCGGGGGAGTCGGCACCGGCATCGGCCGGCGCTTCCTCGAGGTGTCGTTCGAGCGTGAGCCGATCGTGTCGCTCGATTCCGTCGTGCTTCGGCAGGTTCGGGGCTTCGTACGGTCACTCGAGGACAATCTCGAGGCGGGCAGGGGGCTTTGGTTCGACGGGCCCGTCGGGACGGGCAAGACGTCGCTTGCGATCCTCGTCGCCAAGGCCGCCAAGCAGGCGGGCCGTTCGTATGCCGTTTACCCCGTGCCGCGGCTACTGGCCGAGATCAAGCGGACCTTCGACCGCGACGCAAGCGACTCCTACCTGGGCTTCTTCCGCCGCCTGTGCTCGGTCGACCTGCTGGTGCTCGACGACCTGGGGGCGGAGAAGCAGACCGAGTGGGTGCTCGAACAGCTCTACTCGATCGTGAACGAGCGCTGGCAGGACCGCCGCTCGATCGTGGTTACGACCAACATCCCCGACCGGGACCCGGAGGCCCCAGGGCAAGCGCTGCGCGCGAGCGTTCGTGAACTCAGGGAGGTCGTGAGCGGCGGACGGTACGACGGCCGCGCGCGCGATGAGCTGCGGCGCATCGTCGAGCGTCTTGAAAGGGTGACCGCCGCGGCCACCGCGATCGATGTCGCCGGCATCTTCGATCCCATCGCCCGCCTGCGCCGCCAGGTCGGCGCGCGGACCGTGTCGCGGCTTGTGGAGATCTGCGACGACCCGATCCCGATCATGGGGCCCGATCGGCGTATGGAGGCGCAGGGCGCATAGCCGCGCTCCCACGCCGCTCCCTACACTCGGATCGCCATGCCAGGTCTCGTGATCGTCGGCGCCCAATGGGGCGACGAGGGGAAGGGGAAGGTTGTCGACCTGCTCGCCGAGCAGGCCGATCTGGTGGTCCGCTTTCAGGGCGGCAACAACGCCGGCCACACGATCATGCGTGAGGGCGAGACGTTCAAGTTCCACCTGATCCCGTCCGGGATCCTCTACCCCGGCAAGCTGTGCGCGATCGGTAACGGCGTGGTGGTCGACCCGAAGGTGCTCACCGGCGAGATCGACGACCTGCGCCGCAGACGAATCGACATCGGCGGCCTGCGCATCTCCGCCAACTCGCATCTGATCATGCCGTACCACATGCTTCTCGACCACGCGGGCGAGGCGAAGCTCGGCAAGCTCCAGATCGGAACCACTCGACGCGGCATTGGCCCGTGCTACGCCGACAAGGCGGCTCGGCTCGGCATTCGCATGCAGGACCTGCTGGACGAGAAGATCCTGCGCAAGAAGATCTACGCCGCGATGGAGCCCAAGCGGCTGATGCTGCGGCCCTTCGCAAAGGACCCGCAGCTGGACCTGCACACGATGACCGAGGAGTATCGGATCCTCGGACACCGGCTGGAGCCGTGGATCGCCGACACGGCCCCGATCGCCTGGCGCATCCTCGACGATGGCGGGCTGGTCCTGTTCGAGGGGGCCCAGGGGACGATGCTCGACATCGACCACGGCACCTACCCGTTTGTGACGTCGTCCAACACGGTGGCCGGCGCGGCCTGTGCCGGCGCCGGCGTGGGCCCGCGCTCGATCGACGAGGTCTGGGGCGTCGCCAAGGCCTACGCCACCCGCGTCGGAGCCGGGCCGTTTCCAACCGAGCTCGAGGACGAGTTGGGCGAGCGGATCCGCGACGCCGGTGGCGAGTTCGGCACCACCACGGGTCGAGCGCGCCGAACGGGGTGGCTCGATCTCGTCGCGCTGCGCTACGCCGCGCGCGTGAACGGCTTGACCGGCCTCGTGATCACGAAGCTGGACGTGCTGACCGGAATCGATCCGCTGCACGTAGCCGTGCGCTATCTCGGCCCGGAGGCCGCCACCTTCGACGTTTTCCCGTACCACCAGTCGATCCTGCACAAGGTGCGCGGCGACCTCATCGAGCTGCCCGGCTGGCACGAGAACATCACCGGGTGCCGCTCGATCGAGGAGCTGCCCCGCAACGCTCAGGCCTATCTCGAGTTTGTGTCCGACTTCCTCGACATCCCGATAATCATGGTCGGCGTCGGCCCGGGCCGCGACGAGATGATCTGGACCGGCGCAGCGGAGCGGGTGCGCGCGGCCGCTGCCTAGCTAGCTAGACGTCCGCGCGAAGGACGTGGCTCTTCACGATCATGTCGTGAAGCGCCCTGTTCTCGCGGTCCCACAGCGGCCAGAGCACGTCCACGAGCCAGGGGATACCGAACACGAAGCCGCCGACGACCTGGAACAACAGGTAGATGACGACAAACTGGCGCAGGAGCGCCCATCCGAAGGTGACGCTCTGTCCGTCATCGCGGGCAACGCGGATCCCGAGGATCTGCTTGCCGAAGGACTTCCCGTTGTGTTCGCCCTCGCGCATCATCGTGAGAGGGAAGTACAAGAAGGCGACCACAAGGCCCACGAGGAAGAGGGTCACCCCGATGGCCTCGCTGCCTCCGAGGAGAAGCCCCAGGCCGACCCAACTCAAGATGGACGTGAAGATCGCGTCGAGGATGTATGCGCCCACCCGGCTCCACCAGCCGGAAAGGGCCGGGCCCGCCCAGACCTGGGGCTGCGTCCCGACCGGCTGCTCCCAGCCCCCGGGCGGGACCGGCCCGCCGTAGCCGGGCGCGCCCGCCGGGGCCGGCGGAGCCTCCGGCCCAGGCGCCGCCGGGGCGGGCGGTGGCTGCGGCGCGGGCGGTGGCTGCGAGGCCGGGGGTGTCTCGGGCGCGGGCGGTGGCTGCGACGCGGGCGGTGGCTGCGAGCCGGGGGGCGGCGCCGACGGTGGCTGCGGCGAAGAGCCGGGCTCGCCGGGCTCGTCCCCGCCCGGACGATCGGGGGGAGGGGATCCGCTCTCCATGGCCGAAATGAAAGCAGTGGGGGCGGTCGGCTGCGGCGCCGTAAGGCTCGCGGGCGGCCTCAGTGCGGCCGCTCGAGCACCACCCGCTCGCCCCGGCGCAGGAAGCGAAGCCCCAGCGCCAGCGCGCCCAGCAGGGACATCACCGCAAGCGTGATCTGCACGCTGAGAAGCCCCTCGCTGCTCCAGTACACGTCCTCGAGCTCGAGCAGCAGGGCCGACTCGTCGAGCGTGAGGCCCATGCCGACGCCGAACGACAGGGCGAGCCACGGCTCGAGCCTCTCGTTGCGCGTGAGGATGGCGCCGCTGCCCGCGCCGAACGCGATCACGATGCCGGGCACGAAGTGGTGGATGTGGCGCCGCCCGACCCGGACGCTCCGGAACGGGCCGACGCTCCGGCGATCCCGCAGCGCATAGGTGAGCGAGCGCACCGCGATGAACGTGGCTGCGCAGGACGTGAGCAGGTTGAACAGCGAGTTCTCGCGCGTCGACCCCTCGCGGTAGCCGACCCGCGCCACCTCTGCCGTTTCTCAGGGAGCGAAGCGACCGGTCGGCGCCGAAGGCGCCGCGCCTCCTCGGCGGCCGCGAGCAGGTGGTGGGTCTCCTGTGGCAGCGGCGCCGAGCCGCGCCGCCAGACGCGGCCGACCTCGCCGATCACGACCCCCGCCACGGCCGCCGTGGCCACTCCGCCGAGGAGCAGGGTGCCGCGGCCAGGGGACATCGTCGCGCGACGGCGCAGCCTCATGGCAGCAGCTCCTCCGCGGAGACCTCGCGGACCATCCGCGCCGGGATGCCCATGACGAGCGTCCGCGGCGCGACATCGTGCGTGACCACGGCGCCGGCCGCGACGACGGCCTCCTCGCCGACCTCGACGCCCGGCAGGAGGACGGCCCCGCCCCCCACCCGACAGGCGCGGCGCAGCACGGGCCCGCGCAGCTCCTCGCCGGGACGGCGCCGGCCCATCGTATGGTCGTTCGTGAGCGTCACGGCGGGCGCAACGAACACGTCGTCCTCGACCACCGACCAGGCGGTGATGTAGACGCCCGTCTGCAGCTTCACCCGCTCGCCCACACTCACGTCGTTGTCGACCGAGACCCCCCGTCCCACGACGCTCCCGGGACCGATCTCGGCGCGCTCGCGAACGTGGGCCTGATCGGCGACGACACAGCCCGATCCAATCCGGGCGCCGGCGAGGATCACGGTCCCGGCACCCACACTCACTCCCGGCTCGAGGACCGTAGGCCCGGCGGGCTCGCGGCTGGCTCTCGAGCGCGCGCCGAGCAGCGGCTGACGGCCAACCACGCAGCTGTCGCCGAGCCATACCCCCTCGCCGAGCCTCGTGCCGGCATGCAGGATCACGTTGCCGCCGATCTCGATCTGGTCGGGGAACTCGACTCCCTCGCCGACGAGCAGGCCCGGGGCGCGCTCAGACGGGCGCAGCACGCGAGCTCTCCTGCAGCGACCGCTGGAGCGCCTCGAGCACGCGCACCACGCGCAGCCCGGACTCGCCCCCCGAGCGCGGCTCGACTCCGTTTCGAACGCAATCGAGAAAGTGGCGGCACTCGATCCGCAGCGGCTCCTCGTTCGGTACGTGCGGGGAGAAGATGTCGCCCGAGCGCGCGATGTACTCGCCGTAGGAGGAGTAATCCTCGTCGAAGCCCTTGTCGTAGATCGACAGCTTGCGCTCGAGCGCCATGTCGTCGAACGTGGCCATCCGCTTCGAGCCGACGACCGTGAAACGTCGCTCCTTGTGCGGGTCGAGCCAGGAAAGGTGCATGTGGGCGGCGAGCCCCGAGGGGAAGCGCAGGTAGCAGAAGACAACGTCCTCGACGCCTCTGTTCACGTAGCTCTCGCCCACCGCGCGACACTGGTAAGGCTCCTCGGCGGCCAGCCGCAGGATCACCGACGCGTCGTGCGCGCCGAGCGACCAGAGTGCGTTCTCGTCGCGCCGCAATTGCCCGAGGTTGAGCCGGTTCGAGTAGATGTAGCGCACCTCGCCGAGCTCGCCCGACTCGATCAACTCGTTCATCTTCTCGACGCCGGGGTGGTACTCGAGCAGGTGCCCGACCATGAGAACGAGGCCTCCGGCCTGTGCCGCCTCGACCACCCGCTCCGCCTCATCGACGGATTGCCCGAGCGGCTTCTCGACGAAGCAGTGCTTGCCGGCATCGAGTACCCGCCGCGCCAGCCCGGCGTGCGTCGAGACCGGGGTGGCGAGCGCGACCGCATCGAGCGACTCGTCGCCGAGCAGCTCCTCGAGAGCACCGGTCGTGCGCGCGCTGGGGAAGGCCCGGCCAAAGCGCTCGAGGGTCTCGGCGGACTCGTCGCACAGCCAGGCCAGGTCCGCCTCCGGGAGGCGGTCGAAGTTTCGTGCGAGGTTGGGGCCCCAGTAGCCGAGGCCGACGACCCCGACTCGGGTCACAGGCGCACGAGGTTCGGGGCCTCGATGCCGCGCGTCACACCGCGGAAGTCGACCACGAGCACCGACTCGCGCACGATGCGCTCCACGTCCAGGTCGGGGTGGGCGGTCACGATCACGGTGCAGTCCGCGTCCTCCGGCCACTCAGACCGCAGATCGAGCTCGGCGAGCTCCGGCACGTAGTCGTCGTGGTAGGTCACATCCGCGCCCTGCTCGCGCAGCAGGCGCATGATCCTGAGCGCCGGCGACTCGCGCAGGTCGCCCACGCCGGGCTTGTACGACACCCCCACGATCGCCACGCGCGAACCGCGAACGGGCTTGGAGTGGTCATTGAGGGCCCGAGCGATCTTCTCGACGCAGAAGTAGGGCATCCGCTGGTTGACCTCGCCCGCGAGCTCGATGAACTCCGTCTGCGTGTCGAACTCCCGCGCCCTCCAGGCGAGGTAGAAGGGGTCGACGGGCAGGCAGTGTCCGCCCATCCCCGGGCCGGGCTTGAACGACATGAACCCGTAGGGCTTGGTGGCCGCGGCCTCGACGACCTCCCAGACGTCGATGCCCATCCGGTCACAGAGGATCGCGAGCTCGTTGACGAGCGCGATGTTCACCGAGCGGAAGACGTTCTCGAGCAGCTTGCTGAGCTCTGCAGCCTCGGGCGTCGACAGCGGCACGATTTCGTCGCAGACGAGCCCGTACAGCTCGACGGCTCGCCGCAGACACTCGTCGGTCAGCCCGCCGACGACCTTGGGAGTGGTCCGCAGCGTGAAGTCGGTGCGTCCCGGATCGGTGCGTTCGGGAGAGAAGGCGGCGAAGAAGTCCTTGCCCGCGGCGAGACCCGACTCCTCCAGGAGTGGCACGAAGCGCTCCCGCGTGGTGCCCGGATAGGTTGTCGACTCGAGCACCACGAGCTGGTCCTGCTGGAGCACACCGGCCAGCGCCGTGCCGGCGGACACGAGCGGGCCCAGGTCGGGTTCACGGTTACGCGTGAGCGGGGTGGGCACCGCGACCACCACCGCATCGACCTTCGCCAGCTCCGCGTAGCGGGTGCTGACGTGGAAGCGGTCGGCCACAGCCCGAAGCGAGTCCGGCGAAACGTCCTCAACGTGCGACTGGCCGCTCCTCAGCGCCTCTACAACGCGGGCGTCGGTGTCCACGCCGACGACCTCCTGGCGAGCCTCGCAGAAGGCCACCGCAAGCGGCAGGCCGACATACCCCAACCCGACGATGCCGATTCTCATAGGTCGTGTCCTCTCACAGGCGGGCAGTGTAGGCGGCGACCACCTCGCAAACGCGATCCGACGCATGTCCGCCGCCGAACAGATCGGGCCGCTCGACGGGCGGCCGGCGCTCGAGTGCCGCGAGCGCCGCGTCGCGGTCGAGGTCCACCAGCACGTTCCAGCCGGCCTCCACCGTCTCCACCCACTCGGTCGTGTCGCGCAGCGTCACGCAGGGAACCCCGAGCAGATAGGCCTCCTTCTGCACTCCGCCGGAGTCCGTGAGGACGGCGCGAGCGTGCCGAGCGAGCTCCAGGAAGTCGAGGTAGCCGAGCGGGGGGACCAGGCGGATTCCATCGAGGCGGTCGATGAGTCCGGCGCCCTCGAGCCGCCCGCGGGTGCGCGGGTGGACCGGGAACACGACCGGCCTGGGGAGCGCCTCGAGCAGGCCGACGAGCCGATCCAGCCGGTCCGGTGGATCGACGTTGCCGGCCCGGTGAGCGGTCACGGCAAGGTACGAGCCCGCCTCGAGCCCAAGGTCGGCGAGGATCGTGGACCGCTTGGCCGCGATGTCGCGGAACGCGAGCGACACGTCGGCCATCACGTCGCCCACCAGGTGCGCCTCGCCTCGTGCCCCCTCGCGCTCGAGGTTGCCCAGCGCCGTCTCGGTCGAGCAGAGCAGCAGCTCGCACGCGTGGTCGGTCAGCACACGGTTCAGCTCCTCGGGCATCGTCCGGTCGAACGAGCGCATCCCCGCCTCCACGTGACCCACCGCAATGCCCGCCTGGGCGGCCGCGAGCGCGCCTGCGAGCGTGGAATTGGTGTCGCCGTAGACGAGCGCCAGGGCAGGCCGCAGCTCGTCAAGCACGGGTTCGAGCGCGGCCAGGATACGCGCGGTCTGGGCCGTATTCGAGCCCGATCCCGCACCCAGCTGGCGGTCGGGGGCCGGGACGCGGAGCTCCTCGAAGAAGATTCTCGACAGCTCATCGTCGTAGTGCTGACCTGTGTGGACGATCAGCTCCTCGTGGGCCTCACGGAGCTTGCGCGACACCGCGGCCGCCTTCACGAACTGTGGCCGATTGCCGATGATCGTGACAATTCGCACACGGGTCACGGATTGCGCCTATCATGGGTAGTCAGATGACCATGAAGCTCTTGGGGGGCGCTGCCGGAGTGCTTGGACTGGCGACCGACGTGGCCAAGCACGTTGTCTGGTACCTGACGCACCAGATCGACGGCCGACCGCGAGAGCGGTCCTAAGCGGCGCCGAGCTCGGCCGCGATCAGCGCGCCTACCTTCTCCATGGCTTCGCGCGTGCGTTCGCCCTCGGGCAGCTCGATGTCCTCGATTGCCGCGATGGACTGCGCCTCGCGCGTCGTTGAAGCGAGGAAGGCCTCGGCGGCGGCGCGGAGGTCGTCCATGGTGCAGGGGCGCTCGGTCACCGGCACGACCTGCATGACGCGGGCGCGCGTGATCGAGGCGAGTATGTGCTCGTCGAGTGGCGGCGTGCACAGGGTCCCCCCGGCGTCGACCCAGAATATGGACGAGGTGGGGGCCTCGAGCACGCGCCCGTGAGGCGTGACGAGCAGGGCTTCGTCGAAGCCGCGCTCGCGGGCGAGCCTGCCCGCGAGCATGTTGGCGGCGTAGGAGAGGGATTTGACGCCGTCGAGGACGCGCGTGGGGGCGTACTCGACGACGCCGAGCCGGATGCGGTCGGGGGTTGGCGGCAGAGGCTCGGTCAGGAGGAGGCGCCGACCGCCGCGCGTGAGCACGATGCGAAGGCAGCCATCGAACTCCGCGCCGCCCCGAGCGGCGAGCAGCTCCGGGATCTCCGCCTCGAGCTCGGCGCGGGGTACGCTGTCGAGGCGTAGGTTCGCCGCCGACCGCTCGATCCTGTCGAGGTGGTCGGCAACCGCAAACGGTCGACCGTCGTAGACGCGTATGACCTCGAAGGCTCCGTCGCCGCGGAGGAGACCCTCGTCGGTGGCGGGAATCGTCGCCTCCTCGGCGGGCAGCATCCGCCCGTCTACGCAGGCGAGCTCGGCGGTTGTGGCGGGGGCTTCGGCCATGGCCGCCATCTTGGCAGAACCGCTGTTAACGCAATCGAAAGAAGCAGCGGCGAGACTGAGGACCCGATGGCGCTACTCGTGATCTTCGCCATCCTCGCCGGCGCCGGGACGGCGCTGACGCCGTGCGTGCTGCCGGTGCTCCCGGCACTGCTCTCGGCCAGCGCCACGGGCGGTCGCCGCCGGCCGCTCGGCGTCATCGCCGGCCTCGTGCTCACTCACACGATCACGATCGTGGCCCTCGCTTCCGTGATCGATGGCGTGGGCCTCGCGGACGGCTTCACCCGCACGGCGGCGATCGTCGTGCTGGCCGGCTTCGGTCTCGCGCTTCTGTGGCCGCGGCTCGGGCTGCTCGTGGAGCGCGCCTTCGCCCCGCTACAGCGCCTCGCGCCTCGCCCGACCGCGAGCGGCTTCTGGTCGGGCATGCTGGTCGGCGGGGCGCTCGGCTTTCTCTACGCGCCCTGCGCGGGTCCGATTCTCGCGGCAGTGATCTCGGCATCAGCGACGCAGGGCACCTCCACCGACCTGGTGCTCCTCGCGCTCGCGTACGGGGCCGGCTCGGCGGCGGTGCTCCTCCTCTTGGCATTCGGCGGCCGGCGCGTGGTCGAGCGTGTTCGCCGAGCCGGCCACGGACCGACCGTCCAGCACGCTCTCGGAGTGCTCCTCATCGGCACCGCCGTCGCGATGGCCGCGGAGCTCGACGTCCGGTTCCAGACGGTGCTCGCAAACGAGCTGCCCTCGGTGGTCTCGAACCCCACCGGCGCCATCGAGCGCTCCACCGGAGTCGAGCGGCGGCTGGCCGATCTGCGAGGACCGTCGCGCTTCGACTCGTCCCGAGCCGCAACCTCGGCCACCCGAGCCGATCTCCCGGTTCTGGGCCGCGCGCCCGATTTCGTGGGCAACGACCACTGGCTGAACACGCCGGGCGAGCGCCCGCTCAGCCTGGAGCAGCTTCGCGGTCGCGTCGTCCTCATCGACTTCTGGACCTACACCTGCATCAACTGCCTGCGCACGCTCCCCCAGCTGCGGGCCTGGGACGCCCGCTACCGCGATGACGGCCTCACGATCGTCGGCGTCCACACGCCCGAGTTCACCTTCGAGCGGGAGCTCGACAACGTTCAGCGTGCGGTTAGCCGCAACCGGCTGCGCTACCCCGTCGCCCAGGACAACTCCTACGCCACCTGGCAGGCCTGGGGCAACCAGTACTGGCCCGCCAAATACCTGATCGACGCTCAGGGCCGCGTGCGCTACACGCACTTCGGCGAGGGCGCCTACGCCGAGACCGAGGCCTCGATCCGGGCGCTCCTGGCCGAAGCCGGACGGGAGCGCCTGGGCGACGCGACTCAGGCGCGGACCGAGACGTCCGACCCGGGCGTGGCGACGCCCGAGACCTACCTCGGCTTCGCCCGCGCCCAGGGATTCGTGCCCTCGCGCCCCCTGCCGGGTACAAATCGCTATCCGCCCCTGGGCGACGAGCTGGCACCGAGTCGCTTCGCGCTGAGCGGCGTTTGGCGCGTCAACGAGGAGTCGGCGACGGCGATTCGCCGCGCGGTAATCCACGCCCGCGTCGTGGCGCGCAAGGTGTTCCTGGTGCTGTCGGCTCGGGGCTCGAAGCCACGCGACGTCGAGGTCCTGCTGGACGGCGAGCCTCTGCGGCGTATCACGGTCCGCGACCAGCGCCTTTATCCGCTCGTGTCCCTCCCCGAGGTAGCCGATCAGCGCCTCGCGCTCCGCGTGGACCCGGGCGTGAGCGCCTACGCCTTCACGTTCGGCTGACACACTCAAGACCGTGCAGCGCCGGTTGACCGAGGTCGACGTGTTCACCACCACGCCGTATGCCGGCAACCCGGTTGCCGTCGTGCTGGACGGCGAGGGGCTCAGCACCGACGAGATGCAGCGGTTCGCACACTGGATGAACCTCGCGGAGACCGCCTTCGTGCTGCCGCCGACCGACCCCGGGGCGGACTATCGAGTCCGCATCTTCACGCCGGTCACCGAGCTGCCATTCGCCGGGCACCCGACGCTCGGAACCTGCCACGCCTGGGCCTTAGCGTCGGGTAGCCAGGCCGACCTCGTAGTGCAGCAGTGCGACGCCGGGCTCGTCCCGGTGCGCCGGACGGCGGCTGGTCTCGCCTTCGCCGCACCGCCGCTGATCCGATCCGGGCCGGTGGAGGAGGAGCTTGTCGGTCACATCGCGTCGCTCCTGCGGATCGATCGCGGCGAGATCCTGGACGCCGAGTGGGCCGACAACGGGCCCGGTTGGGTCGGCGTCCTTCTGGCCGACGCGCAAGCGGTGCTGGCGCTGCGACCCGCCCCGGTGGACCTCGACGTGGGAGTGGTGGGTCCATACCCCGACGGCTCGCCGGTGGCGTTCGAGGTGCGAGCGTTCGCTCCCAAGGACGGCTCGACCGTCGAGGATCCGGTCACCGGCAGCCTGAACGCCTCGCTCGCCGGCTGGCTGCTCCGAACCGGCCGCGCGAGCGCCCCCTACGTTGCAAGCCAGGGAACCGCGATGGGGCGCTCCGGCCGAGTGCACATCTCCCGCGACCCAGACGGCACGATCTGGGTCGGCGGCGGCACGATCACATGCGTCGTCGGCGAGGTCGAGCTCTGACAGGTGGGCCGTTTGTGAACTAGCTCAACCCTACGTCTGCTCGACGGTCGTTCGCATCCAGGGGTGGATCAGGCACTCGAACAGGTGCGTGCCTGCGGCGAGCGGCTCAAGCTCGACTTGCTCCCCCGCAGGGATGAACTCGGGCGGGGGTGCGACCGGCACGGCCGGCGGCGTGCCGGGAGGAAGTGCCGCATTCAACTCGTCCACGAATCCGCCGCCGAAGTTGACGACTTC
>Ga0081538_10003708_pt1 | contig 14334 bp, 17 predicted proteins | sample TabmetS5T2R1_FD_71022 | JGI IMG/M metagenome (GOLD analysis project Ga0081538, IMG submission 71022) | Tabebuia heterophylla rhizosphere microbial communities from the University of Puerto Rico - S5T2R1 | ecosystem: Host-associated > Plants > Roots > Rhizosphere ... | reverse complement strand
GATCAGCAACCACAGGACTCCCGACACCAGGAAGAGCCACCAGTAGCGGGCCCCCTCCCGGGCGATCAACCGCTCCTCGGTCAGCATGGAAGTCTCCTTTCTGCTCTGTCTAGGTGAAGCGTTGGACAAAGGCCAGGGCCATGGGGAGTCATTCGTGGCTTCGACCATTCGGCTCTCCGCCTGCTAGCGGCGAACGGCGCGCGCCGCCCCTTGTCTCCGGTTAGCGCAGGGACCGGAACGCGGCCCGGACCTCGCTCGAGAACAGCCCTGGCTCCTCCCAGGCGGCGAAGTGGCCGCCCCTGTCGACCTCGTTGAAGTAGGTGAGGGTGGGGTAGCCCTGCTCGACCCAGCTGCGCGGGGCGCGGAAGATCTCGCCGGGGAAGGTGGTGAAGCCGACCGGGACCGAGACCGCCGGGGGCGCCTGGCCGGCGGCAAGGGCGGTGGCTCGTCCGCTCTCCCAGTACGCCCGGGCCGCCGAGGCCCCGGTGCCGGTCAGCCAGTACAGCGTGACGTTGTCGACGATCTGGTCGCGCGTGAGGTTGCCCGATGGCTGCCCGTCGAGGAAGGCGCGGGAGATCTTGTAGTAGCTGTCGGTGTCGTGGTCCAGCATCCAGGCCGCCAGGGCGGCGGGGGAATCCAGTAGGGCGTAGCCGATCGTCTGCGGCCGCGTGGCCTGCTCCAGGAAGTACCCAAAGCCACTCGCACGGAAGGTGGCGAGCGCGTCGAGCGCGGCGCGTTCCTCCTCGGAGGGGTCCGTCGGCGGGGGGCCGCCGGAGGCCAGCATCGTCACGAGCAAGTTCATGTGGATGCCGACCAGGCCCTGGGGTGCCTGGCGGCCCATCGCGTCGGTGATCACGGCGCCCACGTCGCCGCCCTGGGCGACGTAGCGGGGGTAACCGAGGCGGCGCATCAGCTCGGCCCAGGCGCGCGCGGTGCGGCCGGGGTCCCAGCCGACCTCGGTCGGCTGGCCGGAGAAGCCGTAGCCAGGTATGGAGGGCAGCACCAGGTCGAAGGCATCCTCGGCGCGGCCGCCGTGGGCGGTCGGGTCGGTGAGCGGGCCGACGACCTCGAGCAGCTCGATCACCGAGCCGGGCCAGCCGTGGGTGATGATCAGCGGCAACGCCTGCTCGTGGGGCGAGCGGACGTGGAGGAAGTGGATGTCGACCCCGTCGATCCGGGTCGTGAACTGCGGGAGGGCGTTCAGCCTGGCCTCGACCCGCCGCAGGTCGTAGTCGGTCGTCCAGTAGCGGGCGAGCTCCCGCAGGGTGGCCAGCTGCACGCCCTGGGAGCGGTCGGCGACGAGCTCCCTGGACGGCCAGCGCGCCAAGGCGAGGCGGCGCCGAAGGTCGTCCAGGTCCTCCTCCGGAACGTCGACGCGGAAGGGGCGGATGGTAGTGTCCTGGGTCGCTGCTCCTGGCTCGGCGGGACGTGGGCCGGTCGTGGTGCTCTCCGACATTGCCATTCCCCTCATCGGTGCAGGACGACCGATGGGCGCCCGTCGGTCATCTGGAACCTTGGTTGCAATTGCGGTGTGGACGCGGTGCTCGCGGCCCGCCAAGTCTGGTTCGCGCCGGCCTGGCCTCGCATCCACCAGTGGCCAGTGGGACTGGCCAGTCGCGGCCTGGCGGCCCCCGTCCTGTGTGGAGGCTCTGAGGTGACGGGCGTAGGCGCTGGACGACACGGCCCGGCAGGTCCTGGCGGCGGCTGCGGTCCTGGGCTGCCGATTCGACGGGCGGCCGCTGGACGCGATGGTCAAGCCGGAGGGGGCCGTCGTGGCCGCCGCCCTCGACCTCCCGCTGGATACCGTCGTCGGCCACGTTCTCGACCTTCACCGCCGGGTGTCACCGTGGTGGTCACCCTGGACCCGGCCAGGATGAACCGTCGTCACCCAGATCGGGTGATTCCAGACGGCGACCTCCGCCGGCGGCTGGTCGGCCGACCTCGCAGACGGCGCTGTTGCGCCCTGGGCCGAGCTCCGTTTGGCATCAGCCGGCGGCGTGTCCTGGTAGGCCGGGTGGTGGGGCAGCGCGGCGGTATCCCCGCTGGCGCCGCCGCCGCCCTCATCCAACCCCGCGCCGGCCACGCCTACGGCACTGGCCGCCTCCCCGGCCCCTGGGCAGCGCCGCCGGTCTGGCCCTCGCCGCCGCCGGTTCGCCTTGGGTACAGGAGAGCCGGTAACGGGTGCAGCGCCGTGATCATGGCGGAATCGCGCTTCCGAGACGGGCGGCCTGCCGGTCGTGGAGCGGGTCCGAGTCGTGCGTCGGCCGACATCCGGATTCTGGCCGGGCCGCTCACGCCGGGGGATCGGCGACCTTGGCCCGGTACTCGGGGAGCCGCAGCTGCGCCAGCGCGTCCAGCGCCGCCGAGGTCAGCGACGCCAGGCGCACCAGGTTGGCCTCGTCCTGGGCGGTGAAGTCGCCCTCCAGCCGGTCCGAGGCCTGGATGAACCCGTAGTTGGCCCCGTCCGACCCGACCAAGGGAACCGCCAGCCAGCCCCGCATCGGGGGATGGCTGGCCTGCTCGACGCCGAAGTTGCGCCACTCCGGATGCGCCCGCAGCGCCTGGTCGGTGAGCCGGATCGGCCGGTGGACCGTGTGCGCGTAGGCGTGGATGCCAACGCCGCGGGCCGGGGTGTGGTAGTCGGCCCAGGCCGCGTACTTCGCCGACAGCGAGACGTACTTGCGGGCGTGGGCCCAGCCCTCGCCGATCAGCTGCGCCGCGGCGCCCTGGTGGGCGCGGGCGAGCACCCTGGCGAGCTCGGCCGCCTGCGCGAGGACCGGGTCGACGGCAACCATGAAGCCGGCCAGGTCTGCTGGGAGGTCCGGGTCGGGCGGGGTGCTGGCGTTGTGGTAGCTGTTCAGGAACTGCTCGTCGTCCATGCCAGGGTCCACCTCCCTGCGAGGCTGCGGCGCTGCCTTGTCGGGCAGTCGTCCGCCGGGCGCCCCGCCGATGAGCTTGGCAGCAGCCGCCCCAGAGTACGGCGGCGCGCTCGGCGGTCCAGGCCAGCGCGGCGTAGGCGTCGTCAACGGCGGCCGGCCGCACCGGGTCCGGTCGACCTTCTGGGTCTGGTCGGCCACGAGCAACGGCTCGCCGCCCCGGTGGTGGCGAGTTCCGCTCATCCTGATTCCCTTCGTCTGGCGTGCACTGCCAACTCCAGCCGGGGCATCGGGCCGAAGCTCCAGGGCGGCCTGCTGGTGGGGAAGAACCGGCGCTCCAGCACCCCCCGCCCCGGCAGCACCAGCCAGTCCCGGCGGCTGTGCACGGGGTCGACCGCCAAGCGCAGCTCCACCAGTCCCAGCGTCTGGTGGGTGGTGAGGGTGGCCATGACCCGCCAGACGCCGCCGGGCAGGATCTCCAGGCTCTGGCTGTGAAGCCTCCACCACTGCTGCTGCCGGTCGGCATCTCCTGGTTCCGGGCCCGCTGGGGCCAGCGCCATGGTCAAGACCGGGAGACCTGATGGCTGCTGGAAGCAGACCACGCCGACCGCCGGCAGCGCATTGAGGTGGATGACCCCCACACAATGCCGCCGACCGGTGATGGTCCAGAGCCCGAGGGTGTGCCAGGCGAAGGAGCCGGCGCTGATCGCAGGGTCGATGGTCCAGGTGCCACGGAGATCGGCGGGAGATCGGTCGATAGTGATCCCAGGTGCACTGCGCTCGAGGCGGATGGTCATGACGGCCCCCGTAGGTCGCTGGGTTCAGGTGGCCCGGGCGACCAGGGCGCGGGCCTGGTGTGCCAGCGTCCGCACGGTTGGGGCGAACCGGCCGCGCTCGGGATCGGTATGCGCTCGGAGCTGGAGCTGGCGGACGACTCGCTGGTTGCGGGCCTCGGCCTCCAGGGCGGCTCGCCGCCGGCGCACCGACTCCTGGGTCATGAAGGGATGCAGCATCGTCATCTCCTCGGCTCAGGCGGCCTTGACAGGGCGTTGAGGCCGGCGATGGGGTCCATGTCGGCCGTCCTCATCGCTTCGGGGTCCATACCGACCAGCCTCCCGGTCGCCACCTCCGAGGTCATCCGCCATCCGTCGGGCATTCCACCCGGATCGTGCACCGATCGGCGCCTGTCCTCCCTGATCTGGAGGCCCTGGCCCAAGGGCTGTCGCACCTGGATTCGTAGGTCGAAGGCGCGCTCCGGGTCCTGATGTTCTATGACACCCTGATGCGCCGACGGGTCGACCTCCCGGCGCTCGCCCGGGCCTCGGCCGCCCTGGCCGAGTGCGTGGCCGGGGTGCCGCACGCTCGGCTGCCGCGCTGGCCATGACGCTCATGACCATGGCCTCGGACTGTCCATCGTCCGCGCCATCGCCATCGCCCACGACGCCATGCTCACCGCGAACGTGCGGGCGCAGGGCGGCGTCCCGATAGAGATCCAGTCCCCGCTCATACCGTTCGCAATGCCACGGTCGGCGGCATCCGAGACGCTCGAACGGCCGGCATCAGGCCAGCGAACGCGCCGATCAGGATGGCCGAGGTGATGCCGCCAGACCACGCCTCGACGGGGATCACGACGGCCCAGCTCTTCGAGCTGGCGTACACGGCCGTTGCCGCGGCCCCGGCCAGCACGCCGACGACGCCGCCGGTGACGGCGAGCAGGATCGACTCGGCGAGGAACTGCGTCCGGATCTGGCCCTTCGTCGCACCAAGGGCGCGACGAAGGCCGATCTCGGAGCGGCGTTCCAGCACCGAGATGATCATGATGTTGGCCACACCGACGGCACCCACGATCAGGGCCACCGCTCCGAGCCCGAGAAAGAGGCTGTTGAACGCCCCCGCCGCGGCGGCTCGGGCGGTGAGCACGTCGGACGGCTGGCTGACGGCCGCCTCGTTCGGCGCCTCGGGGTTGGCGGTCCGGGCGAGCAGTGACTGCACCGCCGCCTCATGACCGGTGGCGGCGCGCACGTAGATCGATCTCGGCGGGCCGGCCTTCTCCGCGCCGCGGACCATGCTGACGTAGCCGAGATATGTCTGGGCTGCCGGATACCCGACGAGGGCGCTGTTGTCGATGTCGGGCGCCAGCGGCGAGGGGTTCAGGATGCCCGTGACGTTGAACCACTGACCACCAAGCCAGATCCGTTGATCTGGGTCGACGCGGTCGACGCCGAGCTGTTGCGCGGCGACCGAGCCGAGCACCGCGACCGGCTCGCGGGCAGTGCCCTGGTTGAGCCAAGTGCCGCGTGCGACGCCGGTATTGAGCACGGACAGCAGGTTCAGGCTGGTCGCCCGCACCTGGAGGCCGCCGGTGTTGCCGACCGGGATCATCGAGCTGCGATAGACCTTCTCGTTCTGCATCAGGGCGGTGTCTGCGACCAGTTGGGCATGGTCGAGGAGCGTGATCCGCGCCGGCGCTTCGCGGGGCAGCTTCGCGGGCTCCCCGGTGAGGCTCTGTCCGGCTTCGACAGTCAGCAGGTTTGTGCCGAGCCGGTTGATCTCCGCGATCAGCCCGGCCTGCGAGGAGGAGGACAGCCCGAGGACAGCGACGATCGCTGCCGTTCCGATCGCGATCCCGAGTGCGGACAGCGCGGCGCGCAGCGGCCGGGCGCGCAGCCCGATGCTCGCCACCCGCAGCCCGTCCTTCAGCCGCAGTCGTCCGCCGTTGGCACTCATGGCGCCGCTCGCTTCACGGTGTCGGAGACCACCTGGCCGTCCAGCACCCGAATCTGGCGAGGCAGCTGCTCGGCGAGGCCCGCCTCGTGCGTGATCATGATGACGGTGGCGCCGGCGGCGTTGAGCTCACGGATGAGCTCCATGATCGATGCGCCGGCGGTGCTGTCGAGGTTGCCGGTCGGTTCGTCGGCGAGCACGATCGCCGGACGCCCGACGAGGGCCCGGGCGACCGCCACCCGCTGCCGCTCCCCTCCGGAGAGCTTGGTGGGCTTGAAGCTCGCGCGTTCGGCGAGGCCGACCCGTTCGAGCGCCTCATCGGCGCGCCGGTAGCGCTCGGCGGCGGGGACGCCGGCGTAGAGCAACCCGTCGGCGACGTTCTCCCGCACCGTGGCGTGTTCGGCCAGGAAGAACTGCTGGAAGACGAACCCGATCTCCCGCGCCCGCAGCCGCGACAGCTCGCGGTCGCTCAGCCGCGCCGCGTCGACCCCACCGATCCGGACCACGCCACTGCTGGGCCGCTCCAGCGTCCCGATGACGTGCAGGAGCGTGGACTTGCCCGACCCGGAGGGCCCGACGATCGCCACCAGCTCGCCCCGCCGGACCGAAAAGGACACCCCCCGAAGCGCGGGCACCGGCGGCTCCTCCCCATAGACCTTGGTCACTCCATCGAGTTCCAGAACCGGTTCGCCGTTCACGACGACGGCACCACCACTCGATCGCCTTCGCGAAGACCGCCCTCGACCTGGACTCGTCCGCCCGCGGTGTCGAACAGGCCGGGCTTCACCGCGACCAGCTCGCGTCGCCCGCCGTCGCGCACGACCTCGACCGCGAACCCGCCGCCGGAGCGCCCGACGATCGCGGTAACCGGGACGCTCAGAGCGCTCTCCACTCCTTTGGTCGTGATCTCCACCTGGACAGGGGCCTCGTCGAGCCCGCGTGCCGTTCCTGGGTCGTCGAGACTGATGTAGGCCGGGATGGTCGCGTCCCCGGCGGTGTTGTTCTGCCCGGCGTTGTTCTGCCCGGCAGGGACCTGGGCGATTCTCCCGAGCCGGTCCACCTTTCCTGTCGCCGACTTGTTGCCTGGCAGCGTGATCTGCGCACGGTCGCCCTTCTTCACCTCACGCTGCTGCGAGGGATCGAGGTTCACCTGCACCTCGAGCGTGTCGGATGTGGCCTGCGCGACCTGTGCACCTGGCTGGGCGGATCCACCGAGCTTGCCGGTCACCTCGGCGATCCGCACCGACTCGGGCAGGAACACCGCCTGACCGAGATCCAGCGACCCGGTCTGATCCTCGCCCAGCTTGGACTGCAGCTTCTCGAGCGCGGACGTCGTATCGGAGCTGAAGGAGTCAGAGGACGGGTCGAGCTGCGCCCGGGTCGCGTACCCGAGGTGCACCAGGTTGGCGTTGAGCTCGGTGACGTCGGGTCCGCGGTCGCCCTCGGACAGCGTCCGATACGCCGGCGTCAAGCCGCACAGCAGCAGCACCGGGTTGTCGTCCACCCGATAGAGCACGTCGCCGCAGTCGGCCCTGTCGCCGCTATCGGGCAGCTTGGTGTAGATCCCGCTGGCCCGGTTGATCACCGAGTACCGCGAGCCGTCCGATCGCGCCCGATAGGTCAGGGTCCCGTACTGGGAGATCGAGTCCGAGAGCTTGCCTCGTTGCACTGTCGCGGTGTTCGCCAGCGGCTCCTGCGCGGCCGCGCTCTCTTGCTTGGCCCCGGACATGGCGACCAGGCCGCCGGTGGCGGTTCCGGCAGCCAGGAGGGACGCTGCGGCCAGCACCCATGGCTTCGGCATCACCGGCCTCGCAGCCCCAGCTCGCCCGCGTAGATCGCGCCGCACCTATCCGTCGCGGCCCGGAACCCCGGAATGCTCAGCGCACCCCTGCCTGCGGCGGATGGGATTCGATTGGTGTCGATGAGGGGCCCGTCGGCGGGGGGGTCGGGGAAGTCCTTGATGCCGTTGTCGCGCATGCACTGGGCGAATTTGAGGGCCACCTTCTGCTGCTCGGGACTCCGCTTGTGGCCCGTGAACCCCGGTGGCTCCAGGTCCTTACATGCGCTGCGGGCCTGCTCGAACGCCGCGCTGCTCGGGTCCACCGACGATCCGTTCGCTACCCTATCGATGGTCAACTCGCCCGACGCGTCTGGGTCCGGGAACGCGCGGACCCCGTTGGCGCGCATGCACTCGGCGAACTTCACCGCCTTCTCGTGTGTGGCGCCGGTGCTGTTGCCTCCGCTTGCGGCGGCGCCGTTGCCCGTGCCGGCAGATCCGTTCCCACAGCCCGCGACGATCACGGCGAGCATGGCAAGAGTGGCCAGGGGCCACAGTGTTCTCCTCATGGTTTCTCCCTAGGGTCGACGTACAGGGGCGGGCAGCGGTGATCGATGACTTCGGGGCGCAGCTCGTGGTGCCGGGGTTCGTTGCTGTAGATCTGGCGTAGCCCGATGACCGGCGATGCGGTCGACCATGGCGTCGGCGGCCGCGAGACCCGCCGCGACCTGGTTGTAGCCGGGCTGGCCCAGCACGACCCCGGTGATCGTCGTCCGCTTGCCGTCGATCCAGCGGATGGCCCGGAAGGCGAAGCAGCCGCCGGCGGCGTCGGTCGAGCCGGTCTTGACGCCGACAAACCCGTTGTGCCCGAGCAATCGGTTGGTGTTGTGCACGGTGCCGGCGACCGGCAGCGTCGCGCTCGGTGTGGCGACGATGCTCGCGAACACCGGCAGGCGCATGGCCCGATCGACAAGACGCACCTGGTCGGCGGCAGTCGACACGGTCGCGTCGTCGTAGCCGCTCGGGTCGGTGTAGCGGGTGTGGGTCATGCCCAGCGACCGTGCGGTGGCATTCATCCGGGCCACAAACCGGTTCGTCGAGCCGGCGTCCCATCGCGCCAGAACCGCGGCGATGTTGTTCGCCGACGGCAGCAGCAGTGCCTGCAGCGCCTGCCGTTCGGTCAATTGCTCTCCGGCGGCGATGGACACGACCGACTCCTGCTGTAGGCGCCGGCGGTCGGTGTCGGCGACGTCGGCGTCGGTGAGTGTGATCGTCGGGCCGTCCTGGCCCGGCCCTAGCGGATGGTCACGGAGCACGAGATAGGCCGTCATCACCTTCGCGACGCTGGCGATTGCAGCCGCGTGCTGGTTCTGGCCGGCCTGGACCTGCGACTGTCCTATTTGGACCGCGGCCTGGCCATGTGCCGGCCACACCGTGCTGGGCAGCGCTTCGCCAGGCGCACCACGGTGCTCACTGCGAGGGACGTCGATGGGTGCTGCGGCCGTTGGGGACGAGGACGCCAGCAACTGGTAGCCGCGGGCTGCGGCGATCGCCGCGACAACGACGAGCAGGCCGACGAGAAGGATCCTGGGAATCGGACGGGTCGTTGTAGGTGCTGGTTTGCTGTGGGTCATGCCTCCAGTCAAGGCAGCGTGGTGTTGCCAGCGCGTATGCGGTTTTCGATATGCCGACGATAGGCGCCGGCCCCTAGCATGGACGAGCATGCGGGTGTTGATCGTTGAGGACGAACCCCTGATGGCGGACGCGATCCGCGATGGGCTACGCCTGGAAGCGATCGCGGCCGACCTCGCCGGTGACGGCGACACCGCGCTGGAGCTGCTGGGCGTCAACGCCTACGACCTCGCCGTCCTGGACCGCGACATCCCCGGGCCCTCCGGGGACGAGATCGCCAGACGCATCGTCGCCTCCGGCAGCGGCATGCCGATCCTCATGCTCACCGCGGCCGACCGCCTCGACGACAAGGCCACCGGGTTCGGGCTCGGCGCCGACGACTACCTCACCAAGCCCTTCGAGCTCCGGGAGCTCGTGCTCCGGCTCAGGGCGCTGGACCGCCGCCGGGCCCACCACCGGCCACCGGTGCGGGCGGTCGCGGGGCTGCGGCTGGATCCGTTCCGCCGCGAGGTCTACCGCGACGGCCGCTACGTCGCGCTGACCCGCAAGCAGTTCGCGGTGCTCGAGGTCCTGGTGGCTGCCGAAGGCGGCGTCGTCAGCGCCGAGGAACTCTTGGCGCGGGCGTGGGATGAGCACGCCGACCCGTTCACCAACGCCGTGCGCATCACGGTCTCGGCGCTGCGCAAACGCCTCGGCGAGCCCTGGCTGATCGCCACCGTGGCCGGCGCCGGGTACCGCATCGACACAGCACCCGGCACCGGGCGTGAGGGAGGAGAGCGTGGATAGGGCCCCTGGGTTGAGCGTTCGCCTCAAGCTCACCCTCAGCTACGCCGGCTTCCTCATGCTCGCCGGCGCCTTGCTGCTCGCCGCCGTGTGGGTGTTCCTGCTGCGAGGCGTGCCCGTGGGTGCGTTGGTTCCCAACCTCTCCGAGATCCCGCGCGCCTTCGACCCACACAACTTCGGCCCACGCGTCTTCGGCCCAGCGGCCGCCGCAGTGCTGGCGTTCTTGCTGGTGTTCGGTCTGCTGGGAGGGTGGCTGCTCGCCGGCCGGATGCTCGCCCCCCTGGCCCGCATCACCGACGCCACCCGCATGGCCGCGAACGGCTCCCTCGCCCACCGCATCCGGCTAGAGGGCCGCAGCGATGAGTTCCGCGAACTCGCCGACGCCTTCGACGCCATGCTCGCGCGGCTCCAAGCACAGGTCGCCGAACAGCAGCGGTTCGCCGCCAACGCCTCCCACGAACTGCGCACCCCGCTGGCGATCACCCAGACCCTGCTCGACGTCGCCCGCAACGATCCCCACGGCGACACCGGCGAGCTGGTCGACCGCCTCCACGCCGTCAACACCCGAGCGATCGACCTCACCGAGGCATTGCTCCTGCTCAGCCGCGCCGACCAGCGGTCCTTCACCCGAGTACGCCTCGACCTGTCGCTCATCGCGGAAGAAGCGACCGAGACGCTGCTCCCCCTCGCAGAGAAGCAGGGCGTCACCATCGAGACCGCCGGCGACATCACCCCGGCGATCGGCTCGCGCGCGCTCCTGCTGCAGCTGACGACGAACCTGGTGCACAACGCGATCGTCCACAACCTGGCTGAACAGGGCATGGTGTGGGTCACGACCAGCGCTCACCCCAAGGCGGTGGTGCTCACCGTCGAGAACACCGGCGAGCAGCTCAGCCCACAATTAGCTTCGACGCTGGTCGAGCCGTTTTTTCGCGGCACCGAACGCATCCGCACCGACCACCCAGGTGTCGGCCTCGGCCTGGCCATCGTCAACAGCATCACCCAAGCCCACGACGGAACCCTCACCCTTACGCCCCGGGCCGCTGGGGGGCTCCGCGTCACGGTGCACCTCCCCGCCGCGCCACCGCACACTGACAGCTGACGATCAGGGAACTGCCGCACGGCCCGAGAGGAATCCGCGTCGAGGGGCGTATTCGTCTGATCAGACCCGGCCGCCTGCGAACCTGCACTGGCAGGCGTGCGCTCCAACTTCGGCCTGGCTCGAGGTCCTCGCGTTGACCGAATCGCACGTGCTCCATAAAGCCACCTGAACTCGGGCCTTACCGGGCGGCGGTGTGCCTCTCACAGCAGCGGGGCGAAGGGCCTCGGGCCAGGCGACGCCCTACATGGCGGCTGGTGACACGGACCCGAGCGCGGGGCGTCCCAGGAAGGTTGGGCGACGATGGGAGGCATGGAGCCGCTGGTGGAGCTGGACCTTGGTGACCTGCGCCTGCGCGCCTTGACCGTGGCCGATGACGACGCGGCGTTGCTGGTCCAGGCCACCCGGGCAGAGTCGGCCAGCGCCCTGTGGGGTCCTCGCCCTGCCGGTCCCTACTCGCTGGAGGCGGCGCGGTCGGCCCTGCGGGCCTGGGACCCGCGCCACGGCCGACAGGTCTCCTTCGGGGTGCTGGACGGCCCGCGGCTGGTTGCTGCGCTCGGCCTCATGCCGGACGGCCCGCACAGCGCCGAGTTGGCCTACTGGGTGCGGCCGGAGGACCGCCGTCGCGGCATCGCGCTGCGCAGCGTCCAGGCCCTGACGTCGTGGGCGCACACCACCGCTGGCTTCTCCCGGATCTGGCTGGAGATCGATCCCGCCAACACGCCATCGCTCCGGCTTGCGGAGCGGGCCGGCTACCGCCTGGAGCAGCGCCTGCCTCGCCACTGCCGCGCCTGGCGCAGCGACGACCCAGAGCAGGATATCTGGCACGACTGCCTGATCTGGATCCATACCACCTGACTGATCGTGACAGCCAGGCCAGCAGCACGAACGCGAGGCACCGCTCCGAGCCCGGTCCCAGCGAACCGCCAGTCGCCGCTAGCACGACAGCCACGACAGCTCCCCCTCCACCGCCGTCGATATTCCCCAGCGTGGTCGACCACTCGACCCTCGCCTAGTAATCCGCGCCATGATCCGACGACGCCGCAGGCAGGCACCGGTTACCTGGCCAGGAAGTCGGGCTCGGCCGCCATCAATCGCCCCGATCGCCTCGACCTCGGCGACGTGATCGTCGCCGGCACCCACCTGCCCGTCGACATGGCCCGCACGCCTCCCGCTGTCTGGAGCTCAGCGAAGAGGTCACGGTCGAGATCGAGGCCCCCGGCGCCCGGCCAATGCGGTCAGGCGGCCAACATCCCGGGCGTCAAGCTCCCGGAGATCCCTCGCCGGGCTGGTGGGAACCGACGCGCTCGGCGGCCTCGACCGCCTCGTCGGAGGTCCAGGGGTTGGTGCCACGGATGCGGTGGGGCGCGATCCGCAGGACGTAGCCGGGCGGCGGGTCGTCGAACGGTGGAAACCTCACGCCGGGCCCGATATAGACGGTGGCCAGCCGTTGGAGCAGGTCGGCGGCGCCGCCTTCGGTGATGCGTGCCGTCCCCTCAACCACCAGGTAGTTGGCCAGCCCCATCTCATTGTGGCCGCCGACCTCGATCGACAACGAGACCCGTGGATCCCGTTGCACGTTGCGGAGCTTCTGGTGGAACGGCAGGTGACCGCTCACGATCTCGTCGCCCTCAAGACCGATCCACACGATCGTCACGTGCGGGCTGCCGTCGGGATTGATCGTCACCAGGTGCGCGAGGTGGCCTGCGGTCAGCGCCTCGCGGATCGGGTCAGGGAGCATCGTCATGGACCACTCCTGGCGAGTCGGCGCCGGGCTGCAGCCCCGACACACTACACTCCGGTCCGGCCGGCGCGGTCGACCTGACCACCTGACCCGCCACCGGTTACATCACAAGCCAAGGCGTCGTTTCGCTCCTTTCGGGTCTGGCCGGCAGGATGCGGCGTGCCTCTTGTTGGAGGTTGGCGGTGATGGGGCGGGCGAGCAGCGTGACCGCCAGGAGGCCGGCCAGGCCGCTGGCGACGATCACGGCCCGGGGGCTGGCGAGCTCGGCGGCGGCGCCGGCGGCGAAGCCGAGGCCGTTGGCGACCATGCCATAGCTGCGGCGGGTGCAGGCGGAGCCGGCGCGCCTGGAGCTGGCGCCGCTGCTGGCCGTCCAGCCTCGCCACGGCTAGACCCCGGACTTCCTCGCCCCGCCGCCCCAGAGCCCGCTCGTCACGATCGACCAGGAGCTGGAGCGGGTGCGCTCGACCCCGGCCGAGGTGGTCGCGGTGGAGCTGGGCCGCAGCCTGGCCCAACGCGAGGGCGCGCCGCCAGCGGCGCTGCGGCGCTGCTCGCCGTCCTCGACCCCAGCGTCCGCCTCGAGGGCAACACGTTGGCGGTGGGTGGGCGCGGCGAGGGGCCACCGCGATCTGGCCGGTGAGGGGCTGATGCTGATGCCCAGCGCCTTTGTCTGGCCGGGGTGGTGCTGGTGCTAAACCTGCCCTGGCAGCCGACCTGATCTATCCGGCCCGCGGCATCGCCGACCACGGTGCTTGGGCTGTGGCCGAGGTGGCGGGCCACGATGGCGGTGGAATGTCCGAGCAGCTGGCCGCCCTCTGCGACGCCGGGCTGCTCACCTCCTACCGCGTCGGCCACCAGGTCGTCTACGAACGCAATCGTCTCGGCATCGCCGTCACCGGCGCGGCCGACACCATCAGTGGCAGGTGAGCGGCGAGGTCAGGCGCTCACCCAACCACCACCAGCCGCAATCGACCCGAACCAACGAAGATCAGGATCTACAGCTGGAGGATTGACCACGCCTGATGCCCTGGCGGCTCGCCCGAGCGGGCAACTCAGCCGTTCCGGTCGCCGGGCAGCAGAGCCGAACTCGGGATCAAGCGCATCACCGTGTACGGGTACCCGGGGGACGAGGCGGACCTTGTCAGTCGTTGAGGAGCCGCCATGCGGTCAGGGCGAGTCTGGCCCGGGTCAGTCCGGTGGGCTGGGTGAGGTCGATGCCCAGGGTCTTGGCGAGCTGGTCGAGTCGGCGGGCGACGCTGCTGTGGTGCAGGTGGAGCAGCTCAGCGGCCCGGCGGACCGAGCCGGTGTCGCAGTAGGCGTCCAGGGTCTCCAGGTCGTCTGGATTGCCGGCCATGCGGGCGATCGCGGCCACGTCGGCGTTGTCGCGCGCGGCGTCCTGAGGTACCTGTGCCAGCAGTGCTAACGCTCCCAGGGCGTCGTGGTGGACGACGGGGTGGCGTGGGGTAGTGAAGCGCAGGGCGGTGCGGGCCTGCCGCCAGGACCGGTCGGGGCGGTCGGCGGCGCCGATGCCCGCGCGGACGCCTGCGGGGAACCGGGCCGGGTCCAGGGTGGTGGCCAGGATGACGCCCACGTCGGCCAGTGGTGCCGCCTTGACCGGGCGGGCCGGGCAGACCAGGCCGCCGACCTGGCCGAGGGGAAGCTGCGACCGGACCGCGGCGACGCGGACCGGCAGGTCCGCGGG
>Ga0081538_10003707_pt1 | contig 14336 bp, 15 predicted proteins | sample TabmetS5T2R1_FD_71022 | JGI IMG/M metagenome (GOLD analysis project Ga0081538, IMG submission 71022) | Tabebuia heterophylla rhizosphere microbial communities from the University of Puerto Rico - S5T2R1 | ecosystem: Host-associated > Plants > Roots > Rhizosphere ... | reverse complement strand
CCAGGTGGCGGTGATGTTGCCGGCGTTGCCGACCGGGATGCAGTGGACGTCGGGGGCGTCGCCGAGGGCCTCGACGATCTCGAAGGCGACCGTCTTCTGGCCCTGGATGCGCAGCGGGTTGACCGAGTTGACCAGCGCCACCGGGTACCGCTCGGCCAGCTCCCTGACCAGGACCAGGCAGTCGTCGAAGCTCCCGTCCACGGCCAGCACCGACGCCCCGTGGACCAGCGCCTGGGCCAGCTTGCCGAGGGCGATCCGGCCCTCGGGGATGACCACCGCGCAGGGGATCGCCGCCCTGGCCGCGTAGGCGGCGGCCGAGGCCGAGGTGTTGCCGGTGGAGGCGCACAGGACGGCCCGCGCCCCCTCCTCCAGGGCCCTGGAGACGGCGACGGTCATGCCCCGGTCCTTGAACGAGCCGGTCGGGTTGGCCCCCTCGACCTTCAGCCAGACGTCGCAGCCGGTCCGGGCCGACAGCACCGGGGCCGGCACCAGCGGGGTCCCGCCCTCCAGCAGGGTCACCACCGGGGTGGCCGGGCCGACCGGGAGGCGGTCGCGGTAGCGCTCGATCAGCCCCGGCCAGGCCGGCCGCTCCTGCACCGTCCTCACCACCCCAGCACCTCGTCGGCCTCCTCGCCCTCGACCCGCATGGCGCTGGCCAGGTTGCCGACCACCGGCAGGCCGCGCAGGCCCTCGAGGACCTGCTGGACCGCGCCCTCCCTGGCCAGGTGGGTGACGAGCACGAGCTGGGCCTCCTCCCCCTTGCCGCGCTGCAGCACCGACCGGATCGACACCCCGTGCTCGGCGAACACGGCCGCCACCTGGGCGAGCACGCCCGGCCGGTCGGCCACGTCGAGCGCGACATAGTACTGGGTGTCGACCTCGGCCATGGGCCGCACGGGGCGCCGGTAGACGCAGGTGCAGCCGACCCCTCGGGCGCCCTGGAGCCGGGCCCTGGCCACGGCGACCAGGTCGCCGAGCACGGCCGAGCCGGTCGGGCGGCCGCCGGCCCCGCGGCCGTAGAACATCAGCCGGCCGACGGCGTCGCCCTCGACGAACACCGCGTTGTAGGCCTCGGTCACCCCGGCCAGGGGGTGGGCGTCGGGGACCATGGCCGGGTGGACCCGGGCCGAGACCTCGCCGTCGACCTCCTCGGCGATGGCCAGCAGCTTGACCGTGTAGCCCATCCGCCTGGCGGCGGCGATGTCGGCCGCGGTCACGTCGGTGATGCCCTCCCGGTAGACGTCGCCGGCCACCACCCGGGTGTTGAAGGCCAGGCTGGCCAGGATGGCGCACTTGGCGGCGGCGTCGAAGCCCTCGACGTCGGCGCTCGGGTCGGGCTCGGCGTAGCCCAGCTCGGTCGCCTCGGCCAGGGCGTCGGCGTAGCCGGCGCCGGTGGAGGCCATCCGCCAGAGCACGTAGTTGGTGGTGCCGTTGACGATCCCCAGCACCCGGCGGACCCGGTCGCCGGCCAGCGACTCCTTGAGCGGGGCGACGATCGGGATGGCCCCGCCGACCGCGGCCTCGAACCTGAGGTCGACCCCGGCGGCGTCGGCGGCGTCGAACAGCTCGCCGCCGTGGGTGGCCAGCAGCTCCTTGTTGGCCGTCACCACCGGCTTGGCCAGCCGGATGGCCTCCAGGATCAGCGACCGGGCCGGCTCGATGCCTCCCATCACCTCGACCACCACGTCGACCTCGGGGTCGGCCACGACCGCGGCGGCGTCGCCGGTCACCAGCGTCGGGTCGACGGCCGGGTCGCGCTTGCGGGTCACGTCCCGCACCGCCACCCGCTGCAGCCCGATCGGCACCCCGGCCCGGTCCCGCACCGGCCGCCCGTGCTCCACCAGCAGCCTGGCCACCCCGGTCCCGACCGCCCCGCACCCGAGCATCCCGACCCTGAGCCCCTCCACATCCCCTCCCGTCGTCCCAAGCATGGCCGGTCCATCTTGCCCGACCCACCAGCCCCGGGCACGGGGGTGTGGACAGCCGGATCCCCCCAACGCACCGATGGGCTACGCTCCCCCACCGGGGGCCCGGCGACCGCGGTCGGGTCGCCGCGCGCCCGTGTGTCGCGCCCTGTCCTATCGTCGCTGCATGAGGATCGCCGGAGGGACCGGGGTGGCCAGACTGCGGGCGGCGCAGGGCCGTGACCTCGCCGCCCTGGCCTGCCTGCCGGCGATCGACACCCGCACCGTCGCCGAGGCCCGCGCCGCGGCCGGGCTCGGGCCGGGGCCCTAGCACCATGGACGCCGAGCAGGTGACGCCGTTCCGCGTCGACATCCCCCAGGAGGTGCTCGACGACCTGCGGGCGCGGCTCGACGGGACGCGCTGGCCCGAGGCCGAGACGGTCGGCGACTGGTCCCAGGGTGTCCCGCTCGCGTATCTGCGCGGGCTCTGCCGCTACTGGGCCGAGGGCTACGACTGGCGGGCCACCGAGCGACGGCTGAACCTCCTCCCCCAGTTCCGGACCGAGATCGACGGGCTCGGGATCCATCTCCTCCATGTCCGCTCGTCCCACCCGGACGCGTTCCCGGTCGTCTTCACCCACGGCTGGCCCGGCTCGATCATGGAGTTCCTGAAGGTCATCGGGCCGCTCACCGACCCCACGGCCCATGGCGGCGAGGCGGCCGACGCCTTCCACCTGGTGATCCCGTCGCTGCCCGGGTACGGCTTCAGCGACCGGCCGGCGCAGCCGGGCTGGGGCGTGGAGCGCATCGCCGGCGGCTGGGCCCGGCTCATGGCCCGGCTGGGCTACCGGCGCTACGGCGCCCAGGGGGGAGACTGGGGGACCAGCGTCAGCACCAGCATCGCCCAGCAGGACCCCGAGCATGTCGCCGGCATCCACCTGAACCCGCCGCTGGCCCCGCCGGACCCGGCGACCTTCGACGACCTCACCGACCGGGAGCGGGCCGCGCTGGCCTCGCTCGACCACGCCGCCGAATGGGAGTCCGGCTACTCCCAGGAGCACGCCACCCGGCCCCAGACGATCGGCTATGCGCTGGTGGACTCCCCCGCCGCCCTGTGCGCGTGGATCGTGGAGAAGTTCTGGTCCTGGACCGACCACGACGGCCACCTCGAGAACCTGCTGACCCGCGACGAACTGCTCGACAACGTGATGCTCTACTGGCTCCCTGGAACCGGCGCCTCCTCCGCCCGCCTGTACTGGGAGAGCATCCGGCAGGTGAACCGGTGGATCTCCGGCCCGACGACCGACACGGTCGCCGTCCCCACCGGCTGCTCGATCTATCCCAAGGAGCTCCAGCGGCCGTCCCGACGCTGGGCCGAACAGCGCTTCATCGACATCCGCTACTGGAACGAGCTCGACCGGGGCGGCCACTTCGCCGCCCTGGAGCAGCCCGACCTGTTCGTCGAGGAGGTCCGCTCGTTCTTCCGGCTGGTCCGCTGACCCAGAGACGCTACATCCGCTCGGGGGCGTCCACCCCGATCAGGCCCAGGGTGTTGGCCAGGACCTGGCGGGTGGCGTTGACCAGCCACCAGCGGGCGCTCGACAGGGCGTGGTCGTCGCTGAGGACCCGGCACTCGGCGTAGAAGCGGTGGAAGGCGGCGGCCAGGTCCTCGGCGTAGCGGGTCAGGCGGTGGGGGGCGCGCTGGCCGGCCGCGACCAGCACCACCTCCTCGAAGCCGGCCAGGCGGCGCAGCAGGGCGGCCTCCATGGGGTGCGCCAGCAGCCCCAGGTCGGCCTCCTCGGCCGGGAGCGGCGTGAACCCGGTCTCCCTGCCCTGGCGCAGGACGCTGGAGATGCGGGCGTGCGCGTACTGGACGTAGTAGACCGGGTTGTCCATCGACTGGCGGGTGACCGCCTCGACGTCGAACTCCATCGGGGTGTCGAGCGCGAACCGCAGCATCGTGTACCGGAAGGCGTCCTTGCCGACCTCGTCCAGCAGGTCGTCGACGGTGACGATGTCCCCGGCCCGCTTGCTCATCCGGGCCGGCTGGCCGGCCCGGACCAGGGTCACCAGCTGGCCGATGAGGAACTCGGTGGTGTCGTCGGGGTCGCCGAAGGCGCGCGCGACCGCCCGCATCCGCGGCACGTAGCCGTGATGGTCGGCGCCCCACAGGAAGATCAGCCGGTCGAACCCGCGCCGGCGCTTGTCCCGGTAGTAGACGACGTCGGCCGCCAGGTAGGTGGGGGCGCCGTTGGAGCGGATCAGGGGCCGGTCCTTGTCGTCACCGAACTGGCTCGTGCGCAGCCACACGGCCCCCTCCCGGTCCTCGACCAGGCCGCGCTCGCGCAACTCGTCGACGGTGTCGGCGATGGCCCCGCTCTGGTGGAGGGTGCGCTCGGAGAACCAGACGTCGAACCTGACCCCCAGCCTGGCCAGCGTCCGCTGGATCGACGCCACCATCCGCTGGTAGGACCACTCGGTGATCTGTCTCCGGCGCTCGGCCGGGTCCTGCTCGGCCAGGGACTCGCCCTGGTCCGAGCGGAGGGCCGCGGCCAGCTCGGCGACGTAGCCGCCCCGGTAGCCGTCGGGCGGTGGTTCGCTGGGGCGGCCGAGCAGGTCGAGGTAGGCGGCCTCGACGCTCGCCCCGAGCAGGTCGATCTGCCGGCCGGCGTCGTTCAGGTAGTACTCGCGCTCGACCTTGTGCCCGGTGACGGCGAGCAGGTTGGCCAGGGCGTCGCCGGACGGGGCCAGGCGGGCGTTGCCGACGTGCAGGGGCCCGGTCGGGTTGGCCGAGATGAACTCCACGTTGACCCGCTCCCCGTGGCCGAGGTCGACCGCGCCGAAGCTGTCCCCCTCGGCCAGGACCCGGCGGACCAGGCCGGCGAACCAGCGCCGGTCGAGCCGGACGTTGACGAACCCGGGGCCGGCCACCTCGACCCCGGCCACCCAGTCGGGCAGCTCCAGGTGGGCGACCATGGCCTCGGCCACGGCCCGCGGCGGCGCCTTGGCCGCCCTGGCCAGGACCAGGGCCACGTTGGTGGCCCAGTCGCCGTGCTCGGCCAGCCGCGGCCGCTCCAGCGCCGGCTCGGGCACCTCCGACGGGTCGAGGGCGAGCGCCCCCGAGCCGGCCGCCCGGTGAAGGGCGTCCCGGAACAGGGCGGCCAGGTCGCGCTGGACGGGAAGGACGGCGGCGGTCATGACACTCCCGGCGTGGCGGCCCCACGGTCCTGCTGGGCGATGATCCCGGCCACGAGGTGCAGGAGCTGGATGGGGTCGAACGGCTTGGTCACGTAGGCGGCGACCCCGAGGTCGTTGCCCTTCTGGACGTCGGACTCCTGAGCTCGGGCCGACAGCAGGACGATCGGCACCGGCCCGCCGGTGGTCCCGGCCAGCCGGCGGGCGACCTCCCAGCCGTCGAGCTTGGGCATCATGATATCGAGCAGCACCAGGTCGGGCTGGAACTGGTCGAACAGCACGAGCGCCTCTTCACCATCCGAAGCGACCTCGACCGCGTACCCCTCCAGCTCGAGATTGACCTTGAGTAGCTGCTGGATGACCTGATCGTCGTCTACGACCAGGATGCGAGCGTTGGACATGCGGGAACGACCTGACAGAAGAGTTGCGGGAAGATCGTGCGACGCGGGCCCGCGGAGCATAGCACAGGGCCTCTGACCTGCCCGTTCGCAGTTGTCCGCAAGATGCGCCGACCGAGCGGTTCAGGGCCCCGGGCCGATGTCGGTGTGCGACTGGTCGCCAGCGATGACTGCATCATCCTGAGAGAGTGGCCCACCAGGCTTGAGGGTCCACTCAGGAGCATCCTCATATAGCTCGATGAACCAGCGGCACCAGGCCAGCATGTCACCGACCGACGTTCCCCGCGGCTGGTGACTCGTCCACAGTTGCAGGTTGCTCGGGGTGTTGTCGCCCTTGATGAGGTTGCGGTGATGCACCGTCTCACCGTCACGGAGCGGGCGGCCGAGTATCTGAGTCATTACCCATACGTGCTCGGCGATCCAGCCCTTCCTTGACTTGGCGTTCGGAGGGAATGTGCAGCCGTCATACTTCCGGCCATGAAGCCCGAGCAGAGGGGTAGGCGGCTTGCCTCTGTCGAGCTGGTCAAGATGGCCCGTGCAGAGGCCATACGCCTTCGCCTGGACAGGACTGGGGAGGCACAGAGGCACGGGAGGGGCGGCGCTGCTGTCAACGACGGCCGAAACTGGAACTCTGAACCGCCCCGGGTTCACCGGAGCTCTGCTGTGCCGCTCGGATCTTGTGGGTGCCCGGATCATGTCGGCTCCTCCGCCCCGGTTGGACGCCGACGGTCAGTGGGTGGCGTAGCGGCGGCGGACGGCCGGTTGGATACGTCGCCACACCTGCCGCCACACCCAGCCAGGCAGCAGCGGGCTGCGCTCCTCATGGGCGACGCGGGCGCGGCGGTGGGCCAACCAACCCGCTGATCCCGGGTCGTAGGCGCGCCGGTACTCGATGGCATACAGGTGCTTGACGCTCTTGTAGCCGTAGTGCGCGGGCGCGACCAGCCGCAACGGCGCACCGTGGTCGGCCGGCAGCGGCGCATCTCCCAGCCGGTCGACCAGCAGCGCCCCCAGCGCGTCGTCCAGCCGCAGGCAGCTACGGTAGCCGTCCAGCCCGCTGAAGGTCACCCAGGCGACTGCGGGGTGGAGGTCGAGCAGGCTGGCCAGCCGCTGGTGCACCTCGGCGAACCGCACCCCCGACCAGTGCAGGCCGGTGGCGGTCCAGGCGGTCACGCAGTGCAGGTCGGCCACTCGATCGACCCGGTCGCCAGCGCTGAGTAGGTCGGCCACCTCCAATTGGGTCGGGTGGCGCACCGCTCCGGTCACCGTGACGGTCGGCCGTGCCGGGATGTTGGGCCGCACCGCCGCGAACACGGGCAGGCCGAAGCGGCGCAGCGGAGCGGTAGTCTGGCCGGCCGGCAGACCTGGCATTTGGGAAACTCCAGTATGCGGTGGGTATGGAGCGCTTTTATGGAGCTTCAGATCAAGAACACCCATCCTCACGCCACGGGCTGCGTCTGCTACTCGTTTCCGATCGATCGCAGCAGCAACGGGTACACCAATGCGTGGCGGAACGGCTTGATTGCGGCCATGTACGCCTTGCCGAGCCGCCCGTTCGGCTTCACGAGCACGGCCATCTGCGCGTGGTAGCTACTGCCAGAGTCGTCCGGCACCCAGCCGATGTACTTCACCGCGTGCGCCGTCTTGTTGGACAGCTCGGTCATCCACTCGTCGTGCGTCTGGTAGACCAACCTGAAAATCGGGGCCCGTCTGCGGCTTCTCGCCCCGGAACGGCGCGCAGATCCGACCCACGCGGCGCTTCGAGCAGATCGGCGGGCAACCGCTTACGCAGCGAGGGCACGCGTTCGTCGACGCCGGAGCCCGGGTTTGTCCCAGCCAAACAGCGCCCCGAGCTTCCAGCGAAGCGCGAATAGGGCGCGGAGAAGAAACGGATCCTGGCCGGGGTGGTGAACCACTCCACCAATCGCGCGAGGTCGTCGGGGCTCCCCGGTGTCGGCAGTCGCCACACGTCCTCGAGCTCGAAATCCTTGGTGATCTCGTGAACGCGCCACCGCCGCGAGGTGTGCGCGATCTTTGGGAGCTTCATTTTCTTGCCTTCCATCGTCTCGTAGCGAACTAGTCGTTCGCGCGCGGATAAGCGAGCCCAGGTTGCACGCCTGAACGCAGACCCAAAGTGGCGAAGGGGCCGGCTTCGCGGTGTCATTCAGTCAGACAGTCAGGAGTGGACGGTGGTATTCGAACATCCGAAATGCTGCGTAGGTAGCGGGCGCTTCGCCTACCAGGGCAGCGGGCCGTCCTCGCTGAAGAACCCGCCGGTCGGTCCGTCCGCGCCGAGCGTGGCCAGGCGCACCACGATCGCGGCGCCCTGCGCGGGGGTGAGGTACCCGCTGTGGTTGTTGATGTCCGTGTCGACGAAGCCGGGGTCGGCGGCGTTGACCAGGATGCTGTCCTTCCGCAACTCATTGGCGTACTGCACGGTCAACGCGTTCAGCGCGGTCTTGGAGGGCGCGTACGCGGCCGACGCCGGCAGCCCCGCCAGCGGGCCGTCCGGGTTGCTGGCGACGGTCAGCGACCCGATGGCGCTGCTGACGTTGACGATGCGCGGCGCCGGCGATCGCCGCAGCAGCGGGAGCATGGCATTGGTCACCGCGATCACCCCGAAGACGTTGGTCTCGAACACCGCCCGGACCATGTCCAGGTCGACGGAGCTCGGGATCTGATCGCCGGCGTCTTCGGGCGAGACCTGCCCGGAGCCCGTGATGCCAGCGTTGTTGATCAACACGTCAAGGTGGCCGAAGCGCTCCTCGACCCGCCTCGCGGCCTCCTGGATGGTGGTTGGGCCGGTGACGTCCAGGGTGACCGCGTGCGCGTCGCCGCCCGCCGCACGCACCGCCGCGGCGGCCTCCTCGCCGCGCCGCGGGTCTCTGGCGCCGATCAGGACCGTCATGCCCAGCGCGGCGAGCTGCTCGGCGGTCGCGCGGCCGATCCCCTTGTTCGCCCCGGTGATCATTGCCACGTGCTGGTGGGTGGTGTGCTCGTTCATGACCAAGCTCCTGTCCGAGAGCGTCTGTCTCCCTTACGACGAGACAGCCGGGGCCGTCTGTGACATGGGAGGAACGACCGTTGAGCCGGAGCCGGCCAGCGGCCACCTGATGGCGGCTGGAGGAGCCGCGCGCTACCTCGGCGTTGCACCTGATTCCCAGATGGCTATTCCGCCACCGGTATTCATCGCAGGGTGAGCGGGGTCTCGGATTCGACGCGGGACAGCTTCTCCGGGTTGCGGACGTAGTAGATGCCGGTGATGCGGGCGTCCTCGACACGGATCGCCATGACGCCGTCGATCTCGCCGTCCAGGCGTACGACGAGTGCCGGGTTGCCGTTGACTACGGCGGGATCAGCGGTGATCGTGCCTTCGGTCTTGCCGTAGCCGCCGAGGATGTAGCGGCCCACATTCTCGGCACCGATCATCGGCCGCGGCGGAGCCTGCTTGACGCCGCCACCATCGCTCACAAGGACGACCTCAGGCGCGAGCACATCAAGCAGGCCCTGCAGGTCGCTGGTTTCGACCGCGCGCTGGAACGCCTCCAGAGCCGCCCGGGTCTGGCTCGGGGAGACCACCTGGCGAGGGCGGCGGGCATCGACGTGCTGGCGGGCGCGGTGCGCGATCTGGCGGACGGCCGCGGGGCTCTTGTCGACGGCGGCCGCGATCGCGTCGTAGCCGACATCGAAGGCCTCGCGCAGCACGAAGACGGCGCGCTCGGTCGGCGACAGCGTCTCGAGGACGAGCATGAGCGCCATCGACACACTCTCGGCGAGCTCGACGTCCTCGGCCACGTCCGGGGTGGTGCGCAGCGGCTCGGGCAGCCAGGGGCCGACATACGCCTCCTTGCGGCGCCGCATGGTGCGCAGCCGGTTGAGCGACTGCCGGGTCGTGATCCGGACCAGGTAGGCGCGCTGGTCGCGCACCTGCCTCAAGTCGACCTTGACCCACCGCAGCCAGGTTTCCTGGAGGACGTCTTCGGCGTCGGCCACCGATCCGAGCAGCTCGTACGCGACGGTGAAGAGCAGGTTGCGGTGGGCGACGAACGTCTCGGTCGCCGTGTCAGTGGCGTGGTCGCTCAATCTCGACCCCCACTCCTCCGCGGCCGGCCCTGGTTGCCGAAGACCTTCAAGCGTGCATCCACTGCAAGGTCCTTCGGATCACCCGCGCCAACACGACACCACCCCACCAGCGGCACATCGTCGTCAGCCGACGAAAGGCTCAACGCCGAAGCGGCCCCACGCGATGAAGGCCGCGAGCGCGAGATAGACCGAGTTCAGCATCACGAATTTGAACTGACCAAGGCGGCCATGGGTGATCATCGCGCCGACCATAAGCAAAACCCAGCAGACGGCAGTCACCGGCACTATGACCGGTGCGATGTCGAGCACGGCGGGCAGGATCAGGCCAACCGCAGCCAGGAGCTCAAGGACCCCGAGGGTCTTGACGAAGCCGACGCTGGCGTGCCTCGTCCATTCCCCGCCATGATGGTCAGCCAGCTTCTCCTTGGGTACGAACGCCTTGGTGATGCCGCCGACGAGAGCGACTACTGCCAGCAGTCCGGTAGCAATCCAAAGAGTGAGGTTCATGCGGTCTCTCCTTGCCTTGTGCAGGTGACCCCGGTGTTCTGGACCATCCGGCATGAAGACACCGGGCGGAGCACCATTGGGACACCTCCTCCGTTTCCAGGGGTTCGGCTCAAGACACCGCGTAATCGATCGTTGTGACAGCGCGTGGGCAGATCACTCCACCGACGTGGACTCGGCATGCGGAGTCCTCACGGTCGGAGCTGATGCTCCGGGGATGCGCGCCACCGGAGGCGAACACACCCCCCGCCCGCCGCCCCCGGGTCTGGAGCGCAGGCGGCTCTTCGGTCAGTCCGTGGGCCGGCGGGCCTGGGTCGTCTCGCGGATGACCGCCCAGGCGTCCGCCACCGAACCCAGGTGCCCGAGCTTGTCGGGGTTGACCACCGTGCGGATGGTCTGGATCCGCCCATCGAGGATGTCGAGCGCCCACGTGTTGATGACCTTGCCCTCCCGGTCACGGAAGACCGCGCCCGGCTGGCCGTTCACCTGGTGCGGCTCCGCGACGCCGCCGATCCGCACGAACGGCGGGACCATCGCGGCGAGCACCCGGGCCACGTTCTCGGCGCCGAAGATCCCCCTGCCCCACTGCGGGGCCTTGCCGCCGCTGTCGGCGACCATCTGCACGTCGGCGGCGAGCAGCTCCCGCAGCCCCTCGACGTCCCCTTCCCTGAAGGCGTCGAAGAATCGCCCGGCGAGTTCCTCGCGCTCCCTCCGGTCGGCCTCGAACCGGGGCCGCCCCTCCTCCATGTGGCGGCGCGCCCGCACCGCCAGCTGGCGGCACGCCGCCTCCGACCGCCCCACCGCCGAGGCGACCTCCGGGAAGCTGAACCCGAACACCTCCCGCAGCACGAAGACCGCCCGCTCGAGCGGGCTGAGCCGTTCGAGCAGGAGCAGGGCGGCCATCGACACCGAGTCGGCCAGCTCCGCCGACCGCTCCGGGTCCTGGTAGGGGTCGGTCAGCAGCGGCTCGGGGAACCACGGCCCGACGTACTCCTCCCGCCGGACGCGGGCCGAGCGCAGCACGTCGATCGAGATCCGGGTCACCACGGCCGAGAGGAAGGCCTTGGCCGACGTGGGTGGTGCCGGGGAGGCCTGGTAGCGCAGCCAGGCCTCCTGGACCGCGTCCTCGGCCTCGCTCACACTGCCCAGGATCCGGTAGGCGATCGAGAACAGCAGCGGCCGCAGCTGTTCGAACTCCTCGGACCGGGTCACGCCAGCCCCTCCTGGAAGCCCTGCCGCCACGACGGGTAGCGCAGCTGCCAGCCGAGCTCCCGCTTGGCCTTGGCGTTGGAGAAGCCACGCCCCTCGGTCATCACCGTCACCGCCACCTGACCGGCCAACAGCCGCGCCAGCCACACCGGGACCCGCATCGGCCGCTTCGCCCCCACGCACGCAGCCAGATACGGCAGCCACTCGCTGGCCGGGGCCGGTTCGTCGTCGACGATGTTGAACACGCCTTGCACCTTCTGTTCCACGGCCAGGACGGTGGCGCTCGCCGCGTCGTCCAGATGCACCCACGAGCTGTAGCCGGCGCCGCCCCCGACCAGCGGGAACTGCCGCTTGCGCACCAGCTCGACCAGCTCGTCGACGGCACCCGGCCCATAGAACCAGCCGTATCGCAGGACCGCGCCACCCGCCTTGACCACCACCTCCTCGACGTGGCGGACCGCCCCCATCACCGGGGCCGCCGACGTCCCCGCCATCGGGTCCAGCCGGTCCTCCTCGGTCTTCACCCAGCCGCCCTCGCGGATTCCGTTCCACGAGGCGTAGCCCTGCGCGACGAAGTTCGTGACACCGACCGCCTCAGCCGCAGCCAGCAGGTGATCCGTCCCCTCAGTGCGCAACCGGTTGGTGGCAGCGAACCAGCGATCCATGCGCCTCATATCAGGCTTGCGGGCGATCGAGGTCATCTGGTGCACAATCGTGTCCGGCTGGGCCGCGGCCACCGCCTCACCGACCGACACCGCATCCAGCCCGTCCATCACCACCGCATCCGCGCCCAGCCGCTCCAGCAAACCCAACTTGGCCGCACTCGTCGTCGTCGCCGTCACCTGGTGGCCCCGGGCCACAAGCTGCGACACCAGCCGCCGCCCCACAACCCCGGTCCCGCCCGCCACGAACACCCGCACGACCATCACCCTTCCTGACTCCAGAGCCTGTCTCCGATACCCGAGACGAGACAGCCCCGGCCGCCTGTGACATGGGAAGGGAGGCCAGTTGGGACAAGATCATCGGCGGCGCCGCCGCCGGCCCCGGCCTGTTCTGCTACACGGCTGCGGCTGGGACGGGGGCCCTGCTAAGGTGTCCACCAGACCGGGTCAACTCCACCCGCGGGTTGGCGCTTCTCTGGCACCACGCTAGGGACGGGACAGGGCGCAGGCATCACTCAAACGGGGAAACGGCCGGGGAATCCTTAAGCACCGGGCAGCGCGCGGCGGTCGACCAACGCGGTACTGGAGGCGACGCTGCCGGCTTACGGCAGCAGCCCAAGCTCCCGCGCCCGGACGACGGCCTGGGTGCGGTTGACCGCCCCCAGCTTGTCGAACAGGTGGCTGAGGTGCTTTTTCACCGTCTCCTGGGTCACCACCAGCTGCTCGGCGATCGCCCGGTTCGGCGCCCCGGCGGCCAGCAGCTGAAGCACCTCCAGCTCCCGCGCGGTCAGCGGCTCCACCAGCCCGCCACCACCACGCCGCCGCGGCCGACGGGTGGCCGGACGGGCAGGCCGGCCTGCTCGAACGCTTCGGCCAGCCGGGCGAGATACTCGCGCGGGGCGCCGTCGGCCGCCGGCCGCTCCTGGCGTCGGCCTGCCAGCAGCTGGCGGAGCAGGGCGGCCATCGGGGGGCCTTCGTCGACGAACACCCGCAGGTAGCCTTCTGGTGCGCCGAGGGCCAGCCCCTGGGCCAGCGCGGCCAGCACGCCGGCCTGGTCGCCGCAGGCCGACAGCGCCAGCGCCTGCAGGGCCCGCACCTCGATGACGCTGCCGATCCGTCCCTGGGCGGCGGCCTGGGCGTGCAGCCGCGCCAGCAGCCCCAGCGCCCGCTCGGGGGCCTGCTGGGCCAGCAGCACCCGTGCCAGCACCAGGTACTCGCGCTCGCGCGGGTAGCTCGGCTGGTCGTCCGGCGTAAGGCCGCGCTGCTGGACCCAGCGGGCGGCGTCAGCGATCTCGCCGTGCGCCAGCGCCAGCCGGGTCCGCAGCGCCGGCATGGGGTTGAGCAGGCCGACCATCGCGGAGCTCAGTGGGACCCGTTCGGCCTCGCCGATTGCCTCCAGCGCGCCGGCCCGGTCACCCTGGGCGTGGCGGATCCAGGCCAGGACGGCCAGGCCGGCCGCCAGCTGCCGAGCCCAGCCGGGCTGCCGGGACAGCGCGACACCTTGGGTGGCGTGCTCCAGGGCGGCGTCCAGCTCGCCGCGCTCATAGCGCACCTCGGCGATGTCGACATACGCGATGCCGGCGGGCGGTAGCGGGCGGCCGGCCTGGCTGGCGATCGCCAGCGCCTTCTCGTAGGTGCGCAGCGCGGCGCCCAGGTGCCCGCGGGCGCGCTGCACCTGGCCGAGGTTGTGGTAGAGCGGGGCGAGGTAGCGCGTACCGGGGGCCAATTGCTCGGCGGCCAGGCGGGACAGGGCCTGCTCGGCCTCCACCGGCCGCGCAGCCAGTCGGCCATCGCCAGGTAGTGTTCGGCAAAGGAGCATAGCAAGTCCCGCTCGCCGAGCTGGGCCAGGGCCTGCTGGCTGAACGCGGTGGTGCGCTCGGCGTCGCCGCGCAGCCGGGCGAGCATGGCGCGCGCGAGCGCGATCGCCGCCGGCACGTTGGCCAGCAGGCTCACCGCCCGGCCGACCGACGGCTCGAACGGCTCCTGCGGCTGGTCGCCGCGGTCGGCGAGCGCCCGTTCAGCGTCGTCCAGCAGCGACCGCCTCCAGCCGGACGGCGGTGATCGCGGCGGCCGCTTGGGCCAAGCACAGCCGCGGCCGGGAACGCACCAGCTCCGCCGGGAGCGCCTCCGGCCACCGGCGCAGGGTGGCGTCCTCGCTGTGCCACAGCATCGCGTCGGAGTGGCCCTCGATCAGCCGGGCCGCCCAGACGGTGTCGCCGGCGGCCAGCGCGTGCCGGATGGCGTCGTCGACCAGCCCGTGCTGTTCGGACCAGGCGGCCGCGCTGGTGTGGAGCTCGGGCACCCGCTCGGGCTGCTCCCGCGCAAGGCGGGCGTGCAGCAGGTCGGCGAACAGGTGGTGGTAGCGCCACCAGCCCCGCACC
>Ga0081538_10003706_pt1 | contig 14338 bp, 11 predicted proteins | sample TabmetS5T2R1_FD_71022 | JGI IMG/M metagenome (GOLD analysis project Ga0081538, IMG submission 71022) | Tabebuia heterophylla rhizosphere microbial communities from the University of Puerto Rico - S5T2R1 | ecosystem: Host-associated > Plants > Roots > Rhizosphere ... | reverse complement strand
GCCGGGCGCGTGCCGGTGATCGCAGGCGTGTCCGCGGGCACCGCCGCCGCCGCGTCCGACCACGCGCGCGACGCGGCCGCGGCCGGCGCCGACGCGCTGATGCTGCTGCCGCCGCTCGGGTACCGCGGCGACGAGCGGGAGATCGTCGCGTTCTACGGCGCGGTGGCGTCCGCCACCGACCTCCCGCTGATGGCCTACAACAACCCGGAGGCGAGCGGCACCGACATGCCGCCTGCGCTGATCGCGCGGCTCGCCGCCGAAGTCGAGCAGGTCGTCGCGGTCAAGGAGTGCTCCGGCGACGCGCGCCGGATCGCCGCCCTGATCAACGAGGCGCCCGGGCTCGAAGTGCTCGTCGGGGGCGACGACTGGGCGCTCGAGGGCCTGACCGCCGGCGCGACCGGCTGGATCAGCGGCGTCGCCGACTGCGCGCCTGCGGAGTGCGTCGAGCTCTACGACGCCGTCCGCGCCGCCGACCTCGAGCGCGCCCGGGCCGTCTACGGCCGGCTGCTCCCGCTCGCGCGGCTCGACATGACGCCGAAGCTGGTCCAGTTCTACAAGGGCGCGCAAGACGCGCTCGGATTCACCGGCGGGCCGGTGCGCGAGCCGCGGCGCGAGCTCGACGACGCCGACCGCGCCGTGCTCGACGCCGCGCTCGCCGCGTTGCGAGCGCCCGCCGTGGTCTAGTGGCCCGTCCCGCCACAATCGACCCGCAATGACGCACGCCGATCACCGCCAGTCCGATCGACACAGGACGGACCACTAGTGCGGGCGGCGCGTTACTTCGCGGCCGTCGACTCGCACACGGAGGGCATGCCGACGCGCGTGATCACCGGCGGCGTCGGCACCGTCCCGGGCGCGAGCATGCTCGAGCGCAAGCTCCACTTCGAGGCGCACATGGACGACCTGCGGCTGCTGCTGATGCGCGAGCCGCGCGGCCACGGCGCGATGTCGGGCGCGATCCTGCAGCCGCCCGCGCGCGACGACGCCGACTGGGGCGTGCTGTTCATCGAGGTCTCCGGCTGCCTGCCGATGTGCGGGCACGGCACGATCGGCGTGGCGACCGTGCTGGTCGAGACCGGGATGGTGCGGGTCAGCGAGCCCGAGACCGTCGTGCGGCTCGACACGCCGGCCGGGCTGGTCGCGGCGCGCGTCGCCGTCGAGGGTGGGCGCGCGCGCTCCGTCACGCTGCGCAACGTGCCGAGCTTCCTCCACGCGCGCGACGCCACGGTCGACGTTCCCGGCCGCGGACCGCTGCGCTACGACTTGGCGTTCGGCGGCAACTTCTACGCGCTCGTGCCGGCCGCCGACGCCGGCGTCGAGGTCGACCCGGCGCAGTCGCAGCTGCTGATCGACCGCGGGGCGGAGATCATGGCGGCGATCAACGCAACCGACCGCCCCGTCCACCCGGAGGACGCCCGGATCGCCGGCTGCCGGCACGTCGTGTTCCACGCGCCCGGCCGCGACGGCGCCGACGCGCGCGCGGCGACGTCGATCCATCCCGGCTGGCTCGACCGCTCTCCGTGCGGCACCGGCACGTCGGCGCGGCTTGCCCAGCTGCACGCGCGCGGAGCGCTGGCCGTCGGCGACGGCTTCGTCAACGAGTCGGTGATCGGCACGCGCTTCACGGGGCGGGTGGCGGAGGAGACGACCGTCGGCGGCCGGCCTGCGATCGTCCCGGAGATCACCGGCCGGGCTTGGATAACGGGGATGGGGCAGTACCTGCTCGACGCCGAGGACCCGTTCCCGGCGGGCTTCTCGCTGTGACCGACGTCGTCGTCGTCGGCGCCGGGATCGTCGGTGCGGCGGTCGCGCGCGAGCTTGCAGTCCGCGGCGTGGAGGTGACGCTGCTCGACCGCGGCGCGGTGTCGAGCGGCACGACAGGACTCGGCGAGGGCAACGTGCTGTGCTCCGACAAGGACGCCGGGCCGGAGTTGGAGCTGGCGCGCGCCGGGCTCGCGCTCTACGACGAGCTCGAGGAGCGGCTCGGCGACGAGGCGCGGATCCGGCGCAAGGGTGCGCTGATCGTGCACACCGACGAGGACACGTGGGCGGCCGAGGCCGAGCGGCTGCGGACGATGGCGATCGCCGGCGCGCGGCTCGTCAGCGCGGACGAGGTGCGCGAGCTGGAGCCGGAGCTGACCGGCGAGGTCCACGGCGCGAGCCTGTTCCCCGGCGACCTCCAGTGCGACCCCCGCGCGATCGCCCGGGCGCTCGTTCGCGAGGCCCGGCAGGCGGGCGCGACGATCCGCGAGGGCTGCGCCGTCGACAGAATCGCCGTCGCGCGCCGCGGCGTCACGCTCGTCACGGCCAACGGCGACCGCATCCGTGCACGCGCCGTCGTCATCGCCGCCGGCCCGTGGAGCGCGGCGCTCGCGGCGAGCGCGGGGCTGCGGCTCCCGCTCGAGCCGCGCAAGGGCCAGCTCGTCCGGCTCGCCGCGCCGGCGCCCGACCTGATCCGCCACAAGGTCGTCGACGCCGCCTACATGCGCTCGGTCGCCAGCGCGGACGCGGCGCTCCAGGTCTCGAGCGTCGTCGAGACGACGTTCGCCGGCGATGTCCTCGTCGGCTCCTCGCGCGAGCGGCGCGGCTTCGACACGAGCGTCGACCCCGCCGTGAGCGAGGCGATGGTCGAGCGCGCCGCGCGCCTCTTCCCGCGGCTGCCGCGGCTCGCGCCGGCCGCCGCCTGGGCGGGGCTGCGCCCGTGGCTGCCCGACAACCGACCGGCGATCGGCCCGTCGGAGGCGGTCCCCGGCGTCTGGCTCGCCACGGGTCACGAGGGGGCGGGCGTCGCGCTCGGGCCGGTCACGGGCCGGCTCGTCGCGCAGCTCTACCCCGGCGAGCCGCCGCTCGCCGACCCGGCGCCGTTCCAGCCCGACCGCTTCAGCCGGGAAGCTGCGCTCGCGGCGGGCCGAGCTCGACCGTGACGCGCTCGTCGTCGAAGCACACGTGGCCCTGCACCTTGATCGCGTCCGGCAGCGGCGCGTCATAGGTCCACGCCGCGTCCTCCACGCCGTCCACCGAGAGGTAGCGCGACTGGCCTTTGTACGGGCACACGCTGCGGTTGTCCGAGTCGCCGAGCGCGTCCGGAACGACATCGGCGCGCGGGATGTAGACGCGGGTCGGCACGCCGGTCTCGAACAGCAGCTTGGGGCGCTCGGAGCGGGCGACGACGCGGCCGTTCCGCTTGACCGTCACCGGTCGCGAGCTCTCGAGCACGTCGACGCGGTGGAACGGATCGCGCAGGTGCGCGAACACGCGCTCCTCCTCGGCGAACCACGCGGTCGCCTTGTCCCAGTACAGCGCGCCGTAGCCCTTCAGCCAGCTCGCCTCGGGCAGCGGGTCCTCGTACGCCCAGACCGCGTTGTCGACCACGGTGTCGCCGGCGCGCACGTTCCAGTACGACGCGTCGCCCTTGAACGGGCAGTGCGTCGCGTGGTCGCTGCGCTCGAGCAGCTCGGCGTCGAAATCGCCGAGCGGGACGTACGGCACCGGCAGGTATCCGGTCTCGTGCAGCAGCTTCGCGTCGAGCGTGTCGAGCACGACGCGGTCGCCGACCACCGCGCGCAGCCGGCGCGGGTAGTCGTGGAAGAAGATCCTGTGAGGCGGAGCGCCGGAGAGATCGAAGTTGAAAGCGCCGTCGGGCCGCCCGGCCAGCGGTCCGGTTCCGAAGGTGAGGCTCATGCACCGATGGTGCCAGGTGGCTCAGCCCGGCTTGCGCGCGGTCAGCATCAGGTTGTAGAAGCCGGCCGCCGGCAGGTGCGGCTCGAGCACGGCGGCGTCGACCTTCTGCAGCAGGATGTAGCCGCGGTACGCGTAGCGGAACCAGCTCCACGGGATGTCATCGTGGACCGCGGTCGCCTCAACGGTGCGGTTGAACCAGCCGAAGATGTTCGCCAGCAGCTCTTCGCCGCGCACGCGCACCTGCGCGAAGCCCGCCGCGGCGGCGCGGCGCTCGAGGTCGGCGGGCGCGAACGCGTGCACGTCGACGAGCGACTCGAGCGCATGGTCGTCGGGCGGGCCGCCGTTGGAGTGGACCGCCGGGCGCGCGCGCACAGCGCGCCGCCACAGCGGCGCCGCCGCTAGACCGGCGCGCTTGGGCAGCGCAGCGATCCGGTCGCCGTAGCGCGACGGCTCGCCGGCGAACAGCAGCACGCCGCCGGGCCGCAGCACGCGCGCGAACTCCGCGAACGAGCGCTCCAGCTCGGGCAGGTGGTGCAGCACCGCATGGCCGAGCACGACGTCGAAGTTCGCGTCCTCGAACGGCAGCGCAGCCGCGTCGGCCGCGACCGTCTCCACCTCCAGGTGGAGCCGCTCGGCGTTCGCGCGCAGCGCCGCGAGCATCCCCGGCGACACGTCGGTGCAGACGCCGTACTCGATCACGCCGTCCTGCATCAGGTTGAGCGTGAAGTAGCCCGTCCCGGCGCCGATCTCGAGCGCGCGCGCGAACGGCCCTGGCCGTCGCCCGAGCAGCTTCTCGACCTTGCCGAGCACCTGCTCGCGCCCGACGGCGCCGAAGTCGACGCCCCACTTGGAGTCGTAGTCGGCCGCGGCGACGTCGTGGTAGCGGCGGTTGACGTCGAGGATCTCCTCCGTGGACGGCATCGGCGGCGAGTCTAGGCGCTCACGCCGCGCGGCCCGCCGCGGCGGCGGCCGCCCGCAGCCGCCGCGCCAGGTCGCGCGAGGGGAGCGCGTCCAGCCGCCAGCGCCAGGCCCCCGACGCCCGCCCGGGCTGGTTCATGCGCGCCTCCGAGCCGAGCCCGAGCACGTCCTGCGCCTGCACCATGGCGACCCGCGCGCGCGAGGAGAACGCGAGCGCGATCAGGTCCCACCAGACCTCGCGCTCGACGCCGGGCCGCGCGGCGTCCACGAGCGCGCGCGAGTCCTCACCCAATCCTTCGTACCAGCCGCGCAGCGTGTCGTTGTCGTGCGTCCCCGTGTACGCGATCCGGTGCTCCGCGTGGTTGGCCACGTCGTGCACGTTGTGCGTGTCGCGGGGATTGAAGCCGAACTGGAGCACGACCATCCCGGGGAGCGCGAGCTCGTCGCGCAGCTGCCGCACCGCCGGCGTGATCACGCCGAGGTCCTCGGCGATGATCGGCAGCGCGCCGAGCGCCGTGCCGGCGGCGTCGAACAGCGCCCGGCCCGGTCCGCGCGCCCAGCGCCCCGCGAGCGCCGTGCGCGCGCCCTTCGGCACCGCCCAGTAGGCGATGAAGCCGCGGAAGTGGTCGATCCGGGCGAGGTCGAACAGCGTGAACGTACGGCGGAGCCGCGCGATCCACCAGGCGTACCGGCGGCGCTGCAGCGCCGGCCAGTCGTAAAGCGGGTTGCCCCACAGCTGGCCCTTGTCGGTGTAGGCGTCCGGCGGCGTGCCCGCGACCACGTCGTTGCGGAACAGCTCCGGGTGCGCGCGGTGGTCGGCCGATCCGGGCGCGACGTAGATCGGCACGTCGCCGATGAGCCGCACGCCGCGCTCGTTTGCGTACGCGCGCAGCGCCGACCATTCGCGTTCGAACCGGACCTGGTCGGCGACTGCACCGCGGCCGGCGAAGCGCACCCAGTCCTCGATCCAGATCGCCTCGCGCTCGCGGAAGTCGAGCTCCTCGGGCTTCGACACCGGCGCCGCCGGCTCCGCCAGCAACCCCGGCCACGACGCGAACGCGGAGCGCGCCTTGTAGGGCGAGCCGTAGCGGTCGGGCGGCCCGAGCGGCAGCATCTGCCACCAGCTCTGGCCGGCCTCGGCGAGCCAGTCGACCCACGCGTACGCGTCGCCCCCGAGCCGCCCGCCCGGCAGCGAGGTTGGGTGGAGCTGGACGCCGGCCGACCGGGGGAGCTGCACGGGGCGCCACCGTACCGGCCCCTCATGCACATAAGCGTCCATATGACGCTTATGTGCATGGAGGGGAGCCGACGTTTGGCCGCCGCGCTAGCGGATACTTCGCGCCGCATGGCCAAGCCGCCGCCGCCACGGATCCACATCCAGTACCCGGAGCCGTCGGTCGACGCGGGCCGCTACCCCGCCAAGCGCACCGTCGGCGACCTCGTCGACGTCACCGCGGACGTCTTCCGCGACGGCCACGAGAAGCTGCGCGCCGTCGCGCTGCACCGCCGCGCCGGCACGCGCAAGTGGGCCGAGGCCGAGTTGCACGCGCTCGATGCGCACCACAACGGCGTCCGCTGGGGCGGCTCGTTCGTCGTCGACCGGCCCGGCCGCTGGGAGTTCACGATCGGCGCGTGGACCGACGTGTTCGCGACCTGGCGCGACGAGCTCCAGCGCAAGCTCGCGGCCGGCCAGCACGAGCTCGCCGGCGAGCTGAGCGAGGGAGTGCTCCTGCTCGAGGACGCCGCGACGCGCGCCAAGGGCCCGGACCTCAAGCTGATCCAGCACGCGATCAAGATCCTCGGCGACGACGAGGTGCTCGAGGCGGCCAAGCACGACGCCGCGCTCGGCCCCGAGCTGTTCGCCGCGATCGAGCGCACCGCCGAGCGCCACGGCTTCACCCAGTACGAGCCGGCGCTCGCGATCGACGTCGACCGCGTGCGCGCCCGCTTCGGCTCCTGGTACGAGCTCTTCCCCCGCTCATGGGGCGGGCTCAAAGGCGTCGAGGAGCAGGTCCCAGCACTCGCGCAGATGGGCTTCGACGTGCTCTACCTCACGCCGATCCACCCGATCGGCAGGACCAACCGCAAGGGCCGCAACAACACGCTCACCGCCGGCCCCGACGACCCCGGCTCGCCGTACGCGGTCGGCGCGAAGGAAGGCGGGCACGACGCCGTCCATCCGGACATCGGCACGGTCGACGACGTCCGCCGCCTGTGCGCCACGGCCGCCGAGCACGACATGGACGTGGCGCTGGACTTCGCGATCAACGCGTCGGCCGACCACCCTTGGCTCACCAACCATCCGGACTGGTTCCACCGCCGGCCCGACGGCACGCTCAAGTACGCCGAGAACCCGCCCAAGCGCTACCAGGACATCTACAACGTCAACTGGGAGTGCGACGACTGGAAGGGCCTGTGGGAGGAGTGGCGGCGGATCTTCCTGTTCTGGGTCGACTGCGGCGTGAAGGTCTACCGCGTCGACAACCCGCACACCAAGCCGATCCCGTTCTGGCAGTGGCTGATCGCGGAGGTGCACAAGGTCGACCGCGACGTGATCTTCCTCGCCGAGGCGTTCACGCGCCGCGCGATGATGCGCCAGCTCGCCAAGATCGGCTTCACCCAGGGCTACACGTACTTCACCTGGAAGAACTCCCGCTACGAGCTGACCGAGTACGTCAACGAGCTCGCCTGGGGGCGTGAGAAGGAGTACTTCCGGCCGAACTTCTTCCCCAACACGCCCGACATCCTCAACGAGTACCTCGTCCACGGCGGGCCGGCGGCGTTCTACACGCGCTTCGTCCTGGCCGCCACGCTCAGCCCGACGTACGGCATCTACTCGGGCTACGAGCACTACGAGAACGTGCCCGTGCGCGAGGGCTCGGAGGAGTACGTGAACTCCGAGAAGTACGAGATCTGGGAGCGCTCGCTCGACGGCCCGATGCTGCCGTTCATCGCTCGCGTCAACGAGATCCGGCGCGAGAACGTCGCGCTCCAGCACCTCTCCGACGTGGCCTGGCTGGACACGCAGAACGACCAGCTGATGGCCTACGTCAAGCAGTACGCCGGCAACGCGGTGATCTGCATCGTCAACCTCGACCCCCATCACGCCCAGGAGGGCAGCGTGATCGTGCCCGCGCACCTCGGCCTGCCGCCGGCCTTCGCCGTGACCGACCAGCTCTCCGGCGAGCGCTTCGACTGGCGCATCGGCCCGAACTACGCGCGGCTCGATCCGTGGACGCGCCAGGCGCACATCCTGCGGGTCGACAGCGGATGAGCGACCCCGGGCACTGGTTCGAGGCCGAGCCGCTCTGGTTCAAGACCGCGGTCTTCTACGAAATCCACATCCGCGGCTTCTTCGACGGCAACGGCGACGGCTCGGGTGACTTCCGCGGCCTGACCGAGAAGCTCGACTATCTGCAGTGGCTCGGGATCGACTGCATCTGGCTGCTGCCGTTCTACAACTCGCCGCTGCGCGACGGCGGCTACGACATCTCGGACTACTTCACGATCCACCAGGACTACGGCGTGGTCGAGGACGTGCGCGACTTCATCGAGCAGTCGCACCAGCGCGGGATCCGCGTGATCGCCGACCTCGTGATGAACCACACATCGTCGGAGCACCCGTGGTTCCAGGAGGCGCGCTCGTCGCCCGACAGCCCCAAGCGCGACTGGTACGTCTGGTCGGACACCGTGCACCGCTACGAGGACGCGCGGATCATCTTCGTCGACACCGAGACGTCGAACTGGACCTGGGACGACCAGGCCGGCGCCTACTACTGGCACCGCTTCTTCTCGCACCAGCCCGACCTCAACTACGACAGCCCCGCGGTCCAGGACGCGATGCTCGAGGTGCTGCGCTTCTGGCTCGACCTCGGCCTGGACGGTTGCCGGCTCGACGCGGTGCCGTACCTGTTCGAGCGGGAGGGAACGATCTGCGAGAACCTGCCCGAGACGCACGCCTACCTGAAGCGCGTGCGAGCGGAGATCGACGCGAACTACCCCGACCGCGTGCTGCTCGCGGAGGCGAACCAGTGGCCGGCCGACGTCGTCGACTACTACGGCGACGGCGACGAGTGCCACATGTGCTTCCACTTCCCGGTGATGCCGCGCATGTTCATGAGCGTGCGCAGGGAAGAGGCGAAGCCGATGTACGAGATCCTCGCCCAGACGCCGCAGATCCCCGGCAACTGCCAATGGGGGCTGTTCCTGCGCAACCACGACGAGCTGACGCTCGAGATGGTCACCGACGAGGAGCGCGACTACATGTACACCGAGTACGCCAAGGACCCGCGCATGAAGATCAACGTCGGGATCCGCCGGCGGCTCGCCCCGCTGCTCGACAACGGCCGCGACGAGATCGAGCTGATGCACGCGATCCTGTTCTCGCTGCCGGGCTCTCCGGTGCTCTACTACGGCGACGAGATCGCGATGGGCGACAACGTCTATCTCGGCGACCGCGACGGCGTGCGCACGCCGATGCAGTGGACGGGCGACCGCAACGGCGGCTTCTCGCGTGCCGACTTCGCCCAGCTCTACGCGCCGCCGCTGATGGACCCCGTCTACGGCTACCAGGCGGTCAACGTCGAGGCGCAGCTGCGCACGCCGACGAGCCTCCTGCGCTGGCTCCGGCGCTTCATCTCGCTGCGCAAGGAGCACCCCGTGTTCGGCTTCGGCACGTTCGAGCCGCTCGAGCCGAGCAACCCGCGGATCTTCGCCCACGTGCGCCGCTACGAGGACGACGTGATGCTGTGCGTGCACAACCTCGCGCGCTCGGCCCAGGCGGTCGAGCTCGACCTGTCCGCGTTCGAGGGCCGCGTGCCGGTCGAGATCTTCGGCCGCTCCCGCTTCCCGGCGATCGGCCAACTCCAGTACCTGCTGACGCTCGCGCCGCGCGGCTTCTACTGGTTCCAGCTTGTCGAAGACGAGGCCGGCGATGACTGACGCGGCGACGATCCTCGCCGACCTGCCCGAGGAGCGGCTGCACGATTGGGTGCTCGAGCAGCGCTGGTTCGCGTCGAAGGCGCGCGAGGTCGGCCAGCTGAACGTGCTCGAGGCGGTGACGCTGCGCGAGGACACGCCGAAGCTGGTGCTCGCGCTCGTCGAGGCGCGCTTCCAGACCGGCACGCACGAGCTCTATCAGGTGCCACTGGGGCTGCGGCCGGCCGGCGACGGCTGGAGCGACCGCGTGATCGACGAGGTCGACGGCTGGACGATCTACGACGCGCTCGCCGACGGCGCCCACGGGCGCGAGCTGCTGCACCGCGTGCGCGCCTCGGCCGAGGTCGCCGCCGAGGACGGGATCCTGCGCTTCCGCTGGGCCGAGAGCCAGGCCGCGGGCTTCGGCGGGACCGTCGAGGTGCGGCCGATCGGCGTCGAGCAGTCCAACTCCTCGGTCGTGTTCGGCGACGAGCTGATCCTCAAGGTGTTCCGCCGGCTCGAGCCGGGCGTCAATCCCGAGCTCGAGCTGCTGCGCTTCCTGTCGGCGCGCGACTTCGAGCACATCGCTCCGCTGGCGGGCTGGTACGAGTACGCCGGCCGGCTCGTCGACGCGACGCTCGGCACGCTTCAGGAGTACCTCAGCGGCGCGCGCGACGGCTGGCTGCTGTGCCTCCAGGACCCGGAGGCGTTCCTCCCGCAGACGCGCGATCTCGGACTGGTCACCGGGCAGATGCACACGTGCCTCGGATCCGACGCCACCGATCCCGACTTCGCGCCCGAGGAGCCCAGCAGCGAGAGCCTCTCGCTCCTGACCGCGACCGTCGACGAGGAGATCGAGCGGATGTTCGTCGACCTCGACCCCGACGACCCGGCGCTCGGCCCGCTCGCCGGCCGCGGGCTCGACGTGCGTGAGCGGCTCCAGGCGCTGTCGCATATCGGCGCCGCCGGCCGCGTGATCCGTACCCACGGCGACTACCACCTCGGCCAGACGATGCTGACCGACCGCGGCTGGGTGATCCTCGACTTCGAGGGCGAGCCCGCGCGGCCGCTGTCCGAGCGCCGCCGCAAGCGCTCGCCGCTGCGCGACGTCGCCGGGATGCTGCGCTCGTTCGCCTACGCCGCCTCGGCGGCGGAGCAGCAGCGCGGCGAGCCGGCGCCGGAGGGCTGGGAGGGGCGCGCCCGCGAGGCGTTCCTCGGCGGCTACTTCGAGACCGTCGACTCGGCGCTGCTGCCGCCGGGCCAGGACGCGGTCACCAAACTGTTGTCGGTGTTCGAGCTCGAGAAGGCCGTCTACGAGCTGCGCTACGAGCTCAACAACCGGCCCGACTGGGTCGGCATCCCGGTCGCCGGCATCGTGCGGCTGCTTGAGGCGGACGAGCCCGTGTAGCGGCGCCCGGCGATGGAGTTCGGGGCGCACCTACCGCTGATCGTGTTCGACGGTGCGCCGCGTTCGCTGGGCGATCTGGTGTCGTTCGCGCGGCGGGCGGCCGCGCTCGACTACCGCTACCTGTGCGCCAATGACCACCTGTTGTTCGGCCGGCCTTGGCTCGACGGCCCGACGGCGCTCGCCGCGACGCTCGAGGCGTCGGCGGGGATGACGCTCGCCACGACCGTCGCGCTTCCCGTCGTTCGCGGCCCGGTGCAGACCGCGAAGCTGTTCAGCGCGCTCCAGCTGCTCTCGGGAGGCCGCCTGATCGCCGGCGTGGGACCCGGCTCGTCGCGCGAGGACTACGCCGCCGCCAGCCTGCCGTTCGAGGAGCGCTGGAAGCGCTTCGACGAGTCCATCCGCGCGCTGCGCTCGCTGCTCGACGCGGACGCGGGTGGCTTCTCCGGCACGTTCTACTCGACCGACGGCATCTCGATCGAGCCGCGTCCCGCGGCCCCGCCGATCTGGATCGCGAGCTGGGGCTCGGCGGCCCGCCTTCGTCAGGTCGCTCGCCTCGGCGACGGCTGGCTGGCATCGGGGTACAACACGACTCCAGCGGCGTTTCGTGGGAACGCGGATGCCCTTCCCGATGCGTTTCCGAATGCGATCGCGACGATGTGGCTCTACGTGACGGAGTCGCGTCGCAGCCGCGAGCGCATCCTCTCCGACGTGCTGGCTCCCGCCCTCAATCGCCCTGTTGAAGCGCTCGCCGAGCTCCCGCTGCCGATCGGGTCGGCGGAGCAGTGCGCCGAGCGCCTCAGCGCCTTCGCCGGCGCAGGCGCCCAGCGCGTCTTCGTCTGGCCGCTCACGGACGAGCTCCGTCAGCTCGAGGCGTTTGCGCAGGACGTCGCGCCGCTTGTCGCGGGCGAAGCGGCGTAGGGCCGTGGCGCTGCTCGGGGTCGTGGCAATGACAGCGCGATCTTGACCGCGGCGCTGCCCGCGGAGAAGGTGGCGGCGTGACTGTCTCGGCGGATCGACCACTCTCGAAGCTGAGCCAGCTGGACGCGACCGGGCTGCTCGTGTCGTTCATGCGCAACGTTCCCGGCGCGCTCTATCGCTGCGCGCTCGACGAGTGCTGGACTATGCAGCTGATCGGCGACGAGATCGAGCGGATCTCGGGCTATCGGGCGTCGGAGTTCCTCGACAACGCCTGCCGCAGCTTCTCGTCGATCATCCATCCCGAGGACCGCGCCGGCGTCGACGCGCAGGTGCGTGCCGCCGTCGACGCGGGCAAGCCGTTCAGCCTCGAGTACCGGATCGTGCGGGCCGACGGTGAGCCGCGCTGGGTGCTCGAGCGCGGGCTGCGGACCACCGACGTCGACGGAGCGGACTGGCTCGACGGCGTGATCTTCGACGTGACCGAGCGGCGGCGCGCCGAGGACCTGGCAAGGCAGCACGAGGCCGAGGCGGCGCGCGTCGCGGAGCTCGAGGCCTCGCGCGCCCGCATCGTCGAGGCGACCGACGCGACCCGGCGGCGGCTCGAGCGCGACCTGCACGACGGCGCGCAGCAGCGGCTCGTCTCCGCGGCGCTCGCGCTCCGGCTGGCGCAGCACCGCGGCGCGGATGCCGAGCTCTCCAAGCTGCTCGAGCACGCCGTCGCCGAGCTCGGCGCCGGACTCGAGGAGCTGCGCGAGCTGGCGCGCGGCATCCATCCGGCGGTGCTGACGGACCGCGGGCTGCCCGGGGCGGTCACGGCGCTCGCGGGCCGCTGCGCGGTGCCGGTCGCCGTCGACGTCGAGCTCGACGAGCGCCCGGCGCCGGCGGTCGAATCGGCGATCTACTTCACGATCGCCGAGGCGCTCACCAACGTCGCGAAGTACGCCGACGCCACGGCGGCGAGCGTGCGCGTGACGCAGCGGGGCGACGTCGTCGGTCTCGAGGTTCGCGACGACGGCCGCGGCGGCGCCGCGCCGGCGCCCGGATCCGGCCTCCAGGGGCTCGCGGACCGGCTCGCCGCGCTGGGCGGCGAGCTGGCGTGCGAGAGCCCCGCGGGGGGCGGCACGCGGCTGCGCGCGCACGTCCCGATGGCCGGCCCGCGCGGCTAGTAGGCGGCCGAGTCGCTGCAGTAGCCCCAGGTCGGCCGGCCGTGGCCGCCGGCGGGTGCCGTCTCGCTGTAGCTGGCTAGCGACCGGGGCTGAGCGGCGGCACGCCGGCGGCCGCCTGGACCATTCGCGCGTAGCTCGTCGCCGTCGGCGGCCGCGCCGCCGGGTCCTTCGCGAGGGCCCGCAGCAGCGCCCATGTGAGCTCGGGGCTTGCATCCGCGCGGTCGGCGAGCGGGTCGGGCGGGTCCTGGTGGCGATGCGCCTCGAGCACCTGCACGCCGCGGAGGCCGTGGAACGGCGGCCGGCCGGAGAGGCACTCGCATGCGACGCATCCGAGCGCGTAGATGTCGGCCGCCGCAGTGACGTCCTCGGCGAGCGTCTGCTCCGGCGCCATGTACGACAGCGAGCCGATCGCGAACCCCGGTCGCGTGAGCGTGCTGGCGTCGGTGTGCTTGGCGACGCCGAAGTCGGTCACGTAGGCGCGCCCGGCCGGGTCCAGCAGGATGTTGCCCGGCTTGACGTCGCGATGCACGAGCCCGGCCGCATGGATCGCGTCAAGCCCCTTTGCCACATGCAGCAGGATCGTGACCGCCCGCTCGAGCTCCAGCGTCCGCTGAACGCGTAATAGGTCCTGGAGCGATCCGCCTTCCATGAAGGCGGTCGCCAGGTAGGGCGCGCCCTGGTGCTCGCCGGCGTCCAGCACGGGCACGACGTGCGCGTGCTCGACCGCGCGCGCCGCGCGTGTCTCGCGCTCGAAGCGCCGGCGAAAGATCGGGTCGCTCGTGTGCTCGGGCTTGATCATCTTCAGCGCGACGGGGCGGCCATCGGGATCCGCGGCGCGGTAGACGCGGCCCATCCCGCCCTGCGCAAGCAGCTGCTCGACGCGATAGCTCCCGACCGCCTCGCCGACCCGCAGCGCGGGCAGCGAGTCGTGCGAGCGTACGACGGTCGGAGCGGGTTCAGCCAACGTCGCAGTCCTTCTCGTCGGGCAGCGAGTCGTGCGAGCGTACGACGGTCGGAGCGGGTTCAGCCAACGTCGTAGTCCTTCTCGTCGAGCCGCTCCAGCGCGCGGCGCACGGCCGCCTCGTCGCGCCGGACGGCGCTGCGGGCGCGGGCGAAGCCGCCGCGGCTCCGGTCGCCTGCGGCGCCGGCCAGACGCTCGTAGTCCCCCGCCGCGCGTGCGAGCGCGGCTCGGATCGCCTGGCGGTCGGCGGCGACGGCCGGGCTCACGCGCGGCTCCGCGACCGTGGCCGCGGCGCGCCGGTATGTGGCGGCGATGCGCGCGGCCGCGCGCCCCTCCCCCGCCGGCCCCCTCGCCCCCCCCCACCGCCTG
>Ga0081538_10003705_pt1 | contig 14340 bp, 9 predicted proteins | sample TabmetS5T2R1_FD_71022 | JGI IMG/M metagenome (GOLD analysis project Ga0081538, IMG submission 71022) | Tabebuia heterophylla rhizosphere microbial communities from the University of Puerto Rico - S5T2R1 | ecosystem: Host-associated > Plants > Roots > Rhizosphere ... | reverse complement strand
CCCGCCCGCGCCGATCTCCCAGGTCATGTTGGAGCTCTCCCAGTCGCCGGTTACGTACGGGAGGAACATCAACACCGCCGCCGGCACGAGCAGTGCCCCACCCGTGACGTAGCCGAACCAGACCGCGGGTCGCACGCCGTACACGTTGAAAGCCCACACGAGCAGCATCGCGCCCATTCCGATCGCGATCGCCAGGTTGATGTCGAACCCGGCGCCCGCCTCGGCCCACGTGCTGTCGGAGAAGAACTCGGCCTGAATCAGCGTGCCCACGACCAGCCCGTTGACCGCCAGCACGCTCGACCACGCGAACCAGTAGCCGAACGTCGCGATCGGCCCGACAAAGGAGGCGTACTTGCGCCAGGCCTCGTGGGCGAACAGGGCGATTCCGCCGGGCTTGTCCTTGAACATCGTCGCCAGCTCGGCGTAGACGTTGTTCTGCAGGGCGCCGAGGCAAACCGAGATCGTCCACAGCACGACCGCGCCGGTGGTTCCGAGCACGCCGATCGAGGCGCCGAGCGCGGCGATCAGGAAGCCGGGGTTCGCGAGCGCGATGATGAACCCGTCCCACCACGTCATCGCCTTGAGGAGTTGCCTCTCCTCAACTTCGGCCGACGCCATAGACCCTCCCTCTCCTCAGCTTGGGTATTCGGGCACCTGTCGTACCAATTGGTACAGGCAGACCCTACGGTCTTCTACCACGGCGTTCGGACGCCGTCAACCGGGTACCCATCGCTCCTGTCTGAGCGAGTCCGCCCCGCGCGCACGCCTGCGGGCCGACCGGCCGCCCCTTGGGTCGAGCGCCGCCGAGCGGCTCGATTGGTCCCTCGTCCTCGCCGCCGGATGCCCGGCCATGGCCCGAGAAGTCCTCTTGCAATCGCCGATCGATGAGTGTAACCTCCGCGCGCCTTCTCTGAACAAATTTGTTTTGAGGGGAGTTCAGGGGAAATGCCAGCCATGCTGCGAAGGAGGGTGGCTGTGGTCGTGCCGCAGGGCGCGACTCGCTACAGACCCCTCGGGGGACCGATTTTTTGTCACACGTAATGCTACGAAGCAACGGCCTCGTAGCTGACGTGGACGCGACGGTCCGATGGGCGGCGTGGGACGTGGCCTTCAACCGCAGTCGCGTTCACGGAAACGAAACCTAAGCCGGGAGAACTGACTCCCGGACCCCCCGCATCAGTCGCCGGGCTGCGCGCGTCGCCATGCGACTCGTGGTTTCCGGTAAATGGCCCTGCGACGTGCTGAACAGAGAGGCTTACAGGAATGCGCAGTTATCGTGTAAGAGGCACGATTTTAGGCATTTGTGTGGCCGTGGCGGCACTACTTGGCTTCAACGTAAGTGTCGCGTCGGCGTATAACCCAATCACCCCAACGCAGGCGAACCGGACGATCACCCTCAACGGTAAGAACCTTACGATTGACCGGTTGGTATCGATTGCGCGCTTCGGCGCGAAAGTTGAGCTTTCACAGAGTGGGCGCCAGCGCTCGCTGAACGCGTACTACCTGCTGCTTGAGGGGGCGCGGGAGAACATCCCGATCTACTTCTTCAACCGCGGCACGGGGGCCGGCCGCCAGAACGCCATCTTCACCGGCGACCCGCTCTCGACCGAGGTGACGGAGACCTCGCCAACGTGCCCGACGACGGGGCAGCGGTGCTCCAATCGGGACTTTCTGCTGCAGCGCCAGCTCGCGACGTTCCGGCGGGGCACGCAAAGTGGTCTCGGCCCCGAGGTAGGCGACGAAGAGATCGTTCGGGCGATGATTGCTGAGCGCGTCAGCACGATGTCATACGAGGCGGCCACGCCGCAGGTCACGCAGATGCTGATCGACCTGCTCAACAAGCGGGTTACCCCGGTCGTCCAGTCGCGCGGCTCACCGGGCGAGGGCGACCTGCCGCAGATGGGCAACGTCGAGGCGACGATGGTGGGCGCCGGCCAGGCCTACTACCAGGGCGTCAAGATGTCGGCGAGCGAGGCACTCGCGCGCGCGGGGCTGCAGCCGCTGCAGGATCAGCCGGGGCAGAACAAGGCCCCGGGGGCGCCTTTCGCCGCCGATGATGCGGCAGTCGTGAGCACCAACGCATTCACGGTCGGCCAAGCCGCGCTGCTGGCGTACGACGCGCAGCAGATGCTGAACTGGCAGGACCTGATCTACGCGATGGAGCTCAACGGGATGAACTCGAGCCTCACCCCGATCGGCGCGCCCGTTCAGGCGAGTCGGCCCTTCAAGTGGATCAACGGCGTGGCGGCAAGAGTGCTGGACATGCTCAGGGGCAGCTACCTGTTCGAGCTAGACCAGTTGTCGGACACCGGCGTGCCCTTGCGGATCATTCAGGACCCCGAAAGCCTCCGGGCGCTCAGCCAACGCATCGGCTCGACGTGGCAGGCCTGGGACGAGCTGCGGCGGGACCTGCTGACCCAGATGAACTCCTCCGACCACAACCCTGCGGTGACGCCAGGCTGGTCGCCACAGTCGTCGCCGGAGCTGAGCACGCCCTGGTTCATGCAGTACTACGTCAGAGGCGGCCCGAATAACGAGGACTGCGTCGGCCCCGGTGTGGGCGGCAGGGGCTGCCAGCAGGGTTACATCCTCTCGAACGCAAACTGGGATCCGTACCCGATCGACAACGAGATCGAGGCGCTGACCAACGCGGTCGCGAATGTTGCCGTGGCCAACGACATGGTGCCGCTGCGATTCACGAACACGTTCTTCACCGTGATCGCACCGAACGATCCCAGCCTGCCTGCGGACCAGCTGACCAACTCGGCGCCCGGCGCCGCGGACTACACGCTGGCGGACTTGATGGTTGAGATCCAGACGCTGCAAAACCCCGTCCCGGCGCAGGGGAACTCGATCGTGTCCAACGTCGAGGACCTCCAGGCGGCCGGGCGGATCAAGGTCGCCCAGGCCCGGCTGATGGTGGACAACGTAATGTGGCTACTCGGCCAGGACCTGTTGACCGCGACGAGGTGGATGAACATCCGCCAGATCCAGGGGCAGACGCTGAATCTGCAGCGCAGCTTCGGCGCCGCGCCGACCGCCGCGTGGCAGGCGTTCCGCCAAGTGGTGCCATGGCAGACAGCGACGCGGCCGGACCTGCCGCCCGGAACGCTGGCCTACGGTTTCCTGCAGGCCAACCCGGCATCGCTGTTCTACCCGCCCGCGGAAAACCCGCCCGCCAAGGTCTCCAAGCGCTCACGGGTCTCCAAGCGCCAGCTGAAGATCGCGGTGAGCCGAGCGAAGTACAGGACCACGCAGTTCCGGTTCGCCCGAGCGCGGGCCCTGCACCGATTCCTTAAGAGACAGGCGGTCCACGCCCGCACGGCCAAGCACCCCTAAGCCGAATCGGAGCTCCAAACGCGGCACAGGCACGCGGCCCCCGGCGGACAGCCGGGGGCCGCCGCCGTGCGCCGGGCCGGCCAGATCAGCCCTTCACAGCGCCCATCGTGAAGCCCGTGATGAACCGTTCGAGCAGGAGGTTGAAGGCGAAGGCGATCGGGACGGCCACCAGGATCGCCGCAGCCTGGAGCGACTGCCAGAAGAACACGTCGCCGCGTATCAGCTCGGTTGGAACGCCGATGCTGATCGTCTTGGCGTCGGATGGCGAGATGAACGCGAGGGCGTAGATGAACTCGTGTGCCGTGAGCGTGAAGGCGAAGACCACGACGGCGACGATCCCGGGCAGCGCGAGCGGGACCACGATGCGCGTGAACGCGCCCAGCCGGCTGTAGCCGTCCACCATCGCCTGCTCCTCGAGATCCCGCGGCACGGCCTTGAGGAAGCCCATCAGAAGCCACATGGAGACCGGGATCGTGATCGTTGGGTAGATCAAGACGAGGGACCAGGTCGAGTCCTGGAGGCCGGTGATCGCCACGACGCGGGTCAGGGAGATGAACAGGAGCGTCGGCGGCACGAGGTAGACGAAGAAGATCGATATCCCGAGAGCGCCCGACCAGCGCATGTTGAGACGCGCCAGGCTGTAGGCCGCCGGCAGCCCTACCGCGAGGGTGATCGCGACCACCAGCAGCCCGACCCAGAGGGTGTTCGCGGCGAACGTCAGGAACGAGGTGCCGTCGAACAGGAACGACACGTGCTCGCCCGTTGGATCGAGGTTGAACATGAACGGGTTGTTCTCGCTGTTGTAGAGGTCGGCGTCGCGCTTGAAGGCCGTGATCGTGCCCCAGATGAACGGCAATGCTGCGACCAGGGCCGCGCAGACGGCGATCAGGTAGAGGCCGGCGCGCCCGGCGCGGCGGCGAACCGTCGTGCGGCGCCTCGCCCGCTCTACATGGCCGCTGTCGGCGACGGCGATTGGAGCGCGTGCCGAGACCGCCATCAGAAGGTCTCCATCTTCTTGACCGATCGCAGGATCGCGATAGCCGCCGCGAGCAGCAGGGGGAAGAGGAAGAGGGCGATCGCGGCACCCTGTGCGAGGTCGCCGCTGCCGATCCCCTTGAGGTAGGCGTAGCTGGGCAGTACCTGGGTGGCGTTCTCCGGTCCGCCCCGGGTGAGGATGTAGACGACGCTCATGTCGGTGAACGTGAGCACCGCGCCGAAGAGCGTGGCGACGGCAATCACCGGAAGGGTGAGCGGAACCGTGACCTCAAACAGCTTGCGCCAGAAGCCCGCCCCGTCGATCTCCGCGGCGTCCTTGATGTCGTCGGGAATCGAGATGAGGCCGGCCAGGATGATCACCGCCGCCAGCGGCACGATCCGCCACGTGTGGACGGCGATGACCGAGGCCATCGCGAGCTCGTCCTTTCCGAGCCAGTAGACGTTGCTCTCGATGAAGCCCAGGGAGCGGAGCACCCAGTCGATCGGGCTGTACACGGAGTCGAGCATCCAGAGCCACGCGACCGCGGCCAGCGCGATCGGCGTCGTCCAGGGCAGCAGCACGAGGAACCGGATGAGCCACTTGAAGCGGAAGTTCGCGATCAGGATCATCGCCAGCGCCTTCGCGAGCACGATGGTCAGCGCCATTGAGATCACGGTGAAGACCAGGGTGTTCCTCAGGGAGCGCCAGAAGACGGGGTCGTCGAAGATGGCGTCGAAGTTCCGCAGGCCCACCCACTCGAAGCTCGGATCCCCCACGGTGACGTCGCTGAACGCGAAGGCGATGGCGAGCAGAAGGGGGATCGCGACCAGGGCGATGATGTAGACGACGGCGGGGAGCAGGAAGATCGGGGCGAGAAACCCCTCTCGGTCGGCGAGGGTCGCGCGGCCTCGCAGCCCCGGCGGCTCGGAGACACTCATGTCCGCAGCGGCTGGGGAGCGGTCTGCTCGCCGGATTCCGCGTCGAAGAAGCGGAGATCCCGCTCGTGGACCGCGAACTCGTGTACGTCTCCACCCTCAAGCGGCGTCGTGACCGTGGAGGGAAGCCGGGAGATCACGCGTGTCTCCTCCCCGATGCCGTTGATCGCCCCGTAGACGTGCCGGTCTCCGGACAGGTACTCGATGCGCGCGACCTCGAACTTGACCGTCACGTTGTTTCCGTCACCGTCGACGAGCTCCGCCGGCAGGAAGCTCTCGGGACGGAAGCCGAGCAGGTGATCGCCGCGCCGTACGAGGTTCATCGGCGGTGAACCGAGGAAGGTGGCCACGAACGTGTCCGCCGGGTCGGAGTAGACCTCGCGCGGCGGCCCGATCTGGCGCACCTTGCCCCGATACATGACCGCGATGCGGTCTCCCAACCCCATCGCCTCCGCTTGGTCGTGGGTGACGTAGATCGTGGTGGTGCCGACTCGCTCCTGGAACTGCTTGAGCTCGTCGCGAGCCGTGGCTCGCAGCTTGGCGTCGAGGTTCGAGAGCGGCTCGTCGAGCAGGAACACGCTGGGCTCGCGGACTAGAGCGCGCGCCAGCGCGACCCGTTGACGTTCGCCGCCCGAGAGCTGGCGCGGCTTGCGCGCCAGGAGGGGTTCGATGCCGAGCAGCTCGGCCGCCCAGCGGGTCCTGCGCTCACGCTCCTCTTTCGGAGTCCTCTCCGCCTTCAGGGGGAAGGCGATGTTCTGCATCACGGTCTTGTGCGGGTAGAGCGCGTAGCTCTGGAACACCATCGCGACCTGGCGCGCCCGCGGAGGTAGGCCGTTCACGACGTTGCCGCCGATCAGCACATCGCCCTCCGTCGGCTCTTCAAGTCCTGCGATCGTCCGGAGCAACGTGGTCTTGCCGCAGCCCGAGGGGCCGAGCAGCACGAGGTACTCGCCTTCGCGGGTCTGGATGTCCACGCCGTCCACCGCGGCCAGCTCGTCGAACCGCTTCTTCAGCCCCCTGACCTCGACGGCGAGTGCCATGGCCTATGCGGCCGCGCCGCCGATGAGGCCCTGCCGGCGCCACTTCTCGAAGATCGCCTGGACCTCCGACTCGGCCCGAGCGACCGACTCCTGCGGCGACTGCTCGCCGCGAGCGGCGCGGGCGTACATGTCCGGGACGATGAAGGTTCCGAACACCTCGCCGATCGCGGTGTTCGCGTTGCCCTGACGGCCGACGTTCGTGCTCCAGTCGAGCGCACTCGAGAGCACCGCGAGCTTGTCGGGGGGCTGCGAGCCGAACGGGTCGCTTTTCAGCCAGCCGTCGAGCTGCGGCACCAGCTTGCCGAACGCGGGGAAGTCGTACAGCTCGGACTCCCAGGTCGCCCGGGCGTAGTTCTCGGTGTAGTGGAGCAGGAAGGCCTTCGCCGCGTCGACGCTCTTCGAGAATGTCGGGACGATCCAGTTGTACATCACGTGCTGGGCCGCCCAGGCCCCCGCGGGCCCCTCGAGAGCCTGGACGAAGAAGGTGTCGTTCGCCTGCTGAGGGTTGACCTTCTGCGTCGTGCGATAGGCCGAGATGGAGTTGACGATGTACGAGAGCTTGCCGCCGACCATCCCCTGGTTGTTCGAGGCCGGGTTCCACGAGAAGACCTCATCCGTCATCGCGTCCTCGTAGAGGCCTTTCATGAACTCCACCGCCGCGACCGTCTCGGGCGAGTTGAGCGTGACCTCCTCGTTCTTGTCCTGCATCGCCCCGCCGTAGGACCACATGAGCGACCGCCCGACCATGTCGGAGTCGATCTCATGGGACATCCCGATCCCCAGCTGGATGCCCTGGTCGCTCTTGATCTTTCCTCCGCCTTCTCGCAGCTCGTCCCACGTCGTGGGGCCGTCCGGGAACCCCGCCTTCTCCCACATGCTCTTGCGGTAGTTGCCGGGATCCGGAACCCAGCCCGGGCTGTAGGCAAAGAACTTCTTGGTGGTCGGGTTGAAGCTGCTCTTGACGCAGAGCGGAATCTGCTGGCCGAAACGCCGCACCGCCTCCTCCGTCACATCGGTCATGTCCACCGCGCTCGGCTCGAACTGCGGCAGCGGAGCGATGAACTGGATCAGGTCGTGACCCGACTTTGCCGAGATCTCGGACGCGATTCGCGCGGTGATGCCCGTGACGTCGATGTGATCGACCGTGACGTCCACGCCGACCTTGTTGCCCCAATCCGTCGCGAACTTGTCGAACCACTTGTCGTGGCGCGGCACGAAGTGGCTCCACATCAGGATCTTGAGGCTGCCCGAGAGCTTCTGGTCGGGGTCGGTGAAGTCGACGCCCGGGGCCTTCCCCGTGGGACCCGTGGCCGTCTCCTCGTCGCCGCCGCAGGCGGCTAGCACCACCGCTGCGGCAGTCGCACCTTGGATGAACCTCCGCCGCGTAATTACGAAGGGCGCCCTCTGCTCGCTCATCGCTACTCCTTGCCCGCCGTACTCTCCCTGGGTATTCCATTCCCCGAAACGGGGACGCGAAAACGGCAGCCGCGGCCGGCCCGCGCGTAGGATTCCGTCGGAACGGCATGCCCAAGCTGCGGGATCGCCACGAGGACGTCACGCCCGTCAGGGCCGAGCCCACCCGGGCCCGCCCGGTGATCCTCGCGACGCTGTCGGTGAGGGTGGACCCGAGCGCCGAGCGGATGGCGATCGACAGCGCTCTCGAGGCGGGCGTGCCGCTCATCATCGCCAACCTGCTGCCGTTTCGGCCCTATCCGACGACGTTCGGTCTGCTCGGTGTCGAGGGGTTGACCCTGCCGCACGAGGAGGATCTCGACGCCGTCCGCACCACCGCGGAGCGCGCCGGCAAGCTCGGCGTCAAGACGGAGCTGCTGCGCGTGACCACCAGACATCCCGTGAGAGCGCTCCTCGAGCTGATCAGTGAGCGCGACGCGGGGCTGCTCGTGTTCGGGCCGGACCTCAGTCGCACCGGGCGGTGGCGGTTCCGCGCGGTGGCGTGGCGGGTGCGCCGGCAGGCGGACTGCCTCGTCTGGGTGGCGCCTGACGGTTAGATGGCTGATCCCGGATCCCCGCACCTCCGGGGGCACGCGGATCCGGAATCAACCATCTAGGTAGCCTCCCGACCGGCATGGACAGACGCCGGGCGATGCGATAGAAGGCGTCTGTACATATTTGTTCGCTTGGAGCGTCACTGGAGGAGGAACTGAATGGCGCGCGACCCGAAGTACGACATCCTCTTCGAGCCGATCCAGCTGGGCCCGAAGACGCTCAAGAACCGCTTCTACCAGGTGCCTCACTGCATCGGCGCGGGCTCCGAGAAACCCGGTTTCCAGGCATTTCACCGCGGCATGAAGGCGGAGGGCGGCTGGGGCGCCATCTGCACCGAGTACTGCTCCATCCACCCCGAGTCCGACGACACCCACCGGCTCTCGGCGCGCATCTGGGACGACGACGACGTGCGCAACCTCGCGGTCATGTGCGACCGCCTCCACCACTTCGGCGCGCTGGCCGGTATCGAGCTCTGGTACGGCGGGCCGCACGCGCCCTGTATGGAGTCGCGCCACAACCCTCGCGGCCCGTCGCAGATCCCCTCCGACTTCGAGGTCAACACCCACCCGCGATACATGGACAAGGACGACATCCTGCTCGTAGAGCAGATGTACGTGGACGCGGCCGTTCGGGCGCGGGAGGCCGGCTTCGACATCATCTACGTCTACGGCGCGCACTCCTATCTGCCGCTGCAGTTCCTCTCTCCCTTCTACAACAAGCGCACCGACGAGTACGGCGGCAGCTTCGAGAACCGCGCCCGCTTCTGGAAGGAGTGCCTCGAGAAGGTGCGCGAGGCGGTGGGTGACGACTGTGCGATCGCCTCGCGCTTCGCGGTCGACACCCTGTACGGGCCCTCCTCCATCGAGATCGGCGAGGACGGCGTCCGCTTCGTCGAGCACGTCGACGACCTCGTGGACCTGTGGGACCTGACCGTCGGCGACATCGCGGAATGGGGCCAGAACGCGGGACCCTCGCGCTTCTTCGAGGAAAACCACGAGAAGCCGTACACGGGTCAGGTGAAGGCCGGCGACCACACGAACAAGGCGGTGGTCGGCGTCGGCCGCATCACGAATCCCGACACGATGGTCGCGATCATCGGCTCGGGGCAGTTCGACATCATCGGCGCGGCGCGCCCGTCGATCTCGGACCCGTTCCTGCCCAAGAAGATCGAGGAGGGGCGGCCCGACGACATTCGGGAGTGCATCGGCTGCAACCAGTGCATCTCGCGCTGGGAGATCGGCGGCCCGCCGATGATCTGCACGCAGAACGCCACCGCCGGCGAGGAGTACCGGCGCGGCTGGCACCCCGAGAAGTTCCACCCGGCCGCCAACGGGGACAAGGGCGTCTTGGTGGTGGGCGCCGGGCCGGCCGGGATGGAGTGCGCGATGGTCCTCGGCAAGCGTGACATGGAGGCCGTCCACCTCGTGGAGGCAGACCCGGAGATCGGCGGCTGCGTGAACTGGATCTCACAGCTCGGCCACTCGGACGGCAACGAGAACATCTTCCGCGGCACCGCGCGCGGCCTCGGCGAGTGGAAGCGGATCGTCAACTACCGGCAGATCCAGCTCGACAAGCTGAAGAACGTCGAGGTGCACACGGGCTCGACTCTGAGCACGAACGACATCCTCGAGTACGGCGCCGAGATCGTGATCATCGCGACCGGCTGCCACTTCGCCACCGACGGGCTGAACCCGGCGACCCACGACGTGATCGAGGGCGCCGACACCTCCCTCGACTGGCAGCTGACGCCCGACGAGGTCGTGAAGGGCGAGAAGCAGATCGGCAAGCGGGTGCTCGTGCTCGAGAACGAGGGCTACTACATGGGCGTTTCGATCGCCCAGAAGCTCGCGGGCCAGGGGCACGACGTGAACCTCCTCACCCAGATGGGAGACATCGCGAACTACATGGAGTTCACGCTCGAGGCGCCCATGCTCCACCGCGACCTGCACCGGCTCGGCGTGGGGATCCACCCGTACACGATGCTCGAGAAGATCGAGCCGGGCGTGTGCCACGCCTACAACGTCTGGAAGCCCGACCACAAGGAGAGCTTCGAGGTCGACACCGTCGTGCTCTGCACGCAGCGGCTGTCCAACGACGAGCTCTACCACGAGCTGCGGGCCGACAAGGACGCGCTCGAGCGCGAGGGCATCGAGGCCGTGTACATGATCGGCGACGCGGCGGCGCCGCGGATGATCCCCGACAGCATCTTCGACGGCCACCGCCTCGCGCGCGAGATCGACAGCCCTAACCCGGCCATGCCGCTCCCGTTCATCCGCGAGCGGCGGCTGTGGGGCGAGGTGACGAACCAGGACTACGAGGCGATGCTCCAGAACACGCCCGATGTAGAGCCGATGGTCGTGGCCGCGAAGTAGCCGTGAAGATCGTCGTTCCGGTCAAGGAGGTCGCGGTCCTCGACGAGGAGTTTGAGCTCCTCGAGGACCGCCCCGGCGTGGATCCCGACGCAATCGAGTGGGACCTGAACGAGTGGGACGACTTCTCCGTGGAGGAGGCGCTTCAGCTACGCGAGGCCGGCGGCGACGGCGAGGTGGTGGTGATCTCGGTCGGTGGCGAGGAGGCCGAGGAGGGCCTGCGCGCCTGCCTGGCAAAGGGCGCCGACCGCGCCGTGCGGATCTGGGACGACGCGCTCGCGGCCGCCGACCCGCTGGCCGTGGCGCGCGTGCTGGCGGCGGCGGTGGGGCGGGAGTCGCCCGACCTGGTGCTCTGCGGCGTGCAGTCGAGCGACGGCGTGCACAGCGCGACCGGCGTGGCGCTCGCCGAGCACCTGGGACTGCCCCGCGTGGCCGTGGTGAAGGCGCTGGAGCACGAGGGCGGCGCGCTCACCGTGGAGCGCGAGCTCGAGGGCGGCCTGGTGGAGCTGCTGCGGCTTCGCCCGCCGGCCCTGCTCACGATCCAGACCGGGATCAACGAGCCCCGCTACGCGACGCTCCGCGCGATCAAGCAGGCCAAGGAGAAGCCGCTCGACGTCGTCGGACTGGGCGACCTCGGGCTCGAAGCCGGGGCGGTGGAGGCGGCGGCCGGGTCGCGGGTGCGGTCGATGTCGCACCCCGACACGGGTGAGGGGGCGGAGATGCTGAATGGCTCGCCCGCGGAGGTCGCGTCCCGGATCGCCGACATCGTCAAGGACAAGATGAGCGGATGAGCGGCGTCCTCGTCATCGCGGAGAGCCGGCGCGGCGAGCTGCGCGAGGTGTCGCTCGAGCTGATCAGCGCCGCTCTGGGAGTGAAGGACGACGCCGGCGGGCGCCTCGCGGTCGCCGCGATCGGCGCGGGCGCCGCGCAGCACGCCGACGCGCTCGGCGCCGATGGCGTGGACGAGGTGCTCACGGTCGACGCCTCGACGGAGCACTTCGAGCCACACGTGCACGGCGCCGCACTCGAGACGCTGATCGAGCAGGAGCAGCCCACGCTCGTCCTGCTCGGCCACACGATCGACTCGCTCGGCTTCGGCCCGGCGGTGGCGGCGCGCCACGGCCTCGGTTTCGCCAGCGACGTCACGCGGCTCGCTTGGGACGAGGGGCCGGTGGCAACGCGCGGCGGCTACGGGGGCAAGGTGGAGGTGGAGCTCGACTTCCCGGAGCGGGAGTGCGTGCTGCTCATGCTTCGGGCGGGGGCCTTCGCGGCCGCGGAGGGCTCGGGAGGCGCGGCGGCGAGGGCTGTGGAGGTGCAAGCAGAGCCCCGGACGGAGCACCTGGGCTTCCGCGACGTCGAGACCGGCGACGTGGACATCACGAAGGCGGATTTCCTGCTCTCGATCGGGCGCGGCATCGAGGACAAGGACGCCTTGCCGCAGTTCGAGGAGCTGGCCGACAAGATGGGAGCGACGCTTAGCGTGTCGCGCCCGCTCGTTGACGCCGGCTGGATGCCTAACGCTCGCCAGGTGGGGCAGTCGGGCAAGACCGTGAAGCCAAAGGTCTACCTCGCGCTCGGGATCTCGGGAGCCGTGCAGCACCTGGCCGGGATGCAAACTGCCGAGACGATCATCGCCGTCAACACCGACCCGGAGGCGCCGATCTTCAGCGTCGCGCACTACGGGGTCGTGGCCGACTTGTTCGACGTCGCCGACGAGTTGGCCGAGCAGTTCGAGTGAAGACACGCGACGTCTTCTGGGACTTCGAGCCTGCGCTCGAGGTGCTCTGGTACGTGCTGGCGGGCATCTCGGTGCTGGTTTTCGCCTACGGCGTGGCGCGCCCGCTCGCGAAGTACCGGGTCGGCCGCGGTGGCGCCGTGCCGCCGCGCTCGGAGCTGCCCGGGCGGATACGCGACGCGCTCCGCATCCTGTTCAGCCACGACTCGATCAAGCGCCGCGACCCGTACGTGGGCTGGGCGCACCGCGGGATCTTTTACGGCTTCCTCGTCCTGTTCATCGGGACCGTGATCCTCGGCATCAACACCGACATCACCGAGCCGATATTCGGCTGGCGCTTCTTCGAGGGCGACTTCTACCTGGGCTATTCGATCGTGCTCGACGTCCTCGGCCTGGCGCTGCTCGCCGGGCTGGTCATGGTGATGGTGCGCCGCGGGATCACACGCCCCCGCAAGCTCGACTACGCGCGTCCGGACCGAGAGGACGAGACGCCCGAGCGGCACATGTACCGCGTGGGGGACTGGACCTTCGTGGGGATCCTGCTGATCCTCGTGCTCACGGGCTACGTGCTCGAGGGGGTGCGCATCGCGATGGACCAGCCCGGCTACAACGAGTTCTCGCCGGCCGGCTGGGTGGCGGCGCAGGGATTCGACGCGATCGGCGCGGGCGACTCGGCCCTGCACGCCGTGCGGCACGCGCTGTGGTGGTCGCACGGTCTGCTCGCGATCGCCTTCGTCGCGGCCATCCCGTACACGAAGGCCACCCACATGTTGCAGAGCTTCGCCTCGCTGGTCTTGCGCGATCCGCTGGCGGGGAAGCGGCTGCGCGGGATCCCCGAGGACCGCGCCGCCGAGCCGGCGGGATACGGAGCGCTCGCCGACTTCAGCCCCGTGCACCTGCTCCAGCTCGACGCGTGCACGAAGTGCGGCAAGTGCCACGAGGCCTGCCCGGCCCTGGCGACCGGTCGTCCGCTCTCTCCGAGGGACGTGGTGCTCGAGCTGCGCGAGCAGGCCAACGCGGCGATGAAGGAGGTGGGGGTGGGCGGCGTGCTCGGCGTTCTGATCCGGGGTCAGGAGTCCGGGAATCCGCACCCTGCGCAGCCGGCCGAGCCGGCTGCTTCGGGCGTCGGGGCCTACTCGCGGCCGGTCGTGCGCGACGACGGCGTCCACGCCGACACCGTCTGGTCCTGCATGCAGTGCAACGCCTGCGTCGAGGCGTGCCCGGTGGGGATCGAGCAGGCGCCGATCATCAACCAGCTGCGCCGGCGCCTGGTCGAGGAGGGCGAGCTGCACCCGAACCTCCAGTCCACGCTCCAGACGATCCACAAGTCGGGCAACTCGTTCGGCGAGCGGGCGCGCAAGCGCGGCCGCTGGACGGAGGAGCTCGACTTCGAGGTGAAGGACGCGCGCAAGGAGTCCGTCGACGTGCTCTGGTTCGTGGGCGACTACGCCTCGTTCGATCCCCGCAGCCAGACGGTGACCCGGGCGCTCGCGCGGCTGTTCCGGGCGGCGGGGATCGACTACGGGATCCTCTACGACGGCGAGCGGAACTCCGGGAACGACGTCCGGCGGGCGGGGGAGGAGGGGCTGTTCGAGGCGCTCGCCGAGCAGAACATCGCGACGCTCGAGGAGTGCGACTTCAACCGCATCGTCACGAGCGATCCGCACTCGCTCAACACGCTTCGCAACGAGTACCCGGAGCTCGGCGGCGCCTGGAGCGTGGCGCATCACACCTGGCTCCTGCACGAGCTGATCGAGGATGGGCGGCTGCCCGTCCGCGCCCGGCTCTCCTACCGCGTGACCTATCACGACCCCTGCTACCTCGGGCGCCACAACGGCAGCTACGACGCGCCGCGGCGCATCCTCGAGGCGCTCGGCTGCACGCTCGTCGAGATGCCGCGCAACCGCGACAACTCGTTCTGCTGCGGCGCCGGCGGCGG
>Ga0081538_10003704_pt1 | contig 14345 bp, 17 predicted proteins | sample TabmetS5T2R1_FD_71022 | JGI IMG/M metagenome (GOLD analysis project Ga0081538, IMG submission 71022) | Tabebuia heterophylla rhizosphere microbial communities from the University of Puerto Rico - S5T2R1 | ecosystem: Host-associated > Plants > Roots > Rhizosphere ... | reverse complement strand
AGACGAGCGCATTGTTCAAAATCCTCTGTATCAATAGCCGCAAAATTGATTAGTTCGCGAAAGCGCCATACACCGCTTTCGTTATAGATATTACCGCCGTGATCCCGACGGTGGTAGAACTTTTCTATTAAATCATGGCTTTGCTTCTCGCTATACTTAACATCAAGAAGTGAGCCGCACGAACATCTGTAAATGTCATTATTGATCTCATGAGTTAAACCACATGAAGGATTAATGCATTTTTTGACAGCAAGTGAACCCACATCAATGGAATCCTGTGATAGTTATTTAGACGTTATTCTGTTTTCCTTTTATTTTTTACTTGTTTTTTCATACATTTTCAGTAACTGCTGAACGACGCCGTCCATGTCATCTTCTCTTACTTCAGGTGAAATTGCATGTTTAAGTAAGTTGTTTATCGTGGTGGAGATCTCTGAACTGACTTCATCAAAGCTGTCCATATCATTGTAGCTCTGTTGATAAAGCCTCCTCAATCGCATCGCATACATGTGTGTTTGTTCATTCATAGTCACATCATAGATGCGATTGTTGACCTTTATCTTCTCCTTTATCATGTTCACCACGTAACCAGACTGTAGCCTTTAAAAACCTGTCTACCGTCAAATGGTGAACAACAAAAAAGAGGATCGTTGTAACCAGTCATACCTGTCACTTTGGTTACAGTGCTTATGGGTACACATTTGCTTTTATCAAAGTAAGGTCATCATCGCTGGGTGCAATAATAAGAAGAATGCCATTTGATAATAAGTGGGTTAAGCCCCATGGAGAAAGCGTTGGTCACAAGTTGCTTGAGGGCATCAAGCCACAAGCTCCGCTAAAGCCAAGGATAGAGGAAGCTCAAAAGAAGTTGCATATGCAGATCTCAAGGCTTGATGCAATTTCCTCACGAATGCAAGAAAAAGATAAGCTAATTTTCAAGCGAGTCGTCCTTGCGATGCAAAGTCATGATTCTTCACATGCAAAGGTGTTATCAGGAGAGCTCTCGCAAATTCGAAAAATGAACAAGATGGTCACGTCAGCAAAATTGGCTCTCGAACAGATACAGCTGAGGCTCAATACGATGACAGAGCTTGGAGACGTGGTGGTGACACTAAGCCCTGCAATGTCCGTAATAAAGGGATTGCAAAGTGGACTATCTGGAATGATGCCGGAAGCGGATCAGTCGTTTGGACAGATATCAGAGTTGTTGGGTAATATCATGACGGACTCGGGACAGATACCGAACAGCGAAATTGCGAATTTCAACACAATAAACGAAGACACCGCACAGATAATGGAAGAAGCATCCGCTGTAGTAGAAATGAACATGAAGAACAAGTTCCCAGATTTGCCATCTCCAAACCTTGCTACGAAGAACTTAGAGGCCACAAGCTACTAGCTCTCCCTCAATGCGTCCTCTTTATTTTTTGTTGGCTATTTTTTGAACTTGTTTTTTAATCCTTGATATAGTTGGGTAGCTATAGCCTTTTTCTCTATAGGACTTGACCATAGCCCTCCAATTGTTAAGCCTCCAGTTTGCCTGATCACGAGTTAACGACAGTGTTTCTCTTTTCACAAAGCTTTTTCGCCCAGGCATTAAATATCCTCCTCTTTCGGCGATATAGCGTTTATATGCAAATCGCAAGGCAAAGAGCAAGTCTTTAGCTGGAAGAGAGCTAACATAATGAACGATTTCTCTGCCTTGCTCCTCTGATACATTTAGCTGTATGACAAACTCCTTTCCTAGCATGTATAACCACAGATAAGTTTTATCCAAACTTAATAACTATTTCTAAACTCGAGTTTAGAAATGTTTCTCCGGACAGCAGGTTCGCGCCGAAATTTTAATTAGCGACTCTACCTTGCCTGACGTTATGGAGGATTCATTATTCATCCGTAATTGCATGAGAAAAGTCCTTGGCGGGGGCTCAATTATCTTTGAAGAAGCAGAGAAACTACTTGCAACTAACGATATCGCAATGCTAGCAAATTGCGCTAACATTATCACTCGGACATTTAATGGGGATACGGTCGATGTAGAAACACTAGTGAATGCAAAATCTGGCAGATGTCCAGAGGATTGCTCGTTTTGCGCACAATCTTCATTCTATGATACAGGCATCAAGAAATATCCATTATTGTCCAAAGAAGAGTTATTTGAAAGGGCAAGAGAGGCCCAGGAGGCAGGGGCTACGAGTTTTTGCTTGGTATGCGCCTACAGAGACCCTCCTGAGAAGGACTTTCAACACATTTGTGAGGCAATAAAAGAAATCAAATCCAAAGTAGAGATCGAAGTCAATGTCTCGCTTGGATTCATGACATTATCGAGAGCAAAGGAGCTAAAGAAGCTAGGCGTCAAGCGGTACAACCATAACCTAGAAACCGCTGAAAGCTATTTTGAAAAGATCTGCAATACCCATAAGTTCACTGACCGACTTAACACTGCGAAAATTGTTAAAGAGGCAGGATTGCAACTATGCGCTGGCGGCATCATAGGGATGGGCGAAAGTGCAAGACAAAGGATAGAGCTTGCATTCTCTTTAGCATCGCTGAATCCTGATGAAGTTCCGGTCAATATCCTAATAGGTAGAAAAGGAACACCGCTAGTAGGGATTGAACCTTTACAACCCCTTGACGCGATCAAGACAATTGCTGTGTGGCGCTTTATAATGCCAAAAACGATCCTAAAGATAGCGGGTGGAAGAGAAGTGCACCTCAAGGAGAACGATAAACTGGCTCTCAAGGCTGGGGCAAATGGTATAATCACTGGCGGGTACCTCACCACTGGAGGGAATGAGGCCAATAGGGACATTACGATGATCCGAGAAATTGGACTCAAATCATAAAACCGAATTCGTTAAGAATCGTCTGGATTTTCTTGAAAATAGGGGATTGTATCGTCGCCTTAGAACTGTGGTCCCTAGAGGCCCGACTGCTATAGTAAACGGGAAGGAGGCCATTAACCTCTGCTCTAATGATTACCTTGGCCTATCGACAGACAGGCAAGTAATTGAGAAAACTATTGCATCGTTGCAACGAGTATCGCAGTGTAGTTCGAGGTTAATTGCAGGAAACCATCCGAATTTTATCGAACTTGAAGATATACTTGCATCGCATCGAAGAACAGAATCAGCGCTTGTATATCCGACAGGCTATACCGCGAATATGGGTGTACTAATCACAATTGCAGACGAGAGCTCGACGATATATAGCGATGAGTTAAATCATGCTAGCATAGTAGATGCTTGTCGCCTAACCGATGCTACAGTTGTTGTGTTTCGGCATAATGATACTGATCATTTAGAAGAGCTGATCGGACAGAGCAGAGGCAGAAAAATTGTCATAACCGAAGGCATTTTTAGCATGGATGGCGATATTGGGAAACTGTCAGAATTACAGACCATAGCAGCCCGTCATGATGCAATAACTATCATTGATGATGCCCATGGAGACTTTATCTTTGGACCAGCCTTTTCGGGTACATCAGCCGAATTAGGAGCAAACTTTGACATCCATATAAGCAGCATGAGCAAAGCACTGGGTTGCTTCGGGGGCTACGTAGCCACGACCTTGCCTATCCGAGAACTTTTGATAAATACTTCAAGACAGTTTATCTATACTTCTGCTCTTCCTGACCATTTGTGCGCTGCAGCGATCACAGCCATTCCAATAGCAAAGGAGGGACATCTACAAAAGAGGCTTCGAGCCAATATCGTTTATTTTTCATCGGCGTTGAAGAGGCTAGGATTTGAAATCGGAAATCCTGTTAGCCAGATAATTCCGCTCATTGTTGGAAAAGAAGCGCAGGCAGTAGATTTTTCCAATCATTTGCTAAATGAGGGTATTTTCGCTCAGGCAATAAGGTATCCTACAGTTAAAAAAGGCCAGGCCCGGCTCAGAATTTCACTCAACGCTATGCACCAGCGGGAACATCTGGACTCCGCAGTGGGAGCCTTTGAGAGAGCAGGCAAAAAGTTACACCTAATATAGTGATATTTCTAAATTCGAATTTAGAAATGTTTTTCTTATCTATCTTCAGGATAAAAATGATTCTAATAGTTGGTTGACCAAACGTACTAGAGGGGTGTACCTGCTGCCTATTCTTCCAACTTTCATTTCATGGAACAATTCATGGCAAAAAGGGGGGTCCGGGCAGCGAAAAGTAGTCAATTCTTGATAGATGATATTTTTACAGACCTTAAGATAGGAAAGTAGCGGTTTTCGTTTCCTATTAAAACGTCCGAAACCGTTCACAAATGGAACGTTTTCTAGACAGCACAAAAATAAGGACCTTTTTTTTACTATTGTAGAATACCTATCATCTTTGATGGTGTTCACATTTGTGTGCAACCCTTTTTGAACACTTTTGTTGACAACGCGCTAAATATACTCCACAACGAATACTGCATTATGAAATATGCCTTTGCATACCTTCGGGTAAGCACAGAAGAACAGACGGTCCAGAATCAAAAGCTTGCACTTGAAAAATGGGCCCAACTTAATGGCTACCTGATCCTTGATTATTTCGAAGATCCAGCTATCAGCGGCAAGATCCCCGCCACACAAAGGCGCGGATTTCAGGAGATGCTAGAGCTTGTAAAAGTGGCAGGAGTAGACGCTGTTTTAGTGTATGAATTATCTCGGGTCGGAAGGACATTTTGGGACACATTGGATGCCATAAAGGCGGTCGAGCGCTACGCCTCCCTGATTTCCTGTTCACCTAGAGAATCGTTTCTTCAAACTACAGAAGCCAGCATCCGAAAGCTAATGATAGGCATCTTGACATGGGCTGCAGAGAGAGAACGCGAACTGCTTGTACAGAGAACAAAGGATGGTATGCACCGAGCCAGAGATGCTGGAAAGGGGATTGGTCGACCTCAAAAGACAGTAGACAAGGATAAGCTCATTACTATGCTTGCTGAAAATCACTCAAAAACTAGAATAGCTAGGACTCTAGGCTTGTCAAAAGCTACTCTGTATAAGAGATTAAGAGAACTAAGCTAGTTTCTCTATCCTTCTCAGCAATTTTGTTGTTACAATGAGCAACTTGTCTAGGTCTGTCTTTCCGATACCAAGAGGAGGAACTAAGAGTATAATATTGCCCAGGGGTCTCAGATGAACACCCATCCTTAGTGATTGCTTCATTATGAAGTAATTTATGATCTCTTTATTTTTCAAAGAGACAATAGGTTTGTTATTCTTTGTCAGCTCAATCCCTACGAGCATACCCCTATGTCGGATGTCACCTACTATTGGCGAATTGGAAAATTCAGGGAGCCAGGACGCTATGGCTTCTGAATTTACCTTTATTTGCTGAGTTAGATTGTGATTTTGATAATTCTCAATGTTTGTTAGAGCAGCTGCGCATCCTACAGGATGCCCTGTAAAGGTATGACCGTGGTAAAGGTGTTTGTTGATATGATATCTTCCCAGAAATGCATCAAATATCTGACGTGTAACAAGGGTAACAGCTAGAGGGAAGTAGCCGCCAGTAAGAGCCTTTCCAAAGCATACAATATCTGGTTGGGAATTCTGTGCGATATATTCTATAATATTTCCAAGCCTACCAAATCCAGTTGCGATCTCATCTAGAATGAGCAAGACATCGTATTCTCTGCATAACTCTGCTATTTTTCTCTGATAGCCTGCAGGATAAATAATTGCTCCTCCTGCTATCTGTGCCCCGCTTTCCATAATCAGGGCAGCACACCGATCATTCTGTCGTTTAAGCACAGCCTCAGTTTTTTCAAGACACCATTCTACTAAATCTCTTTCATTTGTAAACTTGCTTCCATACAGGAGAGGAGTTGGCACCCTGTACACATTCAATAAGATCGGTCTGTATGCTCTGAAAAAATTCTCTATATAGCCAAGAGACATAGCGCCAACTGTGTCGCCATGATACCCCTGCTTCAGCGAAATGAATTGCGTCTTTGCATATTTACCTTTATTATGCCAATATTGAAGAGCTATTTTCATTGCGACCTCAATTGCGGTTGAACCATTATCTGTATAGAACACTTTATGCATTCCCCTTGCAAGGCTCACTAGTATTTCAGCAAGCCTTGTGGACGGAGCATTGGCGAACCCAAATAGAGTGGAATGTGGAATCTTTCGTAACTGAGCTATCATAGCCTGTATGACTTCGTTCTGTGTATGCCCCCAGACGTTACACCACATGCTGGCACTGCCATCCAAGTACTTTCTTCCTTTGTTGTCCACTAAATAGAAGCCATCTCCTTTGACTATTACTCTATTATTCCATTTTGCCCAATCCCTCATCTGAGTATAAGGATGCCAAACAAACTCTTTGTCTGCATTTGTTAGATCCAATTTAATGAGATCCATATTTTATGTGCAGTTGCAATAATATATCTCCATGCGTGGCATCTTCGTCACCGGTACGAGCACAGGAGTTGGCAAGACAATCGTCGCTGCGGGTCTCGCTTGGGCGTTGAGAAAATACAAAATAGATGTTGGCGTTATGAAGCCATTTGCGACAGCAAATAGGGTTTTTTCAAGAACATACAGGTCCCAAGATACTGCATTACTAGCGAGGGCCTCCAAGGTAAACGATCATGATTACGATCTGAATCCATTTTTTTACTCAATAGCTGCCTCGCCTTTATCTGCGACAGAGCTAAAGTACGGTTCTCCTGTCGATACTGAAAAGGCCTTGCAGAAGTTGAAAAAGCTTGGAAGAAAACACCAATTCATGATAGTGGAAGGGATCGGTGGCATCATGGTTCCATTGACTGAAAATGAATCAATTGCAGATTTTGTAAAGCTGGCAAATTTGCCCTTAATTATCGTCTCAATACCCACACTTGGAACGCTTAACCATACTCTACTTACAATTATGGCTTGCAAGAAGTTTCGCCTCAAAACCGCCGGAATAATATTGAATAAAACTTCCAAATACCCTGACATGGTCGAGCAAAAAACAGCACCAATTCTTGAAAGACTCACTAACATCAAAGTATTAGCTCAAATCCCTTTCTCAAAGGGAGCAAATTATATTTCTATTGGTAAATTGTTAGAAAAAAGGTTGGACATTGAAATATTACTGTCCATGTAAAAGCTTGAGTCCATGATGTCCTTTGCGAATGAGGAAGGCATTGATGTCTATGATGATCTTTGAATAGGGAGAAAGGTTTGAGCCGACATAATAATTTTTATGACGTGTGGGCAGTTCCTTTGCTGAAACTAACCAAATATTTTCATCGAAAGGTTGGACAGATTTAGTATGTTTTAGCTCTGTTAGCGCATCATTTCCCCTCATTATCTGAATAACTAAAGCCTTCTCAGGGTTTTTCTTCAGCATCTTCAATGAAGGAACCACTAGATCCAATTCCGTGCCTTTTAGGTTAACTTTTCTCTCAGAGGGAAGCAGGGAAGCAGTCAGCAAGAAATGGAGCAATGCCTCACACAAATCTGCTAATGTGTCGTCAGTCATATCACCCTGCATCAGTTGTTTACATTCTCCAAGAATTTCATTGCAGCGTTTCTCCGAGACTTCAATATTGCTGTTAATTTCCATGCGGATTTTTTCTTTCCCAATTTTATCTATTACAGAATATAGAATATCTTTAATATCAACAGTCACAAAATAGTGCGTACAAGCTAGGTTTATTAAATCTGTCACAGTTAATTCATACATGGTAAGGAGTGTAGCTACAGGTCTCCTCATAGCCTCGCTAATCCTCCTCCTAATCTATGGGGCTGATGTAGCAGTTGCATCATCCTCTCCGCAGGGACAGGGTTTCTTGCCCTTTGACGAGGCAATCAGAGGCGGAGCCTTTGGCGGGGGGGCCGTAATAATGTCGATTATCGCATTCGTAATTGCACGCAAGGAATATGCTCCGATTGTTTCCAGTCTATTGTTTGTAAACGGTGGCCTCATCATCGCAGGCATGATTGCACTTGTTGCACAAGGTTCTGTTGAGTCTGAGGATATGTCAGACACATTCCGTACGATCGGATCTACAATGGCAATGGGGGCACTCTTGATAGGGCTAGGCACGTGGAAGACCCTGATTGACAGGAAAATACTTCCTACAAGAAGAAAAGAGCCGGCTCAGAAATGAAAGAATCACAGTCTCTTACCCTACACACTTGAGCAGTTCTTAAGAAAAGGCAATGGACGAGAGACAGACGGAAGCAGCGTACATGTACAAGTAACATTTTATACAATCTTGCCAGACCTATTTTGTCATGAAGACAGTAATTCTTGCAGGCGGTTTTGGAAAAAGGCTAAAGCCGCTTACCGACACTAGACCAAAGCCAATGATAGAGGTCTTTAATATTCCAATTATCGAATGGCAAATTCGGTGGTTTAGGAGATTTGGTATTAAAGATTTCGTGATATGCGTCGGGTACATGAAGGACATGATAGTGGACCATATCGGCAATGGTGCTCGGTTTGATTCTCGAGTTGAGTACTCAATAGAGGAAAAGGCCTTGGGAACTGGAGGTGCGCTTTTGAATGCTAAAGAATGGGTTTCGAGGCAAGGTTCATTTTTCGTACTAAACGGTGACGTTCTTTCAGAGCTCGACCCTAACAAATTGTTAAATCTTGCAAATTCAAATGTTCTTGCAGTTGTTCCTCTACGCAGCCCTTTTGGAGTGGTTGAACTTGATGAGAATTCAAAAGTCCAGGGATTTATCGAAAAACCGGAAATCTCGGACAAGTGGATTAATGCTGGCTTATATCTCTTCACTGAAGAGGTTTTTAGCTATCTACCAATCGAAGGCAATATCGAGGTAACTGCTCTTCCAAGCCTAGCTAAGGAAGGAAGGCTTCAAGCTGTAAGATACAGGGACGTTTTTTGGCGTTCGATTGATTCTCATAAGGATATTGAAGAAGCATCCAAAGAGATTAGGGAAGCAAGTCTATAATGAGTATTGCAGAGAAGGTCGGATTTAGTCTGGGTCCCTTACTATCCACATATGATCTTCTTCGATGTGCAAACATGGCCGATCAGCGCGAAAATGTAGATTCACTATGGGTTCCCGAATCCTGGGGACGAGAATCATTTTCAAGTTTGGGTGCTTTATCTCAGGTAACCAAAAAAGTACGACTTGGGACGTCGATTGTTAGTATTTATTCAAGAACGCCAGCAACCATCGCAATGGCAGCTACTACTCTTGACATGCTTTCAGGTAATAGGACGGTGATAGGTCTTGGAGCAAGCACTCCAGCTATCGTAGAGAATTGGCACAGCGTAGATTTTGATAGACCCGCTGGTAGAATGAAGGAATACATTGAATGTGTCAAGCTATTGACCCAGGGAGAAAAGATCAATTACAGCGGAAAATTTTTTAAGATAAACAATTTCAAGATATTGCACGAGCCACAAAGGAAGCATATTCCGATTTTCATGGGTGCTGTGAACAAAAAAATGGTATCTATTGCATCTAGTCTTGCTGATGGTATATTATTATATTTGAGACCGTTTGAGGAATTGAAATGTATTGCGTATGATTTAAAACAGGCCACAAAAGGAAAGGCATTTGAAATTGCTTGCTCTTTTATATGTGCGGTGTCAAACAAAGACCCACAAAAAGCAAGAGAGCGTGCAGCACTAACTCTTGCGTTCTATGTCGCAGTTGGAAAGTACTATAGCAACTTTCTTGCAGAGAATGGTTTTAGGGACGAAGTTCAGGACATAATTGTAGAGTATAAAAAATCAGGTGCAGAAAGTGCGTCAAAGTTCATCCCTGACAGAATGCTAAGCTCACTCACAATTTGCGGTAGCACCGAGGATTGTAGAGAATCGCTTTCGAAAGTAGTTTCAACTGGAATTACGCTTCCTATTCTCCAATTTAATCCCGTAGGGGATTCTGAAAACTCATTCAAGGAGATGTTATCGACTTTTTAAATGAAAAGTGTAGCAGTGTCGTCATGGGCAACATCAGCCTTTAACAAGGGTACAAGTAGGTCTTTATTCGACCTGGCTTGCGAGCCTTCAGTACAGGTATTAAGAGATAGCGGTATGACGGCAAAAGAAATTGATGCTGTATTGTTCTCTAGCTGTGCAGCTGATCAATACGGTTCCGCGATAGTATCTGAGATGCTAGGGATACAACCACGAATTTCCTATCGCCTTGACAGTCTATGTAATTCGGGCACAAATGCTGTGGCTTCGGCTTTTGCATTAATTGCTTCAGGTATGTGCCATACTGCACTTGTAGTTGGTGCGGAAAGGATGGATAGTCCAGGTAACAAGCTTTTGTGGGATGTCACAAGGGGATCCTTTATGTTTCCAGTACATTGGGCCGCAATCTTTGCGAAGGCTCATATGAAAAAATATGGCACAACTGAAGAAGAAATGGCTATGGTTTCTGTTAAAAACCATAAAAATGCCACCAAAAATCCATGCGCCCTTTTTGGAAGAGAGGTCGACTTAGAAGAAGTGATGAATTCAAAAAGTATTGCATCTCCTATCAAACTGCTCGATTGCTCCGCACCGTGCGAGGGAGCGTCTGCAATACTACTAATAGCTGAAGAAAAAGCGCGTACCTTGGACAAATTTGTCTTTATAAAGGGGATAGGGCAACAAACAACCTCCGCGAGCTTTGCAAATTCCACTTCCGACCTAACAACTGTACAAGCTGCCAAAAAAGCCGCTCATTTAGCCTTTGAAATGTCACACATAAAGCCGTCGCAGATAGATATCGCTGAAGTTCACGATGCGTTTACGATTCTCGAAATCATAGCATATGAAGACATAGGATTTGCAAAGAAAGGCGAAGGGAGGAAATTCGTTAACCAACAAGAAATAACGATAAATTCAAGAGGAGGTATAATTGGGTGTGGACATCCTGTTGGTGCGACTGGCGTAGCGCAGGTTGCCGAGATCGCATCTCAGCTTGCTGGAGAAGCTGGAAAAAGGCAAGTAAAGGACTGCAAGACAGGACTCGTACACAATTTAGCTGCAGCGGGCTCATCTGCCTCAGTAATTGTTATGGGAGTATGATGATTGCGAGAGTTTATTGATAGTTTGAATAAAGGAGAATTTCGGCTGCCCATCTGTACTTCATGCAAAGCAAAAGCATGGCCGCCGTCCTACTATTGCTCACAGTGTCTTTCAAAAACGTCGCTCCAAATTATTGAAACAAATGGAACCTTGCTATATTTTACGACGTCATACCTAAAGGGCATGGAAGGTTGCTATGGGCTCGTGGAAATGGCTGGGATTAAACTGATCGGCTCATTTGACACCTTTGAACTAAAAGATGGCTTACAAGTAAAAATGGCCAGATGTGGCTTGAAGCCCGATGGAACGCCTTATTATTTCTTTGAGCCCATCAAGGGCTGACATTAATATACGCTAGTACATTATCCACACGATGGTATACGTATGAGTTATGATAGGTTCGTTGACGAACGACTTCTTACCAGCCGCGATGCTCTCAACAAACTTCAGATTAAAATGAAGATACTTCAGGTTGACGAAAACGCTCGTGACTTTTCTCAGCGCTTCGGTCACAGAGTGCTTGTTCAGAAGGTGCTTTTGACCATCAAGTACAATGATACTGAAGAAGTAGAAGAGAAGGAGCTCGATGTAGATGAGATCGAAAAGAGAATGAAAAAAGAAAGGCTCTTTAGTTCATCTAATCGTTGGCTTGCTTCCAGTGATATAAAGAATGGCTACATCGTTGCCAGCCGTCACCTCGATTTACTTGCTGACGCAATTGCACTGGACATAATATCAATATAGTATATTTCAAAACTCGATTTTTGAAACGTACTAACTTCCCAGTGCTCATAGTTCATATCGGATTTTTCAGAGCATAAAATGTTTCCACCCAAAAAATATCATTATCATCACTTTAAATGAATTTATAATTATAGCGCCGCTCGTCAGACTCGAACTGACGACCCACTGGTTAACAGCCAGTTAAGCTTCGGAGCACAATATCATGCAGCGAATTTGCTCTACCATGCTGAGCTAGAGCGGCGCAGTATTACTGCAAATCCAAGGACAAAATAAATCTTTGGGCCTTATTGCATACCTTCTTCTTTAGAGTATATGTATAGTCCGTCGAGAAACACACGCTGGTCTTTTCCTTTGGTTTTAGTTGAAAGTTCAATATTAGCAGCCGTTTGCGAAACGTCCTCTAAACTGGGCCCTTGAATGACCACATCCTCTCCCGCAACGCTCACTTTGGTAGCATCTCCTTTTATTCGAGAAATCCTTGCCGATCTTTCACCAAAAAAATTCTCGACATGTACCTCCTTCCCCTTTACTTTAACAGAAATTGGAAAATGTGCAAATATAATCTTGAGTTTATATGTATAGCCTTTCTCAACACCCTTTACCATTCCTTCGATAATACTGCGTGCAGTATTCGTTACAGCAAGGTCTCGCTTACGAGTTCCATAGGGTTTTATTGTTATCTTATTACCTTCTACAGTGACCGTAGCAGGAAGTTTTGTGAAATCCTTCTTGACAGTTCCAATCGGTCCCTTGGCATGTACAAGATTCCCTTCCTTTTTTATCGTCACGCTAGCAGGTGCTTCAACTTCCGCTACTATTTGTTGCTCAGTAGACGTAGCCAACCAAAACTCCTCCTAGATTCTGCTCCTGTGCCTCATGATGAGACATGATACCTCTGCTAGTCGATACAAGAAGAATTCCCATTGTGTATGCCGGCAAGAACTGTCTCTCCCAACCAAAGTACCCGTTCTTCTTTACCGAAAAGCGGGGTGTAACGATGCCACACTTGTTTATCTTAGCTAGAAGCTGAATTCTAAATTTTCCTGCTCTACCATCGTCTATTTGCTCAAATTCTCCGATGTATCTATGTTTTTGTATTACCCTGAGCACCTCACTTGCGAACTTCGACGCAGGGACTACGACGCACTCCCTTTTTCTTCTGGATTCATTGTTGTAGATGGTTGTAAACAGATTAGACAGAACATTTAATGCTGGCATTTTCTTAATATTTCACCTATTCGTACTTCGCAAATCCTATGCTATTTGCAACTTCTCTAAAGCATTGTCTGCATAGCATCAAGTTGTATGTGCGGATCAATCCATTATATGAACCACACCTTTTACACCACCTTCCCCCCTTCCCATGAGCAAGCTTCTTTCTTCCAGTTTCTTCATATTCTCTAGGCTTTGGCATATTATACTATTCGACTCCTATTCCGTATTCTTGCTTAAAGAATTCTATAGCCTCCTCACGGTTGATCCTGTGCGTCTTGCCTATCTTGGCACTATTTCTGCTCTTCTTTGCAATCCTATACCCAGGACGGGTAAGCGCAATATTAACGTCCATGCCAAAGATACCAATTTCAGGGTTGTATTTTGTACCAGGGATATCAATGTGCTCATGAATGCCTACAGAGATATTCCCATAATCATCAAAAGAGGAAGATTTGAGTATGCTTTTCTTTGCGGATATAATCCTTTTTAGAAAGTCAATTGCTGGCTCCCGTCTTAAGGTTACGACTACTCCTATTGGCTCACCCTTGTGAATACCAAAATCCCTAACAGTTCTTTTTGCTCCGCGCACTGCAGGTTGTTGACCTGTTAGCTCCAAAAGAGCATTCTTAGCTTTGTCTATCGGCTCGCCCGATCTTCCAACTCCAATGTTAATTACAACTTTGTCTACCTTTATCCTTTTCATTTCGTTTTGTTGCTTTATTTGTTGCTGGCTCAAATTAACTCACCCTAATCACAGGTCTGTCGCTTCCAACAGCCATTACCATTTCAACAGGCAATTCTACCGATTTATCACCAAATGTAACAAGTGCTCGCTTGGGAAGAGAGAATATGCCATCCTCTATGTCTTCTATTTTTCCTACTGCTCCAGCATTTTCACCTGTGATGATCAAAGCAGTTGAGCCTTTTTCAAAGGGAATTTGGTTCATTATCCTTACAGCAGGCAGGCTAATGACACAGCTGTCCCCAACCTTCAGATTTTGATCACTTATGAGTGTCCTGCTATCATGGAGGCCGTATTGAATCTTATTCCCTTTGATGATAGTCTTGCTTGCAATCTTTACAAGTTTTAACCCTTTTTCTGCCTCATCAGTAATAATAGGAGACAATAGTTCTGAGTTCTTTGGAACCATTCTGAATGCTTGGCCCATTGCTAGTTCCACTACATCCATTAAACCAACAGCAAAGTTGTGATCGTGCCTTTGTACCCCGTCGACTTTGACCTTTCCTGCCTTCAATATTCTTTCTGCTTCATATCCTGTGTTTGCAATATGCAGCACGTCTCGCAAGACCATACCAAGCGGGTAAGCTCTCTTTCTCGGATGTGGTCCAGGGTCGACTCTCATGACAAACTGACCCTCCTTCCTCTTAATGACCCAGAATGGGGGT
>Ga0081538_10003703_pt1 | contig 14346 bp, 15 predicted proteins | sample TabmetS5T2R1_FD_71022 | JGI IMG/M metagenome (GOLD analysis project Ga0081538, IMG submission 71022) | Tabebuia heterophylla rhizosphere microbial communities from the University of Puerto Rico - S5T2R1 | ecosystem: Host-associated > Plants > Roots > Rhizosphere ... | reverse complement strand
GCGCTCCCTCGGCCCGGTGGCCGGGTTCGAGGAGGGCGCCGAGGCCCTCGTCGACGTGGGCGCGCGCGTCACCAACCTGGTCGTCCACGACAACGGGGTGCTGCGCTTCGTGCGCATCCTGCTCATGGGCGGCGACGACGTGACCTCGACCCTGGAGCGGGTGCTCGAGCTCGACCGCGACACCGCCGAGCGGACCAAGCTGGCCGCCTCGGCCGGCGACGAGGTCGACCCCGAGGCCGGCGAGCTGGTCGCCCAGCGCCTGGAGGCGTTCGTCGAGGAGGTCCGCGGCTCGCTCGACTTCTACCGGACCCAGCAGGACGCCACCCCGCTGGGCCGGGTGGTGGTGTCCGGCGGCGGCTCGCTGCTCGGCCCCCTGGTCGAGCGGCTCCAGGCCGCCACCGGCATCCCCACCGAACGTGGCCGCACCCTGGCCGGGGTGCGCGTGGGGCGGCTCGGCCTCGACGCCGACGCCCTGGCCGAGCTCGAGCCGACCATCGCCGTGCCGGTCGGCCTGGCCATGCGGGCGGTGGCCTAGATGTCGTGGGGAACCCCGTGGGCGCAGCACCAGGGCCCACCCCGCATCGACCTGCTGCCACGGCAGATCACCCAGCAGCGGACCGTGCGCCGCCAGCGCACCGGCATCGGCGCCTGCTTCGTCCTGCTGCTGGCGCTGCTCGGCCTGTGGTACGTGGTCGAGAGCCAGCAGCTGACCGAGGCCCAGCGCCAGGTCGACGAGGAGCGGGCGGTCACCGCCGGCCTGCGCCAGCACCGGGCCGAGCTCCAGCCGCTGGCCGACCTCGAGGCCGAGATCGCCGCCGCCGAGCAGCTCCGCAGCCAGGTGTACGCGCGTGAGCTCCGCTTCTCGAGCGTCATGCGCGACATCTCCGCCATCGTGCCCGACGACGTCTGGCTCACCACCATGAACGCCGCCTTCAAGGACGCCGCCGCCGGTGGCGCGCCCGCCCCGGCGGGCGGGACGGCCCCGGCGTCGGGGAGCACCGGGACGGCCGGGACGGGCGACGCCCTGACCGCCGGCGCCCCCGGGGCCGGCGCACCGGTGGCCACGATCACCTTCGGGGGGTCCGGGCTGGGGCACGTCGACGTCGGCGGGTTCCTGCGGGCGCTGGCCCGTGGGCCGCAGAAGGACGGACAGCCGGTGTACCTGAACCCCTACTTCACCACGTCCCAGAAGGGCGACGACGACCAGAGCCAGGAGACGGTGACCTTCACCGCCACCGTCGACCTGTCCACGGCCGCCTTCTCGGGCCGCTACCAGCCGCAGCCGGCCGGGACGGTGACCCCGTGAAGCGCCGTCAGGAGCTGATCCTGGCCGCGGTCGGGGCCGTGGTCGTGCTCACCGCCGGGGTGCTGCTGCTGGTCCGGCCGACCAAGCAGGCCACCGCCCAGGCGCGGGCCGACCGCGAGACCGCCGCCGCCGAGAGCCAGACGCTGCGCGACCAGATCAAGGCGCTCGAGACGCTGCGTCCCAAGGAGGCCGAGCTGCGGGCCCAGGCCACCCTGGCCAAGGGCGAGTTCCCGGCCACCCCGGCCCTGCCCGGCCTGATCGACGCCCTGCAGGACTCGGCCAACCTGGCCGGGGTCGAGCTGGGGGCGGTGGCCCCGGCGGCGCCCAAGGCGTCCACGGCCAACCCCAAGCTGGCCGAGATCGTCACCAACGTGACCGTCAGCGGCGGCTACTTCGAGATCCAGGACTTCCTGGCCCGGATCGAGAACCTCGTCAGGGGGACCGACCCCGGGCGGGTCCCGCCCCGGTCGGTGCTGGTCCAGTCGGTCAACCTGACCGGCGGCGGCGCCGAAGGCACCACCAGCGGGGACTCGGCGGCCGCGACCCCGGACGCCGCCGCCTCGCCCGACGAGCTGCAGGGAAGCATCGTCCTGATCGTGTTCCAGTTGGCGCAGTCCAACGGCGCGTCGAGCACGCCGGCCACGCCGGCGGCCACGGCGAGCCAGGGCGCGCAGGTGAGGTGACGCAGCGATGGCGACCCAACCACAGGTGACGGCCGGCAACCCGCGGCAGCTGGCGCTGGTGGCCGCCCTGTTCGCGGTGCTCCTGCTGGTCGTGGGGCTGCTGGTGGTCCGGCCGATGCTCAGCGGCGACAGCCAGCCGGCGGCCGCTCCGCCGCCGGCCACCGCCGGGGCGGCGGCGACCACGCCGCAGCTGATCGGGCCCTCCACCTCGGTGGGGGCCGACCCGGCCGGCGCCGCCGCCGCCGGCTCGGTCAAGGACCCGTTCCAGCCGGTGGTCGACACCGGGGCGGCGTCGGCGACCACGGTCTCCGGCGTCACCCCCGGAGCGACCACCCCGGGCGCGACCACACCGGAGGCCAGCACCCCGGGCGGGGGCGCGACCGCCGAGCGCAAGGTGGCCCTGCTCGGCATCGCCGGCGGCAAGGCCAAGGTGAGCGTCGACGGCACCACCTACACCGTCGAGGAGGGGGAGAGCTTCGCCTCCGACTACCGGGCCACCGACATCGGCACCGAGTGCGCCACCTTCGAGTCGGGCACGACCCCGTTCACCCTCTGCGAGGGCGAGGCCGTCCTCAAGTAGGGCCCGAATCCGACGATTGCTCCCTCCAAGGAGGGCGGTCGAGTCATGGGAGAGCGCAGGTGTTGAGACGGCCGGTCCGCCAGGGCCAGGACGGGTACTCGATGGTCGAGCTGCTGGTCGCGATCACCGTGTTCGCGCTGGTGTTCGCGGCCGTCTCGGTCGGCATCGGCCGGGCCCTCGACCTGACCCGGAGCAACCGCAACCGCAGCGCCGGGGCCTACCTGGCCGCCAGGCAGCTGGAGGAGGTCAGGTCGACGCCCTTCGCCGACGTGGCCGTGGGGCGGACGACCTGCGTGTTCAGCGCGCCCACGACCGGCTGCAGCGTGCCGTCGCCCTACACCGTCGTCCAGGAGGTGGCCTGGACCTCGCCGGGCAGCACCAGCACCTCCTGCGGGGTGCCCTCGGGCAGCGGGGCGGCCCTGGCCTACAAGCGGGTCACGGTCACCGTCACCTGGCCGGACATGGCCGGGGTGGACCCGGTCACCTCCCAGACCCTGCTGACCCCGCCGGGGGGGACCTACGACCCCAACGACGGCCACGTGGTGGTCCAGGTGTTCGACCGCAACGCCCTGCCCCTGGCCGGCCAGACCGTGACCGTGAGCGGGCCGGAGGCGGCCAGCGTGGCCACCGACGCCGACGGCTGCGCCTTCTTCGCCTACCTCGACCCCGGCACCTACACGGCCAGCCTGGCCACCAGCGGCTACGTCGACCGCCAGGGCAACCAGCCGGCCACCCAGACCGTCGGCGTGGTCGCCACCCAGATCGCCCGGCTCCAGTTCGACTACGACCGGGCCGCCACCCTGGCCGTCACCGTGGCCGTGCCGGCGGGGTCGAACGCGGTGATCCCCTCGGGGATCCCCCTGACGGTGGCCAACAACCAGCTGACGGTCGGGACCAAGTCGTTCCAGGAGTCCAGCACCGGGTCGGGGACGGCCCGGTCGGTGACGCCCCTGTTCCCGTATCTCAGCGGCTACCAGGTGTGGGCCGGCGACTGCGCCGACGCCGACCCGGCCGCCCACAGCGGCGGCAGCCGCGGGGCGACCGTGGCCACCACCCCGGGCGCCTCGAGCCCGGCCACCGTCAACCTCGACGCCGTCGAGGTGCTGGTCACGCGGCTGTCGGGCACGCCGGTGGCCAACAGCAACGTCACCGTGCAGGCCACCCACGCCGCCGACAGCGGCTGCGCCTCGGGCGAGACCCTGACCGCCTCGACCCGCACCGACGCCACCGGCCGCTTCCGCCTGGCCCTGCCGTACGGGACCTGGTCGATCCGGACCACCACCAGCGGCCCGACCCGCACCGGCATCTCCATCCTGCCCACCCCGCTCGACCCGGTCGTGTCGCTGATCCCGACGCTCGTGGTGGTGGTCGTGTGACCGCCCGGCTGCGCGCCGCCCGGGCCCAGGGCGGGATCACCATGGTCGAGCTGACGGTCGTCATCGGCCTGCTCGGCCTGGTCCTGGCCATGGCCCTGCAGGGGGTGAGCTCCTACCAGCGCGCCGTGGCCGCCGCCGACGCCCGCCAGCAGAACTTGGAGCAGGCCCGGGTGCTGATGGCCGTGCTCACCAAGGACCTGCGCACGGCCACCCAGTTCACCACCATCGCCTCGGCCTCCGACGTCACCTTCAAGGGCCTGCTCAACACCGCCGCCACCGCCACCGCCGCCGACGCGCCCACGATCCAGCTGCGCGTCGACTCCGGCGTGCTGTGGGAGCACGTGACCCCGTACGGCTCGACGACCACGAGACAGCGTGCCGTCGGTCGTGGGGTCGTCGGGGCCGGGAGCCTGTTCAGCTTCCGCGACAGCGACGACAACGTGACCACCACCAGCTCGGCGATCACCAGCGTGGTCATCACCCTGTCGGTCGACCTGCCGTCGCCGACCCCGGTCCCGCCGACGGTCCTGACCAGCCGGGTTTCCCTTCCCAACGTGGCCGCGGCAGCGGAGGAGTGAGCATGCGCAAGCGCAACGGCCAGGAGGGCGTGGCCATGATCACGATCCTGATGATCGTGGTCGTCCTCACCCTGCTGATGGTGGCCAGCGTCAACTACGCCGTCCAGAGCCAGCCCGGGTCCCGGCGCGACCAGGACTGGAACGCCGCCCTGGCCGCCGCCCAGGCCGGCGTCGACGACTACCTGTACCGGCTGCAGCAGGACGACGAGTACCTCCAGTACTCGGCCACCAACCCGCCCACCCCGGCCAACGTCGCCTTCACCGGCTGGCACAACATCCCCGGCCCGGCCAACCAGGGCCAGTTCCACTACACCGCCAGCAACCTGGCCAGCCAGGGCATCGTCCAGGTGGTCTCGACCGGCCGGGTCCGCGGGGTGCAGCGGACCATCCGGGCCAACATGCGCCGGCGCGGCTTCCTCGACTACCTGTACCTGACCGACTACGAGTCGCTCGACCCCCAGAGCGGCTACTACAGCAACCCGGCCAGCGCCGCCTCCCAGTGCGACCGCTACTGGTGGGCGGGCCGGCCGACCAACCCGTGCGTGCGCATCAGCTTCGTCACCGGCGACACCATCAACGGCCCGCTGCACAGCAACGACACCCTCAGCATCAACGGCAGCCCCCGGTTCAACGGCGCCGCCACCACCGCCTACACCGGCCGGATGAGCTGCACGGCCTCGACGACCTACACCTACCGCTGGTACGGCCTGTCCGGCTGCGCCGACACGCCCCAGTTCCAGTCCGGCGACCCCGAGGCCGTCCCCATCCTGCCCCTGCCCACGACCAACACGGCCATCAAGGCCGAGACCGACCGGGCCGCCGGCAAGACCGGCTGCCTGTACAACGGGCCGACCCGCATCGTCCTCAACGCCTCGGGGACGATGACCGTGACCAGCCCGTTCACCACCTCCTCGGCGTACGCGAGCTGCGTCGGAACCAACGTGGCCCTGCCGGCCAACGGCGTGATCTACGTCCAGAACGTCCCCGCCACCCAGACGGCCACCTGCAGCGGCAGCCAGAACCGCCTCGGCTACCCGATCTCGGCCGACATCACCGACTACGGCTGCCGCGACGGCGACGCGTTCCTGTCGGGCACGCTGCGGGGCCGCCTCACGATCGCGACCGAGAACAACATCGTGATCGTGGACGACACGACCTACCAGACCACCGGCGCCTCCTCCACCGACATGCTGGGCCTGGTCGCCAACCAGTTCGTGCAGGTCTACCACCCGGTCAACAACGGGGGGCAGAACCTGAACGACAGCCGGACCGGGACCTTCACCAACCCCCAGATCCACGCGGCCATGCTGGCCCTCAACCACTCGTTCATCGTCCAGAACTACTCCGAGGGGGCGCAGCTGGGGACGATCACCGTGAACGGCGGGATCGCCCAGCGCTGGCGGGGCCCGGTGGGGACCTCGGGCGGCACCGGCTACCTGAAGAACTACGGCTACGACGCCCGGCTGCAGTACGCCTCGCCGCCGTACGTCCAGGACATCGCCGAGACCCCCTACCGGGTCAGCCAGTGGGCCGAGATCGCCAACCCGACCGGCCTGCCCGCCTGATCGGCTAGCATCCCGGCGATGCTGCGCTACCTGACCGCCGGGGAGTCCCACGGCCAGGCCCTGGTCGTCGTGCTCGAGGGGCTGCCGTCGGGGGTGCCCCTGACCAGCGCCGAGATCGGCCGCGAGCTGGCCCGCCGGCGGCTCGGCTACGGGCGGGGCAAGCGCATGCGCTTCGAGGAGGACCGTCTCGAGGTCCTCGGCGGGCTGCGCCACGGCCTGACCCTTGGCTCGCCCCTGGCCGTGCGCATCGACAACAGCGAGTGGCCCAAGTGGACCGAGGTGATGAGCCCCGACCCGGTCGACGACCCGGCGGCGGCGGCCGGCGGCCGGGGGGCGCCGCTGACCCGGCCCCGGCCCGGCCACGCCGACCTGACCGGCATGCAGAAGTACGGGTTCGCCGAGGCCCGGCCGGTGCTGGAGCGGGCCTCGGCCCGGGAGACGGCGGCCCGGGTGGCGGCCGGGGCGGCGGCCAAGGCCCTGCTCGGCCAGGTCGGCGTGACCGTGCTCAGCCACGTGGTCCGGCTGGGGCCGGCGGCCACCCGCTCCCGGGCCGTGCCCACCGCCGCCGACCTGGAGGAGATCGACGCCTCGCCGGTGCGCTGCCTGGACGGCGAGGCCGAGGGGCGGATGGCCGCCGCCGTGGACGCGGCCAAGGCGGCCGGGGACACCCTGGGCGGGGTGTTCGAGGTGGTCGCCCACGGGCTGCCGCCCGGCCTCGGCTCGTATGTCCACTGGGACCGCAAGCTGGACGCCCGCCTGGCCGGGGCCCTGATGAGCATCCAGGCCATCAAGGGGGTCGAGGTCGGCGACGGCTTCGCCACCGCCGCCCGCCCCGGCTCCCGGGCCCACGACGCGATCGTCCCCGGGGCCCGCCCGGGCACCCTGCGGCGGCGGACCGGGCGGTCGGGGGGGATCGAGGGCGGCATGTCCACCGGCGAGCCCCTGCGGGTCCGGGCGGCCATGAAGCCGCTCTCGACCCTGGTCCGGGCCCTGGACACCGTCGACGTGGCCACCGGGGCCAAGGCCAAGGCGGTGGTGCAGCGCTCGGACGTGACCGCCGTGCCCGCCGCCGGGGTGGTCGGCGAGGCGGTGGTCGCGCTGGTCCTGGCCGACGCCCTGCTGGAGAAGGCCGGCGGCGACTCCCTGGAGGAGGTCCGCCGCAACCTCGACGGCTACCTGAGCGGCCTCGGCCCCCAGGACGAGACCGGGTAGGCCGGGTACACCGGGGCGGTGGGGTAGACCGGCGCGGCCGGGACCATCGGATGGGTCAGCCCGTGGCGCAGCCGGGCCAGGTCCCGCTCCGAGCGCCACAGCCGCACTCGCAGGGTCACCAGCAGCAGGGTCAGCGCGGCGACCACGGTCACGGCGACGCCGCTGTTGACCGAGGTGTGCTGGCCGAACAGGGCCAGGTAGCCGCCCAGCTGCCGGGGCCACAGCGAGAAGGCGGCCGAGGCGCCCGCGCAGACGACGAACACCAGCAGCAGGAACCGGCGCATGAGCTGACCTCCTCCGCGTTGACCACCGGCTCCATGGTCGTTGGGGCGGGCCGGCCGGACTGTCAGCCGCCGGACAGCCGGGGCGTCAGACGGTCGACATCGGGGCTGGGGCGGGCTGGGCTCCTAGCCGCCGGGCGGGCCCTGGGTGCCAGCCGGTCCGGTTGCGGGCCGCTGCCGCTCCTCGGTCAGCTGATCGCCGAGTCGAAGCAGGTCCTGGAGCATCTGCCGGGTGCCGTCGGTAAGGCCGAGGTCGCTGGTGGTCGGCCAGCCAGCCACCTCACGACTCGCCAGAGCGACCCAGTCGCGCACCAGGAGCAGGAAGTCGGTGTAGAAGCGGGCAAACAGGATGATGAGGTGGAGGCGCTGGGGGAAGGGCCCGCCGTCGGCCTGGTAGCCGCGGGTCTGCTGCAGGCCGTCCTCCAGCAGCTGCTGGACCTGCTGGCTGGTGGTGTCCAGGGCGGCCAGCAGGTCCTGTTTGCTGCCCTGGTCGGCGAAGACCAGCCGCTGGAGGGCCTCGAACTCCAGTTGAGGCGGTGCCGGCGGGGTGGCCAGCTGGCGGCGCAGGGCGGCGCGGCCCGCCGGGGTGATCTCGTAGACGGTTCGGCTGCGCCGGCCCACCTGCTCGCGGCGCATCCGGACCAGCCCCGCGGCCGCCAGGCGCTTGGGCTCGGCGTACAAGTTCCGCTCGGAGGCGGGCTGCATGTAGCGCACGCCGCGGTGGATCTGCTGGGCCAGCTCGTAGGCGCTGAACGGGCGCAAGGCCAGCAGCCCGAGGATCCCGAGGCCGGTGGTGGACAGTCGTGAGCGAGCCACCCCTTGACTTTACTGCACTGTGCAGTAACATGCCAGTCAGCCTCTACTGCAGAGTGCAGTAGAACGGGTTGCCGGGAGGCCGCCATGAACACCCTGGACCCATCCCAACCCCTGATCAGCGCCGCCGCCGTCTCCCTGGACCTGCCCGCCACCCGCGCCGCCCTGGAGGTGGTAGGGCGGCGGCTGGTCGGGCTGCTGGCGGCGGTGCCCGACCCCCAGGCGCCCACCCACGGTCTTGCCTGGACCCTGGGCGAGACCAGCCTGCATATCGCCGGCGGGCCAGCGCGCTACGCCGACTTTGCCCGCGGCCGGGCCCTGCCGGAGCCGGCCATCGACCTGAGCCCCGTCAACGCCCAGCGCATGGACGCCGACCCCGAGCGAGCGCCCAGCGTGCTGGCCCGGCGGCTGGAGGCCAACATCCACCGGTACCTGGCCGAGACCGCCGAGCTGCCCGCCACCCACCCGGTCCCCTTCTTCGGCGGGCTCACCATCGAGCTGGCCGCCCAGAGCGCCATCCTGCTGGGCGAGTTCGTGGTCCATGGCTACGACGTCGCCCACTCCATCGGGCGGCCCTGGCCAATCGAGGCGGCCCACGCCCGCCTGATCGTCGCGGGGGTCACCGCCGTCTTGCCCCGCTACGTCGACCGGGAACGTGCGGCCGGCCTGACCGCCACCTACGAGGTCCGCCTGCGCGGCGGCCCAAGCTTCCAGATCCGCTTCGACCGCGGCACCGCCACGGTGGGCCCGTCACAGCCTGGGGCGGCTGACTGCCGGCTCACCGTGGACCCGGTCACCTTCCTGCTGGTGGCCTATTGGCGGCGCTCGCAGTGGCCAGGGATCCTCCGGGGCCAGCTGCGCGCCTGGGGTCGCCGACCCTGGCTGGGCCCGCGGTTCCAGGGCCTGTTCGTGCGGCCCTAACGATTGCATCAACCCAAGCGTTGGCGAGACAACCAGGAGCCTGGTCATGGACACGCCCATTCCCTGCCCACAATGCGGCGCGCCCGCAGAGATCACCGAGCGGTTCCAGCTGGGCAGCACCGCCGGCCCGGTCGAGCACCTCAAGACCGGCTGTGTCAACAACCACTGGCTGACCCCGCTGGCCGAGACCCTCGCCAGCCCGCAGCCCAGCCCCACCCCGGCGGCCGCAGAGGCCATGACCACCTGAGCCGTTTCCGGCCATTCCGAGCGCACCTTCACCCGTTTCCATGTGCATCCGGATGACGGTGTTAGGCTTGCCGGCATGCGCCAGATGCAGCCAACCATCGTGGTCATCGGCTTCATGGGGGCCGGCAAGACCTCGGTCGGCCGGCTGGTCGCCCGGGCCCTTGGCCGCGAGTTCGTCGACACCGACCAGATGATCGAGCGGGCCGCCCACATGACCATCGCCGAGCTGTTCCAGCGTGAGGGCGAGCTCAGCTTCCGGCGCCGCGAGATGGCCGCCATCGACCGGGCCATCTCGGTGCCGGGCCGGGTGGTCGCCGTTGGCGGCGGCGCGGTGCTGTCGGCCGAGAACCGCACCGCCCTCAAGCAGGCCGGACTGCTCGTCTACCTGCGGGCCACCCCCGCGACCCTGGCCGCCCGGCTCACCGGGGTCAACGACCGGCCGCTGCTCAAGGACGCCGCCGACCGGGCCGGCCGCATCCGCGACCTGCTGGTCGCCCGCGGCCCGATCTACGAGACCGCCGGCGACGTGGCCGTCGACACCGACCGGCTGAACGTCGAGCAGGTCGCGGTCGAGGTCATGGCGTGGTACCGCCGCCGCGTCGGCGCCATGGCCGGCCGGTGACCGCCCAGGTCGTTGCCAGCGTCACCGTCCCCACCGCCGGGGGTGGTTACCAGGTGCGGATCGGGAGCGGGCTGGTGGACCGGCTGGAGGAGCTGCTGCCGGCGTTCCCGGGGGCCGAGAAGGCGGTGATGGTGTCGCCGGCGCCGGTGGCCGCCCTGGCCCGCCGGGCCGGCGACGCCGTGGCCCGGCGGGGCCTGGCCGTCTACCGGCTCGAGGTCCCGGCGGGGGAGGACGCCAAGCGCCTCGAGGTGGTGGCCCAGCTGTACACGTGGCTGGCCGCGATCCCGACCCGCCGGGCCGACCCGGTGCTGGCCGTCGGCGGCGGGGCCACCACCGACGTGGCCGGGTTCGCCGCCGCCACCTGGCTGCGCGGCGTGCCCCTGGTGAACGTGCCGACCACCGTGCTCGGCATGGTCGACGCCGCCATCGGAGGCAAGACCGGGGTCGACCTGGAGGCCGGCAAGAACCTGGTCGGGGCCTTCCACCAGCCGCTGGCGGTGATCTGCGACCTCGACACGCTGGCCGGCCTGCCGGAGGCCGAGGTCCGCTCCGGCCTGGCCGAGGTGGCCAAGGCCGGGCTAGCCGGCGACGCCGCCCTGGCCGAGGCCCTGGCCCGCTCGGCCGGCCCGGCCGTGGCCGCCGACCCGGCCGCCCTGGCGCCCCTGGTCGAGGGCGCGGTCCGGGTCAAGGCGGCCGTGGTCGGCGCCGACGAGCACGAGGAGGCGGCCGACGGGACCGTTGGCCGCCTGATGCTGAACTACGGGCACACCCTCGGCCACGCCCTGGAGCGGCTGGCCGGCTACCGGGGGCTGCGGCACGGGGAGGCGGTCTCGCTGGGCATGGTGTTCGCGGCCAGGGTGGCCGAGGCGGTCGGGCTGGCCCGGCCCGGCCTGGCCGACGGCCACGTCGAGCTGCTGGCCGCCCTCGGCCTGCCCGTCGGCGGGGTCCGCCTCGACCCCGACCGGGTCCTGGACGCCATGGCCACCGACAAGAAGCGGCGCCAGGGCCTGCGGCTGGTCCTGCTCCGCGAGCTCGGCCAGCCCGTGGTGGTTGCCGCGCCCGACCGCGAGGTCCTGGTCGCGGCCATCCGGTCGTTGGAAGAAGACCCGCGGTGAAGGCCTATCCGAGGACCGGGGAGGGGCCGGTGGTCCTGGTCCTGCACGGGCCCAACCTGGGCGCCCTCGGCCGGCGCGACCCCGGGCACTATGGCTCCCTGGACCTGGACCAGATCATGGACCGGCTGGCCAAGCTGGCCGGCGAGCTCGGCCTGGCCGTCGAGGGCCTCCAGTCCGACCACGAGGGCGACCTGGTCGAGGCCCTGCTGGCCGCCAAGGGCCGCGGGGTGGCGGCGGTGGTGTGCAACCCAGGGGCGCTCGCCCACACCTCCTACGCGGTCCGCGACGCCGTCGAGGCCTCAGGGATCCCGGTGGTCGAGGTCCACCTCTCCAACGTCCACGCCCGCGAGCGCTGGCGCCACCACCTGGCCGTGGCCCCGGCGGCCGCGGCCGTGATCGCCGGCATGGGCCCGGCGAGCTACGACCTCGGCCTGCGCGCCGCCGCCGACCTGCTGGCTCGCCCCGCCTGAGCCGGGTTGGCAAGATGGACCGGGGGGTCCGGGGGACCGCCGGAGTGGTCCCCCGATGAACGGGGCAGCCCGGGGGAAAGGACGTTCCGCATGCCCAACGACGGCCATGCCTACACCGAGGCCAGGCGCAACGCCCTGCGCGGCCTGCTGGCGCACGCCGACCTGTCGGCCCTGCTGGTCACCAAGCCGGTCAACGTCCGCTACCTGACCGGCTTCACCGGGACCTACGGGGCCCTGCTGCTGCTGCACGACCGCACCCTGTTCTTCACCGACGGCCGCTACCGGCATCAGGCCGCCGCCGAGGTCCCGGGGGCCGAGGTCGTGCTCGCCCCCGGCGACCTGATCGGCGCCGTCGGCGGGGTGGTGCGGGCCGGCGGCAACGGCCTCGGGTTCGAGCCGGCCGGGCTGACCTGGGGCGAGGGCCAGCGGCTGCGCGCCGGCCTGCCCGGCCAGGCCGTGATGGCCGCCCCGCCCCTGGTCGAGGAGCTGCGCCAGGTCAAGGACGAGCGGGAGCTGGGGGCCATGCGGGAGGCCGCCCGGCTCGGCGGCGAGGCCCTGGAGGGGCTGCTGCCGGCCCTGCGCGAGGGCGTGACCGAGCGGGAGACCGCCGTCGACCTGGAGCTGGCCATGCGCCGCCTCGGCGCCGACTGCCTGGCCTTCGAGACCATCGTCGCCTTCGGGGCACAGGCCGCCGAGCCCCACCACCACCCGGACCGGCGGCCGCTGCGGGCCGGCGACTGGGTCAAGCTCGACTTCGGGGCCCGGGTGGACGGCTACTGCGCCGACATGACCCGCACGCTGGTCTTCGGCAAGGCCTCCCAGCGCCAGCGCGACCTGTACGAGCTGGTCCGCGGGGCCCAGGCGGCCGGGCTGGCCTGCCTGCAGGCCGGGGTGGCGGCCGGCGAGGTCGACCGGGCCTGCCGTCAGCCGATCGCCGAGGCCGGGCTGGGGGACTCGTTCCCGCACCCGACCGGCCACGGGATCGGCCTGGAGATCCACGAGGCGCCCCGGCTGCGGGCCGGCTCCCGGGAGCGGATCGCCGCCGGCACCCCGGTGACGGTCGAGCCCGGGGTCTACCTGCCCGGGTTCGGGGGGGTCCGCATCGAGGACCTGGTGGTGGCCCGCCACAGCGGCCACGAGGTCCTCACCACTACCCCCAAGGAGCTGCTGGAGCTGTGAGTCAGGGCCCCGAGACGCTGGCCGACCTGGCCGAGCGGTACTTCACCGTGATCATGGACGCCTCGCCGTTCGACGCCACCGTGCTCGGCGTGCGCGGCTGGGACGCCGAGGTCCCCGACCTGTCCGAGGACGCCGAGGCGGCCACCGACCGCCGCCTGGCCGGCCTGGGGCGCGAGCTGGCCGGGATCGACGCCGCCCAGCTCGGCGACCAGGACCGCATCACCCTGGCCATGCTGCGGCGGGGCGTGGCCGACCAGCGGGCCGACCTGGCCGCCCGTTGGGCCGAGCTGACCGTGTCGGCGACCAGCCGGGGCATCCAGACGGCCGTGCTCGGCCTGGTTCCCAAGGTCACCCTGGCCACTCCCGAGCAGGCGGCCGACTACGCCGAGCGCTGCGCCAGGCTGGCCGGCTGCCTCGACCAGGCCGGCGACCGCCTCCGGGCCGGGCTGGCCGCCGGCCGGACCCCGCCCGCCCTCGGGGTCCGCGCCACCGTCCGCCAGCTCGACGCCTACCTGGCCGGCCCGGTCGCCGACGACCCCCTGCTCGTGCCCGAGCCCCCGGCCGGGGTCGACGCCCCCCGGTTCCGGGAGCGGCTGGCCGAGGTGGTGGCCGGGTCGGTGCGGCCGGCCATGGCCCGCTACCGCGACCTGCTGGCCGGGCCGGTGGCCGAGCGGGCCCGCCCCGACGACCGCTGCGGCCTGGCCCACGTGCCCGGCGGCGAGGCCGTCTACCAGGCCGCGGTCCGCCACCACACCACCACCGACCGCGACCCGGACCAGCTCCACCGGCTCGGCCTGGAGCTGGTCGCCGAGCTGACCGAGGAGTACCGGACACTCGGGTCCAAGGTGCTCGGCACCGCCGACATGGACGGGGTCCTGCACCGGCTGCGCGACGACCCGGCCCTGCGGTTCACCACCGCCGCCGAGATCCTCCAGTCCGGCCGCGACGCCCTGGACCGGGCGGTCGCCGCCCTCCCGGCGGTCGTCGGCCGGGTCCCACAGGCGCCCTGCCGGGTCGACGAGATGAGCCCGTACGAGGCCAAGGACGCCGTGCTCGGCTACTATCAGCCGCCGGCCGCCGACGGCAGCCACCCCGGGGTTCACTGGCTCAACACCTCGGCCCCCGAGACCCGGACCCGCTACGAGTACGAGGCCCTGGCCTTCCACGAGAGCGTGCCCGGCCACCACGTCCAGTTCGCCCTGGCCCAGGAGCTGGAGGAGCTGCCCCGGTTCCGGCGCTTCGGCTACGTCACCGCCTTCAGCGAGGGCTGGGCCCTGTACACCGAGCGCCTGGCCGACGAGCTCGGCCTGTACTCCGGCGACCTGGAACGCTTCGGCATGCTCTCCTTCGACAGCTGGCGAGCCTGCCGGCTGGTGGTCGACACCGGCCTGCACGCCCG
>Ga0081538_10003702_pt1 | contig 14346 bp, 19 predicted proteins | sample TabmetS5T2R1_FD_71022 | JGI IMG/M metagenome (GOLD analysis project Ga0081538, IMG submission 71022) | Tabebuia heterophylla rhizosphere microbial communities from the University of Puerto Rico - S5T2R1 | ecosystem: Host-associated > Plants > Roots > Rhizosphere ... | reverse complement strand
CAGTCCCCCGTGGAGCTCGTGCGGGGGCCCGCGGCCCGCGTGCCCCCGGTGGCGGTCGCCGAGCACGTCGTGGAGCCGGTCGGCCTCGCGCAGCCCTGCCGCGGGACCGAGGACGTGGCCGACCGCGACCGCGCGGCCGAGCACGGCGGCGGGGTCCTGGCGCACGGGGTCGTCGGTGAGGGCGACGAGGTCGTCGTACCAGGCGAGGATCTGCGGCCAGTCGGTCTCCTCGGCGCCGGCGGCGTCGTCGTGCAGGGCGGCGATGGCGGCCTCGATCTGGTAGCGCCCGGGGCGCTGAACGGCGAGTGCCGACTGCAGAACGCGCACGCCCTCGGCGATCTCGCGCGTGTCCCAGCGGCTCCTGTCCTGCCGGTCGAGGGTGACGATCCGGCCCTCCGAGTCGAGCCGCGCCGGCAGGCGGGCGTGGTTGAGGAGCATCAGCGCCAGCAGCCCGCGCGCCTCCGGTTCCTCGGTGGCGAGGGTGAGCTGGCGGGCGAGCCGGATCGCCTCGCCGGCGAGGTCGACCCGCCCCGCGTGCCCGGCCGTGTAGATGAGGTAGAGCACGCGCAGGACGACCGCGAGGTCGCCGGGCTCGTCCAGCCGCCGCCCGCGCAGGCTGCGCTTGGCCCGGCTGATCCGTTGCGCCATCGTCGCCTCCGGCACGAAGAAGGCGTCGGCGATCTCCCGCGTCGTCAGGCCGCCGACTGCGCGGAGGGTCAGCGCAACCTGGGACGCGGGGGCGAGGTCGGGGTGGCAGCAGCAGAAGAGCAGGAAGAGCGTGTCGTCGCCCGTCACGGTGGTGAGCGGTTCGGGCTCCCGCCGCTCGTGCAGCGTGGCCTCGCGGTCGCGGCGGGCGACCTCGCTGCGGCGCGCATCGATCAGTCGCCGGGTCGCCACCGTGGTCAGCCACGCGCGCGGGTCCTGCGGCGGGTGCTCGGGCCACACCCGGAGCGCCTCGATGAGCGCCTCCTGCAGGGCGTCCTCGGCGGCGTCGAAGTCCTCGCCCCGCCGGACCAGGCCCGCCAGCACCCCGGGGACAAGGACGCGCAGCGCGCCCCCGTCAAGCGGTCGCCTCGGCTCGTCGATCACGCCGCGTCAGTCGTCCGAGGATTCCCCGGACATGACCTCCCGGACGTCGATCCACTCGTACACCGGCTCGCCGCCCGGGCCGGGCTCGGAGGAGACGTAGGCCGCGAGCTCGACCGCGCGCTCGTGCGACTCGACGTCGATCATCCACCAGCCGGCGACCAGGTCGCTGGTCTCGGGGTGCGGGCCGTCGGTGGTGACCGGCGCGGCGTCCGGGCCGCCGTAGCGCACCCAGGTGCGGGCCGGCGTGAGCGCCCGCACGTCGACGTACTCGCCGTTCTCCTCGAGCAGCTCGGTGACGTGCTTCATGAAGGCCACGTGCGCCTCCACGTCCTCGGGCGCCCACTGGTCCATCGGGGGTACGGGACGGTGCGGCTCCGGGCCGCCGCGGTAGTGCTTGAGAAGCAGGTACTTCGGCATCGTGGTCTCCTGGTGTCGTGGGCCGCGCCTGTCGAGGCCCTTCACCTGGTGAGCGGAGCCGGTCAGCGCTTCTCGACATGGAAGCACTCATTCAGTCCCAGATCGTCGCGTAGCGACGGGCCCGCCACTTGGGCGGGCCCGTCTTTCGCTCGCTTGGTCGGGCTAACGCGCAGCCAGCCCGGTCGCCACCGTCGGCAGGCCGCTCGCCCCGCCATTCGGCACGAGGCTGCCGTCCACATTGACGCGGAAGCCGCTGATCGTCCCGTCACCCGAGTTGAGCGAGTACAGGAAGCGGCTGCTGCCGGTCAGCGCCATGTCGATCGGCCCCGGGCCGGTGAGTCCGGTCTCGCCGTCGGCGTCGAGCAGGGTCAGCGTCCCGCCCTGGCTGATGCGGTACCCCGAGATCGAGCCGCTACCGGTATTGGTCGTATACGCGAAGCGCCCGTTCCCCGTCACCACGATCCAGCACGCGGCCGTCTCGGTCGTCCCCGCTGAGAGGGTGATCACATCGATCAGTCCGTCCTCGACCGCATAGGAGGACACCGCGCTCTGGTCGGGAGCCCCTCCGAACGCCTCGGACACGATCAGGTGCCCGCGCCCGTCGAAGGCGAAGCCGAACGGCGTCGCGCCCGCCGAGGGCTGCGGGTTGGGGGCGCTGGCCAGGCCCGTGTCGCTGTTGACGTCGTAGGTGACGATCAGGTTGGTGTTCTTCTCTGTCACCACGAGCGTTTCGCCGCGGGGATCGAACGACACCTGGGCCGGTCCGCTGCCGGCCCCGCTCAGCGGCCGGGTCGAGCCGACGAGCGGCGACAGGGCCCCGTGGCGCGAGATCGTATGGCCGGTGATGTCGCCTGCGCCCCCTGCGTTGAGCACGTAGAGCAGGCCATCATCTACGGTCAGGCTGATCGGCTGATCGCCGCCCGACGGATCGGTGTCGATCAACTCCAGTCCGTGCCGCGAGATTCTGAAGCTCGAGATCGAGTCGCTACCCGGGTTGACCGCAAACAAGCGCCGGCCGTCGAGCACTAGGGCGCCCTGGTTGCCGAGCCCTGTGCCCGTGCCCGTCCCGCCCGTGGCGAACTCACCCGCGGGCGAGAGCGAGCCGTCGCTGCCGCGCTCGAACGCCTTCACCGCGTTGCCGGCTGGGTCATTGGTCAGGGTGTAAACAGCGCCTGGCGATTGCGCCATCGCGCCGGTCGCCGCGATGCCGAGCGCGGCAAGTGCTAACGCCAGCGCGATCGGCAGTGCCGCGCGCATCGGGAATGGCAGAACAGTGGACATCTCGTCACCTCCGTCGATGGGAAAGGACTCGGAAGCGACGCTACGGGCAGGGCCTTACGACACCCTTACGTACTCGGCACGCCTCGTAGACCAGGGAGGGGACCAGGGTGGTCGCGGGCGCGACGCGCTGACAGGTGGGCGACGCTCCCCGCCGTCAGCAAACCGAGGAGCCCCGTCATGTCCGTCACCGCCGAAACAACAGCCATCCGCCCGTTCAGGATCGAGGTTCCGGAGGAGCAGCTCGCTGAGCTGCGCGGCCGCATCGCGGCGACGCGCTGGCCCACCGCAGAGCTGGTCACCGATCGGTCGCAGGGCGTGCAGCTCCCAACGATGCAGGAGCTCGCCCGCTACTGGACGACCGACTACGACTGGCGCAAGTGCGAGGCGAAGCTGAACGCCCTGCCGCAGTTCACGACAGAGATCGATGGCGTGGACATCCACTTCATCCACGTGCAGTCGCGGCATGAGGACGCCTTGCCGCTGATCATGACGCATGGCTGGCCCGGCTCAGTGATCGAGCTGCTCGAGACCGTCGGCCCGCTCACCGACCCGACCGCGCACGGTGGGCAAGCCGAGGACGCGTTCCACCTAGTGCTGCCGTCTCTGCCTGGCTACGGCTTCTCCCGCGAGCCAGCCGAGCTCGGCTGGAACGTCGGACGCGTCGCGCAAGCCTGGGCGGAGCTGATGCACCGTCTCGGCTACACCCGTTATGTCGCCCAGGGCGGCGACGTGGGCGCCGCCGTCACCGACACGATGGGACGGCAGGCACCCGAGGGGCTGCTCGGGATCCACACGAACCTGCTCGTGACGGTGCTGGGCGGTCCCCCGCCGGCGGAGTCAGAGCAGGAACGCGCGGCGGCGGAACAGCTCGCCACATTCAGGGAGAACGGCTTCGGCTACTTCCTGGAGATGGCCACCCGGCCGCAGACGATCGGCTACGCCCTGCTGGATTCACCCGTCGCCCTGGCCGCCTGGATGCTCGACCACGACACCGACAGCTACTACAAGATGTCCCGCGCCTTCGTCGACGGCGAGCCCGTGGGCAATCTCACCCGGGATCACATCGTCGACAACATCACCCTGTACTGGCTGACGGGCACCGGTGCCTCGGCGGCCCGGTCCTACTGGGAGGACGCACTGGCCCGGGCTCAGATACTCGCGTCCGGGCAGGCTCCGCCTGAGGTCTCGCTCCCGGTCGGTTTCACCACCTTCCCCGGCGAGCTCTGGCGGACCCCGCGCAGCTGGGTCGAGAACTCCTACCCCAACGTCACCTACTTCAACGAGGTCGACCGCGGCGGCCACTTCGCCGCGTGGGAGGAGCCGGAGCTCTTCTCCGGCGAGGTGCGGGCTGCGTTCAGCTCACTGCGCTAACGACCCGCCGTCGCGAGCAGTGAGCGCCCGCCGTGGATGCGGCCTTAACGGGCAGCCAGCCAGTCGGCGACGTAGTCCGGCGGGTCGCCATGCCACTGATTCCGGACCGCGAGCTGAATCAGCTCACTCGGGTCTCGGTCGTAGTCGGGCTCCCCGCCCCTTAGCCCGAGGTAGAGCACGACCGCCGTCGCGACCGCGACGCCGGGATCCTCGACGTCGTAGTCGGCGCCCTCGGCCGCTACCGCCAGACGCTCCTCGAGGTTCTCGACGGCGGTCACCGGCTCGTCATCGTCCTCCAGTTGGAGCTGCAATTGCGCGACAGACGGATCGCGCGCGGCTGGGTCTGCCGCCTCCGCCGCGCGGCGGACCAGTTCGGCGACAGTGGGTGTGCGGCGCTCCATCGCCACGATGCTAGGGATGAATGCGTGTCCGCGGCAGGGCGACTGATCAGTCCGTTATGTCGGCTCGGCTGGTTCCGAACGTGGGCACAGGCTGGCCGTCCTCGTCCTGCCGCCACTGGGCAGGGCGCATGAGCTGAACCTTGAGCGATACGGAGTCGGCGCCGGCCAAAGCGGTCGTGGCCGCACCGCCGGTCAGCTCTTGCCCTGCGGGGTCGAACACCCTCGTCCCGGAGCTGATGAGCGCGACCCCGTCCCCGCCGATGAGCTGGGCGGCCTCGCTCGACAGCCTCTGGGGGACGTCGCACACCTCCTCGATCGAGACCGGAAGCTCATCGCCGTTCACCCCGTCCACGGAAGCGTTGACGGTGATCGTGATCGCGTAGAACGGGTCGCTGAAGGTCGGTGGCGCGTCTTCCTGCGCAGCCCGCCCGAGGCCGCCGCGCGCAAGCCTTGCCTCCTCCGGGGGGCTGGCGCAGGTCAGGCCCGCGCCGGGACCGGGACCACCGCCCATCGTGACCTTCACGGTCTCGCACCCCTTCACGTTGACCCGGTCGCTCGCGTCCACCCTGCAGACGTCCTTGCCGGGTCCGCCACTGACGACCCGGTCTCGCAGGCCGTCGACAGCGTTCAGGCGGTCGGCCCCGCGCCCTCCCCAGAGTCGATCGCTGCCGCCGCGGCCGTTGACTCGATCGTTGCCCCCACGAGCCTTGATCCCGTCGGCCTTCGTCGTGCCCACGATCCTGTCGGACCCCTTGGTGCCCAGGATCCGCTTTGCCTGCGCGGGCCCCGCCCAGGCCAGCAGCAGCGACGCAATGACGGCGACCACCACGAATCTCATGGCCGCCAGGATCCCGGCCCCGCCACGCGCTCGCGCCCGGGAGTCCCGGGTCAAGACCCTGGTCTGGGGCCGGGATATGTGACCCCTTGCCGTTCGTCAGGCGACCTGCTCCGCGAAGCGCTCGAGGTAGAGCGGCCAGCCGCCGTCGCCGCCGACGCCGTCGCGCTCGGACTCCCACCCGTCGCCGTGGCGGTCGAGGTTGCGGTGCTCGAGCTCGACGCGCGTTCGCTCTGGTCCCTCGGCGACGAAGCGGACGTCGACCTCGCTCGTCTTGTCCTGATCGGGCTCGATCTGCCACTGCGGGCTGATGTCCCAGCTGAACACGACCCGGTTCGGTGGCTCGTAGACGAGCACCCGCGCCCAGCGACACTCGCTGCCGTCGAGGCCGCGGTCGTAGATGTGACCGCCGACATGCGGCTCGAACACCGTCTCCTCGATCGGAGCGTCGAGCAGGTTGTGCTCCGGCGGCTTGAACGTGCCGAAGCCGTCCGTGAAGACCGAGAACGCGCGCTCGATCGGCGCGTCGACGACGATCGAGTGACGGACGGCGGTATCCGATGCCTGCGTGTTCATGAGCTCTCCTTCGCTTGTTGCTCGACGGCCCGCTTGTAGCCCGCCAGAGCTTGGTCCCAGAAGTGATCGAGATACGCGCGCAGCGCGCCGACGCCGTGCGGGTCGAGCTGGTAGATGCGGCGCGTGCCGGCCGGCTCGTCGACCACCAGCCCGGCCTCCTTCAGCACCTTCAGGTGCTGCGAGACGGCGGGGCGGCTGACGGGTAGCTCTCCGGCGAGCTCGCCGACGGAGCGCGGCCGATCGGCGAGGTGCTCGAAGATCGCCCGCCGGGTCGGGTCGCCGAGCGCGGTCCACCCATCAGCTCGGTAAGTCTGCACGAACGGTAAGCTTGCACTTACCCTTGTGTTTGTCAAGGCTGGACGCTAGGAGCCCCGCTCGAGGCCGCTCTGATCGAGCGGCTGGAGCTCGATCACCGGGATCGTCCGCTGGGCGCGCTTTCGGTACGACGTCCAACCCGGGTAGATCTCGACGCCTCGGGCATACCAGCGCTCGCGTTCTTCGCCACTGAGCTCGCGCGCCACCACCTCGCGGCGCTCGCCCTCGAAGATGATGCTGGCGCCCGGGTGGGCGCGCAGGTTGTAGTACCACGCCGGGTTGTGGTCCTGCCCGTAGTTCGAGGCGATCACCACCAGGCTCCCGTCGTGCGGCACGCCCAGCACCGGCAGGGTCCGCCGGCGACCGCTCCTGGCGCCGGTGGTGGTGAGCATCACTATCGGCAGCCCGGACACCCACGATGTGAAGGTCCCGCGTCCGCGCGTCAGCCGGTAGACAAAGTGGTCGGTGTGATGAAGCGCCCGCACGTAGAACCAGGAGATCGGGCGCACGCTCCCCGACAGCCGCATCACGCGGCGCAGCCAGTTGGTCTGCTCGTAGCCGTACATCGCAATCAGGACGAGTACGGGGCGCAGAATATTCCGAGCGTCAGTCGAGTGGGAAGGAGTGGTGCTCGTGGGCGACGACCCAGCGCCCATCCTCGCGCCGTAGCCCGAGCGTCAGCCGCAGACGGCGCTCCGGCCGCTCGGCGAGCTCCTGGGGCATCCCGCAGCGCAGCAGTGCGTGGGCGTAGGCGACGTCGTCGCCCGTTGTGATGTCGAGCTCGACGATCTCGAACGACGCCCCGCGCGCCTGCCACTCGAAGAAGGGCGGCCAGGTCTCGCGGTAGGCATCGATCCCACGGACGCCGTCGTCGGGCGGCGGGACGTCGAACATGACGATCTCGTCGGCATGGTCGGCGAGCACGCCGTCGAGGTCGGTGGCGTGCACGGCCTCGGCCCAGCGCTCGATGAGGATGCGGATTTGCTGTTGGTCGTCGGGCATGGCGCTCGTTCCGTAAGACCGGGGCGAGCGGGCAAAGTAATCGCGGCTGGCGCTAGGGGCGCCCCGCTCCGGCGGATTCGATCACCGCTTGGGCCCCGCCGTTCTCCTGAGCCGCTCGCTACGTTTCCGCCGTGATCGTCGTCGCCGGCGAGGCGCTCGTCGACATCGTGGCCAGCCGCGACGGTGGGCTCGTCGGTCATCCAGGCGGCGGCCCGTACAACGTCGCGCGCACGGTCGGCCGGCTCGAGCAGCCCGTGGCCTTCCTCGGGCGGCTCTCGACCGACGGCTTCGGCGCACGCCTGCGGCGCGAGCTCGAAGCGGACGGCGTCGGGATGAACAGCGTGGTCACAACCGACGCACCGACCACCTTGGCGCTCGTCGAGCTCGACGAGGCTGGACACGCCGTCTACCGCTTCTACGCGGCCGGCACCTCCGCTCCCGGGCTGACGCTCGAGGCCGCGAGCGGCGTGCTGCCGGGACGGCTCGAGGCGCTCTATGTCGGCACGCTCGGGCTCGTTTTCGAGCCGATCGCCAGCACGCTGGAGCAGCTCGTCGGCCAGGTAGGCGAGGACACGCTCGTCGCGCTCGACCCGAACATCCGCGCGGTGGCGATCGACGACCCGGCCGCCTATCGCGCACGGCTCGACCGCATCCTCCGCCGCACAGACGTGCTCAAGGTCAGTCACGACGACCTCGAGTGGCTCTCGCCAGGACACCCGCCCGCGGACGCCGCCCGTCGGCTGTTGCACCGCGGCCCCGCGGTCGCGCTCGTCACGCTCGGCGCCCAGGGGGCGCTCGTGATCAGCGGCGAGCAGGTCGCGGCGGTTGAGGCGCCGCGGCTCGAGGTCGTGGACACGATCGGAGCGGGCGACGCCTTCATGGGCGCCTTCCTGGCGGACTGGCGCTCGCGCGGGCTCGGCCGCGCCGATCTCGACAGCCGCGAGGAGCTCGTCGAGTCCGCGCGCTTCGCCTGCCGCGTCGCCGCCATTACCTGCAGCAGGGCGGGCGCCAACCCGCCTCGCCGGGCCGAGCTCGACACCTAGATGTAGTTCCTAGCCACGTTGTTCATCCGGGCCTCGTTGGAGGCTGAGAGCTGCCAAGCCAACTCAGTCCCAAGGAGGACACCGGATGAAGCTTCACGCTAACGCGGCACTCAGCTTGAACCAGCGGCGGCGGAGGGTCCGCCGGGTTGTCGATGGGGGCTGGTCGCTAACTAAGGCCGCCGTGGCGGCCTTGGGGTCCAGGCGGCCATACAGCCGTCGTGGACGGCTATGTCCATGGCGTCGCCGTTTGAGTGCAGCAACGACGCCGAGCCCGCCCAGCGTTCGACGTCGGCTTCGCTGAGTCCGTCCGCTAGCTGCATGTCCTGACGCGCCGGCCACGACTCTCCTCGCCCGTGGGGCGTCCGCTCGCCCCAGGGGTTTGCGATCCGGTCGACCGTGGTCAGCTGCTCTTAGCAGCGGCCTTGCCGCCCTTACGGCCGGCGGCCTGCTTCTGAGCCCGGTTGCCGCCGCTGCCGCTGCCGCTGCTCTTGCTGCTGCGGCTGCTGCCCCCACCGCTGCCCGACTTCTTGCCGCCCTTGCTCGACGCGCCGGGTGTGTTGGCGATTGCGGCTGCGCGGCTCTTGCTCATCCCCTTCTTGCGAAGACCCTCGTACTGCTTGTCGTCCTTGACACTCGAACCGTGGTCCTTGGCCATTTTGTGTCACCTCTCATGACGTGTGCCCTTCGCGACTACCCGAACGAAGACGCCCCAACCGCATCGGACGTGGTCTCCCAGCTCCGCGTTCGGCGGCGGGCACTAGTGGTGGCCGGGACCGGGTACGGGGCCGCCATGGAGGCCGTCGACCCCCGCCTGAGCGCGGCGCTGGCGACCCAGCTTGAGCACCGCGACTCCACGCTCGCGTCGGGCGCGCGCCATGTCGGCTGGAAGCTCGGTATGGGAGACGCGGAGCGGATCGGCGGCTTCCCTGCCGTCGGCCACCTCACGTCCGCCACCGAGCTGGAGCCGGGCGGATCCTTCGAGGTCAAGAACGACGCGGCGCCGCACGCGGACGTCGAGCTGGCGGTGGAGATCGGCGTCGACGGCCGAATCGCCGCTTACGCCCCCTGTCTAGAGCTCGTCGACCTCGGCTCCGCCAACCAGGATCCGGCGGAGATCGTGCGTGCGAACATCTTTCACCGCGCGTTCGCGCTCGGCTCGTTCAGTCAGCGCCCACCCCCGGCGGCGGCAAGCCTGATCGTCGACGGCCGTGGCCGCGCCGCTGCGCCCGTCGATGATGTCGCCGAGCGGGTGGCGGGGGCCGGCCGCGTCCTGGCATCGGTGGGCGAGCGCCTACGGCCGGCGACCGCGTGATCACGGGCTCGATCGTCCAGGAGCCCGTGAGGCCCGGCGATGCGCTCGTGGCCGATCTCGGTCCGCTGGGCGCCGTGGGAGTGAGACTGTCCGTGCTGTGAGCGAGCCCGCCGCCCGAGGCGGCCGCTACTGGCGGGCCATCGCGATCCGCAGCCGCTCCTCCGGGCTGATCAGGTGATCGAGGTCCTCGGCGGCCTCGTCGAGGTCGATCTGAACCCAGCGCACTCGGCCGGTGAAGGCATTGTCGGCGCCGTGGTCGTCGCTCACGGGCGTGGCGCTGTCGCGGCCGAGGTCGAGCGTCTCGTCGGCCGAGAAGGCCGCGGGCACGGTGGTCTCGACGCGCCCCTCCCCTACCTGCTGGCCGTCGAGGTAGAGCGTCACGTCGCCCCCTTTGCCGAGGCCGCCGCCGTCGTAGGCGAACTCGACACGGACCTGATGCTCGCCGGCCCCGACCCGATCCTCGCCCGCGATCTTGAAGCGCTGCAGCCCGAAGACGTTGTAGCAATAGACCGGACGCCCCTCGAGGAGGTACAGGCTCCAGCCCGCGTAGGCGCCACCCTGGGCGACGAGCACCCCTTCGGCCCCGCCGTCCGGCACTTCGATCTGCGCGGTGACCGCGTGTGATCTGTTCTTGATGTTCAGCACGGAGTTCTCGGACAGCCGGCCCATGCCCTCGTACAGGAGCTGCGAGTTCCCGCGAACCAGCTGTGGGCGCCCGGCGATGTCCGGGTTGAAGCGCCCTCGACCTGACGCCACCAGGGCGCCTGCGCCACCGCCCGCGTGGGCGGAAAGGCGTCGGGGAGCAGCCCCGCGAACACGAACGACGTGCCAATCCGCTCGGCCGTCGTACGGTGACGCGTGTCCTCGACGAAGGACGCGAACTGCTCGTTCGTCACCGCGTGGGCAGCTATCCGGAAGGGCTCGACGACCACTTCACGGACCGGCCCCTCGCCGTCTTCGGGAAAGCCGCCGGGGTCCTCGGAGCCCATCAGGAACGCTCCCCCCTCGAGTTCGTGCAGCCCAGCGGTCGACACGCTCATCGCGGCGCTGAGACTATCCGGGCCGTGAACGACGCCGGCGACACCGACGTGACGCGCCGAACGCTGCTGGCCGCGGAGCGGACCTGGCTCGCCTGGTGGCGCTCCGGCATCGCCGCCGCGACCGCGTCGGTGGCGGTGGGTGGGGTGGTTCCCGAGTTCGTCGACAGCGACCGCTGGCCGTACGTCGCGGTGGGGGCCGGCTACGCGCTCCTTGCGATCGCCCTCTTCATCGGCGCCTGGCTCCGGGAGCGCCAGGTCGCCGCGGCGCTCGACCGCGGCGGCTACGCGGGCGTGAGCGACACCTGGGTCCTCGCCCTGAGCGTGGCGGCGGCGCTGCTCGCGCTGGCGACGCTTGTCGTAATCATCGTCGCCGCCTGACCTGGCCGCTCAGCCCGGCTCGCCGTCGTAGTAGCCGACCCCGCTCGAGCGCTTGACCATCAGGTCCTCGTCGCGCACGCCGGTCCAGACCGCGATCTTGTCGCTGTCCGGGTAGGACGTCGCCGACGGATAGACGATCGTCGACCACATCATCACCCGGGCCGGCTCGCCGCTGTCGTTGCGGACCTGATGCGCGCCCTCGGGTCCCTTCGGGAAGAAAACGACGTCCCAGGGCCCGAGCTCCTCGGAACCCTCGGGGGTGCGCACGGAGGGTCGCCCTTCAAGCACCACGACCCACTCCTCCTCCCCGTACTCGTAGTGGTAGGGGCACACCGCCTGGCCCGGCGGGAGGTCGTAGATGCTGAGGCCAGTCTCCTTCGCGCCCAGGTCCGGGCCTGGTCGGAACAGGCCGGCTTTGAAGCCCTCGGGGTCGACGTCCGGGTCGTAACGGAACTGCGGGGCGGCGATGTTGACGCGCCGCATCTTCACTCGCGCGCCTGCATCGCCTGCACCGCCCAGCCGTTGCCATCCGGGTCACGGAAGAAGACGAAGTCGCCCCAGGGGAAGCTCTGGACGTCGCTCGCCTCGACGCCGCGCTCGACCAGGTGCTTGCGGGCGGCCTCGGCGTCCTCGACGACGAGCTGGAGGCCCTGTGCCGCGCCCGGCGCCGCCTCCGTGAGCCCCGTGCCGATTGCGATCGAGCAGGCGGAGCCCGGCGGCGTCAGTTGCACGAAACGGATCTCATCGCTGATGCGGTGGTCGTGATCGGCGTTGAAGCCGACCTTGTCGACATAGAAGGCCTTGGCTGCGTCGACGTCTGATACTGGGACCGCGACCAGCTCGAGCTTCCAGTCCATGCTGTCCTCCTCCGGTGGGGTATCTGATCCCTGCGCAGCCGGCCGAGCCGGCTGCTTCGGCGCTGTGATCCCTGCGCAGCCGGCCGAGCCGGCTGCTTCGGCGCTCGCGGCGCAGCACCCTACCCTCGGAGCAATTTGGAGGTCGTGTCGATTTCGACTCCCTTCGTTCGACGCATCGATAAACAGCCCCCGAATCGAGGAGTCACGCAGTGCGTTTCATGATCATGGTGAAGGCCACCGACCAGACCGAGGCGGGCGAGATGCCGAGCCAGGAGCTGCTCGAGCAGATGCAGAAGTACAACGAGGAGCTCGTCAAGGCCGGCGTGATGCTCGCCGGAGAGGGCCTCCACCCGAGCGCGAAGGGCGCGCGCGTGAGGTTCTCGGGCGACAAACGCACGGTCATCGACGGTCCGTTCACGGAGACCAAGGAGCTCGTGGCCGGCTTCTGGCTCTTCGACGTCAAGTCGAAGGAAGAGGCGATCGAGTGGGTCAAGCGCTGTCCCAACCCGATGGACGAGGAGTCCGAGATCGAGATCCGCCAGGTCTTCGAGGTCGACGAGTTCACCGAGATGACGCCTGAGATGCGCGAGACCGACCGCCGTCTGCGCGAGCAGGCGGGCGGCGAGCAGTAGCCGATCCGATGGCGGCCGAGCCCGACGTAGGTCGCGTGATCGAGGCCGTCTGGCGGATCGAGTGCGCACGGCTGATCGGCGGGCTCACGCGGATCGTGCGCGACGTCGGGCTCGCCGAGGATCTCGCGCACGACGCGCTCGTAGCGGCGCTCGAGCAGTGGCCGGAGTCGGGCGTGCCGGACAACCCGGGCGCCTGGCTCATGGCCACCGCGAAGCACCGCGCGATCGACCGCCTGCGCCGCAGCGAGGTGCTCGAGCGAAAGCATCAGGAGCTCGGCCGTGAGCTCCAGGTCCGTCAGGCGCTCGCCGAGGCGGACTGGGACGCCGCAGTCGAGGACGTCAGCGACGACGTCCTGCGGCTGATCTTCACGACCTGCCATCCCGTGCTGTCGCGCGAGGCGCGTGTGGCGCTGACGCTGCGCCTGCTTGGTGGGCTCACCACACCCGAGATCGCGCGCGCGTTCCTCGTCTCGGAGGCGACGGTGGCACAGCGGATCGTGCGCGCCAAGCGCACGCTCGCGGAGACGCGCGTCCCGTTCGAGGTGCCGGCCCGCGACGAGCTGAGCGACCGGCTCTCCTCGGTGCTCGAGGTCGTCTACTTCATCTTCAACGAGGGCTACTCGGCTACGGCGGGGGACGACTGGATCCGCCCGCACCTGAGCGCCGAGGCGCTGCGGCTCGGCCGCATCCTCGCGGCGCTCGAGCCGGACGAGCCGGAGGTGCTCGGGCTGGTCGCGCTGATGGAGATTCAGGCTTCGCGGAACCGCGCCCGGGTGACGCCGTCGGGCGAGCCGATCCTGCTGCTCGACCAGGACCGCTCGCGCTGGGACTACGTGCTCGTGGGTCGCGGCCTCTCGGCGCTCGACCGGGCCGAGGCGCTCGGCGGCCGGCTCGGGCCTTACGCACTCCAGGCGGCGATCGCCGCCTGCCACGCGCGCGCCCGTGTCGCCGAGGACACGAACTGGCCCCGCATCTTGGCGCTCTACGACGCACTCGCCGAGATCGCCCCCTCCCCCGTGGTCGAGCTGAACCGGGCGGTTGCGCTCGGGATGGCATTCGGCCCCGAACGCGCGCTCGAGGTCGTCGACGAGCTGGCCGAGGAGCCGCAGCTCGAGGGCTACCACCTGCTCCCGAGCGTTCGCGGCGACCTGCTCTTCAAGCTCGGCCGCCTCCCGGAGGCGCAGCTGGAGTTCGAGCGCGCGGCGTCCCTCACGGACAACGCCCCCGAGCGCAGGCTGCTGCTGGAGCGCGCCGCCGCCTGCGCCCGCAACGGCCGCTCAGTCGGATAGCGAGCCGGGGTCCGTCGGCACGTCGACGGCGAGCTCCTCGAGCGCCTCGAGCGGCACCAGCTCGAGGGCGCGCTCGTTGGTGGCCGCCAGCACCACGAAGGCCGCGACGCCGTCCTCGTAAGCGCGCCACCAATTGACCGCGGTCACGCACCAGCGGTCGCCCGGCACGAGTCCGGGGAAGCGGAACTGCGGCATCGGCGTGGAGAGGTCGTTGCCGATCGAGCGCTGGTGCTCGAGGAACTCGGCCGTCACCACCGCGCAGATCGTGTGGCTGCCGACGTCCTCAGCCCCGCTGTGGCAGCACCCGTCGCGGTAGAACCCCGTGAGCGGGTCGCTGCCGCAGGGCTCGAGCTGACCTCCGAGGACGTTCCGCTGGCTCTCCGCCACCGCGCGGCAAGCTACTCGGGTGCGGCGGCGGGCGCGGCCAAGCTCAGACCGTGTCCGGGTAGTAAGGCAACGTTCCGCCGGCGCGGCCGCGCACGATGCCGAACAGCTCGCGGGCCTTGCA
>Ga0081538_10003701_pt1 | contig 14346 bp, 13 predicted proteins | sample TabmetS5T2R1_FD_71022 | JGI IMG/M metagenome (GOLD analysis project Ga0081538, IMG submission 71022) | Tabebuia heterophylla rhizosphere microbial communities from the University of Puerto Rico - S5T2R1 | ecosystem: Host-associated > Plants > Roots > Rhizosphere ... | reverse complement strand
GCTGTCGCAGATCCGGGCCTCGTGCCCGGTGTTAAAGAACCCGGCCAACCGCCACAAGGCCGTGGGCCTCACGTTCGAGCAGTGGAACTACACGTTCACCAACGGCCTCCCCGAGGACGAGTCGCGGCGGCTGTACGAGCGCTACCACATCCCCGCGTCCGGGGAGATCTTCTGGGGCAGCGCGCTGGCGAACATCCACCCGGGCAAGGACGAGACCTGGGTCGACTACGGCAACGACGACCGCGCGCCGCTGCTCTTCATCTCCGGCAGCAGGGACCACCTGATGCCGCCGTCGATCCAGCGGTCCAACGCCAAGCACTACAAGTCCGACACGGTCACCGAGGTCAAGGAGTTCGAGGGACCGCACCTGCTGCCCGCCTCGCCGGGCTGGGAGCAGGTCGCCGACTACGCGCTGGACTGGGCGCTGCGCCACGCCCGGCAGTCGAGTCCGGCGTGAGGATCACGCACGTCGGCGGCCCCACCGCGCTGATCGAGCTCGACGGCTGGCGGCTGCTGACGGATCCGACGTTCGACGCCCCCGGCCGGAGGTACGCCTTCGGCTGGGGCACGTCGTCGCGCAAGCTCGCCGGCCCCGCGATTCCGGCCGCCGAGCTCGGCCGGATCGATGCCGTCCTGCTCAGCCACGACCACCACGCCGACAACCTCGACGACGCCGGGCGGGCGCTGCTGCCGGCGGCCGGGGCGGTCGTCACGACCGCTCCGGGAGCCGAGCGCCTGGGCGGCAACGCGCGCGGGCTGACGCCATGGCAGTCCACGCGGCTCGAGGCGCCGGGAAGGCCGCAGCTCGAGATCACGGCCACGCCGTGCCGCCACGGCCCGCCGCTCAGCCGCCCACTCACGGGCGACGCGATCGGCTTCGCGGTTCACGGCGGCGCGCTCTGGATCTCGGGCGACACCGTGCTCTACAGGGGCGTCCGCGACGTCGCCAGCCGCCTCACGATCGACGTCGCGCTCCTGCACCTCGGCGGCGTGCGCTTTCCGGTGACCGGTCCGGCGCGCTACACGATGACCGCCCGCGACGCCGTCGAGCTCTGCCGCAGCTTGCGCCCGCGCATCGCGGTCCCGGTCCACTATGAGGGCTGGGCCCACTTCCGGGAGGACCGAGCGACCGCCGAGCGCGAGCTGGCTGCCGCGCCGCAGGAGGTCCGCTGGCTGCCGATCGGCGAGCCCGTCGAGCTCTGAAACATCCACTTGCTCCGGGTGCCCGTGCGCGCTAGGGTCGTTCCTTCGGGGCGCCGCGTGCGCCCCGTTTTCATTTCCCGGATTTCGCGTCCGCGGTGGCCTCGCGTCGCGGACGCAAGGGAGCCGAAAATGCAGGCTGGCGCCCAGTCTGCGGATCCGCGTGCACGGCGCGCGAAAGGAGCTTCTCGTGTCCCACACCATCGTTCTCGTCCATGGCGCGTTCGCCGAGTCGTCGAGTTGGGACGGCGTCGTCGATCCGTTGGCGGCGGATGGCCACAATGTGATCGCCGCCGCCAACCCGCTGCGGGGCATCGCCTCCGACGCCGCGGCGGTCAGCGACCTGGTCCGCACGATCGACGGCCCGGTCGTGCTGGTCGCCCACTCCTACGGCGGCATGGTGATCTCCAACGTCGCGGCCGACGCCGGCGAGATCGTGGGGCTCGTGTACGTAAACGCATTTGCCCCGGAGCCCGGCGAGCACTCCTTCCAGCTCGCGGGCATGTTCCCGGGCAGCATGCTCGGCCCGGAGACTTCGCGGCCTGTGTCGCGGAGCGACGGCACGACCGACCTGTACGTCGCCACGGACAGCTTCAACGAGGTGTTCTGCCAGGACGTCCCGGCGCCGCAGGCCGCGAGGATGGCAGTGACCCAGCGCCCGGCCACGCAGGAGGCGCTCACCGAACCGTCGGGCGACCATCCGCTGTGGAAGGACCTGCCGTCGTGGTTCCTGATCGGTGAGCAGGACCACGTCATCCCGGCCCAGCTCCATCGCTTCATGGCCGAGCGCGCCGGCGCCCGCCGCACCATCGAGATCCCGGGCGCGTCGCACGCGATTTCGGTGTCGGAGCCCGAGGCGACGGCTCGGCTGATCCTGGAGGCCTCGGCGGTGTCGGTGACCGCCTGAGACGGCGCCCCACCACCACGACAACCCGAAGGAGGAGTCAACATGTCGATCACCACACACCCGCCGGTGGTGCTCGAGCCGGAGTCGCAGGCATTCGTCGAGGCGACTGCCAAGCCGCCGTTTCTGTACGAGCTGACGCCGGCCGAGGCGCGCAAGGTGCTCGACGACGTCCAGGCAGAGCCGATCGACAAGCTGCCGGTCAAGGACCGCTGGATCACGGTGCCGGCCGATGTGGGCGACGTGCGGGTACGGATCGTGCGGCCGCCCGACGCCGAGGGGACGCTGCCGGTGATCCTCTACATCCACGGCGGCGGCTGGGTGCTCGGCAACGCCGACACCCACGACCGGCTGGTGCGCGAACTGTCAGACGGCACCGAGGCCGCCGTGGTGTTCGTGGAGTACGACCGCTCGCCCGAGGCCCACTACCCCGTTGCGATCGAGCAGGGCTACGCGACCGCCCAGTGGATCGTGCGCGAGGGCGCCGACAACCAGCTCGATCCCGACCGCATGGCGATCGCCGGCGACTCCGTCGGCGGCGGCATGACCGCGGCGATCGCGCTGCTGGCGAAGGAGCGCGGCGACGTGCGCTTCGTGCAGCAGTCGATGTACTACCCGGTCACCGACGCCGGCATGGACACCGGCTCCTACGAGCAGTTCGCGGAGGGCTACTTCCTCACCGCGAAGGGGATGGCCTGGTTCTGGGACCAGTATCTGCCCGACCACGACCGGCGCTCTGAGCCCTACGCCTCACCGCTGCGCGCGACCGACGAGCAGCTCGAGGGGCTGCCGCCGGCGTTCCTGCTCGTCGACGAGGCGGACGTGCTCAGAGACGAGGGCGAGGCCTACGCGGCACGCCTGCGCGCCGCCGGAGTCCCCGTCACGGCCGTGCGCTACGACGGCATCACGCACGACTTCATGATGCTTAACCCGCTCAGCGGAACGCACGCGACGCGGGCCGCCGTCGCGCAGGCCATCGCCTTCCTGCGCAAGGCGCTCCACGGCGCCTAGGGCCCCGGCCAGCACCGCGCCGCGCCTTCCAGGAGGCGCGGCGCGGCCGGCGGCTTCGACCCCCGTCTTCCGTTTCTCGAAAGCATGCGCGTCCTCTTCACAAGCCGCGGGAGCTCCGGGCACGTCGGGCCGCTGGCTCCGTTCGCACACGCCTGCCTGCGGGCCGGGCACGACGTTCTCGTCACTGCCCAGCGCCAGTTCGGGGGCAACGTCGAGCGTCTCGGCCTCCCGCTCGCGCCGGTCGACGAGCCCTCACGCGATGAGTGGATGCCGCTGATGGGCGGGTTCGCCGGGTTGGACATCGACAGCGCCCACCGGGTGATGGTCGGGGAGTTCTTCGCCGGGCTTGACGTTCGCGCCGCGCTGCCCGCCCTCGGTCGCCTCATCGAGAGCTGGCGCCCGGACGTGATCGTACGGGAGAGCTGGGAGTTCGGCTCAGAACTTCTTGCCGACCGCTACGAAGTCCCGATGCTTCGCGTCGGCCTCGGGCTCGCCGGGACGGAGGCAGAGACGACGGAGCTCGCCGCGCCGGCGCTGGACAAGGCGCGTGCCGAGATCGGGTTGGCATCGGACCCCGCTGGCGAGCGGCTCCACGCAACGCCCTATATGACGATGATGCCGACGGAGCTGGAGGATCCCGCAACTGCGGTCCCGGCGCAGACCCGCCGCTTTCGTTTCGAGGTGAATCCCGGCGCAAACGAGCTGCCGGACTGGTGGCCCGGCAATGACGATCCGCTCGTCTATCTCACGTTTGGCTCGGTCGCCGCCGGCGCCCATTTGCCGTACTACCCTGACCTCTATCGCGCCGCAATCGAGGCTCTGGCGCCGCTCGCGATCCGGATCTTGCTGACGGTCGGCGACACCGAGCGGGAGATCGCAGAGCTCGGCGGGCTGCCCTCGAACGTCCACGCGGAGACCTGGGTACCGCACGACGACGCCGCGCGACTCGCCGATGTGATCGTCTGCCACGGAGGTTTCGGGAGCACGCTCGGCGCGCTCGCCCACGGGACGCCGCTCGTCGTTCTTCCTCTGTTCAGCAACGACCAATGGGCGAACGGCGAAGCCCTTGCCCGCACCGGTGCCGGAATCACGGTCGCCGACGACGCCAGCGAGCGTAAGGTCCTCGACCTACCGGGACCCACGACGATCAACGAGCTCGCGGGCGCCGTCACCGCAATCCTCAACGATCCCAGCTATCGACGGGAGGCCGTTCGCGTCTCCGAGGCGATGGGCGCCCTGCCGCCAGTCGACGAGTCGGTGCGGTTCATCGAGGAGATCGCCGGCAGATAGACGACGGCAAGCCCACTCGTTTGCACGGAGTCTCTGGGTGGCGCATGCTTGACCGGTGACGCCGATGGGCGAGCCACCCGAGCTTGTCGGGCGCCAGCAGGAGCTCGCGACGATCAGAGCGTTTGTCGCCGACGCAGGCGCCACGGCACTTGTCATCGACGGTGAGGCGGGGATCGGCAAGACGACGCTGTTGCGAGAAGCGGTCGCGGCCGCCTCGGGCGCCGGCGCGAGAGTGCTGATGGCCTGGCCGGCGCCGGTGGAGGCGGACCTCGCATTCTCCGCGCTCGGAGATCTGCTCGGGGAGGCCCTCGACGAAGTACTGCCGGCGCTGCCGGAGCCGCAGGCGAACGCGCTGGAGATAGCCCTGCTTCGTCGAGACGCCGGCGGGGGGCGACCCGTTGATGCACACACCGTTTCCGCAGGAGTCCTGAGTGCCCTACGGGCGCTCGCCGAACACACCCCGGTCATCGTGGCCATCGATGACGTGCAATGGATCGATCGCGGGTCGGCGGCCGCGTTGGCATTCGCGTTTCGCAGGGTGAGCGGCGAGAGGGTGAGGCTGGTCGCGTCGCTCAGGGTCGACCCCTCCTCGGGCTGGCCGGAGCCGATCGAATCGTTACCGCCCGAGCGAGTGGTGCACCTTGCGGTCGGCTCGTTGGATGCGGCGGCGTTGCATCGGATGATCCGGTCCCGCACGAGTAGAGCGCTGCCGAGGCCGCTGCTCCAGCGCGTCCACGAGCTGACGGCGGGCAACCCCTTCTACGCGCTCCAGCTCGCGCGGTCGCTGGCCGAGCATGACCCGGGAGCGTCGCTTCCGATGCCGCCGTCCCTGGAAGCGCTGACGCAGGAGCGTCTCGGCCAGTTGCAGCGGCCCGTGCGGCGCCTGCTCGAACCGGCCGCTCTCTTGCGGGACCCCACGGTCGGCATACTCGAGGCACTTTCGACCGAACCGAACCGGGTGAGCGAGCGGCTCGACCGCGCGGTCGGGGCCGGCGTGATCGAGATCTCCTCTGACCGCGTCCGGTTTGCGCACCCGCTGCTCGCCGAGGGCATGGCGGCGATGATCGGGCCACGCCGTCGGCGCGAGCTGCACGCCGATCTGGCTCGGCTAGTGGACGACCCCGAGGAGCGTGCGCGGCACCTCGTGCAGGCCACCCCGCGACCCTCGGTCGATGTCGCGGATTGCATCGATGCCGGCGCCCGGGCGGCGGCGGCCAGGGGGGCCTCGGCCGCGGCCGCCGAGCTGCTTGAGATGGCGGCCCGCCTGACACCGCGGGCCCAGGAGACGGATCGCTGGCGGCGTACTATCGAGGCGGCGCGCGCATACAAGCCTGCGGGGCTTCCCGGACGGGGAAGAAGGCTGATCGAGGACGCCCTCGATCAGCTGCCCTCCGGCGTGCAGCGAGCGGATGCCCTCGTCGCCCTCGCTCGGCTCAGCAACGACGACTTCGAGGCGGCGGACCGCGCGCTCGAACAGGCACTCGTCGAGGCGCGCGGGGACGACGAACGTCTCAGCGTCATCCACCGCGAGCGAGCCTACGGATCCAGTTCTCACCTCGGCCGCGCGGCTGCGTCAGGGCACGCCGAGTTGGCGATTGCGGCCGCTACACGAGCCGGTGAGCCGGCAGCCCTCATACCCGCGCTGTCCTTTCGCGCGGCACTCGAGATCTGGAGCGGTCGGCCCGACCGGGGGTATTTGGATCGTGCACTCGAGCTCCAGCGGCGTGAGGGCCTTCCCCTCGCCTATACCGACTCCCCGAATCTGGTCCTCGGCCTACGCCTCATGTCCGTGGATCGCCTCGAGGAGGCTCGCGAGCTCTTCCACGCCGAGGCCGCGGCCGCTGAAGGCCTTGGCGACGACTACACCTACTCGTCGCTGCTCGTCTACCTCACAGAGCTCGAGTGTCGAGCCGCGAACTTCCACGCCGCGGCAACACACGCGTCCGAGTGCTGGGTGCGCTCAGAGCAGCGTGGCGAGCAGTACCAGGGAGGCGCCGCTCTCTGGGCCAAGGCGCTGGCGGATGCCCATCTGGGCCGCGTCGAGGAGGCTCGTGCGGCGGCCGAGCGGGGCACCGCGCTCTCAACCGAGATCGGGGAAGAGGTCTATCGAGTCCTGAACCAGTTCGCGCTGGGGTTCCTCGAGCTTTCGCTCGGGAACGCGGCCCAAGCCGACGCGGTCCTGCGGCCGCTGCCACGCCGGCTGGTGGACCTCGGTTGGGACGAACCAAGCCTGTTCCCGGTCTGGCCGAACGCGATCGAGGCGCTCATCGGGGTGGGGGAGCACGATGTTGCAGCGCAGTACCTCAACCTGTACAGGGAACGCGCCCTCCGGTGTGACTGCCCCTGGGCACTCGCTACAGCGGCCCGCTGCCACGGACAGCTCCTGCTTGCCGAGGGCGAGCCCGACGCCGCGCTGGCGGCGTTGGATCAGGCCGTTCACGAACACGCACGCACACCGGGCGCCTTCGAGCGCTGTCGCACTCTCCTTGCACTCGGCTCCGCGCAACGCCGGTTGCGCCGGGTGCGCGACGCTCGCGAGACCCTCGGGAATGCGCTCGCAGGCTTCAACGAGCTCGGTGCGCTGCTCTGGGCCGAGCAGACGCGGGCCGAGCTCCGGCGAATCGGCGGGCGCACCAAATCACGGGATGAGTTGACCCCGGCCGAGCATCGTGTGGCCACCCTGGTTGCCGAGGGCAGAACCAACAAGGAGGTCGCCGCCGCTCTCGTCGTGTCGGTTCACACGGTCGAGGCTGCGCTGACGCAGGTTTACCGGAAGCTCGACATCCGCTCCCGGACCGAGCTTGCGCGCCGCCTGCCCCCGGTCGAGCTGAGCAAAGACTAGGGATTTCCAGGTTTCCGGTACCGAGCCCGGATGGAACGCTGGTCGCCATGCCGCGGACCTGCCCAACCAACTTCAGGAGGCTCGCATGTCACAGCTCATCCACACCCAGCCCCAGCCCCTCCGGGTCCGGCTCCCGCTCTGGTCGAGGCTGGCGGTCTTGGCCCTGATCGCCGGCGCGGCGATCGCGCTCTTCGTCGCGGTCTCGGCGAACGACGAGGCCATCCAAACGCCGAACGCCGCCGTTTCGGACACCGCCGCCGGCGTCCGCTACGACGGTGGCCCCGAGGAGGGCACGACCGGCATCGTCCGGCCCGGGCCGGCCGAGGGAATCCGCTACGACGGCGGCCCGGAGGAAGGCACGAGCGGCGCACTTCGATCGAGCTCTGGCTCGAGCGCCACGCCGGGCATCCGCTACGACGGTGGCCCCGAGGAGGGATCGGCGCTCGCGCGTTAGCGACTCCAAGAGGGGGCCGCGGGGTTCCCGCGGCGCCAGGTCACGCGATACGAGGGGGCGACAAGCGTCGCCCCCTCGCCACGTTCCGACCGCCATTGACGCGCGCGTGCGCAGATCGGCCTTCAGGCGATGGGCGGCGGGCTGCCGGCGGCGCTGGCCGCCAGCGCCGGATCCCAGTCGCACACCTCGCACGCGTGCTGGAACGCCGAGCGCAAGAAGTCGAGCGCGGACGCGGCCGCGTTCGAAGCGGAGCGCACGTCATCCCAGTCGAGGATGAACTCGCCGAGCGACGGCTCCCAGCGCGCGGCGGGTGGTGAAAGCGTGGCCCGGGGGAAGTCGTCGGTCGCCGGATACGCATAGGCGTAGAACGCCGCCTTGCCATAACGCGCGTCGCCCGGCCACCAGCCCAGCCCGACTTCCTGCGCATCCATCGCGTTGCGCATGATGAAGTCGTCCGACGGTGGGTCGGCCGGCAGCCCGGAGAAGAGGCTGACCGCGAGATCGAACGACCCCCACCACGCGTTGACCGGCGTCGAGCGCCCGCGGTAGGGGGCGCGGAACGCGGCGAGCACGAGCGCCGCCTGCGTCGCCGCGGCGAAGTAGGCGGCCACCTGAGCCGGGTCGTAGGTGGCGTGCTCGTCGTCCTGATCGAGCGGCACCGTCCACGCGACCTCCTGCGGCCTGACGTCGATCTCGACCGGGCCGGCGAGCTTCCGGACGGCGGCAATCACGTCGCGTGTGACGTTCCCGACAGGACGGTCAGGCTCGAGCGCGACGCGCTCTGTCCTCCCGTCGCTGTGCTCGACGAGCGACTCGTGACTGCGCAGGTCGAGCGCGACGACAATCGCTCCGCTGCCGTCGGGTGCCGGCAGCGGAGCGGTCTCCCAGCCGCGCGCCGTCAGGCGCAGCGCCGCGTGCTGCAGCTCCGGCTCGGGCGGCGCCAGGACCACCGCGAGCTTCCCCAGGACCTGCGTGTGCGCGTGCAGCGTGTCGCAGGTCGCCGCCCAGGTTTCGTAGTCGACCGCCGGCCAGCGCGTCGCCATAGCACGACGCTACCCGCCGCCGCCTTGTGCGCAACGGAGACGACTGCCAATCCTCCGGCATTCCTCATCTGGGTCGATCGCGGCAAAGAGGGTGAGTTAGGCTCGCGCGCGTGCGAGTAGCTTCCCCCTATCGGGGGGTCCTCGCAGTCCGGGACGCCCGCTCTCTGATCGGCGCCAGCGCCGCGTCGCAGCTCGGCGATTGGCTCTACAACGCTGCGCTGCTGGGGTACGTGTACAGCGCCACGGGCTCGGCGGCGTGGGTCGGCGCCGCTACGGTCGCTCGGCTCCTTCCGTACGTCCTGCTCGGCCCCGTGGGGGGCGCGGTCGCGGACCGCTACCCACTCCGCACCGTCCTGCTCGCGGGCGACCTACTGCGCACGCTGCTCATGGTCGCCCTCGCCGCGGTGGTGGCACTCGATGGGCCGGTCGCGCTGGTGATCGCGCTGACCATGCTGGCCTCGGTCGCCGGTTGCGCGGAGAAGCCCGCGGCGCTCGCCTTCCTCCCTCGGCTCGTCGGTGAGTCGCGGCTGGGTGCGGCCAACGCGCTGCTTCACACCGTCCAGGACCTCGGCACGGTGCTCGGGCCGGCGATCGGCGCCCTCCTGCTCGCCGTGGGCCCCGACTTCGTCGCCTTCCTGGCCAATGGCGCGACCTTCGCAGTATCGGCGCTGCTCATCTCGACCATCGGCCTCAGCGGCGGCAGCGCCGCAGTGCCGGCGGGCGCCATCGCCCACATCGCCCACGGCATGCGGATGGCCCTGGCCACGCCGTTCGCGATCCCGCTGTTCCTCGTCGTGGCCATGGTCGAGCTGACCTACGGCGCACAGACCGTCCAGCTCGTGGTCTACGCCGAGCAAGCGCTCGACCTCGGCAGCGGCGGCTACGGACTGCTGCTCACCGCGCTGGGCGTCGGCGGGCTGCTCAGCGCGACCGTGAACGCGCGGCTCGCAACGAGCCGGAGGGTCGCCCTCGCGATCGTGGCCACCGGCGCGGTCGCCTGCGCGACCCAGCTGGTCTACGCCGGGACCGACCTCGCGGCGATAGCGCTCGCCGTAACGGTGATCGGCGGTGCCGGGCTCGTGGCGTGCGAGGTCGTGGCCGAGACGACGCTCGCGCGGATCGTCCCGTCGGAGGCGCTCGGACGGGTGATGGGTGTGTTCGACGCCTTCTCCGTCCTCGCCATGGTCGCCGGCGCCCTGCTCGCGCCGGTGCTGATCGATTGGGCGTCACTCGACGCCAGCCTCCTGATCCTCGGTGGCGCGGCGGTGCTCGTAACCCTCGCCTGCCTCCTGGCGCTGCGCGGGCTCGACGCAGTGAGCGCGCGTCGCGCCGAGGCCGTCGCTTCACGCATGGCGGTGATCAGGGGGTTGCCGGTCACCGAGGGCGCCCCGCAGCTGGTCCTCGAGCGGCTCGCCTCGGCGGCGCAGACATGCCCCCTCCCACCGGGGGTGGACGTGCTCGTACAGGGCGCCCCCGCGCACGCGTTCTACGCCGTGGTCGACGGCCGCGTGGTGGTGCACCGCGACGGCAGCAAGGTCGTCCATCTCGGCGCGGGCGACAGCTTCGGCGAGCGCGGCCTGCTCGACAACGCCCCCCGTAATGCCACCGTGACCACCGAGACGGACACGACCATCCTCCGAGTCGAGGGCGAGGCGCTCCTCGAGGCGCTCCAGGCGGCGCCGACGCTGCGACCCGCACTCGACCTGAGCAGCACGTCGCCCGGCCTGGAGCTGGGCGACGAGGGAAGGCCACTGGTGGACGACAGGGACTGGGTCGGGGCGTGACGCTCGACGGGGCGACCGTGGCGGTGGTCGGCGCCGGCTACTCGGGCAAGCGGCGCGTGTACGAGCGCCTTGCCGAGCTGGGCGTCCGTGCGGTGATGGTGGACGAGCCGGGCCACTGGTCGGAGGCGCTGGTAGGCGACGGCCTGGCCGCGGCGTGGCTGCCCGCACCGGTCAGCGGCGACCCCGAGACCGACGCGGCTGCTGTCCTCGACGCGCTCGGCGGCGAGCGGGTGGACGGCCTGCTCACCTTCTGGGAAGACAGCGTGTCCGTGGCCGCGCGCGTGGCGGCGGCGCTGGGGCTGCCGGGCAACCCGCCGGAGGCGGTCGACTCGGCGCGAAGCAAGATCCGCATGCGGGAGACCTCGGAGTCGCTCGGGCTGCCGTCGCCGAGGGCGCAGAGGGTGCGGTCGCTCGACGAGCTCTACGCGGCCGCCTCCGAGATCGGCTTCCCGGCAGTGGTCAAGCCGGAGTTCGGCGCGAGCGCAATGGGCTGCGTCCGGGTGGACAGCTTGGACTCGCTGCCGGGTGTGTACCGGATGGTGCGCGAGGTGGTCCGGCCCGAGAACGACTCCATTTTCCGCGCTGGCAACGACCTGTTGCTCGAGCAGTACCTGGACGGGGTCGAGTTCGACGTGGATCTGGTCATGGACGACGGCGAGTGCGCCTTCTCGAGCGTGTCGCAGAACTGGCCCACGGCGGAGCCCTCGCTGCAGGAGACCGGGCTCCACTGCCCGCCGGATCACAGTCGCAGGGCGGTGCGCGGGCTGGTGGACCTGTGCGTGCGGACGGCGCAGGCTTTCGGGCTCCGCCGCGGCGTGCTGCACGTCGAGGGGAAGTGCACGAGCCGGGGGCCGCGGATCGTCGAGGTGAACACGCGGATGGGCGGCGGCAGGATCCACCAGATCGTGGAGGCCGTGTGGGGAGTCGACCTGATCGAGGCGCAACTCCGCAGCAGCCTCGACCTCCCGCAAACGCTCTCGCCGAGCCGCCGGCCCAGATGCGCCGTGCTGAACGCGATCGTGCACGCGCCGGCGACTGGCCGGCTGGAGGCGCTGCCGCTCGGCGTGGTCGAGCCCGAGGACGGGGACCTCGCGGCCACGGACGTCGAGGCGGAGATCGGCCAGCCCGTGCTCGGGCCGGATCGGACGTTCGCGACGCCGCTGGTCGAGATCACCGTGAGCGGAAGGAGCCTGCGTCGCGCGCGGGCGCTGTGCGCGCGGATCCTCGAGAAGCCGCCGCGCGTGGCGCCGGCCGGCGCCACGGTCTCACGTTCAGAGCGCGGTTAGGCTCGGGGTCAGCAGGTGGACCGCGAGGCATACCCCCGTCTGAAGGAGTTCGACCGGTTGCTCGTGTCTAGGGAACCGATGTTCGGGTGTCGGTCCAGTCGACGTAGAGCTTGCGTTCGGCGAAGAGCCAGGCGCCGTCGCGCTTGACGAACGTGTCTCGGTACCGAAGGGAGGCGAGCATCAGCTTGCGCTCGCCGCCCTCGGTGTATAGGTGGTGGGCGAGGCAGTAGCTCTCCCCGGTCGCTCGGTCGCCATGGAGAGCGATCGTGCTCTGGCCGTTGAAGTGGCTCGTCGCCTCGTAGCGGTTCAGGTCGGCGAACACCGGAGTTAACGCCTCGCGCCCGTTGAGCTCCTGGGAGGGGTCGGTGCCCTCTCCGTCCATGTAGACGACGAAGTGGGTGTCGTCGGTGAAGAGGGCCTTCTGCCCGTCGGCGTCGCGGCGATCGGCGCAGTGCGCGTAGGCATCCACGAGCGCTCGGATCGCCTGGCGATCCGCCAGTTCCGTCGGTAGGGGATCGCTGATCGGCTCGCCGGACATGATGCGTCGCGGCTCAGCGCGCGGCTACGGGCTCGGCGACCGCCGACGCGAAGTCGGGCATCACGCCCATCTGGGCGAACATGACGCTGTAGCCGACGTAGCAGTTGAACGTCTCGATCTTCCCGTCGCGCAAGTACCAGAAGTCGGCGGTCGGCACGTCGATCTTCGCTCCCGTTGGCTGGACGAGGCCGGCGGGGGTCTCCAGCGGGCCCAGGAACGTGCCCTGAATCGACACCTCGACGGTTACCACGTCGCCGAGCACGGTGACGCGATGCAGCTCACGATGGACATCGGGGAGGAGCTTGCCCATTCGGAGCACGATGTCGCCGAGCTGCTGGCCCCGATAGCTCTCTTGGGCGACGACGTCGTTGAGCACCCCGTCCTCGGCGAAGCTGCCGACGAACCCGGCGACATCCAGAACGTTCCCCTCCGCCGTGTGGTAGGCGTGCCGAACGATTGCTTCGTTGTCGTAAGTCATCTCACTTCTCCTTTTCATTGCGATAGCTGCCGGTCCGGAGCTCGTCGACGAGTCGGGGGTGGGAGGGACGCCAATCGAGGTCGGCCCGCGCCTTGGCGGCATCGGCCGCCTGATCGAGCAGGAGGACCTCGGCGAACGGGTCGCCCAGACGCGCGCGAGCCTCGTCGTCCGACCCCGGTACCGCGCCCCGAGCGCCGGCTGCCACGGCGGCCGCCTCGGTGACCTCGGCGACGGTCGGATTCGCGCCGTCGCCGACGATGTAGAGGCCGTTGGCCGAGTCGTCTTCCAGGACGCGCCGGAAGAAATCCGCGAGGTCGGCGACGTGCACCGTCGACCAGTGCTGCCGACCCGTGCCGAGCATGATCAGGTTGCCGGCGTCGTCTCGGGGCGAACCCAGGACGAGTCCGGGGATCCCGCCGCCGCCGTCGCCGTAGGCGAGGCCGGCGACGATCACGACGCCCCGCATCCCCTTGGCGTCGAGGACTCTGCGGTCGATCGGTTCCTTCCAGGACACGAGCGTCGGCGCCTTCAGTGGTGAGTCCTCGGTGATGCGGACGTTGTCGCCGTAGATCCACAGGCCGCTGATGTGGAGGTAGGGCTTGCCGGTGCCGGTGAAGGCTTCGATCGCCGCGTCGGCGACGGCGGAGTCCAGGTTCGCGCTGGTCTCGTCGCCGGGGCTAGCGGTGTGGATCGCCCCGTCTGTGTCCTTCAGCAGGCTCAGGACCGTCGCGCGGTCGTAGAGGTCAACGACGGCCGGCGTAGCGCCGCGCTTCGCAACGAGGTCGGCCTGGGCGTCGTCGCGGACGAGGGCGGTGACCTCGTGGCCGTGCTCTTGGAGCTCGGCGAGGATGTGCGACCCGATGAACCCCGTCGCGCCGGTGAGTGCCACTTTCATTGCGGTGCCTCCTAACTATGAGATCAATCGCTTGCTTGAGAATATTGCAAGCAACGGATCTCGTCAAGCACTTGCTTGAATTGTTCCGCCGTGCGCGAGGGCGCGGGCTGGCCCGCGCCGGAGCGATTTCCTAGAGTGTCAGCCGCGAAAGGCTCCGGCGAGCACCGGGACGAGCAGTCGCTCGAGCTGCTTCTCGGACTTGCCGCGGAGGTCCTGCGCGACCGGTGCGAGAACGAGCCAGTTCAGCATTCCCGCGACGGCGCGCGTGCGGAAGTCGAGCTCCTTGTCCTTGACGTCGGGAACGTTCGCCTTCAGCACCCGAAGGCAGTCCGCCCGAATCTGATCGAACCTGGTGTCGAGCCGGGCCCACCCCCGAGGCGGGTCGATGCCGCTGCGCGCAACGATGCGCATCACGGCGAGATCACGGCCCCCGGAGCTCAGGGCGCGCATCATCGGCCGAGCGAAGGCCGCCGCCAGCTCCTCGAGTGTGGACTCGGGGCCTAGCGCTCCCACCGCCTCCTGCTGAGCATCCAGGTAGCGCTCCAGCGCGTCCTCGATCGCCGCTTCACACAGCGATCCCAGCGAGCCGAAGTGGTAGCTGACCGCGGCCACGTTGGCCTA
>Ga0081538_10003700_pt1 | contig 14350 bp, 15 predicted proteins | sample TabmetS5T2R1_FD_71022 | JGI IMG/M metagenome (GOLD analysis project Ga0081538, IMG submission 71022) | Tabebuia heterophylla rhizosphere microbial communities from the University of Puerto Rico - S5T2R1 | ecosystem: Host-associated > Plants > Roots > Rhizosphere ... | reverse complement strand
GTCCGGATCTCGTTCGCGCGCTTGAGCGCCTCCATCCGCTGGGTGAGCGAGCGCTCGGGCGCTAGGCCCGCGGATTGGCTCTTCGCGGGCGATTGCGACGCGGCCGGCATGGGCGGCGATAGTACACGCTCACCCGGGCCTCGCGGGCCGGAAGACGCAAAAAATCCGCGAATTCGCCTTGACCTCGACCTGAGCTTGAGGACGGTTGGGGGTGGTTAAGCGTTTTCCCAATGTTTGCAGGGGTTTTGAAGTCGGCCCGCTCCCTCGGCCCAGGCGCGGCCGGGAAGATCCCGCTCGTTCCGTGAAAATTATGTTCAGGTGTCACCCGTATGGGGACAGCCCAACGTCAAGTGGAGGTCTGGAGGGCGCGAGCGCGGCGAGCTCGGCCGCCACCCGCCGGCCGGCGGCCGGGTCGCGGAAGCTCTCGGTCCCCACGGCCACGGCCGTGGCGCCGGCGGACAGGAAATCCGCGGCGTGGCGACCGCTCGCGATGCCACCCATGCCGATCACGGGGATCTCGGCGCGCGCCGCCACCGACTGGACCTGCTGAAGCGCGATCGCGCGCACGGCGGGCCCGGAGACGCCGCCGGTGGTGCCGCCGAGCCAGGCTCCGCCGCCGTCCGGGTCGAGCGCCATGCCCTTTAGCGTGTTGATCAGCGAGACCGCGTCGGCTCCCGAGTCCTGGGCTGCGCCCGCAACGGCCTCGGGCTCGTTCGCGTTCGGGGTGAGCTTGACCACGAGAGGCTTCTCCGTGAGTGGGCGCACCCGCTCGACGGCCCGGGCGGTCTCCGAGGGGTCCGCGCCCATCACCAGCCCGGTCTCCACGTTCGGGCAGGAGACGTTCAGCTCGAGCAGCGCGACCTCATCGCGCTCGCCGACCGCCGCCACGAGCGTCGCGAGCTCCTCGCGGCTGAAGCCCATCACCGAGACGACGAGCGGGACGGGCAGCTCCGCCAGCTGCGGCAGGTCCTCGGCGAGAAAGCCCTCGAGACCCTTGTTGGGGAGCCCGATCGAGTTGATCAGCCCGGCGGGGGTCTCCCAGAGCCGCGGCGGAGGATTGCCCTCGCGCGGCGCGAGCGTGATCGTCTTCGAGACGAAGGCGTCAAACGGGAAGCGCTCGAGCAGGGCGTCTCCGAACGCGCGTCGCGCCGCAATGGCGTCGAAGGTGCCCGAGCCGTTGAGGACAGGGCCGCGCAGAGCCACCCCGCAGAGCTCGATCGAACGGTCGGCGCCCCCGCTCTCTCCCCGGCGCGTGCTCAATGCCCCGCTCCCGGAAACAGCGCGCTCTCGAGCCGGCGGGCGTCAAGGACCGGGCCGTCAACACAGAGCCGCAGGTAGCCCTCGTGGGTCGGCACCACGCAGCCGAAGCAGGCCCCGAAGCCGCAGGCCATTCCCGACTCGAGCGCGAGCTGGGCGGGCGTCTCGCGCTCGGCGCAGAGCGCGCGCACCGCCTCGAGCATCGCGGGCGGGCCGCAGGCGTACACGCGCGCGGCCGGGTCCGACTCGAGCTCCTCGCGAAGCAGCTCCGTGACGAAGGCGCGGCGCCCGACCGAGCCGTCGTCGGTAACCACCAGCGGCGCCTCCGCAAACAGGGCCGCCGCCTGCGCGTGGGCGGCGCTCCGGAAGCCGAGCACCACGCGCGGCTGCTCGCCCGCCCGCAGCAACTCCTCCTCAAGGCAGAGGAGCGGCGCGGCGCCGATCCCTCCCCCCACCAGCAGGGGGCGGCCTTCGCCCGTTTCCGTGTCGAAGCCGATTCCGAGCGGCCCGAGCAGCGCCAGGCCCTCCCCCGGCTCGAGGCGAGCGAGCCGCTCCGTTCCCGGGCCAATGGCCTCTAGCAGGAAGTCGAGGCCGAGGGCGTCGTCGTCCGCGCGGGCGCGCGCATAGGAGAACGCGCGCGGCAGGTAGGGGCGCTCGTCGTGCTGCCCGCCCCAGCCGCGTTCGGCGGCGAGCATGTAGAACTGGCCGGGCTTCGGATCGCGGGGCCCGTCGGCGTCCTCGGCGCCGATTACGTGGTAGGCGCCGAGCCGCTCGACGCCGGCAACACGGGCCACGCGCCGCTCGGGCGGCGCGAGCGTGCGTTCCATCAGGCGCTCCGCGGCCTCTCGGCCGAGAGCTCGTCGTGCCCGGCGGCGCGCGCTCCGTGCAGTTCCTGCAGCGAGATCACGGACGCCTCTCCCGCCCGCCGCGCCCGGATCGCCCGCTGGGCGGCGCTCGCGCCTGACATCGTGGTGATGCAGGGGATTCCGCGGCCGATAGCCGCGCGGCGGATCTCGTAGCCGTCGGCGCGGGCGCCGGAGCCGGTCGGGGTGTTGATCACGAGCTCGACGTCCCCGGACTCGATCCGCTCGACGACGTTGGGCGACCCCTCCGAGAGCTTCTTGATCCGCTCCACCGGCACGCCCATGCGCCGGATCGCAGTGGCGGTGCCGCCCGTGGCCAGCACACGGAAGCCCATGTCGTGGAAGCCCGCCGCGATCTGGGTGGCGGCCGGCTTGTCCCCGTCCGTGACCGAGATGAAGACTGTGCCGGAGGCGGGCAGCTCGGCGCCCGCGGCGGCCTGGGCCTTGCCGAAGGCAGCCGGATAGTCCGAGGCCACGCCCATCACCTCACCAGTCGACTTCATCTCCGGCCCGAGCAGCGCGTCCGCGCGGGGGAAGCGCCCGAACGGGAGCACCGCCTCTTTGACCGACACGTGGCGCGGGTTGCGGGGGATGTCGAGCTCCAGCTCGGCCAGCCGCTCGCCCAGCATCAGCCGGCAGGCGATCTTGGCGAGCGGCACGCCGGTCGCCTTGGAGACGAAGGGGACGGTCCGCGACGCCCTCGGGTTGGCCTCGATCACATACAGCTCCTCGTCCCCGTAGACGGCGAACTGGATGTTGATCAGGCCGATGACGCCGAGCCGGAGGGCCAGCTGAGCCGTCGCCTCCTCGACCTGACCCAGCATCTCGGGGCCGAGCGACATCGCCGGGATCACGCAGGCGGAGTCGCCCGAGTGGACGCCCGCCTCCTCGACGTGCTGCATGATCGCGCCGATCTCGACGGTCTCGCCGTCGCAGAGGGCGTCGACGTCGACCTCGATCGCGTTTTCGAGGAAGCGGTCGAGGAAGATCGTGCGCCCCTCGAGCCCCCCGTTCGTGCGCTCGAGGTAGCCGGCCAGCGCGTCGCGGGAGTAGCAGATCTCCATGGCGCGGCCGCCGAGCACGTACGAGGGGCGCACGAGCAGCGGGTATCCGACCCCGGCGGCCACCTCCAGTGCCTCCCCCGGAGACGCCGCCGTGGCGTACGGCGGGCTCTTCAGGCCGAGCTCCTCCAGCAGGGCGCCGAAGCTCGGGCGGTCCTCGGCGAGATGGATCGACTCGACCCGCGTGCCGAGCAGCGGCACGCCGCGGTCGGCGAGCCCCTGGGCGAGCTTGAGCGGCGTCTGGCCGCCGAACTGCACGATCACGCCCTCGGGCTGCTCGAGGTCGATCACGGCGCAGACGTCGTCGAGCGTCAGCGGCTCGAAATAGAGCCGATCGGAGGTGTCGTAATCGGTCGAGACGGTCTCCGGATTGCAGTTGATCATCACGGCCTCGCGGCCGCAGTCCCGGACCGTCATCGCCGCGTGGACGCAGCAGTAGTCGAACTCGATGCCCTGCCCGATCCGGTTGGGCCCCGAGCCCAGGATCACGACGGACGGTGCGCTGCCGTGCGGCACCTCGTGGGCGGCGCGGCGCTCCCAGCCGGAGTAGAAGTAGGGCGTCTCGGCCTCGAACTCGGCGGCGCAGGTGTCGACGGATTTGAAGGAGCGCTCGAGCCCCGCCTCCGGATCCTCGCCGCGGGCGAGCGCCGCCAGCTCGGCCATGAACCAGGGGTCGATGCCGGTGGTGGCGCAGAGCTCGGCCTCGCTGTGGCCGCGCCGGATCGCCTCGAACAGCAGCTCGTAGCGATCGTGCGACGGCTGCGTCAGGGCCGCGAGGAGATCGTCGGGGAAGCCCGGCGTGACGTCGAGCTCGCGCGAGCGCATCGCCTTGACGAACGCCTGCTTGAAGGTGCGCCCGATCGCCATCGCCTCGCCGACGGATTGCATCGAGGTGTGGAGCTGGCCGTCCGCGCCCGGGAACTTCTCGAAGGCGAAGCGCGGCCACTTGACCACCACGTAGTCGATCGTCGGCTCGAAGCTGGCCGGCGTCTTGCGCGTGATGTCGTTGTCGATCTCCTCGAGCGCGTAGCCCACCGCGAGCCGCGCGGCGATCTTCGCGATCGGGAAGCCCGTGGCCTTGGAGGCGAGCGCGGAAGAGCGCGAGACGCGCGGGTTCATCTCGATCACGACGATCTCCCCGCTCGCCTGATTGACGGCGAATTGGATGTTGGAGCCGCCGGTCTCGACGCCCACCGCCCGGATGACGGCGATCGCCTGGTCGCGGAGCTTCTGGTAGAGCGCGTCCGAGAGCGTCTGCTGCGGCGCGACCGTGACGCTGTCGCCGGTGTGCACGCCCATCGGGTCGACGTTCTCGATCGAGCAGACGATCACGACGTTGTCGTTCCGGTCGCGCATCACCTCGAGCTCGAACTCGCCCCAGCCGATCACCGACTCCTCGATCAGCACCTGGCCGATCGGGCTGGCGGCGAGGCCCTCGGCCACCACCTGCCGGTACTCGGTGTCGGTGCGGGCTATGCCGCCGCCGGCGCCGCCCATCGTGAAGCCCGGCCGCACGATCGCCGGTAGGCCGACCTCGGGGAGGGCACGCTCGGCCTCGCGCATCGTCCTGACCGCGGCGCTGCGCGGCACGCGCAGCCCGGCGCGCTCCATGGTCGCGCGGAACAGCTCGCGGTCCTCGGCGCGGCGGATCGCGTCGTAGTCGGCGCCGATCAGCTCGACTCGGTGCTTGGCGAGCGTCCCGTCCTCGGACAGCTCGCGGGCGAGGTCGAGGGCTGTGCCGCCGCCGAGCGTCGGTAGCAGCGCGTCCGGCTTCTCGCGCTCGATCACCTTCGCCACCGAGGTTGGCAGCAGCGGCTCGATGTAGGTGGCCGTGGCGAACTCGGGGTCGGTCATGATCGTCGCCGGGTTCGAGTTGACGAGCACGACCTCGTAGCCCTCCTCGAGCAGCACCTTGCAGGCCTGCGCGCCCGAGTAGTCGAACTCCGCCGCCTGGCCGATCACGATCGGGCCGGAGCCGAGCACGAGGATCTTGCGGAGGTCGTCGCGCCTAGGCACGGGCCGCCTCCAGCGCGTCGTGGCGGGAGCGGAACGCCTTCCCGCGGATGAGCCTGCCGCCGCGGGACCAGTAGACGAGCCAGATGTCCTCCTCCACACGCGCGCCGCTCGCGCGGCCGCGAGCGGTGGAGAGCGCATGGGCGACGACCGCGCCGCCGAGCTGCTCGAGGGAGAGGATGTGCACCTCCCCGCCGCCGAACACCTCCGCGCGCTCGCGGTAGTAGCGCTCGACGCCGGCGCGCCCCCGGTAGGTGACGCGATCAGACCCGGCCGTCCCCACGATGATGGGCGTCCACTCGACATCCGGCGCAAAAAGGTCGTCGAACGCGTCGAGGAGGGCGTCGCCGCCGCCTTGGTTGTGGGCGTCCAGCATCCGGCGCACCAAATCCTCAGCGTCGGTCACGCCGCGAGCCGCTCCATTGGACGCGAGTCGTGGGCGCGAAAACCGAGCCAGGCAAGGACGCAGGCCTGAAGGCATGCTGAGCATGCCGAGGGCCGAGGACGCCGCCTGGCGAAGGTTTGCAGCGTCATCGGACCGCCTCCAGGAAGCGGTCGAACAGATGTTGCGCGTCGTGCGGCCCCGGCCCGGCCTCCGGGTGGTACTGGACGGTCGAGCCCGGCACGTCGCGCAGCACGAGCCCCTCGACCGTGCGGTCGTAGAGGTTCAGCTGCTGCAGCTCGGCCGTGCCGAAGTCCGTCTCCCAGCGGACCGGCTCGTCGGAGTCGATGGTGCGCTCGCCGCCCGGCCCGAGCACCGCGAAGCCGTGGTTCTGGGAGGTGATATCGATCCGGCCTGTCTCGAGGTCCTTGACGGGGTGGTTGGCGCCCCGGTGGCCGAAGGGCAGCTTGAAGGTCTCGAGCCCGACCGCCCGGCAGAGCAGCTGGTGGCCCAGGCAGATGCCCCAAACCGGGATCTTCCCCACCACCCCGCGCACGGTCTCGACGACGTAGTCGAGGGCCGCCGGATCGCCGGGGCCGTTGGCGAGGAAGATCGCGTCGGGCTCGCGCGCAAGGAGATCGTCCGCCGAAGTGGTGCAGGGATGCAGCTCGAGGTGCGCCCCGCGCTCGCGCAGGTTGCGGACGATCGAGGACTTGATCCCGGTGTCGAGGCCGATCACGCGCGGCCCGGAGCCCGCTAGGACCTGCGGCTCCGCCGGGGTGACCTCGCGCGCGAGATCGCGACCGCTCATCGAGGGCTCGGCGAGCACCCGCTCGCGCGCCTCGGCTTCCGGGACCTGTGCGTCGAACACGCCCCCGCGCATCGCACCCCGGTCGCGGATGTGGCGCACGAGCGCCCGTGTGTCGACCCCGCTCAGAGCCGGGATCCCACAGTCGGCGAGCCACGTGAGCCAGCCGCCCTCCGCGTGGGGCGCGTCCTCGCGGTCGACCCCCTCGCGCATGATTACGGCGCGCGCATGGATGCGGTCCGACTCCATGTGCGCGCCCGCCACGCCGTAGTTGCCGATCAGCGGGTAGGTGAACACGATGATCTGTCCGGCGTAGCTCGGGTCGCTGACCGCCTCCTGGTAGCCCGACATCGAGGTGTTGAAGACGACCTCGCCGGTGCCCGCGCCGACGGCACCCACCGCCTCGCCGTCGAAGCGCGTGCCGTCCTCGAGCAGCACGTAGGACGCGCGGCTCACGTTCAGCCGACCGCCCCGAGCGCGAACGAACGCTCACGGTAGGCCACCGCGCCGTCCGCGATCGTCATCCGAACCCGGCCGGTCAGCCGCCGGCCGCCGAAGGCGCAGTTGTCCGAGCGGCTCTCGTAGCCCGCCTCCCCCGCCTGCCACTCGGCGTCGAGGTCGACCAGGCAGATGTTGGCCGACGCGCCGGGCGCAAGCGACGGGGTGACGAGGCCGAACGGCTCGGCGCCGGCGGTCATGCGCTCGACCAGCAGGGCGAGCTCGACGATGCCGGGCAGCACGAGGCCCGTGTGGAGTGCCGCAAACGCGGTCTCGAGGCCGGTGACCCCCATCGGCGCCAGCTCGAAGGGCTGCTCCTTCTCCTCGCGCGCGTGCGGGGCGTGGTCGCTGGCGACGCAGTCGATCGTTCCCGAGCGCAGCGCCTCGATCAGCGTCTGACGGTCGGCCTCGGCGCGCAGCGGCGGGTTCATCTTCATGTTGGTGTCGAGTCCGCGCACGTCCTCGTCGCTGAGCACGAGGTGGTGCGGCGTGGCCTCGCAGGTCACCCGAACACCCATGGCCTTGGCGCGCTCGATCGCGTCGACGGTCTCGCGCGCGGACACGTGCTGTACGTGGATCTGCCCGTCCTCGTAGAGCGCGAGGGCGCAGTCGCGGGCGACCATCGTGGACTCGGACACCGACGGGATCCCCGCCACCCCGAGCAGCGCCGACACTTCGCCCTCGTGCATCACGCCCATGCCCGACAGCGAGGGATCCTCCTCGTGCAGAGCGAGCAGCCGCCCGGCCAGCCGCTGGTACTGGAGCGCCTGGCGCATGACTCCCGCGGAGCGGACGGGCAGGCCGTCGTCGGTGAAGCCGGCCGCGCCGGCCTCTGCCAGCTCGGCCATCTCGGTGAGCTCCTCGCCCCGCTGGCCGACGGTGATCGCCGCCATGAAGCCGGTGGGGATGCGCGCCTCCGCGCGGGCCCGCTCGCGCAGCGACCGCAGCACCGGCGCCGAGTCGACCACCGGATGCGTGTTCGGCTGGGCGAGGATGGCGCAGAAGCCGCCGGCCGCCGCGGCGCGCGTGCCCGAGTCGATGTCCTCCTCGTCCTCGCGCCCCGGCGTGCGCAGGTGCACGTGCGGGTCGACGAAGGCGGGGAACGCGTGCAGCCCCTCCGCGTCCACCACCTCGGCGCCGCCAGGCGCCTCCAATCGGTCGCCGAGCTCCGCCACGCGGCCATCGCGTACGAGCAGGTCGGAGAGGCCGTCGAGGCCGGCGCGCGGGTCGAGCAGCCGTGCGCGCCGCACCAGAACCGTGGCCGGCGGCGATCCGGCGCGGTCGAGCTCGACGGCGGAGCCGGCGCCTGCGGGAGCGGGTGCCGGGTTCATGCCGGCTGCGGCTCCGTCTCGAGCGCAAGCCGCGCGCCGCCCGGTGCGCCGCGGCCGGCCAGGAGCTCGTAGAGGACCGCCATGCGGACCACGACGCCCGACTCGACCTGTTCGGTGATCAGCGCCTGGGGCGAGTCGATCACCTCGGCGGATAGCTCTACGCCGCGGTTGACCGGGCCCGGGTGCATCAGCAACTGGTTCGGGCCGAGCCGGCGGCCGTCGATCTGATAGCGGGCGGCGTACTCGCGCAGTGAGGGGACGAAGCTGCCCTTCATGCGCTCGTGCTGCATCCGCAGCGCGTAGACGACGTCGGCCAACCCCAGCTCGTCGAGCGTGTAGCGCACCTTGCAGCCGAGCGACTCGATCTCGCGCGGGATCAGCGTCGGCGGGCCGCACACGGTCACCTGGCAGCCCATGCGCGTGAAGGCCAGCACGTTCGAGCGCGCGACGCGGCTGTGGAGCACGTCGCCGACGATCCACACCTCGAGGCCCTCGAGCGAGCCGGCGCGGCGCTTGAGGGTGTACAGATCGAGCAGCGCCTGCGTCGGGTGCTCGTGCTTGCCGTCCCCCGCGTTGATCACCGAGGCGCGCGTCCAGCGGGCGACGAGCCCGGCGGCGCCCGCGTGCGGCGTGCGGATCACGATGGCCGTCGGGTCGTATGCCGAGAGCGTCTGGACGGTGTCCTTGAGCGACTCCCCCTTGTCCACCGCGGAGCCGCTCGACTTGACGGTCACGAGGTCGGCCGAGAGCCGCTTGGCCGCGAGCTCGAAGCTCGACTGCGTGCGGGTGGACGCCTCGTAGAAGAGGTTGATCACGGTGCGGCCGCGGAGCGTCGGCACCTTCTTGATCTCGCGCCCGGACACCTCGGCGAAGCTCTCGGCGCGGCCGAGAATCCGCTCGATGTCCTCGCGCGAGAGGTCGTCCACCGACAACAGATGCCTATGCATCGCTTGCCTCCTCCGTGCGTGCTGCGGCGATCTCCACCGCGTCGACGCCGTCTATCTCGTCCACCATCACGTTCACGCGCTCGCTGCGGGCCGTGGGCAGGTTCTTGCCTACGTAGTCGGGCCTGATCGGCAGTTCCCGGTGGCCGCGGTCGGCGAGCACCGCGAGCTGCACACGCCGGGGGCGGCCGTAGTCGAACAGGGCATCGATCGCGGCGCGCACCGTGCGGCCGGTGTAGAGCACGTCGTCGACCAGGACGATCGTTGCGTCCTCTACCGGGAAGTCGATGTGCGAGGCGTGAACGACCGGCTGACGGTCCGCCCCGCGGATTGCCACGTCGTCGCGGTAGAAGCTGATGTCGATGTCGCCGAGCGGCACGGGCTCTCCGACGAGCTCCGCGACCAGGTCGCGCACTCGGGCAGCCAGAACGGCGCCGCGAGTGTGGATGCCCACTACCGCGACCCCCTCGCCCCCTGTCTTCTCGACGATCTCGTGTGCGATCCGCACCAGCGTGCGCCGCACGTCCTCCCGGTCGAGGACCGTCTTCTCCTGCACTTCACCGCCCCTTCTGGCCTCTCTGGACCTGGTTAAAGGAACCTGGGGGCGAGACTACCAACGCAATCCGACGAACAGTTTCAGCAGCATCCGAACAGGGCAGCTAATCTCGCAAGAGGTGACTCCTGAGCGCGCCCAGGCATACGGCAGGATCATGCGGATCGTCGCGGCGGAGGGCCCCGAGGCCCTTGAGCCCGATGAGCGCGAGCTGCTGCGCGAGGCCGCCGACGCCCTGCTCTTCTGCGAGGACATCTCGCTCGACGAGGAAGCCCGCGAGGCTCTCGGCCGTGTGGGCGACCTGACCGGCACGCTCGTGGGCGCCGAACGCTGGGATGCGGCGCGGGCCGAGGAGGTCCTCCAGGACCTCGAGGCCTGCGGGCCGGCGCAGCTCGTCCGCCTGGGGCGCTAAACCGTTTCCTCGGTGATCGGCTGCGGCGGGCTCTCGGAGGCGCGCACGAGCACGGGCGGGCCGCGCTCCGGCAACGGGATCTCGATGCGGTCGAAGTCGCGCGGGACGACGACGTTGTCGAACACGCTGCGCGCCTCATCGCGGACCTGCCCGCCCGAGTAGCGCGGCGAGACGTGCGTGAGGGCGAGCAGGTCGACACCCGCCGCGGCCGCGAGCTCCGCCGCACCCGTGGCGGTCGAATGCTGCGTCTCGCGGGCGCGCTCCGCGTCCTCGTCCAGGAAGGTCGCCTCGTGCACGAGCACGTCGGCCTCCCAGGCCACGAGCCGGGTCATGTCGCAGGGGGCCGTGTCGCCGCTCAGCACGAGCTTGCGGCCGCGGCGCTCCTCGCCCATCACTTGGTCGGGACGCACGCCGTCGACTGTCTCCCCGCGCTGTAGTCGCCCGAAATCCGGCCCCGGAGTGAGCCCAAGCTCGCGCGCCCGCTCGGGGTCGAAGACACCGGGCCGCGGCTCCTCGACGAAGGCGTAGCCGAGCCCTTGCGGCCCGTGATCGACGTCGAAGGCGCAGATCCGGTAGCCGTCGCGCTCGAGCTCGTCGTTCGGCTCGAGCTCGACCAGGGTCAGCGGGAACGTCAGCCGGCCGATCACCGGCTGCTGCAGCTCGAACAGCCGCCGCAGCCCGCGCGGCCCGTAGACCGTGAGCTCGCGCTCGCGCTGGCGCAGCGCGAAGGTCTTGAGCATGCCCGGGAGCCCGAGCACGTGGTCGGCGTGGAAGTGGGTGATGAGCAGCTCCTCGAGCTCGAACAGCCCGACCGAGCGCATCAGCTGCCTCTGAGTCCCCTCGCCGCAGTCCACCAGCAGGCGATCGCCGCCGCGCCGCACGAGCGTGGCGGGCAGCCCGCGGCGCGGGCTCGGCGACGAGCCGGCGGTTCCGAGGAAGAGGACGTCGAGGTCCATGGCTCTTCTATGTTGACTCGCCCGCCTCGGCTTCGAGCTCGTCGTCGGTCCTCGTGAGGGCGGCGATGTCGAGTCGGTCCTGCTCCCGGCCGGCGGCACGCTTCATGCGAAGCAGATCGTCCAGCCCCGCCACGCGGACCTCGAACCCATCGAGCGTGACGGCGAGCGCGCGGGCGTCGAGATCCTCGTAGGACGCCGGGGCTCCTACGAGGTGCTCGATATTCAGGAGATCGAGCCGCCCATACCGGGTGATCAGCGGGACCATCGGGACTCTCTTGAGGAGCTGCGGGTCGGTCACGTTGATCGTGGCCGTCGTGCGGCGCGGGGCGGCTTCAAGCTCGACCAGGGTCTCGCCGAGGCGGCTCAGGTTCAGGAGCGTCGGGCGCGGAACCACGTCGAGGTCGGCCGTGGCGCGGATGTAGCCGTGGGCCTGGACGGCGATGCCGCCCACGACGACGAACTCCACCCTGCCTTCCGCGAGCGCTCGCAGGATTGCGCTCGGCCGGAGGACACGGTCAGGAGCGTTCACGAGCGCGCCGGCCCGCGATGGCGAGCTCGGTTGCGAACTCGTCGAACGCGAACCCGTTGGTCAGCCTCGCCTCCGGTGCCAGCCCGCGGTCGGCGAGTAGGTCGAGCGGCTCGTAGCGGCCGCCCAGCGGCCGGCTCGAGAGCACCGGCTCCTCGCCCATCGAGATCATGAGCGCCCGTAGCCGTGGCCAGGTGACCTCCTCGGCGCCGCTCTCGATGCGGGCAATCGCGCTCTGGCTGGTGCCCGCGCGGATGGCGAGCGAGCGCTGGCTGATGCCCTTGCGCGCGCGGGTTTCCTTTACGAGCTCTGCGGGAGTCATGATGCCGTAAACGGTATCAGCTCAAACTCGATCCGGCCGCGGTCGATTCGCGCCATCCCCATCGTGTGGACGGGCGCGCGGCGGCGCTCGGTCGGGCTGCCGGCGTTGAAGATCTGGAAGCCGTCGTCGGCCTGCTCGTGCAGTGGCAGGTGGGAGTGGCCGAAAACGACCGCGTCGGCCTCGGCGCCGAAGCGCCTCCGCAGGCGGGCGAGCCGCCCCATCCGGGGGCCGGAGTCATGGACCATCGCGATGCGCGCGCCCTCCGCCTCGACGATCCGCTCCGCCGGCAGCAGCTCGCGCAGCTCGGCGCTGTCCACGTTGCCGTGCACTCCCATCACGGGCGGCCCGATCGCCTCGAGCTCGCGGAGTACCTCGAGGGTCGAGAAGTCGCCGGCGTGAAGCAGCAGATCCGAGCCCGCGATTCGGCGTACGCACTCGGCCGGCAGCCGCCGCGCGCCGCGCGGGAGATGCGTGTCGGAGATGACCGCGATCAACACAGCTCGCCGAAGAAGGCGGCGATGTCCTCCGCGAGCAGGCGCGGCTCCTCCAGTGCCGCAAAATGCCCGCCGCGGGGCATCACGGTCCAGCGCCGGATGTCGTACAGGCGCTCTGCCCACTCGCGCGGCGGCATGCCCTCGGACACCTGCTCGTTGGCGAACACGGCCATTGCGGTGGGGACGGAGACGAAGTCGCCGGGGCCGATCGAGTGGCCGTGACGCCGCTCGTCCCAGTACCAGCGCATCGAGGAGCCGATCGTGCCGGTGACCCAGTAGATCGTGAGGACGGTGAGAAGAAGCTCGCGGTCGAAGCGGCGCTCGAGCTCGCCGCCGGAGTCGCTCCACGAGCGCCACTTCTCGAGGATCCAGGCGGCCAGCCCGGCGGGCGAGTCGTTCAGTCCGTACGCGAGTGTCTGCGGCTTGGTGCGCTGGATGTGGCCGTAGGCGTATTCCTCTCCCTCCCAGCGTTCAACCTCCTCCCGGTAGGCACGCTCCGCGGACGACAGCGGCCGCCCGCCGGTCCACGGGCTGTCCTCGAGAAAGGTCAGGTGGATCCCCATCAGCGAGGCGGGCTCGTCGAGCGCCATGAAATTCGCGACACCGGCGCCGAAGTCGCCGCCGTGGGCGCCGTAGCGCTTGTAGCCGAGGCCGCGCATCAGGCGGTGCCACAGCGAGGCGGTGAAGCGCTTGGTGACCCCCTCCCGCGGAGCCATGCGCGTGAAGCCATAGCCCGGGAGCGACGGGATCACGAGGTCGAACGACGGACCCTCGATGCCGTTGGAGGCGGGATCCGTCAGGAGCGGCACGAGCTCGAGGAATTCGATGAAGCTGCCCGGCCAGCCGTGACTGCAGATGAGCGGCACCGCGTCCGGGCCCGCGCCATGGGCGTGCACGAAATGCACCTCCACCCCGTCGACCTCGGCCTGGAAATGGTCGAAGCTGTTCAAGCGTCGTTCCTGCGCGGGCCAGTCGAACTCCTCGGCCCAGTATCGGAGCAGCCCCCGCAGGGCTTCGGGCGGCATGCCCTGCTCCCACCCCACATCCGGAACGGAGTCCGGCCAGCGCGTGCGGCGCAGGCGCTGGCGCAGGTCCTCGAGGACATCGTCGGGAACCGCGATCTCGAAGGGGCGTACTTGCACGGCTGCCTCTATATCAGCGGGTCACCCGCCGGTGACTGGCCCTTGGTCATTTCGGGTACCACTTCCGATGAAAGGAGTACAGACCCGGAATGGCCACTCAGAAGCAACGCCAAGCGGCGCGCAAGAACGTCAAGAAGGCCCAGTCGGGGGCGCGTCAGAAGAAGACCATCACGAAGCTCCCGAAGAAGACCCGGACAGCGCTCGGCCGCGAGGGAGCCAAGGCGGCGGCGCGCAAGCGGGGCGCCTCCAAGGGCACCGGCAGCGGCGCCGGGGCCATGACGGTGACGGAGCTGCGGCGCGAGGCCGCGAAGCTCGGCATCGAGGGCCGCTCGAAGATGGGCAAGGCCCAGCTGGTCCGCGCTGTGGGCCGGAAGCGCCGCAAGCGTTAGGCCCGCGAGCTACGTCGCACTCCAACCGTTCGTTGCGCTCATCGTAGATATGACCCCATCGAGGCAAGCTCATCGGCCGCCTGCGGAGCGGACCCGACTCGATGCCGCCAGACGACACCAAGGCGGGATCGTTAGCGACTAGCCTTCGGTTTCCGGCGCCCGTAGCTCAGTGGATAGAGCGCTCGCCTCCGGAGCGAGAGGCCGCAGGTTCAAATCCTGCCGGGCGCGTCTCAACCGAGGCTGACGCTCAGGTGCCGCCCGCGACCGCCGGGAGGATCGTCACCTCGTCGCCGTCCTCGACACCGGTATCGAGGCCGTCGAGGAAGCGGATGTCCTCGCCCCCGACGTACACGTTTACGAAGCGGCGCAGGGCGCCGTCCTCCCCGATCCGCCCCCCGG
>Ga0081538_10003699_pt1 | contig 14350 bp, 7 predicted proteins | sample TabmetS5T2R1_FD_71022 | JGI IMG/M metagenome (GOLD analysis project Ga0081538, IMG submission 71022) | Tabebuia heterophylla rhizosphere microbial communities from the University of Puerto Rico - S5T2R1 | ecosystem: Host-associated > Plants > Roots > Rhizosphere ... | reverse complement strand
TCGGCGGCCACCCCCGGGTCGACCTCGGCCCGCCTGGCCAGCCCGATCGGGGTCAGCGGCGACAGCACCACCCCCACCGCCGTGGCGAGCAGGGCTCCGCCGACGCCGACCAAGGCGCCGCGCAGGAGGACGGCGGCGACCAGCTGCCCGGAGGTCATGCCGAGGGCCCGCAGCGCCGGGTGGTCGGCGGCGTCCAGCTGGACCTGGCGGGCGATGCTCTGGCCGACCACGAAGAGGCCGGTGAGGGCGGCCAGGGCGGCGAAGACGAGCTGGGCCGCGACCTCGAGCCGGATGGCCCGCTCCAGCTTGCGGACGGTCCGCTCGGCGTCGGAGTTGGCGTAGACGACGGCCTCGCCGCCGCCGGGCAGGCGCCGCACCGCCGCCGCGAAGGCGTCCAGGTCGCGCAGGCCGTCGCGCAGCAGCACCTCGAACCCGCCGCCGAGGCCAGCGACCCGCGCGCCGTGGGCACGCCAGAACGCCGGGGTCAGGTACAGCTCCTCGCTGCCCAGCCAGGAGACGTCCTGGCCGCTGGGGACGGGAGCGAGGTCGTAGGGCGTGCGGATGACGCCGGTCACGGTCAGGTCGAAGGCCCCGCCGAGCGGGTCGCCGAGGGCCCCGGGATTCCCGCCTGCCCGCTCGGCCTGGGCCGGCGTGTACCCCCACATGCGCAGCGTGTCGCCGGGCTCCAGGTGGCGCCGGTCGGCCAGCGTCTCGTCGACCACCGCCTCGAGCGGGCGGTCGGCGGAGGGCAGGCGGCCGGCCACCACGAGGGGGCGATTCGAGAGGGGCGGCCATTGCCTGCCGAGACCCACGACCGGGTTGATCTCCCCGAAGGCGTCGGGGTCGGGGTCGCCCGACGGCGTGGAGGCGACCATGGCCAGGTAGGCGCCCTCGCCGACGTCGGCCACCATCGGCAGCCGCCGAACGGCGTCGGTGTCGAGGCCCTGCACCTCGACGGCCACGTTGGTCGCCTGGTGCCAAGCGAGGAACCGGTCGGTCACGCTGGCGGTCCGCCGGGCCCCAGCCAGCGCGGCCAGGACCACCCCGCCGGTCAGGCCGACCAGCACTGCCAGCAGGACCGTGGCCCGCCAGCGGCGCCGCAGCTCGGCGGCAGCCCGGACCCGGACGGCGGCCATCACTCGGCCCGAAGCACGGTCGCCGGGTGGGTGCGGGCGGCCATCCAGGCCGGTCCGGCCGCGACCAGGTTGGCCACCAGGACCGTGGCCGCCGCGACCAGGGCGAGGAAGGCGGCGGGGAGGACGGGCTCGGGGAGCACGCCGAGCTGGGTGGCCACGGCCAGCCAGATCCAGCGGCCGGCGGCGATGCCGACCGGGACGCCGATGGCCAGGGCCAGCGCGACCAGGGTGCTGGCCTGCCAGACGACCGCCAGCGACACCTGGCGGCGCAGGAAGCCGAGGGCCTTGAGCACCGCCAGGTCGCGGCGGCGGTGACGCACCGAGCTGACCAGCAGGTGCCCGAGCATGGCCACGGCCAGGCAGGCGATCAGGCCGCCGGTGACGACCGGCATCGTCTCCACCCGACCGAAGTTGACCAGGTCGGCCGGTCGCTGGAGCGGGGTCAGGGGCACGGGGATCCTGGTCCGGAGCCGCTCGGCGGCCGCCAGCTGGTCGACCCCGTCGGCCCAGCGCAGCGGGAACCACGTCCGGATGGCGCCCGGCTCCAGCCGCTCCAGGCCGGCGGGGGTGAGGGCGAAGCCCTCGCCGATGCCGGCGTAGCCGGTGTCGGGGAGGACCCCCCGGCCGACCACCCGGTAGCGTTGGGACGGCCGGTCGCCGGACCCCGCGTCGCCGAAGGCCGGGGCCGGCCGCAGCTCGATCTCGTCACCGAGCCGGGCTCCGAGCGAGCGCAGGGTCTTGGTGCCGGCCAGGACCTCGGTGGCGCTGGCCGGCGGGCGTCCCTCGGCCACGGTCGGCCCCACGTCACCCTCGACCGGGTCGAAGGCGTACGCCGGAAGCCGCGGCGCTCCCCCTTGGACCAGGGTGCCGCCCAAGGCCGCGAAGCCGGCGACGGCCGGGTCGGACCGCAGCGCCGGGACGACCTCGGCGGACAGGTCGCGCTCCGCCGACAGGTCGCCGACGGCGACGTCCCAGTTCCAGCCGTACAGCCGCGGAGTCCGGAGCAGGTGGTCCAGGGCGGCCCCGAAGGTGAGCGCGGTGGCCAGGGCGAAGACTCCCAGCACGGCGCCGGCCACGGTCGACCGGACGGGCACGGCCGTGCGGCCGCGGCCACGCTCCAGGGCCAGGCCGACCCCGGTGACCGCCGTGACCGGGAACGACGACCTGGCGAGGGCGCCGGCCAGCGCCGACCGCCGGTCACCGGCGGCGGCCACCGACCGGTCGGCGGCGGCCACCCGCCAGGCCGACCAGGCGCCGAGGGCGAGCAGGACCAGGACGAGCGCGGCCGCGCCGAGGCCGAGCGCGGCCGCGTCGAAGGCCACCCCCGGGTCCGGCTCGGCGACCCGGGCCAGCCCGAGCGGGAACAGCGGCGACAGCGCCACGGCCACGGCCAGGGCGACGGCGGCGGCGGTCCCCGCCACCAGACCGATCCTGGTCATGGCCACCCCCCAGAGCTGCGCCCTGGTCATGCCGAGGGCCTGCAGGGTCGGGTGCTCGGCCGCCTCGAGGGCCGCCGAGCGGTCGAGGGACTGGCCGGCCACCAGCAGGAACGTGGTCGCGCCGAGGCCGGCCAGCGCCCACAGGGCGACGACCAGCAGGCCGAGCGCGCGCTCGGTCCGCTTCCCGCCGGCCCAGCTCTGGTCGGTCCGGGAGGCGAAGCTGTCGAACCGCTCCCCGCCGGCCAGCCGTTCGAGCGCCCGCGCGAACCCCTCCAGCTCGGCCGTCCCGTGACGCAGCCACACCGACACTGTCACCGTCCCGCCGAGGGTCGCGGCGTGCCGGGCCGCGAACGCCGGGGTCAGCTCGGCGGAGCCGGCGCCGGCGCCCGGCGAGCGTGGGGGGAAGCCGCCGCTCGGCGCGGAGATCCCAACCACCCGCAGCCGGAGCGTCCGGCCGGCCGAAGGCGGCGCCGTCCGGCCCGAGGACCAGACCGCCTCCTCGCCCCGCCGGACGAAGCGGAGCTCGACGGTGTCGCCGACGCCGATCCCGTAGCGCTCGGCCATGGGGAAGTCGACCACCGCCTCGTCGGCCCGGGCCGGGTCGGCCAGGCGGCCCGACAGCAGCTTGGTCCTGGCCAGCCAGCTCGACCCGGCCGGGTCGAGGGAGGCGCGGGCCTGGACGTAGTCGGGGTTGCGGATGGCGGCGCCGGCGGTGGTCCGGCCGTCGAACACCGGGAAGTCACGGTACCGGGCGACCTCGGCCACCCGGGGCAGCCGGGCGACGTCGGCCGGGTCGATGGTGACCCGACGTTCGCCGACGCCGTCGAGCGCCACGCTGTTGACCTCCGGGGGGCGCTCGGCCGCGACCAGGCGCGGGTAGGCCGACCCGGTCCGCCGGGCGCCGGCCGCCAGGGCCAGGACGGCCCCGGCGGCGACGCCGACGGCCAGGCTCAGCCCGAGCCAGGCCCGCCAGCGGGCCCGCAGCTCGGCGCGGCTCCGCGCCCAGACGGCGGCCATCGGTCACCTCACGGGACAGGTCATGGGCGGGGGCGGCCGACCAGGGTGCCGGGGCCGGTGGGGTCGGGCTCGCCGTCGGCCATGCGGCCGTCGCGCATCCAGGCGATCCGGGAGGCGGCCGCCGCGACCTCCTGGTCGTGGGTGACCAGCAGGATGGTCTGCCCGCCGGCGTGGAGGCGGCGGAACAGCTCCATGACCTCGGCGCCGCCGGCCGAGTCGAGGGCGCCGGTCGGCTCGTCGGCCAGCAGCATGGTCGGCTCGTTGGCCAGGGCCCTGGCGATGGCCAGGCGCTGACGCTGGCCGCCGGACAGGACCCCGGGGACGCTGGCGGTCTTGTCGCCCAGGCCGAGCAGGTCGAGCAGGTCGCGGGCCCGGCGCTCGGCCTGCTTGCGGGAGGACCCGGCGATCATCGCCGGCAGGGCGACGTTCTCCAGGCAGGTCATGCCCTCCAGCAGGTTGAAGAACTGGAACACGATGCCGACGTGGCGCCGGCGCATCCGGGCCAGGTCGTTCTCGTCCTTGCCGGCGAGGGGCTCGCCGGCCACGGTGATCTCGCCCTCGCTCGGGGTGTCGAGCCCGGCGACCAGGTTGAGCAGGGTCGACTTGCCGCACCCGGAGGGGCCCATGACGGCGACGAACTCGCCCCGCGCCATCTCGAAGTCGACCCCGCGCAGGGCGCGGACCGGCATCCCTTCCGACTCGTAGGTCTTGCGGACCCCGGTGACGCGGACAACGGCGTCGGGTCGCGCTGGCTGGTCCGTGGTCATGGTCGTCCTCCCGCGGTTCCTTCGGTGATCCGGTACGCCCCGACGGGGGCGTTGCGGCCCTTGACCGGGGCCGGGGACAGGCGGTCGGCGTCGACCGCGCCGTCCAGGGCGGCCCAGGTGGGCTCGCTGAGCACGATCTGGCCGGGACCGGCCCACTGCTGCAGCCGCTGGGCCAGGTTGACGGTGTCGCCGACCACCGTGTACTCGAGCCGCTCCTCCGAGCCGAGCAGGGCCGCGGCCACCTCACCGGTGGACAGGCCGATGCCGAGCGGGAACGGCGGCAGCCCGGCCGCCCGCCAGCGCCGGTTGAGCCCGTCCTGGACGGCGTGCATGGCCCGGGCCGTGGCCAGGGCCCGGGCGGCGTGGTCGGGCTGGGGGAACGGGGCCCCGAACACGGCCATGACGGCGTCGCCGATGAACGCCATCACGGTGCCGCCGGCGGCCAGGATGGGCGTGCACATCTCGGCCCGGTGCTCGCTGAGCTGGGCGGCCAGCCGGGTCGGGTCGGCGTCCTCGGCGATGGTCGAGTAGCCGCGGATGTCGGACAGCAGCACGGTCACCACCAGCCGCTCGCTGTCGCCGATGCGGCGGCCCTCGCCGCGAAGCTTCTCGACCACCGCGGCCGGCAGCAGCCGGCTCAGCGTCTCGGACCGCTCCTCGCGCTCCACGATGGCCTGGTGGAGCAGGCGCAGCCGGCGCAGGGCGCCGTCGGTCCGGGAGGTCGCCTGGCGGGCCAGCTTCAGGAACAGCCCCTCGATGGCGTCCGAGGCCGCCGCCGGCGTGGTCCGCCGCGAGGCCGCGATCGCCTTGATCGGGCGGCCCTCGGCCACCAGCTGCAGCAGCTGCTCCTCGTCCCCGGTGAGGTCGCCGGCGTCGCTGACCGGCGTGACCAGCGCCTCGGCGATCGCCGGGTCGAGCATGGACCCGCCGACGGCGACCGCCCTGACCGCCCTGGCCAGCTGCTCGCCCTGGTCGACCCGGTCCTTGAGCAGGTAGGCGTAGCCCTGGGAGCCCTCCCGGAGCAGGGAGATGGCGTACTCGGGGTCGTCGTACTGCGAGAGCACCACCACCCCGGTCCCCGGGTGCCGCATGCGGACCTGCTTGGCGGCGTCGATCCCCTCGCGCTGGAAGGCGGGGGGCATCCGGATGTCGGTGACGATCACCTGGGGGGCGGCGGCCTCGGCCCCCCGGATCAGCTCGTCGTAGTCGGCCGCCGTCCCCACGACCTCCAGGTCCGGCTCGATGGCCAGCAGCGCCCGTACCCCCTCGCGCACGAGCAGGTTGTCGTCGGCCAGGAACACGGTGATGCCCGGGTCCGTCAGTGCCGCCGCCTGCTCCACGCTGCCCCCCTCGGGTGCGCCTGTCCGCTCTATTTCGCGCCGTCCGGGCCATCGGGGCAAGGTGGCGTCCTTGCCCATTGCGCGGGTGCTAGCCCCACCCCGGCCGGAGGTGGTCAGGGTGAGGCCTGCCGGATCGTCTCCGCGACCCGTCCGGAGCCGACCAGCTCCCGGAAGTCGCGGGGCGCATAGCCGGTGACCACCGCCGGCCCGACGGCCCGGGCGGTGGCCGACCGCTGGAGGCCGAACAGCGGGCCGAGCTCGCCGAAGTAGCGGCCCGGACCGAGCAGCGCCAGCAGCTCCAGGCCGCCGTCGGCCCGCTCGCGGACGACCTCGACCTCGCCCTCCTCGACCGTGTAGACGAGCTCGCTCCGGTCGCCCTGCCGGAACACGGCCTGGCCGGGCTGGAGCTGGAGCCGCTCCGGGGGCCGGGACGCGCCGGCCGCGGCCGGGCTCAGCTGGACGGTCCGGTCGGCCAGGGGGAGCAGCCGCTCGTCGTGGGTGGCCACGACCACGATCCGTCCCGGCTCGGCCAGGTCCCGGAGCAGGCGGAGCACCCCTTCGACCTGGATGTAGTCCAGGTGGGCGGTGGGCTCGTCGGCCAGGATCAACGGCGGGTCGTGGGCCAGGGCCCGGGCGATGGCCACCCGCTGCTGCTGGCCGCCGGACAGGTCGCCGGGTCGGTGGCCGAGCCGTTCGCGCAGCCCGACGCGATCCAGCAGCGCCTGGGCCCGGGCCCGGGCCTGCCTGGCCGGCATCCCCGCCGCCCACAGCGGCGCCTGGACGTTGTCGAGGGCGGTGAGGCTGGGCACCAGGTTGAAGGTCTGGAACACGACCCCGACCCGGTGCCGCCGGTACCCGGTGAGGGCGGGGCCGCGCAGGCCGGTCACCTCGGTGTCGCCGACGCGGATCGAGCCGGAGGCCGGGCGCAGGATGGCGGCCATCGCCGACAGCAGGGTCGTCTTGCCGGAGCCGCTGGCCCCGAGCAGCAGCGCCAGCTCGCCCGACGCGATTCGTAGGTTGAGGCGGTCGACGGGGCGGACGACGTAGCCGCCGCTGGCGTAGGTGATGGTGAGGTCGCGGACCTCGACGTCGACCATCACGGCCCTCCGAACGCCAGGGCCGGCTGGACCGCGACGGCCCGCCGGAGCCCCACCGCGCTGGCCGCCAGGCCGACCAGCATGGCCGCCACGACCAGCCGGGGGAAGGCCAGGGCCGGGATCTCCACCGAGAACGGGAACACCGGGGCGAGCAGCTCGGCGATCCCGACGGCCAGGACGGCGGCCGTCGCCGAGAGCAGGACCGCCTGGAGGGCGAGCCCGGCCAGGAGCGAGCGGTTGGACGCGCCGACGGCCTTGAACACGGCCAGCTCGCGCAGCCGCTCGAGGACCGACAGGTACACGATCGAGCCGATGATGCCGGCCGCGACCAGCCACAGCAGGCCGCTGATGAGGTCGATCGACTGGGTGCCGCGGACCAGCGGACGCTCCAGGTCGGTGACCGCCTGCTCGTTGGACACCAGCTCCAGCCCGGGGGCGGGGACGCCGGGCACCCCCCGGGTGAGCACGGCCGTGGCCAGGGGTTGCCGCCCGAACGCCACCGCCTGGGCGTCCTCAAGGGCCAGGAACAGCGTCGGCGTCCCGAAGTACCAGGTCACCCGCTCGGCCAGCCCGACCACCTCGAGCCGCCGCCCGCCCAGCTCCAGCCGGTCGCCCAGGCGCAGCCCGAGCTCGGTGTCGGCGACCGCCTCACCGGCCCCGGCGACGGCGCGACCCCCGGCCAGCGGCGGCGTGCCGAGCCCGCCGGGGCGGGCGCCGATGATGTTCACGTCGCGGACGGCGGGCCGGCGGACCGTGGAGTGCAGGATCACCACCGGGTCGGCCCTGGTCACGCCGGGCAGCGCTGCGACCCGGTCGGCGTCGGCGGCCGGGATCGGGGTCGAGGTGGTGAACGGGCCGGGCGCCCCGTCGGCGACCAGCCAGGCGTCGGCGCCGAGGGCGGCAACGATCCGCCGGCCCTCGTTGTGCAGGCTGGTGCTGAACCCGGTCATCAGCAGGGTCATGCCGAACACCAGCGAAGCCGCCAGCACGGCGATGACGAAGCGCCGCCGCCGCCACTGGAGGTCCCGGAGCGCCACCCGCCACATGGACGCCACCTCCCCGACCGCTCCGAACGTCCTGCGGCCATTTCGGCGCATGCGACGGCCGAGGGCAAGGAGGCGATCAGGTCGACCGGGAGTCATGCTGGCACCACCGGAGACGTGATGGCAGCCTGCTGGGCCGCGGTTGACCGGCGGGGCAGGATGAGGGGACCGGACGATCCGGGGGGGAGGGCACGATGGCGGCGGCGTGGACGCTGGCGAGGGCGCGGCTGCGGGCCCGCTGGCGGTCACTGCTGGGGCTGGCCCTGCTGGTCGGGGTGGCCGCCGGCGCCGTCATGGCCGCCGCCATCGGGGCCCGCCGCACCGACACCGCGTATGCCCGCCTGCTGGCGGCGACCCGGGCCGACGACGTCGAGGTCGAGGTCGGGGGCTTCGACGACCCCGGCTTCGTCGACCGCCTCCGGCGGCTCCCGCAGGTGACCGAGCTCGGGCAGGAGAGCATCGTCCTGCTCGCCCCGGCCATGCCCGGCGACCCGCGCGAGTACTCGTGGGGCACGCCCCGGCTCCTCATCCAGGCCAGCGTCGACGGCCGCGTCGGCCGGACCGTCAACCGCCCGCTGGTCGTCGCCGGGCGCCCCCCGGACCCCGACCGCGCCGACGAGGTCGGCATCAGCGAGTCGCTTGCCCGCCGCTGGGGGCTGGCGCCGGGCGGGACGCTGCGGCTCCGGGCGGCCACCTACGACCAGCTGCCGTCGCTGCTGAGCGGGCACCGGGTCGTGCCGGGCGGCCCTGCCCTGGCCCTGCGGGTGGCGGCGGTCCAGCGGCTCCCCGACGACGTGGCCATCGGCACCCAGGCCGCCGAGGGGTTCGTCTCCCTGACCCCGGCCTTCTACCGGGCCTACCGGGACCGGGTGGCCAGCTTCCCGCCGGCGGTCCGCGTCCGCCTGGAGCGGGGGCAGGCCGACGTGGCCGCCTTCGCCGCCGCGACCCGGCGCCTGGCCGGCGCCAACCCCGAGGTCAGCGTCATCGCCCGCGCCGATCTCAGCCGGCTTGTTGAGGACGGGACCCGGGTCCAGGCGGTCGCCCTGGGGCTGTTCGCCGCCCTGGCCGCGGCGGCGGCGCTGGTGGTGGTCGGCCAGAGCCTGGTGAGGGAGCTGTCGCTGGCCGCGACCGGCCAGGCGACGGTCAGGGCCCTGGGAGCGTCGCGCGGCCAGCTGCTCGCGGCCGCCCTGCTGCCGATCGGCCTCGTCGGCGCCGCCGGGGCGGTGGCCGGGGCCGTGCTGGCGGCGCTGGCCTCGCCGCTCACGCCCATGGGGCTGGCCCTGCGGGCCGAGCCCGACCCCGGGTTCTCGGTGCACCTGACCGGCATCGCGCTCGGCATGGTGGCCACGCTGGTGCTGGTCGCCGGGCGGGTGGCCGTCCCCGCCTGGCGGCTGGCCGGGCGGCGACCCTACCGGCCGGACGCCACCGGCCGCGCCGGGGCCGGCACCACCTTGGCCGACGGGGCCGCCAGGATCGGCCTGGCCCCCACCGCCGTCGCCGGGCTGCGCATGGCCCTGGAGCAGGGACGCGGCCCGCGGGCGGTGCCGGTGCGCAGCTCCCTGGTCGGGATCACCGCCGGGATCGTCGCCCTCACCGCCGCGGTCACCTTCGCCGCCAGCCTCGACCGGCTGCTCGGCACCCCCCGCCTGTACGGCTGGGACTTCGACGCCGTCGCCGGTGACTGGCAGCTGGACGACCCGGCCACCCACCGCCCGACCTGGCTGGCGGCCAACCCGCAGGTCGGCGCCTACTCGGCCGTGTGGTTCTCCGAGGTCCGGGTCGACGGGGCCGTGGTCGGTGCGGCCAGCTTCGACACCACCGGCGGTCGGGTGTTCCCCACCCTGCTCGAGGGCCGGGAACCGACCGGCCCCGACGAGGTCGTCCTCGGGGCGACCACCCTGCGCCGGCTCGGCCTGCGCCTCGGGCAGACCGTCCAGGTCGAGGCCGGCCGCCCGGCCACCATGCGGGTCGTCGGCCGGGCGGCCCTGGTCAACACCGACACCGAGAGCCCAGGGGAGGGGGCCGTCCTCACCGTCGAGGGCCTGCGCCGCCTCGCGCCGGCCCGGGGCTCCGGCTACGGCTCGTTCTACGTCCGCTACGCGCCCGGCGCCGACCCCGAGGCGGCGGGCGACAGCCTGCGGCGGCTGCCGTCCGGGGTGGTCCAGGAGATCGGCCTCCCCCGGCCGCCGCCCGAGGTGGAGAACCTGGGGCGGGTCGGGGGCCTGCCCGGCGTGCTCGCCGGGCTGCTCGCCCTGCTGGCCGCGGCCGCCCTCGCCCACCTGCTGGTGACCTCGGTGCGCCGCCGCCGGCGCGACCTGGCCGTCCTCAAGTCGCTCGGGTTCGTCCGCGGGCAGGTGTCGGCCGCGGTGGCCTGGCAGGCCACCACCGTGGCGCTGCTCGCCCTGGCCGTCGGGCTGCCCCTGGGCGTCGCCCTCGGGCGCTGGAGCTGGAGCCTGCTGGTCGACCGGATCGGCCTGGGCGCCGAGCCGGTGACGCCCGGGCTCGCCCTCCTGGCCGGCGTGGCCGGCACGGTGCTGGTGGCCAACCTGGTCGCGGCCTGGCCGGGCCGGATGGCCGCCCGGACCCGCCCAGCCGTCGCCCTCCGCAGCGAGTAGGCAGGCCGGCGATGGGCGTGCTGTGGCTGCGGGCCAGGGCCCAGCTGCGCGGACGGGCAAGGGCGGACCTGTTCCTGGTGCTGCTGGTCGGCCTGGCCGGGGCGCTGGTCCTGGCCGCGGCGGCCGGGGCCCGCCGCTCGGAGGCGGCCCTGCCCCGGTTCCTGGCCGCCAACCGGACCACGGACGCCGCCGTCTTCCTCCCGACCACCGGCCCGGCCGACGACCTGGCCGAGGCCCGGCGGCGGGTGGCCGCCCTGCCCGAGGTGCGGCAGGTGTTCCGGGAGAGCGGGCGGGTCGGGGCGCTGGTGCTGGCCGGCGCCGGCTCGGCCGACCCGACCCGGTGGCACCGCCAGCTCGGCACCATCGCCCTCGACCCGGGCGGCGCGGTGTTCGGCCGCCCGATCGTGGTCGCCGGCCGGCTGCCCGACGAGGGCCGGGCCGAGGAGGTCGCCGTCGACGAGGAGCTGGCCCAGCGCCGCGGGCTCCGGGTCGGGTCCCGCTACCGGGTCGCGGCCTTCACCCGCGACCAGCTCGGGCCGGCCGGCGAGGGCCGGAGCGCGGCGCCGCTGGGGGCCGCCGCCGACCTGCTGGTCGTCGGGGTCGTCCGCTACCCCGGGGACCTCGTCCCGGTGGTCACCGACCAGGACAGCTTCCTCGTCGACGGCGGGAACCTGTACCTGACCCCGGCCTGGTGGCGGCGGTACGGGTCCGACGTCGCCAACTACGGGATCGGCCTGGCCGTGACCCTCCACGAGGGCCAGGCCGGCCTGCCCAGGCTGAGCGCGAGCGTGCGCCGGATGTTCGGGCCAGGGGCCGGGGTCGAGACCACCCAGGGATGGACCGGTGACGACGCGGTCACGACCGGGACCCGCCGGGCGATCGCGCTCGAGTCGGCCGCGCTGGGCGCCTTCGCCCTGCTGGCCGCCCTGGCCGCCCTGCTGCTGGTGGGTCAGACGCTCGGGCGCCAGATCGTCACGGAGGCGGCCGAGTCCCCGACCCTGCGGGCGCTGGGCATGACCAGGGGCCAGCTGGTCGGGGTGGCCGTGGTCCGGGCGGTCCCGCTGGCCGTCGCCGGGGCGGTCCTGGCCGTCGTCGGGGCGGTCGCCTTGTCGCCGGCGACGCCGCTGGGGGTGGCCCGGCGCGCCGAACTGAACCCTGGTGTTGCCGTCGACCTGCCGGTGCTGGCCGCCGGCGCCGTCGCCGTGGCCGTCGGTGTGCTGGCCTGCGCCGCCCTGGCGGGCTGGCGGGCTGGACGCGACCGGGGCGGCGGGCTCGACAGCGCCCAGGTCGTGGGCGGCGGGCGGCGCTCGCGGGTCGCGGCCGCGCTGGGCGCGGCCGGCCTCCCGCCCGCCGCGGTCACCGGGACCCGGCTGGCCCTCGAGCCCGGCCGGGGCCGCACCGCCGTGCCCGTCCGCTCGGCCATCGCCGCCGCCGCGGCGGCCGTCTGCGCCCTGACCATCGCCGTCACATTCGGCGCCAGCCTGGTCCGGCTGGTCGGCGACCCGCTCGCCTACGGGATCACCTGGGACCTGCGGGTGGGCAACTTCGCCGACCCGCAGGGGTCACGGGAGGCGGCGCGGAAGCTGGCCGCCAACCCCGCCGTGGCCGCCTATGCCGGCGACGTGATGGGCGCGGGCTCGCTCGTCGACGGCCGCTCGGTGCCGGTCCTGTCGTTCGCGCCCGGGAAGGGCTCGATCGGTCCGGCGGTGGTGGAGGGCCGCGCGCCGGCTCGTTTCGACGAGGTCGCACTCGGCGCCGCCACCATGCGCCTGCTCGGCAAGCGGGTCGGCGACACGGTGGAGGTCACCGGCTCCGGAGCGCGGCAGCGGCTGCGGGTCGTCGGCCGGGTGGTCGTCAGCATGGGCGACGCCCGGTCCGCCCTCGGGCCGGGCACGGGGGCGGTCGCCCACGTCGACCTGTGGTCCCGCCCCCAAGCCTCCGGCGGGGCCCCGGTCGTCCCCATCTCGTATATGGTCCGCCTCGACCCGGCCGTCGATCGGGGCCGGGCCGTCGACCGGCTCCGGCGGGAGTTCCCCGGCACGGTGGTGTTCCCGCTCCCCCAGCCCGACCTCACCAACCTGGAGCGGGTCGGCCACCTGCCCGGGCTGCTGGCCGGCCTGGTCGGGCTGCTGGCGCTGGGCACGGTCGCGCACGCGCTGGTCACCTCGGTCCGGCGGCGCCGCCGCGACCTGGCCATCCTCAAGACGCTCGGGTTCGGTCGCGGCCAGGTATCCCAGACGGTGGCCTGGCAGGCGACCACCTTCGCGCTGCTGGCCGTGGTGGCCGGCGTCCCGCTGGGCGTGGCCGCCGGCCGCTGGGCCTGGCGGCTGGTGGCCGCGCAGCTGGGGGTCGTCTCGGGGCCGGTCGTGCCGCCGCTGCCCGTGCTGGTCATCGCCGCCGGCGCGCTGGTCGTGGCCAACCTGGTCGCGGCCGGCCCCGGGCGGGCCGCGGCGCGCATCCGCCCCGCCGTCGCCCTCCGCAGCGAGTAGGGTGTCGCCCCTCAGGCCGGGTCCAGATGCAGGCGGCCGGCGGAGCGCCGGCTGAGGTCGCGGGCGAGCTCGTCGCGGGTGACGAACCCGAAGGTGGAGGACGCGTCGGCGGCCAGGCGCTGCGGGCTGAAGACGGAGACGAACCGCTCGGTGACGCAGCCGCCCGGGAAGGTGTAGCTGCGGGTGACCATGATCGGCGTGGTGACGCGGTCGATCCGGAGGTAGCGCCTCGCCCCCGGCTGATCGGAGCTGATCTCGGCCGCCCCGGTCAGGTCGCAGGACGGCTGGAGCTGCACCGTGACCCCCGCCTCCTGGTAGGGCTCGACGATGTCGAAGACGATCTCGGCGAACCCCGAGCCCGCCTTGACGTCGTTGAGGGACCAGCCGGCCGGGTCGAGCATGACGCAGGGCACCGCGCTGGCCGAGGGCACCGCCTGGGCCATCAGCCACAGCGCCTCCTGGTCGTCGCAGCCGATGTCACTGGTGTGGAGCGAGGAGTTGGTCCGCTCGGTCTCCATCGCCCAGGCCACGAACAAGGGCACGACGATCGCCAGCACGACCAGGACCATGAGGGCGAGGCCGAACCGCCGCGGGCTGAAACGCTGGTTGGAGATGGGGGCCGGCCGCTCGGGCAGCAGCTCGAGGAACTCGGCGTGGACGTCGCGGCCCTGGGCCCGGATCATGTGGCGGAGCTGGGAGGGCATGGCCAGTCCGCGGGTGGCCGCGAACGCCTCGGTGATCTCCTCGACCGTGAACTGGCGCAGGGCACGCTCGTAGACCAGCTTCGGGTCGCTGCGCAGGGCCAGGCAGAGCATCATGTTGGCCAGGTCGACGGCCTGGCGCCAGGGGCTGGGCCGGGACTCCATGAAGGCCACGTCGATCAGCAGCAGGCGCCCGTCGCGGACCAGCAGGTTGGCCGGCTTGACGTCGCGGTGGGCCAGGCCGGCGTCCCACAGCTTGCGGATGATCCCGAGGCCGTCGTCGATCACGCCCTCGTCGACCTCGGCCTCGCCCAGCTCCACCGCGCCGTCGAAGAACTCCGACACCAGCAGGTACTCGCGGTCGGGGGTGAGCTCGACGAAGCCGTAGGGGCGGGGGGTCGGCAGCCCGGCCAGGTGCAGCTTGTGCAGCGCGTAGTCCTCCTGCTGGACCAGCCGCCGGACGGTGTGGAACGGCTTCTCGTCCTCCAGCCGGCCGTACAGCAGCTCCCGGCCCAGCTTGTACCAGCGGTCCGAGCGCAGGTGGCTGCGGGCGTACAGCTTGCCGAACAGCACCGTCGGCGGGTCCCCCTTCACCTTGATCCGCAGCGGGGTGGAACCGGCCGAGCCGGCCAGCCCGAACGGCTTGACCTCTTCGATCTCCAGGCCCAGCTGGTCGGCGAGGGCGTGCCGGATGGCCTGGCCGCGG
>Ga0081538_10003698_pt1 | contig 14352 bp, 17 predicted proteins | sample TabmetS5T2R1_FD_71022 | JGI IMG/M metagenome (GOLD analysis project Ga0081538, IMG submission 71022) | Tabebuia heterophylla rhizosphere microbial communities from the University of Puerto Rico - S5T2R1 | ecosystem: Host-associated > Plants > Roots > Rhizosphere ... | reverse complement strand
CCGTGACGCGCGCCGACGTCGCGGACGGCCCAGCTCGCGCGTACGTCGTAGATGATCGTCCCGCCGGGCTCCTTCTCGAGCATCGACTCCGCGAGCAGCGCCGTGACGAAGTCACCCGGGACGAACTCGCCGGTGTCGTCGACGAAGAAGCACCGGTCGGCGTCGCCGTCGAAGGCGATGCCGAGGTCGGCGCCCTCCTCCATCACCTTGCGGACGATGAACTCCCGGTTCTCGAGCAAGAGCGGGTTCGGCTGGTGGTCGGGGAAGTTGCCGTCGGGCTCGAAGAAGCAGCGGACGGCGTCGAGCGGAAGCCGCTCGAGGATCGGCGAGAGCATCGGGCCGCCCATCCCGTTCGCCGCGTCGATCACGACCCGCAGCGGCCGCACCCGCGCCGGGTCGATGAAGGACATGACCTTGTCGACGAAGCCCGGGTAGACGTCGCGCGTCTCGACATGCCCTGGGTTCTGACCCCCTGACACGTCTGCCAAGGACAAGGCGCGGTCGCGGATGTCGATGAGGCCCGAGTCGGCGCCGACCGGCAGTGCCCCGCGGCGGACGATCTTCGCACCCGTGTATTCCTTTGGGTTATGCGATGCGGTGATCGTGGCGCCGCCGTCGAGCCCGAGCTCGCCGACGGCGTAGTAGAGCATCTCGGTCCCGATCATCCCGATGTCGAGCACGTCGGCGCCCGCTTCGCACGCACCGCGTATGAACGCGTCCTGCATGGCGGGGGAGGAGAGCCGCATGTCCCGTCCGACCGCGATCGACTTCGGCTCGAACTGCTCCGCGTAGGCGCGGCCGATCGCGTAGGCGCCGTCCTCGTCCAGCTCCCCGGGATACACGCCCCGGACGTCGTATGCCTTGAAGACCTTGGGGTCTAGGGCCATGCCTCGGCGAGTTTACGCCGAGTCGACTCGAGTGCCTCCGGCATTACCTTCACGTCCGCCAGCACCGGCATGAAGTTCGTGTCGCCCGCCCACCGCGGGACGACGTGCTGGTGGACGTGGTCGACGACGCCGGCGCCGGCGATCCGGCCCAGGTTCCACCCGAGGTTGAACCCCTGCGGCGCCATCACCTCGCCGAGGACCCCGACTGCCGCGGCGGAGAGGCTGTGGATCTCGAGCGCCTCCTCGGCGTGGAGGCCGCCGTAGTCGCCCTGGTGCCGATAGGGCGCCACCATCAGATGGCCGGACGCGTACGGGTAGCGGTTCAGGAGCACGAAGGCGCGCTCGCCGCGGTGGACGACGAGGCCGGTCTCGTCGTCGAGCCCCGGAGCGTGGCAGAAGACGCATTCCTCCTGCTGGTCGGCGCTCTGGATGTACTCCAGCCGCCACGGTGCCCAGAGCTGTCTCAGAACCACCCTCGCAGTCGGAAGAGGACGACGAGCCCGATCACGGTCAGGAGCTCGAGGCCGATGCCGAAGAGGACGAACGCCTGCCAGCTCGAGATCTCGTCGACCATCCAGCTGAAGTTCTGACCGAAGAAGCCCGTGAGGAAGGAGAGCGGGAGAAAGATCGTCGCGATCACCGTCAGCTGCTTCGTGGTCACGTTCAGCCGGTTCGAGGCGGTGGAGAGGTACGCGTCGATCGCCGAGTTCGCCAGCTCACGATCGCCGTCGATCTCCTCGGCGAGGCGGACCAGCTGGTCGTAAACGTCGCGGAAGTAACGCTCTGCCTCGATGCCCATCCCGGGCAGCTCCTCGGCGCCGCTGGTCAAGCGGGCGAGCAGCTCGCGCTGAGGGGCCAGCACCCGCCGGAGGCGGACGAGCCGGCGTTTCATCTGGAAGATGTCCTCGAGCTGTTCGCGCTTCGGCCCTGCGAATACGCGCTCCTCGATCGCGTCGAGCTCCTCGCCGAGCTGCTCGAGAGCGGGCAGGAAGTCGTCCACGAGGCGATCGATCACTGCGTGCAGCAGCATCGCGCCCTCCGGAAACCGGGCCGAATCGCGGTCGAGCTTGGCGCGCAGGTCGTCGAGGGTGGGGGAGGCGTCGCGGTGCACCGTGACCAGGAATCGGTCGGCGTAGAAGCAATGCACCTCGACGAGATCGTCGTCGTCGGGGGCCCACCCGTAGACGACGAGGAAGACGAAATCGTCATAGCCCTCCACCTTCGGCCGCTGCCCGAATTGCTCCGAGGCCGCCACGGCGAGATCGTGAAACCCGAATGTCCGGCGGAGCAGCGCGAGGTCGTCCTCACCCGGCTCGAAGATGTCGAGCCAGAAGCACTCGCCGGCGCGAAGCCGCTGCGCAAGGGACTCCGAGGTTGCGGCGGTGCTCGACCCGGAAGCCGGGACGAGGGTCCGCGGGCTCACAGCCAGCGGCGCCAGCGGAAGAGCGCCAGCAGCCCGAGGCCGATGATCGCCATGGCGCCGACCAGCGGCCAGAACGCTCCGAGGTCCCCCTCACCCGGGACGGCGACGTTCATTCCGAAGATGCTCGCGAGGAGCGTGAGCGGCAGCAGGATGACGGTGACCACCGTCAGCAGCTGGAGCCGGTACTGCTGCTTGTGCGAGATGAATGACTCGTTCGTCGACTCGAGGCCCTCGATGACCTCCTTGTAGTTGTCGAGGAGGTCCCAAACGCGCTCGGAGGCGTCGACGATGTCGTCGAAGTAGACCTCGAGGTCCTCGGGTAGGAACCGCTGCGTCGAGCGCTCGAGCACCCGCAGCGTCGAGCGCTCGGGCTTGATGATCTTCCGGTAGGCGATGATCTCCTGCTTCGCGTTCGAGATGTCGCGGACGACGTCCTCGGAGCGTTCCTCGAAGATGGCCGGCTCGATCTGGTCGAGCTTCGCGCCGATCTTGTCCAGGATCGGGAAGCAGTAGTCGAAGAGATCGTCGAGGACGTGGTAGAGGAGATAGCCGGAGCCCTTGGAGAAGAGGTCCCGGCGCAGGTCGTCGTCGTCCTCGCAGCGCCGGAAGAGGTGCGTCACGGGGAGCAGCTCGACGTTGGGCAGCGTGATGAGGAAGTCCTGCCCCAGGAAGCAGTCGAGCTCGGCGGCGTTGAGCCGACGGACGCTCTTGTCGTAGAAGGGGAAGTGCAGGACGAAGAAGAGGTAGTCCGGATACTCGTCGATCTTCGGCCGCTGCCGCTTGGAGAGGACGTCCTCCATGTCGAGCTCGTGGAAGCCGAAGCGCTCGGCGAGGTAAGACACCTCGAGGGCGCCGGGGCGCTCGGCGTGAACCCAGGTCAGGCCCTCAGCGGAGAGCTCGGAGACGCGCGGCTCGGTCCGCTCGACGACCTCGCCCGCGATGCCGCGGGCTCGTCCTCGCCGAAGGCGTGGGAGCGTCGGCCGTGCCATAGGTACTGAGCGGATCGTCGAGTTGCATCTCCAGGTACGTGATTCTACTCGCAATCCCTTGTCGGAGCCCCGCGCTGGAGTCGGTTGACCGGGGGTCGACTCGGTGGGATAGTCGGGCCGACCGCAACCCGGGAGAGCTCCATGTCCAGCTTGCTCGCGAGCAGCCGGATCTCCCTCCAGCCCGCGCCGGTCCGGCCGCGATCCTTCATCGGCCGGATCCTGGACTGGATCCGTCGCCTGATCCTCTGGCTTCTCTGGCTGCTCGCGTGGCTCCGGCGCTGGCGCAGGTTGAGCTTCACGATGCAGCACCAGCAGCAGACGCAGTGGTGCTGGGCCGCGGTGTCGACCAGCGTCTCCGTCTACTACGACCCTTCGAGCACCTGGACGCAGTGCACCGTCGTCAATGCCGAGCTCGGTCAGACGACCTGCTGCAGCGACGGCAGCACCGCGGCCTGCAACAAGCCGTGGTACCTCGACCTCGCGCTGCAGCGGACGGGCAACCTGACCGCGGTCTCGGGCGGCACGACGGCCTTCGCCGGGATCCGCACCGAGATCGACGCCGGGCGGCCGCTCGGCGTGCGGATCGGCTGGTCGGGAGGCGGCGGGCACTTCGTCGTGCTCGAGGGCTACAAGCCGGATCCGGGCAGCGAGCGAGTCGCAGTCGAAGACCCGTGGTACGGCGCCTCCGACCTCGCCTTGACGACGTTCACGTCCAGCTACCAGGGCACGGGCAGCTGGACCCACTCGTACACGACCCAGACCTAGGAGCCCATCGATGCCACTTCGCCTCGCCGAGCCGCCGCAGCCGCTCCTCGACGCGGTCCGCGAGACGCTCCTCGGGTGGGCGCGCCGCGGTGAGTTCCGCACGCCGGCGCTCGCCCGGGCGAAGGCGGACGACCTCGGGCTCGCCCTCCCGCATCCCGTCTACGCGCTGACGCTTCAGGACCTGGCCGACGGGCGCGGCCCGGAGGCGGCCCAGCACGTCGCGTGGCGCTTCCTCCTCCAGGACGGCGAGCGCGTGGTAGCCGCAGTCGAGGTGGGCGTCACGGGCGGCGAGCCGATGCTGAACGAGGGGCCGTACGTCCGCGCGACGGCGGACGCGCTCTCGGCGCTCGAGCAGCTGCCGGATGCCGCCGCGCATGACTACGAGCTCCGCCTCCTGAAGGTCGTGGCCCTCTATCTCGTCGCGGTCTGGCTCCACGAGGGCGCTGGAGCGGACGACCTCGTCGTGCCGATCGGCGAGGTCCCGCCCGGGATCGAGGCCGACCGCCCGTACCGGGCCGCGGACCTGACCAGCGAGCTCGCCGAGCCGGCGCGCGCCCAGCTCGCGTTCGACAGCGCCCCGGAGGCCAAGCCCGAGCAGTCGTAGGCGAGCGGCGATGCGCCTGGTAGGAATCGAACCTACGACCTCGCGCTCCGGAGGCGCGCGCTCTATCCCCTGAGCTACAGGCGCGGAGAGGCTTAGTGTACCGGGGGTGAGGCTGACCCACCGGCGCGCGATGCTCCGCCTGGCGGAGCCGTTCACGATCTCCCGGGAGACCACCGTCGAGGAGGAGGTTCTGTGGGTGGAGATCGCCGCCGATGGTGTCTCCGGGTTCGGCGAGGCCCAGCCGCAGACGCACTACGGCGAGAGCGTCGAGGGCGCCGAAGCGTTCCTCGACGAAGCCGCAGGCGTACTGGGTGAGGACCCGTTCGCCCTCGAGGCGGTGGGCCTCCGCCTCGCCGAGCTGGAGGGGAACTTCGCGGCCAAAGCCGCCGTCGATGCGGCGCTGCACGATCTCTGCGGCAAGCTCGTCGGCCGCCCGGCATGGCAGCTCCTCGGGCTCGAGCGGGGCGGGCCGCCGACCTCCTGGACGATCTGGCTCGGCGATCCGGACGACATGGCGCGGCGCGCCGGCCTCGTCGATCCGCGCTTCCGCCGCCTCAAGCTGAAGCTGGGGGGGCGCGACGGGCTCGACGTCGAGCGGGTGCGCGCCGTGCGGGCGGTCAGCGACCTGCCGCTCCAGGTCGACGTGAACGAGTATTGGGAGCTCGACGAGGCGCTCGAGGCGGTTCCGGAGCTCGCTCGGCTCGGCGTCCAGTACGTCGAGCAGCCGCTCCCCGCAGAGCACGCGGGCGGCCCGCAGCTGAAGCGGGAGTCTCCGCTCCCTATCTATGTGGACGAGGACGTGCACACGCTCGCGACCGTGGCCGAGTGCGCCGAGCGGGCGCACGGGATCAACATCAAGCTCGCCAAGAGCGGCGGAATTCGGGAAGCGGTGCGCATGGCCAACGCGGCGCGGGCGCTGGGCCTCGGCGTCATGCTCGGCTGCATGATCGAGTCCGGGCTCGGAATCGCTGCGGCGGCCCAGATCGGCAGCCTCTGCGACCACCTCGACCTCGACGGCAACCTGCTGATCGCCGATGACCCCTGGCCGGGCGTCGACTTCACCGACGGCGTCCAAGTGCCCTCCGACCGACCGGGACTGGGAGTCCATGAAGCGGTACCTGGCGCTCGCTGAGGGTTACTCGGACGACTCGCACTACGGCAAGACGACCTACGGGGTCATCCGCTATTCGCCCGACCCGGTGGTCGTAGTGCTCGACTCGACCCGGGCCGGGGAGACAACGGAGGGCATCCCGGTCGTGGGCACGGTCGCGGAGGCGCTGCCCTACGAGCCGACCGTCGCGCTCGTCGGCGTGGCCGTCGCCGGAGGTCGCCTCCCTCCGATCTGGCGCGGGATCCTCCGCGACGCGCTCGAGGCCGGGCTCGACGTTGAGGCGGGCATGCACGAGTTCCTCGCGGACGATCCGGAGCTTGCGGCTCTCGCGGCAGGGCACGGCGCCGAGATCAGGGACTACCGACGGCCCCCCGCCGACCTCAGCGTTCCGACGGGGGAGAACCTCACGCACGGGGCGGCCGTCGTGCTCACCGTCGGCTCCGATTGTGCCGTTGGAAAGAAGACCGTTGCGGTCGAGCTCGACCGCGAGGCCCGCGCTCGCGGCCTGCGGTCGGTCTTCGTCCCCACCGGCCAGACCGGGATCATGATCGCGGGCTGGGGGATCGCCGTCGACGCGGTCGTCTCGGACTTTCTGGCCGGCGCGGGGGAGAGGCTCGTCGTCGAAGGCGCGAAGCGCGGCGATCTTCTGTTCGTCGAGGGCCAGGGCTCGATCATCCATCCGCAGTTCTCCGGCGTCACGCTCGGCCTCTACCACGGGAGCGCGCCGCACGTGCTCGTCCTCGTGCACCGCGCCGGCGAGACGGAGCTGGAAGGCGTGCCCGGCCATCCCATCCTCCCGCTCGGCGAGCTGGTCGAGCTCTACCAACGGCTCGCGCTGCCGGTACGCCCGGCCAGGGTTGCGGCGATCGCGCTCAACACCGCCGGCCTCGACGAGGCCGCGGCGCGGGAGGCGATCGCAGCCGCCGCGGCCGAGACGGGCCTGCCGGCCGCTGACCCTGTCCGCTTTGGCCCTGGCCGCTTGTTGGACACCGTGTTAGAGGCGCTGCCTTCGGGTATAAGGCGCCGATGACCGACCTCAGAGTCGAGCGCCTGGCGGACCTCCTCGTCGACTACTCGCTCGCCCTGGGCGAGGCCCAGGTCATCCGGATCGACAGCCTCGACGCCGGCGCGCCGCTCGTCCTTGCGCTCTACCGCAGCGCCCTTCGCGCCGGGGCGCTGCCGTACACCAACGTCGGGCTCTCCGGACTGGGGGAGACGCTTCTCCAGCAAGGCTCCGAGGAGCAGCTCACCTACCTCTCGCCGATCCAGTGGGAGGAGATCGAGCAACTCGACGCGCTCGTGACCATCTGGTCGGAGTCGAACACGCGGGCATTGTCACGTGTCGAGCCGGACCGCCACGCGGCGTACATCGCGGCGCAGCGGAAGCTCTCCAACCGCCGCTGGGAACGTATCTCCAGCGGTGAGATGAGCTGGTGCGGGACGCTGTTCCCGACGAACGCGCACGCCCAGGAAGCGGAGATGTCGCTGGCCGAGTACGAGGACTTCGTGTTCGCCGCCTGCCACGTTCACGAGGAGGACGCGGCCGCGCACTGGCGGTCCGTGTCGACCGAGCTCTCGGCGCGCGCGGCGGAGCTCGGCGCCGCCCGGGAGCTGCGGATCGTGGGGCCCGACACCGATCTCCGGCTCGGGGTGGCCGACCGCACCTGGCTCGCCGCCGACGGGCGGTACAACATGCCCGACGGCGAGGTCTTTACGAGCCCGATGGAGACGGAGACCGCCGGCGAGATCCGCTACACGTTCCCCGCCGTCTACCACGGTCGTGAGGTCGTCGACGTGCGCCTGCGCTTCGAGGCCGGCCGCGTCGTCCAGGCGGAAGCAGCGCGCGGGAACGAGTACCTCCAGTCGCTCCTCGAAATGGACGCCGGCGCGCGCGTCCTCGGCGAGGTCGCCTTCGGTCTCAACTACGAGATCGACCGCTTCACCCGCAACATCCTCTTCGACGAGAAGATCGGCGGGACGATGCACCTGGCCCTCGGCTCCGGCTTCCCGCAAGCCGGCGGGCAGAACACCTCGGGCCTCCACTGGGACATGATCTGCGACCTCCGGGAGGACGGAGAGGTCTACGCGGACGGCGAGCTGATCTGGAAGGCAGGCCGCTTCCTCGCCGAGCCCGCGCTCGATGTGGTCGAGAGCGGGGTCAGTGGCTAGCCGTCTGGAGCGCCTCGCGGGCGTCCTCGTCGACTACTCGACCAGGGTGAAGGCGGGGGATCTCGTGTGCATCGACACCGGTCCGGAGGCGGCGCCGCTCGTGCGCGAGCTCTGGAGGCGGGTGCTCGACGCCGGCGGCCACCCGCACCTGCGGCTCGACGTCGAGGGCGCTCAGGAGCTGCTGCTCCGCGAAGGGACCGACGCCCAGCTGGACTGGGTAAGCCCGCTCCGGCGCTCCGAGGTCGAGCGCGCCGACGTGCGCATCGCGATCGAGGCCGACGTCAACACGCGCGCCAACACGGGCGTCGACCCCGAGCGGCAGGCACGGGCCGAGCGGGCCCGGGAGCCGCTTCGCCGCGTCCACTTCGCGCGCGCGAGCGCCGGCGACCTTCGCGCCGTCGTGACCCTGTACCCGACCGAGGCGGCCGCCCAGGACGCTGACATGTCGCTCGCCGAGTACGAGGACTTCGTCTACCACGCCGGCCTCCTCGACCGCGACGATCCCGTCGCCGAATGGGAGGAGCTCGGGCGCGGCTACGCTCGCCTGGCGGAGTGGCTGGGCCGCCGGAAGGAGATCCGAGTCGCCGGCGACGGGACCGATCTGACGCTCGGCGTCGAGGGGCGTACCTGGGTGCCGTGCGGCGGGCGCGAGAACTTCCCCGACGGCGAGGTCTTCACGGGCCCGGTCGAGACGAAGGTCGACGGCACGATTCGTTTCAGCTACCCGGCCAGCTACGCAGGCCGGCGCGTGAGCGGCGTCGAGCTCGAGTTCCGCGAGGGAGAGGTGGTGCGGGCCGATGCCGCTGAGGGAGAGATGTTCCTCCGCGAGATGCTGGCCCTCGACGACGGCGCTCGCCATGCCGGCGAGTTCTCGTTCGGGTTGAACGACGCCGTCACCGAGTTCACCGGGCATACGCTCTTCGACGAGAAGATCGGGGGAACGGTGCACCTGGCGCTGGGCGCGTCGTACCCGGAGTCGGGTGGGCAGGTGCAGTCGGCCCTCCACTGGGACCTCGTCTGCGACCTCCGCAGCGGCAGTGAGGTCTACGCCGACGGCGAGCTTGTCTACCGCGACGGGCGCTTCGTCGACGGCGTCATGTAGCACCTCTAGCGCCTCTTTTGTGCCGAATCTGCCGCTTGGCTGGCGTTCGTCCGACGGATGGGATACGATCGAACACATGTTCGCTTTACGACCCACCCTCGTTCTTGCGGCCGTCGTGGCCGCGATGCTCCTCGCCTTCGCGCGCCCGTCCAGTGGATCCGGCCCCGAGGAGCGGTACGTGGTCCGCGCCGGGGATACCCTCTGGGCGCTCGCGTCCGATCGCTACGGCGGCGACCCGCGCGAGGGCGTGTGGCGGATTCGCGAGCGCAATGGCCTGCAGGGAACGGCGCTGCAGGAAGGGATGGTCCTCTACCTGCCCGCGGGGGCAGGTGGTGCCTAGCGTGGTCGGCTGCTGATCCGGCGGCGTCGGCGGCCGCTCTAGGGCCTCGTCCCTCGAGCAGGGTGCGTCCCGCCGCCTCCATACAACCGAACATCGCCGAAGCCCTGCGCGTCGGAACGATCGAGCAGGGTCGCCCGTAGACTTCGGCCGTGGATCTCGACCTCATCTTCCTCGGGACCTCGGGTTCCGTGCCGACCGCGCGACGCGGGCTCTCAGGCCTACTCGTGCGCCGGGGCGGCGAGCGGATCCTCGTCGATTGTGGCGAGGGAACGCAGCGGCAGCTGCTGCGATCGACGGTCGGCCTGGTCGAGCTCCCCGAGGTCTTCCTCACCCACTACCACGCGGACCACTACCTCGGCCTCCCGGGAATGCTGAAGACCTTCGCGCTGCGCGGCCGTGAGGTCCCGCTCACGGTCTACGGGCCGCCCGGGCTGAAGGAGCTCTTCGGGGGCCTCCAGCGGATCTTCGGGAAGCTCACCTACCGCGTGGAGCTCGTCGAGCTTCGCGACGGCGACGTGCTCGATCGCGGTGAGTATCGGATCCTCGTCTTCGGCGTCGCCCACGGCATCTCTGCCAACGGCTATGCGTTCGCCGAGCTCCCGCGGCCCGGCCGCTTCGACGTGGAGGCCGCGCGCTCCCTGGGCGTCCCCGAGGGGCCGCTCTACGGCCGGCTCCAGGCCGGGGAGACGGTGGAGCTGCCCGACGGCGGTGAGGTTCACGCCGAGCAGGTCCTCGGACCTCCGCGCCCTGGGCGGAAGATCGTGCTCACGGGTGATACCGCGCCTGCCGCCGCCGTGCTCGAGGTGGCCCGCGAGGCCGAGGTGCTCGTGCACGAGGCGACCTTCGCCGAGGAGGAGCGCGAGCGCGCGGACGAGACGCTGCACTCGACCGCCGCCGGCGCGGCCGCCGTTGCCCGGGCCGCGGAGGTGCGGATGCTGGCGCTCACCCACCTGTCGAATCGCTACTTCGGGCCCGAGATCGCGCGCGAGGCGAGAGAGGTCTTCCCGGAGACGGTGGTGCCGAGGGACTTCGATATCATCGACGTCCCGTTCCAAGAGCGGGGCGGCCCTCGGCTGGTGAAGGCCGGAGCGCGCCCCGCGCGAGAGGAGGCCGCGCCGGGTGGCGGGCATGGTGCAAGTGACGGTGGCCGGAGACCTGACCGAGGCGGAGGAGATCCAGACGATCCTGCACTCGGCGGGGATCCCATCGGAGCTCCAACCCGCGGTCGAGCAGCATCCGGCGGCGCTCGATGACGCGCCGCAGAAGGTGCTCGTCCCGGAGACGTCGCTCGAGGAGGCCCAGCACGCCATCGAGTCGATGACGGATCCGGACGAGCTCATTGGCGGGCGCTAGCCCGCGCTCCCCGGATTTCGGCCCGCTCGCGAACGACTACGACCGGCTCCGGCCGGCCGACGACAACTGGTGGGAGCTCGTGGACGTCCTCGTCTCCGAGGGTGATCTGCGAGGGCGGCGGGTGCTCGACGTGGGGTGCGGGACCGGCCGGCTCGCGGTGGCGCTCGCCGAGCGCGGCGCAAAGGTCTGGGGGGTCGACACCTCGGAGGAGATGCTCGCCCAGGCGCGTCTCGCCGCGGGAAGGATGGTGGGCCTGAAGCGCGGGAGCGCGGAGGCGCTTCCGTTCAAGGACGGCTGGTTCGACCGGGTCGTCCTGCGGCTGGTCGTCCATCTCCTCGATCGGCAACGGGCGTTGCCGGAGCTGGAGCGGGTCCTCGCACCCGGGGGACGGGCACTGTTCGCCACGTTCACCCCCGGTCACTTCGAGTGGTACTGGCTGGTCGGCATGTTCCCCGAGGTCGGCGAGATCGACCGCGGGCGCTTCCCTACGCCCAACGTGCTCATACGGGAGCTCGAGCAGGCCGGCCTCTCCTCGGTGAGGACACGGGCCCTGACTCAGCGCAGTCGGCTCACGCGCGCAGAGGCGCTCGGCCGGATCCGCGCCCGCTACATCTCGACGCTGAGGCTCCTCGACGAGGAGACGTTCGCCGCCGGCCTGGAGCGCGCCGAGCGCGAGCTGCCCGAGGAGATCGACGTGCGCCTCGAGTGGGCGATCGTGTCGGCCGAGAAGCCCGTCGGTCAGTAGGCGAGCGTCGTCTCGGCCCAGGCGGCGAGCTCGACGAGCTTCGTTGGCGGCGCCAGCTCGGCGCCGCTCTCGGGCCCGGGGGCTACGCCGCGGGCGAGGCTCGACAGCTTCGAGAGGAACACCGGCACGCCTGCGTCCGTGAGCGCACGCCAGTGCTCGGCGAGCGGGCCGGTCCCGATTCCGTGCACGGCTTCCGCCGTCTCGGGTCGCGCGAGCTGCACCGCGTCGCCGGCGAGGAAGAGCCGCACCTCATGGCCCTCGTCCATGGCGGTCCGGGCGACCAGGAAGGCAAGCGCGGTCCGAGTCGGATCCTCGGACCCGGTGGCCAGGTTGACGAACAGGCGCATCGCTATTCCTCCTCCGACATCCCGAGAATGTCGGTGCGCGAGAGCTTCCCCACTATCTCCGGGTGATTGCGCTCGACGTGCGCCTCGACCAGCTCGACCAGCTCGGCGTCACTCTCCGCCCGGACGACCTCGCCGCACTCGCAGTTGACGACCTTGCTCATGACCCGCCTCCTTCGCTCGGGGAGGGGGCCATTGTCGCTCTACGCGCTTGGGGATACCTTGGAGAAACGTTGGAGACCGAGGCGGGCACGAGGATCCAGCTCTGCGGGCGTCTGGTGGTCGAGCTCACAGGCCGACGGATCGCGTGCGCCTGCGCGCTCTCGAGTGCGCCGGAATGGCCGGCCTGAACATGGGCGGGACGGAACTTGCGACCTCCGAGCGGGCCGGCCGCGCCCTCGTCGAGGCGGCGCCGTTTCGTGAGAGCGGCTACCGGCTGCTCCTGGAGGCGCTCGCGGCACGGGACAACGTCGCCGAGGCGCTCAGGGTGTACGACCGGCTGCGGATCCTTCTCCGGCAGGAGCTCGGCGTGGCGCCCGGGCAGGCGGCGCAGGACCTCCATCGCCGCCTCCTGGCTCAGCTGGACGACGTCCGGGCGACTCGGTAGCCTGGGCCGCGCACCTTTAACTCGGTCCCGCGAGGCCGGAAAGGAGTGGTTGGTGGCTGCGCCCGCTCAGGCGGAACGAATCCTGCTCGACGGAGAGGCTCTCCGGCGCACGATCGTCCGCATCGCCCATGAGATCGTCGAGCGCAACCCGAGCCTTGAGCACACGGCGCTCGTCGGGATCCACACCCGCGGCGTCCCGTTCGCGCAGCGCCTCAAGCGCCAGATCGAGGAGTTCGCCGAGCGAGAGGTCGCGCTTGGCACGCTCGATATCACCTTTCACCGGGACGACGTCCACGCGCGGGAGGGCAGCGGGCCGCTCCATCCGCAGCCGGTGGTCCGCGCGACGCGCCTCGACTTCCCGCTCGAAGGGATGACGTGCGTTCTCTGCGACGACGTCCTCTACACGGGCCGCACGATCCGCGCGGCGATCGACGCCCTCTTCGACTACGGGCGTCCGGCCCGCGTTCAGCTCGCCGTGCTGGTGGACCGCGGGCACCGTGAGCTCCCGATCCGTCCCGACTACGTCGGCAAGAACCTCCCGACCGCCCACGGGGAGCGCGTCCAGGTGCAGCTCCTCGAGGTCGACGAGGTCGACCGCGTCCTGCTCGTACCGACCCCCGAGAAGTGAGGAAGCCGATGGCTGACGTCCGACCGTTGCTCCGCACCGAGCTGCTGCCGCCGAAGAGCTCGGCCCGCAGGCACCTGATCTCGATCGCCGACCTGACGCGCGAGGACGTCGAGCGGCTGCTCGCCCTCTCGCGCACGTTCGCCCGCTCGCTCGAGCGCGATGTCAAGAAGCTGCCGACGCTGCGTGGGCGCACGGTCGTGAACCTCTTCTTCGAGTCGTCCACTCGGACGTCCTCGAGCTTCGAGCTGGCGGCGAAGCGGCTTTCCGCCGACGTGATGTCGATCAAGTCGTCGGGCTCCGCGGTCGAGAAGGGCGAATCCCTCAAGGACACCCTGCTCACGATCGGCGCCTACGACCCCGACGTGGTCGTCATCCGCCACGCTCACATCGGAGCGCCGCACCTCGCGGCGCGCTTCACCCCGGCGCACGTGGTGAATGCCGGCGACGGGAAGCACCAGCACCCCACCCAGGCGCTCCTCGACCTGTACACGCTGGACGACGAGCTGGGCGGGATCGAAGGGCTCCACGTCGCCATCGTCGGCGACGTCCTCCATTCCCGGGTCGCGCGCTCGAACATCCAGGCGCTCGTGCTCATGCGCGCGCGGGTGACGCTCGTCGGCCCGCCGCCACTGATCCCGCGCGCGATCGAGTCGATGGGGTGCGAGGTCTCGCACGACATCAGGGACATCGCCGAGGCGGACGTCGTGTACGTCCTGCGCATGCAGCGCGAGCGCATGCTCGAGGGCGCGAACTACGTCCCCAGCCTGCGCGAGTACACCGCGCGCTGGGGCGTGACGCCGCAGCGGCTCCGTCCCGGCCAGAGGGTCATGCACCCCGGGCCGATGAACCGCGGGGTCGAGATCGACGGGGCCGTTGCGGACTCCGCCGAGTCGCTGGTCGAGCGGCAGGTCCGGAGCGGGCTCGTCGTCCGCATGGCGGTTCTCTACGACCTGCTCACGCAGGGCCCCGTCGAGGTCAAGGTGGCCGAGATCGAGGAGGTGGCCTGATGAGGGTGCTGTTCGGGAAGAACGGGCGGCAGGACTCGCTCGCCTTCGAGAACGTCAGGGTCGTCGACCCGGCCCGGGGCGTCGACGAAGGGCTCACCGTCACCGTCGAGGAGGGCGTCATCGCCTCGATCGACCCGGCCTCCGCGCCGGCGAACGGCAAGGTCCTCGCGCCCGCGTTCGTCGACCCGCACGTCCACCTGCGCACGCCCGGCCGCGAGGACGAGGAGGACCTCGCCTCGGGCACGCGGGCCGCGGCCGCGGGGGGCGACCGCGCGATC